>Ga0160472_100329_pt1 | contig 46047 bp, 37 predicted proteins | sample HID1973M_E11MG_FD_108267 | JGI IMG/M metagenome (GOLD analysis project Ga0160472, IMG submission 108267) | Enriched mosquito-associated microbial communities from UW Madison campus, WI, USA - HID1973M_E11 MG | ecosystem: Host-associated > Arthropoda: Insects > Digestive system > Unclassified ... | reverse complement strand
GCCGCCATCCAGGCCGCGTCGGCCGGTGAAGCGGGGCGCGGCTTCTCGGTGGTGGCGGAAGAAGTGCAGCGGCTGGCCGAACGCTCCGGCGAGGCAACCAAGCAGATCGGCGCGCTGATCCGCACCATCCAGACCGACACGCAGGATGCGGTGCACGCCATGGAGCGCAGCACGCAGGGCGTGGTGGAGGGGGCGCGGCTGTCCGACAACGCCGGCGCCGCGCTGGTCGAGATCGGCCGCGTGTCGCGCCAGCTCGCCGAGCTGATCGAACAGATCTCGCAGACCACGTCGCACGAAGCGGACCTCGCCTCCAACGTGGCCCGCCACATCGAACGCATTCTCGAAGTGACCGAACAGACCTCGTCCGGCACGCGGCAGACCGCGCAGTCGGTGCGCCAGCTCAACACCCTGACCGAAGAGCTGCGCAACTCGGTGCTGCGCTTCAAGATCGCCTGACCCGGCGCCCAGATTGCCAGAGGCAGGGACGCCGCCTCTCTCTTCCGCATGCGGGAGAGAGAGGGAGGCCGACCGGCCAGCCCTACGACCGCCGCGCTACGACGCAACGGATGCCGTCATGTTCATGAATTCCCCCCTGCCGCGTGAATCGTCGCGTGAAGCGTCGCGCGAATCGTCGCATCAGCCGTCGCGAGAATCACCGCGTGAAAGCTGGCGCGAGCGAGCGGACGAGCGCGAGTCCGGCACGGAGGGCGCGCCGCTGCGCGACCTGTCCACGCTTGGCTGGGTCGCGCCGAGCCTGCGCACCACGCTCGAAGACGCCGCCGCCGAACTGGCCCGCCATGTCGAAGAGGTCCTGCAGGCGCCCGAGGCGCTCGGGGCGCAAGACACCACCTCGCTGCGGCTGGCCGGCCAGCACCTGCACCAGGCCGCCGGCGCGGTACACATCGTCGGCCTGCGCGGCATCGACGCCTACTGCGGCGCGCTGCGCCAGCTGCTCGACGCGATCGACGCCGGCACCGTGCCGGCCAATGCCGCCGCGCTGACGGCCTTCCGCGTCGGCGTGCAGGCGCTGGCGGAATATGTCGATGACCTGATGGCCGGCGACGAGGAAGATCCGCTGCGCCTGTTCCAGCCCTACGCCGCGCTGCTCACGCTGTGTGGCGCCGAGCGCGTGCATCCGGCCGACCTGTGGGCCGAGGAACTGCGGATCCTGCCCGGCATCCTGCTGCCCACGCTCGCCGCCGCCGCCGTGATGCGGGCGCGCCAGCGTTTCGAGATCGCCCTGCTGAAGGCGCTGCGCCTGCCGTCCGGCTGCCGCGATATCGCCATGCTGCAGGAGGCCTGGCTGCCGCTGCAGCTCGCGATGGAAGAGGTCCGCACGAGCGAACAGCCGGCGCGCCGTGCCAACGATCATGCCGACCGGGGCCTCTGGCACGTGTTGGCGCTGGTCTTTCGCGCACTGGCGCACGGGCTGCTGCCGTCGGACATGCTGTCCAAGCGCTTCGCCGGCCGCGTCCACCTGCTGCTGCGCCAGTACCTGCAAGGGCAGGTGCGCGTGCCGCAGGCGATGCTGGTCGACGCCATCTACCTGCTCGTCAGCACGAAGCTCGTGCCCGACGAGGCCGATACGCCGGCCGCCCGGGCGCTGCGCGCCGACATCGTCCAGTGCCTGCAGGCCTTCGCGCTCGACGCGGAGCACGCGGCGCTCCGGGCCGATCCGGAGCGGCGCTACTACGGCTGGCTCGACGCCAATACCGTGCGCCACATCCAGCTCGCCGCCGCCGCCCTGGAGCCGGCCGCGCAGCAGGACAGCGCCGTATGGCAGTACGCCCTCGGCATGCTGGCCGACGCGGCCCGTCCGCTCGCGCAGCCCGCGCTGCAACGCTGCCTCGCCGCCTCCCGCGAAGGGTCGGCGACCCGCCATGCCAGCGGCATCGCGCTGTTCCTGTCGCGCGCGCTGGCCCTGCCGTGGCGCGTACATGGCGACACCGCCCATCCCGCCGCCACCGCCTTCTCGCAACGCTGCGAGGAACTGGCCGCGGCACTCGCCGGCCCGGGCCGGGGCGACTTCCTGCCGGTCTGGCTCGCGCAGATGGTGGCCGAGGCGCAGGCGCAGGCCGAGCGCGCCGACGCCGTGAAGCAGCTGCGCGCCCAGCTCGACGCCGGCGAATCGTGGCTCGACACCTATGACCGTGGCGCCAGCCTGCCGGATGCCGCCGACGTGCTCGACGACGCCCGCCGCGCTTTCGAGAGCCTGCGGGGCATCCTCACCGGCCTGTACCAGGACGACGGGCTGGCGGAGCCGCTGGCCGACCAGGCGGGGGACGTCATCCATACGGTGGACGCCGTCATGCGCCAGCTGGGCGACCTGCGCGCCGGCGCGGTGGACGACCATGCCGGCGCGCTGGCAGCCATCGCCGCCGATCTTGGCCAGGTGCGCGCCTTTGCCGATATCCTCGAGTTCGGCCGCGTCACGCCGCAGGATTCGACGGAGTCGGGCGGGGCCGCCGTCCGCACCGACGCCCCCGGTCCGCTCGCCAGCGCGCGCCAGGCCGCGCAGGAAGTCATCCGCATCGGCGCGAGGGCCGATGACCCGGCCTTGCAGCAACTGCGCGCCGCGCTGGCCGCGCTCGACCAGCAGGCGGGCATCGACGACAACGTCGCGCTGCGCCGGCAGGCCGCCGACGCCATCACCCAGCTCAACGCCTGGCTGGCCGGCAGCGAGTCGGCCGCCGACCGCCTGGTGCTGGCGCTGGCCGACCAGCCGGCCCCGGCGCCCGCGCCGCCGTTGTCGCCGGCACCGGTGCCGGTGTCGGTTGCCATCGACAGCGCCTCGATCGACGCCGAGCTGCTCGACATCTTCCTCACCGAGGCCGACGAAGTGCTCGGCAATATCGCCGCCGACATCGCCGGCGGCCTCGACGCGCTGCGTTCCGCCGACATGCTGAGCCGCGTGCGCCGCGCCTTCCATACGCTCAAGGGCTCGGGCCGCATGGTCGGCCTCAACCGCTTCGGCGAGGCCGCGTGGGCGATCGAGCAGGTGATGAACCTGTGGATCGCCGAGACCCGCGAGCCGGTGCCCGGACTCGTGACGCTGCTGCAGCGCGCGCACGCCGAGATGCTGTCGTGGGTGGCGGCACTTCGTGCGGACAGCGCGGCCACGCACGACATCGATGCACTGCTGGCGCAGGCCGAATACCTGCGCGACCCGGCGCGGGGTGCCGCGGAGGCAGAGACCGTCATGGCCGCGAGCGAGCCGGTGGACCAGCCGGCGGCCGCTGCCGCCAGTCTCTCCGTCGAAGCCGGGCCGCAGCTCGTTGCCGAACCCGCCGTCGAGCCGGCTGTGGAGTCCACCGACGACGCCGGCAACATCGTCGCCTTCCAGCTCCCGGGCACGCTGTCCGGCGAGGACGACAACTACAAGACTGTCGGCCCGATCCGCATCGGCCTGCAGCTCTACAACGTCTACCTGCAGGAGGCCGACGACCTCCTGCGCAAGCTCGGCACCGACATCTCCGAATGGCGCCACGAGTCGTACCCGGCGCCGAGCGAACTGGCGTTGCGCGTGGCCCACACGCTGCAGGGTAGTGCGTCGACCGTCGGCCTCGAACCCGTGCGCGAGATCGCCGAGGCGCTGGAGCGCCTGCTGCTGGTGCTGGGTTCGCACCCGGTGGCGATGCATCCGGGCGACTTCCGCCTGCTCGACCAGGCCGTCGACCGCCTGCGCGGTATGCTGCACCAGTTCGCCGCCGGCATGTGGCCTGACGCCGATGCCGGCATCTGCCGCGCGCTGCAGGAGTTCGGCGAGCGTGCGCTGGTGCGTCCGCGCGTGCAACTGCCGGAAGCCGAAACGGAAGCGGAGGAGCAGGAGGCGTCCGAAGCCGATTCGATGGCCAGCCTGCTGGCGCAGCCGGCGCGGAACGAGGACGGTCCGATCGAAGAGGACCCGCCGGCAGAGCCCGTGCAGGCTGCGGCGCCGACGCCGGCGCCCGTCGAGCCTGTCATGGCCCAACCCGCACCGGAAGTTACCGCCGGCCCTGCGCACCAGGATGCCGTCGTCCTGTCCTTGCCCAGGCCGCGCCACATGCCGCTGGCCGCCGCCGCGCACACCGATGCGCAGGCCGCCGAACTCGACCAGGCGCTGGTCGACATCTTCCTCGAGGAAGCCCACGGCAGCCTGCCCGAACTGGGCCGCCTGCTGCGCACATGGGAAGCCACGCCGCAGGAGGGGCAGGGCGGCGCGCTGCTGCTGCGCTCGCTGCACACGCTCAAGGGCAGCGCCCGCATGGCCGGGGCGATGGCGCTCGGACAGGCCGCGCACGAAATGGAAACGCTGCTCGACGCCAGCCTGCGCGGCCAGCGCGTCAACCCGCAGCTCTTCGAACGGCTGTATGCCTGGTACGACCGCATCCTCGCCCACACCGAGGCGCTGCAGGCAGGCCGCCTGCTGCCGGTGGACGACGCCGACGTGGTCAACGGCTACGCGGAGGCCGAGCCGGAGATCCTCGACGAGCAGCCGGCCGTCGCTGCTGATGGGGCCGTTGGGGCCGATGGCACCGATGGCACCGATGGCACCACGTCCGCCCGATCGCTCATGCTGCCGGCCACGCCCGCGCAGGTGGTCACCGCCCTCGCGCCCGCCCAGCCGGAGCCGGGCGAGCGCCAGCGCGCCATGGTGCGCGTGCAGGCGCGTGCGCTCGACGGCCTCATCAACGACGTGGGCGAAGTCGGCGCGGTCCGGGTGCGGCTGGACAGCGAACTCGAATCCCTGCGCGCCTACCTCGGCGAACTGAACGACAACGTCGGCCGTCTGCGCGGCCAGTTGCGCGAGATCGAAATCCAGGCCGAATCGCAGATGGCCTCGCGCATCGCCGACGCGCAGCACAACCAGGAATTCGACCCGCTGGAATTCGACCGCTTCACGCGCTTCCAGGAACTCACGCGCATGATGGCCGAGTCGGTGAACGACGTGGCCACGGTCGAGCAGAACCTGCATCGCGGCTTCGACCGCGCCGCCACCGACCTCGCCGCGCAGGCCCGCATCACGCGCGGCCTGCAGCGCGGACTGATGCAGGCGCGCATGGTGCAGTTCGACGCGCTGGCCGAGCGCCTGTACCGCGTGGCGCGCCAGGCCGCCGCCGAGACCGGCAAGGAAGTGCGCCTGCTAATCAAGGGCGGCACGGTGGAAGTCGACCGCTCGGTGCTCGACCGCATGGCCGGCCCGATCGAACACCTGATCCGCAACGCCGTGGTGCACGGCATCGAGCCTGCCGACGTGCGCCGCGCCGCCGGCAAGCCCGCCGCGGGCACGCTGACGCTGGAAGTGCAGCAGGAAGGCAACGAGGTCGTGCTGCACTTCGTCGATGACGGCGGCGGCCTCGACCTGCCGCGCATCCGCGCCCGTGCCGTCGAGCGCCGCCTGCTGGCCGCCGACGAGGAGCCCAGCGACGCGCGCCTGACCGAGATGATCTTCACGCCGGGCTTCAGCACCGCGGAGTCGGTGTCGGAACTCGCCGGGCGTGGCGTCGGCATGGACGTGGTGCGTGCCGAGACGGTGGGTCTTGGCGGCCGTATCGCGCTGGCCACCGAGACCGGACGCGGTACGACGTTCACGGTCCACCTGCCGCTGACCACCGCGATCACGCAGGTGCTCGTAGTGTCGGTGGCGGGCCGGTTGTTCGCCATCCCGAGCGGCATGATCGACCAGGTGCAGCAGCTGCGCACGCAGGCGCTGCTCGACGCCTACAATGCCGGCCGCCTGCCGACGCCGCAGGGTGAAGTGGCGTTCCACTACTTCGGCCTGCTGCTCGACCAGGGGCAGGCGCAGGCCGCCGGCCGGAAGTACTCGCCGGTGGTGGTGGCGCACAGCGGTGCCGACCGCGTGGCCGTGCATGTGGATGATGTGGTGGGCAACCGCGAAGTGGTGGTCAAGCACATCGGCCCGCACCTCGCGCGCCTGGAGGGCATTGCGGGTGCGACCACGCTGGGCGACGGCGAGATCGTGCTGATCTACAACCCGGTGGTACTGGCACAGCGCTTCGCGCGCGACCGCGTGCGGCCGGTGCCGGCGGTGGGCGATGCCGCTTCCGCCGTGCAAGCCACCCTCGGCGCCGTGGCCGAGATGGGCGGCGACGGTAGCACCGCGCCGGTGCCGGGGCTCTATACCCCGCCGAGCGTGATGGTGGTGGACGATTCGCTGACGGTGCGCAAGGCGACCCAGCGCCTGCTGTCACGCGCGGGCTACGAAGTCCTGCTCGCCCGCGATGGCGTGGACGCGCTCAAGCAGTTGCAGGACGTGATGCCGGACGCCATGCTGGTCGACATCGAGATGCCGAACATGGACGGCTTCGACCTGACCCGCAACATCCGCTCCGACACGCGGACCACCCACATGCCGCTCGTGATGATCACGTCGCGCACGGCCGACAAGCACCGCCGCTATGCCGAGGAGATCGGCGTGGACGTGTATCTCGGCAAGCCCTACAACGAGGATCACCTGCTGGAAACACTGCAGCGGCTGATCGGCGAGCGGGCAGCCGGTACGGCAGGCTCGGTGGCGCAGATGCTGGGGGATGACAGCGGGCGCTGACCAGCCGCTGCCAGCCTCGCCTCGTTTCTCTCTGTTCGCCCCTCTTCCGCTTGCGGGAGAGGGGCGTTTTCCTTTGCCGACTACCAGCGACTACCAGCGCGATTACCAGCGCGACTACCAGCGCGATTACCAGCGCGATTACCAGCGCGATTACCAGCGCATCTGCACCGCACCCGAACCGGTGCTCACCGACGCGGTCTTGGTCCGCCCTTCATACGTCGCGTGCACGCCATACGTACCCGCCGGCGCCCGCACCAGGCAGCGCGGGCCGTCGGCCTTGAAGCTGGCCACTTCGCGCCCGCCGCGCGTCAGGTGGACATCCACGTCGGAGAGATACTCCCCGCGCCCGCCCTGCGTGAACAGCAGGTTCATGTTGTAGCTGCGTGCCATGCCGAGCAGCGCAGTCTGCTCGTCGGCGGCCACGCCGCCGCAGATATAGGTGACCGCGCCGGACTTCTGCTGGACCATCGCGTTGGTCGGGGGCGGCGGCGCCGGCAGCGGCGGCGCGGCAGGGACCGCTACGTTCATGGCCGGATCCTGCGACGGGGGCGGCGCCGTGGCGGCGTCGGCGGGCAGGGTATCGACGGACGGAGTCGGCTGCATGGATGCCGGGGGTTGCATCGGCTGCGTCGACGGCTGCGCCTGGCTCGCTGCCGGCAAGACCGCCAGCAGCGCCAGCGCCCCGACGCCCAGCGCGAGCGCGACATGCACCGCGCGATGGCGGCGCGTCCGCTGCGCCTCGATCCGCGCCAGCAGGCGCGCACGCCGTGGGGAGATGGTGGGATGGTGTTGTACCTGCATGGTAGAGCCTCCTGGCGCCGAAAGCCCTTCCGGTCCCGGCGGTCGGATGCAGGGGGCCATAGAAGGCTTCAGCACGAAAGAAAAGCGCGCCCGGCCAGGATTGGCGAGGCGCGCCGGTGCTTTCACTCTATGGCGCAGCGTGTCCGTTCTCTGCCCGGCGGGCTCCTACAACTCCGTCAGAGAACGGCGCGCGGGGCTATTTCCGTGGCGTCCCGTTCACCAGTTGCGCCGGCACCGACAACGTCAGTGCCGCACCCGCCACCAGGCAGGCGGCGAGCAGGTACATGCCGGAGTCGGTACTTTGCGTCAGGTCCTTCAGCCAGCCCACGGCATACGGGCTGATGAAGCCGGCGAGGTTGCCCAGCGAGTTGATCAGCGCAATGCCCGCTGCCGCGCCCGTGCCCGCCAGCAGCGCGGTCGGCAGGCTCCAGAAGAGCGGCAGCGTGGTGAGGATGCCGATGGTGGCGAGCGTCAGCGCGAGCATCGCGAGCGTGGTCGAATCGTGCCACTGCACCGACAGCACCAGTCCCACGGCGCCGGCCAGCGCGGGCACGGCGATGTGCCAGCGCCGTTCCCCGGTGCGGTCGGCGCTGAAGGCCACCAGGATCATGCCGACGATGGCGGCGCCGTACGGGATGGCCGTCAGCATGCCGATCTCGAGGGTGCCCTTCACGCCGGTCTGCTTGATGATGGTCGGCAGCCAGAAGCTGATGCCGTACAGGCCCATGACGAAGGTGAAGTAGATCGCGCTCATGTGCCACACGCGCGGGCTCGCCAGCACGGCGCGCACGGGCGGGTCTTCCTTCTGCGCGTCTTCCGCGGCGATATTGCGTTCGAGCAGGGCCTTCTCGTCGACGCTCAGCCATTTGGCGTGGGTGATGCGGTCGTCGAGGTACATCAGCACCCACAGGCCCACCAGCACCGAGGGCACGCCCTCGATCAGGAACATCCACTGCCAGCCGGCCCAGCCGTTGGCGCCGTCGAAGCTCTGCATGGCCCAGCCCGACAGCGGACCGCCGATCACGCCGGAGAGCGCCACCGCCGTCATGAAGTACGTGGTGGTGCGCCCGCGCCGGTTGGCCGGATACCAGTAGGTGAGGTAGAGGATGATGCCGGGGAAGAAGCCGGCTTCGGCCACGCCGAGCAGGAAGCGCAGCACGTAGAACATGGTCGGCGTGGTGACGAACATCATCGCCGCCGAGATCACGCCCCAGGTGATCATGATGCGGGCGATCCAGATGCGCGCCCCCACCTTGTGCAGGATCACGTTGCTCGGCACCTCGAACAGGAAGTAGCCGATGAAGAAGATGCCGGCGCCGAGGCCGTACACGGTCTCGCTGAAGTGCAGGGCGTTGAGCATCTGCAGCTTGGCGAAGCCCACGTTGACGCGGTCGAGATACGCCACCACGTAGCACAGCAGCAGGAAGGGCACGAGGCGCCAGCTCACCTTGCGGTAGGTGGCGTCCTCGAACGCCTCGCCGGCGGCGCCCGGGTTGAGTGCGGTAGTTGTCATGCTGTCTCCCGAAAGAAGTTTTGTTATGGGGAACGACGTCGGTACGGCGACTTCCTTGCTGCCATTTCCTGCAGCCATCGCATGGCCCGATGGCTTGAAAACCGGGGACTGGTGCCCGCTAGACGCAGCGCCCGCCGTCCACCTCGATGCAGGCGCCGGTGATGAACGCGGCGTCGTCCGAGGCGAGATAGAGACAGGCGTTGGCCACGTCCTGCGGGGTCGACATGCGGCCCATGGGAATGGTGGCGAGGAACTTGGCGCGGTTCTCGGGGGTGTCGGGCAGGCCCATGAACTGTTCGAGCAGGCCGGTCGCGCCGATCACCGGATTCACGCAGTTGACGCGGATGTTCTGCGGCCCCAGTTCGGCCGCCAGCGCCTTGCTGGCCGTGACCACGGCGCCCTTGCTGGCGTTGTACCAGACCAGCCCCGGGCGCGGGCGGATGGCCGCCGTCGACGCCACGTTCACGAACACGCCGCCGCCGTGCTGGCGGAAGTGCGGCAGGAAGGCGCGCACCGACCAGTAGATGCTCTTCACGTTGACGTCGAACACGCGGTCGAACTCGGCCTCGGTCACGTCGAGCACGGGCTTGTTGCGATGGGTCGTGCCGGCGTTGTTGATCACGGCGTGCACCGCGCCGAAGGCGTCGAGGGCGGCGTCGCGCATGGCCTGCGTGCCGGCCTCGGTGGCCACGTCGGCCTGCACGGCGCAGGCCTTGCCGCCGGCTTCGTGGATGGATTCCATGACCTGCGAGGCCGCGCCGGCGTCGAGGTCCGCCACCACCACGCTGGCGCCCTCGCGGGCAAAGGTCAGCGCGATGCCTTCTCCGAAACCGCCGCCGCCGCCGGTGACGACGGCGACCTTGCCTGCGAGTCTCATCTTGTCTCCTTTATCGTTTTCGGGTTGGTCTCACCCGGTTCAGTGCGCGAACGGGCCTTTGCCTTGCAGCGCGTTGGCCGTGGTCATCAGCGCCAGCAGGAAGGGCAGGGCGACATACAGGCACCAGTGGACCCGGTCGCCCACCACGTCGCCCCACTTGCGCTTGAAGATCTGCAGGCGCGGCATCCCCGACGGGTTGGTCGCGCGCTTGTTCCGGACATGCCATGCCATCCAGTAGAAGAAGATGGCGAAGGCGATGGAGAGGTAATTGATGTTACCCATGTTGGATGGCAATGGTTTTCAGGGTGGTGAAGCCGTACAGCGCCTCGAAGCCCTTCTCGCGGCCATAGCCCGACTGGCCGGTGCCGCCGAAAGGCAGTTCGACGCCGCCGCCGGCCCCGTAGTTGTTGATGAAGACCTGGCCCGCACGCAGTTTGCGGGCCAGGCGTAGCTGGCGTCCGCCGTCGCGCGTCCACACGCCGGCCACGAGGCCGTAGGGCGTGCCGTTGGCAATGGCCAGCGCCTCGGCCTCGGAGTCGAACGGCATGGCCGCCAGCAGCGGTCCGAACACTTCCTCCTGCGCCAGGCGGTGCCCGGGCGGCACGTCGCGGAACAGCATCGGGGCCTGATAGTAGCCCGCCTCCGGCGCTTCGGGGACGATCTGGCCGTGCGCCATCACGGCGATGCCGTCGTGTTGCGCGTCGGAGACGAAGTCCCACACGCGCTGCTGCTGCTTGCGGTTGATGAGCGGGCCGCACTCGAGGTCGAGCGACGACGGTCCCACGCGCAGTGCGTCGAAGATCGTGGCGAGGCGGTCGAGCAGGGCTTCGTAGACGGGCCGCTCCACCAGCACGCGGCTGCCGGCCGAGCAGGTCTGCCCGGCGTTCTGGACGATGCCGTTGACCACCACCGGCACCAGCGTGTCGAGGTCGGCATCGGCGAAGACGATCTGCGGCGACTTGCCGCCCAGTTCCAGCGTGACGGGCACGTGGTTCTCGGCGGCCATCTGCGCCACCAGCTTGCCGGTCTGCGGCGAGCCGGTGAACGAAATGTGGTTGATGCCGGGATGGCGCGCCAGCGCGGCGCCGGCCTCGTGCCCGTAGCCGGTCACGATGTTCAGTGCGCCCTCGGGCAGCCCGGCCTCGGCGGCCAGTTCGGCCACGCGCAGGATCGACAGGCAGGCGTCCTCGGCCGGCTTCACCACGCAGGCATTGCCGGCCGCCAGTGCCGCGCCGACGCTGCGCCCGAAGATCTGCAGCGGGTAGTTCCACGGCACGATGTGGCCGGTCACGCCGTGCGGCTCGCGCACGGTCAGCACGGTGTAGCCGGGGTTGTAGGGGTTGTAGGGGATGGTCTGGCCGTGCAGCTTGTCGACCGCGCCGGCGTAGAACTCGAAATAGCGCGCCACCGCGCGGGCGTCGCCGCGGGCCTGGCGCAGCGGCTTGCCGGTGTCGCGGGCTTCGAGCGCGGCCAGTTCTTCCTCGTGGTCGATCAGGGAGAGGGCGACGCGGTTGAGCAGGCGCACGCGCTCGGCGGGCGCCATCGCGCCCCAGGCGCCGTCGGCGGCCTGGCGGGCCGCATGGACGGCGGCGCTGATATCGGTGGCGTTGCCGCGCGCGATCTCGGCGAAGGTCTCGCCGGTGGAGGGGTCGAACACCTTGATTCGCAGGCCGGAATCGGGCGCGATCAGGCGGTTGGCGACGAAATGCAGGGCGTGCATGGAAGCGGGCTCCGAAGGCTGTGCGATGGCAATTCAGCGCAGGCTGAAGAATGCAACATTATGGCGCAGGGAGAGGTCGGGGCAATGCGCAGCGCGCATCACGCAATACCCCCAAATGGTCATCCAGGCGTCAGTTGGCGGTCAGGCCGAGCGGCTATAATCCGGGCCATTCGACAATCGACAACACTGGCATTCTGGAGAATCGCATGAGCTTCAATCTCGTCTCCCCGGGCAAGGACATCCCGAACGATTTCAACGTCATCATCGAAATCTCGGCCCAGAGCGATCCCGTCAAGTACGAGGCCGACAAGGAAACCGGCCTGCTGTTCGTGGACCGCTTCATCGGCACCGGCATGCGCTATCCGGCCAACTACGGCTTCATTCCGCAGACGCTGTCGGGCGACGGCGACCCCGTCGACGTGCTGGTCCTGAGCCCGTTCCCGATCCTCGCCGGCGCCGTGGTCCGCTGCCGCGCGCTGGGCATGCTGAAGATGACCGACGAGTCGGGTGTCGACGCCAAGCTGGTCGCCGTGCCGCTGGACAAGCTGTCGCCCGCCACTGCCTTCATGAAGGGCCTGTCGGACGTGCCGCAGAACCTGCTCGACCAGATCAAGCACTTCTTCGAGCACTACAAGGCGCTCGAGGCCGGCAAGTGGGTCAAGGTGGACGGCTGGGCCGGCATCGAGGAAGCCCACAAGGAAATCCAGGACGGCGTGGCGAACTACAAGAAGTAAGCCAGGCAGTCCCCCAGGGCGCCTTTTGCGCCACATCTAACCCCGCCAGCCGGCGGGGTTTTGTATTTCCGGCCAACTTCTGACACAGGACAGACATTGCCTTGGGTCAAGAACCTAAAGTGTGAGTGGCCCAATTCAGCGAAATACGATGAGACATTCCGGCCTCCACTTCAAGCCGCCCCACTACAACCGACTTGCCATCCTGTTCCACTGGGCGATTTTCCTGTTCGTCGCGGCAGCCTACGCCGCCATGGAACTGAAGGGCTTCTTCCCCAAGGGCTCCGCGTCGCGCGCGCTTGCCATGACGGTGCACGAGTGGGCCGGGATCCTGGTCCTCGTCCTGGCCGTGCCACGCCTGTTGTGGCGCCTGGTCGGCGGCGCGCCGCCGGCCGAGCCCGGCCCCGCCGCGATGCGCCTGCTGGGCAGCGCCATGCACTGGCTGCTGTACCTGTACATCTTCGCCCAGCCCCTGCTCGGCCTGCTCGCCCTCAACGCCGGCGGCCACCTGCTGGAACTCCCGGCCCTCGGCCTGACCGTGCCGGCATTGATGGCTCCGGACGCGGCGCTGAAGGGGGCGATCAAGGAAGTGCACGAGACCATCGGAACGGCGTTCTACCTGGTGATCGGCCTGCACGCGATGGCGGCGCTGTTCCACCACTACATGCTGGGCGACAACACGCTGCGGCGGATGTGGCGATAGTCGGCGATAGACGGCGGTAGGGGGGAGGGCGGGGCGCCTCGTCCGATGTGCGCGTGGCGTCCCGTCAGCCCGTCCGGGCAAACGGATTCCGCTCCCCCAGTTCATCCAGGTACGCATCGATCCCCTCCCGCTCCCGGGCCAGGAACCGTTCCACCGCGTCCGAGAAGTCCGGATGCGCCAGCCAGTGGGCCGAGCGCGTCTGCACCGGCAGGAAGCCGCGCGCCATCTTGTGCTCGCCCTGCGCCCCGCCCTCGAAGGTGCGGATGCCCTGGGCGATGCAGAATTCCAGCGGCTGGTAGTAGGCCGTCTCGAAATGCAGGCAAGGGTGGTACTCCAGCGCGCCCCAGTAGCGGCCGTAGAGGGTGCTGACCGTCGGGTCGTCGTCGTAGACCAGCAGCGAACTGGCGATGCGGCGGCCCTCGCGCTCGGCGATGACCAGCAGCAGGTGCCCGGGCATCGTCGCCCCGATGCGGCGGAAGAAATCCAGGTTCAGGTAGGGCGTGGAGTGGTGCTCGCGGTAGGTCTGCCGGTAGCAGCGATTGAAGAAGCGCCAGGCCTCTTCGTCGATCCCGGCCCCGCGCAGGTGGCGAAAGGTGATGCCGGCCTCGGCCACGTGGCGGCGTTCGGCGCGGATGTTCTTGCGCTTCTTCTGCGACAGCGTGGCCAGGAATTCCTCGAAGCTCGCGTAGCCGGGATTGGTCCAGTGGAACTGCACGCCGTGGCGCATCAGCATGCCGGCGCCGTCCATCAGGTCGGCTTCGTGGTCGGAAGGGAACAGGATGTGCAGGGACGACAGCCCGCGCTCGGCGGCCTGCGAGACGGCGGTCCGCAGCAGCAGCGTGCGGGCATGGTCGTCGCGCGCGAGCAGGCGGGCGCCGCGCACCGGCGTGAAGGGGATGGCGCACAGCCACTTGGGGTAGTAGCGCACGCCGTGGCGGGCGTAGGCGTCCGCCCAGGCCCAGTCGAACACATACTCGCCGTAGGAGTGGTCCTTGGCGTACAGGGGCATGGCGGCGGCCAGATGTTCATCGGCACCGCTGCCGGTCCAGAGGGTCAGGTATTGCGGGCTCCAGCCAGTGTCGGGGGCGGCACAGGCGGTCTGGTGCAGGGCGTGCAGGAAGGCGTGGCGCAGGAAGGGCGTGGGCTCGGACTGGGCGCCGGCGAGGGCGTCCCACTGGGCGGCGTCGATGACCGACAGGTCGCCGACGAGCTTGGCGTGATACTGCGTGGTTGCCGGCTTCATGCGCGATGCACTACAGGAGGAGTGGCCCGAAGCGGCTGAGTCTACCGGAATCGTCCCCGGGCCGCAGGGCACGGTCGGCTCCGGCGCGGTCCCGGGGGCGGAGCAATCGCGCCATGCGACGTAAAATGGCGCATCGACCATCCGCCGCCCACCCTCCGCGCCCTCGTCCGCGGCAGGAAGGCAACAGGCCAAGCCATGACGCACCCCGCCAGCATCCCGTTCAACAACCTCTATGCCCACGGCTTCGCCCGGGTGGCGGCGGCCGTGCCGCGCTGCCGCGTGGCCGACCCGGCCTTCAACGCGCAGCAGACCATCGACCTCGCACGGCAGGCGGCGGCCAGCGGCGCCGCCGTGGTGGCTTTCCCGGAACTCGGCCTGTCGGCCTATACCTGCGACGACCTGTTCCACCAGCGCACGCTGCTCGATGCCTGCGAGGCCGCCCTCGGGACCATCGTCGGCGCCTCTCGTTCGATCCCCGCGGCGATCGTGGTCGGCATGCCGCTGCGCGTGCAGCACCAGCTGTTCAATTGCGCGGTGGTCGTCGCCAACGGCCGCGTGCAGGGCGTGGTGCCCAAGACCTACCTGCCCAACTACTGGGAGTTCTACGAGGCCCGCCAGTTCAGCGAGGCCGACTGCGCGCCGTGCACGACCGTCAGCCTGTTCGGCCAGACCGTTCCCTTTGGCGCCTCGCTGCTGTTCGAGGTGGAGAACGTGCCCGGCCTGCGCTTCCACGTGGAAATCTGCGAGGACGTGTGGGTGCCGATCCCGCCGTCGTCCTTCGCCGCGCTGGCGGGGGCGACCGTGCTGCTGAACCTGTCGGCATCGAACATCGTGGTCGGCAAGGCGGGCTACCGGCACCAGCTCGTGTCGCAGCAGTCGGCGCGCTGCCTCGCGGCCTACCTGTACACCTCGGCCGGCAAGGGCGAGTCGACCACCGATCTCGCCTGGGACGGCCAGGCACTGATCTGCGAGAACGGCGAACTGCTGGCCGAGTCGGAACGCTTCTCCGACGATTCGCACCTGATCTGCGCCGACGTCGACCTCGAACGCCTGTCGCGCGAGCGTATGCACACCACCACCTTCGGCCACTCTGTACGTCGCCACAAGGCGGAAGTCGAGCAGTTCGACGTGGTCCGCTTCACCGTCGACGTGCCGCGCGACCGTGAACTCCCGCTGTCGCGCAACGTCGAGCGCTTCCCGTACGTCCCGTCCGACCCGCGCCGCCGCGACGAGCGCTGCAACGAGGTCTACAACATCCAGGTGCAGGCGCTGGTGCAGCGGCTGTCGGCCAGCAAGCTGCAGAAGGTGGTGATCGGCGTATCGGGCGGGCTGGACTCCACCCACGCCCTGCTGGTCTGCGCCAAGGCCATGGACCGCCTCGGCCTGCCGCGCGCCAACATCCTCGCCTACACCATGCCCGGCTTCGCCACCAGCGACCGCACGCTGAAGCAGGCGCGCGAGCTGATGGCCCTGATCGGCTGCACGGCGAGCGAGATCGACATCCGCCCGAGCTGCACGGCCATGCTCAAGGACCTCGGCCACCCCTTCGCCGACGGCAAGCCGGTGTACGACGTGACCTTCGAGAACGTGCAGGCCGGCGAGCGCACCAATCACCTCTTCCGTCTTGCCAACTTCAACGGCGCCATCGTGATCGGCACGGGCGACCTGAGCGAACTCGCGCTCGGCTGGTGCACCTACGGCGTGGGCGACCACATGTCGCACTACAACGTCAACGCCAGCGTGCCCAAGACCCTGATCTCGCACCTCGTGCGCTGGGTCGCCGAGACCAACCAGCTCGGCGACAACGGCGCCGGCAGCCAGGTCCTGATCGACGTACTCGACACGGACATCAGCCCCGAACTGGTCCCCGGCGATGCCACCAACGCGCCGGGCCAGAAGACCGAGAGCGTGATCGGGCCCTATGAGCTGCAGGACTTCCACCTGTACTACACGCTGCGCTTCGGTTTCACGCCGTCGAAGGTGGCCTTCCTCGCCCAACACGCCTGGGGCGACCGCGAGCGCGGCAACTGGCCGAACGGGCCGCACGTGGCGCGCAACCAGTACACGCTGGCGGACATCAAGCGCAACCTGGCGATTTTCCTCGACCGGTTCTTCCGGACCAGTCAGTTCAAGCGGTCGTGTATTCCGAATGCGCCTAAGGTGGGGTCTGGTGGATCGCTGTCGCCGCGGGGGGATTGGCGGGCGCCGAGTGATTCGGAGTCGGTGGTCTGGATGGAGGAGTTGGGGAGGGTGCCGGATTGAGGGGAAGATGAGCAAGGGGGGCGCAGTTGCGCTCCCTTTCTTATCGAGGCGCATGTACGAGCAACGAGCCTGGTTTCAGAGCGAGATTTCGATCCCAAGCGCCCCCGCCATACGCACGTAATCCTCGGGCGTGTCCATGTCGGCACAGAACCGACCATGCGCGGCCTGATGCACGACGACTTCCTCGGGATGCTCGGCAATCAGCCGCCGGCACCCGGGATTCACAGTCCCGTCCGCCACCTCCCGCATATGGCTGGACGTGAATACCACCGGATTGCCGCGCTCCGCGCCGCAAAACGGCACCACGATGGACCCATGCGCGCGGGTGGCGAAGGCGTCGATCAGTTCCAGGTAGTCCTCGGCGCGCAACAGCACCTGATCGGCCAGGCACACCAGCACCGCATCGCACGGCGAACGCAACGCCGCCACGCCTGCAGCAACGGAGGTCATCTGGCCTTCCCGGTAGCGCGGGTTGAAGAGGTTGGTGAGCGGCAGGCCGGCAAGCGCCTCGGACACGGCATCGTGACGGTGGCCGGTGACTGCCACCACTTCGACCGGCCCTGACGCCAGCAACGCTCGCGCCGTACGTCGCACCACCGGCTCCCCGCCCAGCGGCAGCAGCAGCTTGTGCCGATCGCCCATGCGGCTCGACAGCCCCGCCGCGAGCAGCACAGCCGAGAAAGCGGGCCGCTGGCTCATGTGGGCACGCGGTTGCGCAGCACGGCCATGTACTTCTCCGGCTCGCGTTCGAATTCGAGCTTGCAGCCGTCGCAGCAGAAGTAGTGCCGTTCGCCGCCATAGTCGATCACGTACTTGGCGGTGGTGCGCTCGATGGCCATGCCGCAGACCGGGTTGAGGTAGCGCGTCGCCTCGGGCGGCGATATGGCTTCGCAGGGGAGCACCGGCTCGACACCTGCTGCCACCGGCGGCTCCGGTTCGCGGCGCAGGGCGACCAGTCCGGCGACGGCGCCGAGCGCGATCTCCTGCGGCGTGCGCGCGTGGATGCCCGGGCCGGCCGGGGCGTGCAGCGCGGCCAGGCGGGCTTCGGGGATGCCGCGCGAGAGCATGGCGGCGCGTAGCGTGTCGGTCTTGCGCTGGCTCGCGACCATCAGGACAGCGCGGGCTCGGCTGCGCAGGGCGGCTTCGAGGGCGGCTTCGTCGCCGTCGCCCTGGGTGGCGACAAGGACGAAGGCGGGGTCGAGACGGGCGATGGCCTGCATGTCGAAGTCGTCGAGCACCTGCACGAGACCAAGTCCGGCGAGCGATGCGCTGACCGGCGCCGCGCCGGCGGCGCGCAGGCCCATGCGCTGGGCGAGCACGCAGGCTTCGAGCGCGGTGGGGGTGGCGCCCATCACCAGCACCAGTGGCGCGGGCAGCACGGGCTGGATGAAGAGTTCGAGCGCGCCGTTGCTGGCGCAGGGCATCGCGTGCTCTTCCACGTCGCCCGCTTGCCCCTCGGCGGTGCCGGCGATGCGCACGAGCTTGGGCTGGCCGGTGCGCAGCGTATCGAGCGCCGACTGGATCACGATCTCGCGCGAGCAGCCGCCGCCGATCCAGCCGCGCAGCGTGCCGTCGGCCTCGACCAGCGCCTGCGCGCCGACCCAGGCCGAGGTGGGCGGCAGGGCGCGGATCACCGTTGCCACGGCGAAGGGCTGGGCGCCGGCGATCAGCGCCTGCTCGCGCTGGAGCAGGAGGGCGGCGTCGGAGGAGCGGTCGGGGAGATCTGGCATGGGCGCGGTCATTGCAGGACGTGGAGGATGCGCGGCAGCACGCGTTCGAGAGAGGCGAGGTCGCGCGCGCCGGCCAGCAGGTCGAGGAAAGGCAGCGCGGCGGACATGCCGGCGCTCGTCGGCGTGAAGCCCGGACGCGACGCCAGCGGGTTGATCCAGACCAGCGCGCGGCAGCGGCGCCGGATGCGCGACAGTGCATCGCGCAGCACCGAAGGCTCGCCCGCGTCATAGCCATCGCTGACGACGATCACCGCCGTGCGCGAATGCAGCAATGCGGCGGCGTGATGGCGCTGGAATTCGGCGAGGCTGTCACCGATGCGCGTGCCGCCGGCCCAGCCCGCCGACAGCAACTCCAGCCGCTCCTGCGAGCGCCACGGGTCGGGGTCGCGCAGCGCCTGCGCGACGTTGACCAGCCGGGTGTGGAACACGAAGCTGTGGACGTCGGACACGCGCGCGCTCAGCACGCGGGCGAGGCGCAGGAAGAAGAAGCTGTAGAGGCTCATCGAGCGGCTGACGTCGAGCAGCAGCACGAGGCGCGGGCGCAGGCGGCGCTTCTGCCGCCACGCCAGTTCCAGCGGCTGGCCGCCGGTCGATACGCTGTGCCGGATCGTGGTGCGTATGTCGATCACGCTGCCGCGCGGGGCGGCGCGTTCGCGGCGCATGGTGATGGCGTGCAGGCGATTGGCGAAGCGGCGCACGGCGGCGTCGACGGCATAGAGGTCGTCGGGGTGGTTCAGGTGGCGCAGGTCGGCCTGGGCGAGGGTGGCGTCGGCGGAGGCGCCTTCGCGGGCGGCGTCGCCGGGGTCGGCGTCGCTACCATTGCCGGCGATGTCGTACGGGAGACCGTGACAGTCGCTCGCGGGCCGGCCGGCCGACGGTTGGGCCACGCCGCGTCCGCCCTGGCCCCTGGCCGAGGCGCTGCGGTTGGGCGGGAAGAAGTAGCTGTCGAACAGGTCGTCGAAGCGGCGCCATTCCTCGGCGCGCGAGCACAGCAGGGCGCGCAGGTGCCAGCGCAGCACCTTCCGCTCGAGCTGGCCGGAGCGGGCAGCCACGTCGATGGCGTCTGCCACGTCGGGACTGGCGACGCGGAAGCCGTTGGCGCGCAGCGTGGCGGCGAAGCCGGCGTAGCGGGCCAGCAGGGCGTCGGCGAGGGGAGACGCTTCCGTCGTCCCCGCGCAGGCGGGGACCCAGCGGCTTTCTTCTCGTGCGGTGAAAGACGCTGGGCTCCCGCTTTCGCGGGAGCGACGGGGTAGGGGAGGATTCAGCATGATGCGGCCAGCCTTTCGACCACCTGCGGCGTCAGCCCCGCACGATCCTCGCGGGTCTTGAGCAACGCGCACAGCGTATCGGCGATGCGCTCGGCGCTGACGGCGTCGATCATCCGCACGTCGAGCCGCAATAGCGCCGCGACCCAGTCCAGCGTCTCGGCGATGCCCGGCGTCTTCTGCAGGTCGAGCTTGCGCACCGACTGCACGAACTCCACCACCTGCCGCGCCAGCCGCTCGGGCACCTGTGGCACCAGCGTGCGGACAATGTGGAGTTCCTTGGCGAAGTCCGGATAGTCGATGTAGTGGTACAGGCAGCGGCGGCGCAGCGCATCGGAGATCTCGCGCGTGCCGTTGGACGTCAGCACCACGCAGGGGCGCTCGGTGGCCTGGATCACGCCGAGCTCGGGGATCGACATCTGGAAGTCGGACAGCAGCTCCAGCAGGTAGGCCTCGAAGGCTTCGTCGGTCCGGTCGATCTCGTCGACCAGCAGGACCGGCGCGGGCGTGCTGGTGATGGCCTCCAGCAGCGGACGGCGCAGCAGGTAGCGCTCGGAGAAGATGTTCTGTTCCTTCTCCTCCAGCGGCCGCTCGTCCTGCTCCAGCAGCTTGATGGCGAGCAGCTGGCGCTGGTAGTTCCACTCGTACATGGCGGCGTGCGCGTCCAGCCCCTCATAGCACTGGAGACGGATCAGCCGCGTGCCGGACATGCGCGCCAGCACCTTGCCGACTTCCGTCTTGCCGACGCCGGCCTCGCCTTCAAGCAGCAGTGGGCGCCGCAGGTCGAGCGCGAGCAGCAGCGTGGCGGCCAGCGCGGGCTCGGCGATGTAGCCGTGCTGCGCAAGCCGCTCCTGGAGCGCGAGGATGTCGGGCATGCGGCCGGCCATGTTTCATGCCTCGTCAGGTGGTGCGGGAGAACAGGCCCCGGACCCAGTCGCGGAAGATGCCCCAGAGGAGGGCGAGGCCGTTGAGTTCGTTGGGCGGCGCGGGTGGCGCTGACTGGGGGGGCGTGATGGGCGGGCCTTGCGCGGCAGCCGGTTGTGCCGGTGCGCCCTGGGAGACTGCAGCGGCCTGCGCAGTTGCCGCCGAAGCCGAACTCGACGCCGAACTCGAAGCCGAACTCGAAGCCGATGTGCCTGCCTGATCCCAGGTCGCATCGCCGGTCGCAGTCGCCGCAGCACTGGCTCCGGTCGGACTGCTGGCGACAGCACCCTGCGGCACCGCCGCCGCCCTCGCGCCAAAATTCGCCGCGAACTGGTTCAGGATCTGGTCCGCCACCGCATTCATCATGCGTCCGCCGAACGTCGCCGCCTTGCCGCTGACGCTGGCCTCGCTGCGCCCCGTCAGCTCGCACCCGGCCTCGGCGTCGCGCACGCCCGCCGTCAGGTCCATCGATGCCGCCGACGTTCCCGTGCTGTCCGACCCCTTGCCGACCAGATGCAGCGTCCGCGCGGCGGTGTCGAGTTCGATCACCTCGATGTCGCCCTTGAACGCCAGCGTCGCCGGCCCCACGCGCACGGTGATCGTGCCCTTGTAGTGCGTAGCGTCGATCCGCTCGGTGATCTTCGCGCCGGGCATGCAGCCGGCCACGGCCTCGATGTCCTGCAGCACCGTCCACGCGGCGTCGGGCGACGCCGCCAGCGGAAACACCTTCTCCAGCGCGACTTTCATGGTGTGGCCCCCGTCGTCCCTCGCGTCAGTCCCAGCGCCTGGCATTGCTGCCAGACGTGGAACGACGTATGCGGCATCGTCATGTGCGTGACGCCCAAGTGCGCGAACGCGTCCACCACCGCCGACGTGAAGCACGGGATCGACCCCACGTGCGGCGACTCGGCCACGCCCTTGGCGCCGATGGGGTGGTGCGGCGATGGCGTGACCGTGTAGTCGGTCTCCCAATGGGGCGTCTCGACGGCGGTCGGCACGAAGTAGTCCAGCAGCGTCGCGCCGAGCAGGTTGCCGGACTCGTCGTAGGGCATCTGCTGGCCCATCGCCACCGCGAAGCCCTCGGTCAGGCCGCCGTGGACCTGGCCCTCGATGATCATCGGGTTGATGCGCGTGCCGCAGTCGTCGAGCGCGTAGAAGCGGCGCACCTTGCTCTCGCCCGTGTAGCGGTTGACGTCGACCACGCACAGGTAGGCGCCGAACGGGAACGTGAAGTTCGGCGGGTCGTAGTAGTCGACCGCCTCCAGCCCCATTTCCTCGCCCGGCGGCACGTTGTTGTACGCGGCCCAGGCCACTTCCTTGACGGTCTTCGACTGGTCGGGCGAGCCCTTCAGCACGAAGCGGTCGAGGTCGAACTCGACGTCGTCCGGGCTCACTTCCATCAGGTGCGCGGCGATGCGGCGCGCCTTCTCGCGGATCTTGCGCGAGGCCCGGGCCACGGCGGCGCCGGCCACCGGCGTCGAGCGCGAGCCGTAGGTGCCGAGGCCGTAGGGCGCGGTCGACGTGTCGCCTTCCTCCACCGCGATCTGCGAGGCCGGGATGCCGGCCTCGGAGGCGATGATCTGCGCATACGTGGTCTGGTGTCCCTGGCCCTGCGTGATGGTGCCCATGCGGGCGATGGCCGAGCCGTCCGGATGCACGCGGATCTCGCACGAGTCGAACATGCCGATGCCGAGGATGTCGCACATCTTCGACGGCCCCGCGCCGACGATCTCGGTGAAGGTGCAGACGCCGATGCCCATCAGCCATTCCTCGTCAGCATTGGCACGGCGCGCCTTCTGCTCGGCGAGCAGGGCGGGGTAGTCGACCGCGGCCAGCACCTTGCGCAGCGCGGGCTCGTAGTCGCCCGAGTCGTATTCGAGGCCGAGCGGCGAGGTGTACGGGAACTGCTCCTTGCGGATGAAGTTGCGCAGCCGCAGTTCGGTCTTGTCGATGCCGAGCCTGAGCGCGAGCACGTCCATCATGCGCTCGATCAGGTAGACCGCCTCGGTCACGCGGAACGAGCAGCGGTAGGCCACGCCGCCGGGGAACTTGTTGGTGTACACGCCATCGACGGCCACGTAGGCGTTGGGGATCTGGTACGAGCCGGTGCAGACGTGGAACATGCCGGCCGGCCACTTGGTGGGGTCGGCGCAGGCGTCGAAGGCGCCGTGGTCGGCGGTCACGTGCACGCGCAGCGCCTTGACCAGGCCATCGGGCGTGGCGGCCAGCTCGCCGCGCATGTAGTAGTCCCGCGCGAAGGCGGTGGTGCTCAGGTTCTCGCTGCGCGACTCGATCCACTTGACCGGACGGCCGAGCACGATGGAGGCGACGATCGACGTCACATAGCCGGGGTAGACGCCAACCTTGTTGCCGAAGCCGCCGCCGATGTCGGGCGAGACGATGCGGATCTTCGACTCGGGGATGCTCGACAGCAGGCCCACCACGGTACGCACCACATGCGGCGCCTGCGACGTGATCCAGACGGTCAGGTCGCCACGGACCTTGTCGTACGAGGCCACGCAGCCGCAGGTCTCGAGCGGGCAGGGGTGGACGCGCGGGTAGACGATGTCCTGCACGACGGTGACGTCGGCGCCGTCGAAGGCGCGGTCGGTCTTGTCCTTGTCGCCTATGTCCCAGCGGAAGATATGGTTGGGATGGGAGCGCGCGCCGTGGGCGCCGGTGAGCTTGCCTTCGATATCGGTGCGGACGACCGGTGCGTCGGCCTCGAGGGCGCGCAGCGGGTCGACCAGCGCCGGCAGTTCCTCGTATTCGACTTCGACCAGTTCGGCGCCGTCGGCGGCGATATAGCGGTCGTCGGCCACCACGTAGGCCACTTCCTGGTTCTGGAAAGAGACCTTGCCATCGGCCAGCACGGCCTGCACGTCGCCGGCGAGCGTCGGCATCCAGTGCAGCTTGAGCGGCTTCAGGTCCTCGGCGGTCAGCACTGCGCGCACGCCGGGCAGGGCCAGGGCGCGCGAGGTGTCGATGCGGGTAATGCGGGCGTGCGCGTAGGGACTGCGCACCATCGCGCCGAACAGCATGCCGGGCAGGTGGATATCGTCCACGTAGTTGCCCTTGCCCTGGAGAAATCGCGGGTCCTCGCGGCGCTTGCGCGAGCAGCCCATGCCTTCGAGCGCGGCCAGCCGCTCCTGATCAGCCTGCATCGTACCCATGGCGTGCTCCTCAGGCTGGCTGTTCGGCTGCTGCAGGCAGCAGCGGATGCGAGGTCTCGACGGCCTCGCCGCGCAGCTTGCGGGCGGCGTACTGTACCGCCTTGACGATGTTCTGGTAGCCGGTACAGCGGCACAGGTTGCCGGCGAGCCAGTAGCGGATTTCCGCCTCGCTCGGGTCGGGGTTTTCCTGCAGCAGCCGGTAGCCGCGCATCAGCATGCCGGGCGTGCAGAAGCCGCATTGCAGCGCGTGCTCCTGCGCGAAGCCTTCCTGCAGCGCGTGCAGGGCGGCGCCGTCCTGCGCCAGCGCGGCGAGGCCCTCGACCGTCAGCACCTGCGCGCCCTCGGCCTGCACGGTCAATACGGTGCACGACTTCACCGACATGCCGTTCATGTCGACCGTGCAGGCCCCGCAGTGCGAGGTCTCGCAGCCGATATGCGGACCCGTATGCTGGCACTTCTCGCGCAAGGTATGGATCAGCAGCTCGCGCGGCTCGACCACCACGTCGGCGGGCGTGCCGTTGAGGTGGAACGACACCAGGACTTTGGCAGTCATGTCTGTCTCCTTGTCTGTCTCCCGATCCGCGATGTCATGCGGGTCATGCCGTGCGGGCTTGCGCGGCGAGCAGGGCACGGCGCGTCATCTCGCCGGCCATGGCGGTCTTGTATGCGGCATCGCCGCGCAGGTCCTCGGACGGCGCGCAGCGGGCCATGGCGCGGGCGACGGCATCGTCGATCGCGGCCGCGTCGGGCGTCTTGCCCTGCAGCGCCTGCTCGGCCTCGGTCGCGCGGAACGACGTGGGGGCGACGTTGGTCAGCGCGATGCGGACATGGCTGACCGTGCCGCCCGACAGCCGCAGCACGACCGCCGTCGCCGCCGTGGCGAAGTCGCCCGTCTTGCGCTTGAGCTTGGCGTAGGAATATCCGGTGCCTGGCGGCGGGACCGGGATGCGGATCTCGCGCAGGATCTCGCCCGGCGCCAGGGCCGTCTCGTAGGTGCCGAGGAAGAAGGCGTCGGCGGGGATGGTGCGCTCGGCGCCGGAGCCGGCGACGACGAAGGTGGCGTCCAGCGCGAGCATCAGCGCGGGATGGTCGTTGCCGGGGTCGCCGTGGGCGATGTCGCCGCCGATGGTGCCGAGATAGCGCACCTGCGGGTCGGAGATCTGCCGCGCGCCTTCGACGATCAGCGGACATTTCTGCTGCAGCAGCGCCGAGTCGATCAGGTCATGCTCGGTCGTCATCGCGCCGATGCGGATCTCGCCCGCTTCCTCGCGGATGCCGCGCAACTCGTCGAGCCTGCCGAGGTCGACCAGGTGGCCGGGCGACGCGAAGCGCAGCTTCATCATCGGCAACAGGCTGTGGCCGCCGGCCAGCACGCGGGCGTCGTCCCCGTACTGGCTCAACATGGCGAGCGCCTCGGGCAGCGAGGCGGGCCGGTGGTATTCGAAAGGACGCGGGATCATCTGACCCTCCTTGAAAACCGGCACAGCAAGGCCCCAACGCTGGGGCAGGGACTGACGACCCAGGCCACTGCGTCCTTCGAAAGGCACCCCGTTCGACTGCGCCTCAAGGCCGCATGCGTCGTTGCAAATGCTCGCAATAGCCAGCTATTGCTGCGCTTTGCGCCTAGCCTGCGACCTCGATGCACAGCCGCCCGGGCGCGCTTTCTCCGACGCAGTGGCCTAGCATTCCACAACGCGGCGCAGCAAAGCAAAGCCGATTGCGCGAATGGCGGGTCGGGAGCGCCAACGGGGGGCTGGCACGCACGAATGCCGGGTAGTACCCACCATCTGGTGGATGCGTTGGCGCACATTCCGCCTTGCGGGTCCCCCCGATTCGTCGTAAAAATGAAACCAATTTCCCAGGGTCCGTTCCCATACGATGTACAGACCCTGAATCCGACCGGGCGCCATTTCCGCCCCGTGCCGTCCCACAGCGAATGGGCCAGGCGCCAAGGCGCAGGAGACACGAGTGGACACGCTCGACACCCCCATCATCCCCCAACCGCAGGATCCCGTACGCCCCGGCGACCGCCCCGACCAGCGGCGGGCGGAGACGTTCCAGCACAAGCTGGAGCAGTTCAATCCCGGCATGGTCTGGCTCGACGGGAACGGCCATGTGATGGCGTTCAACGATGTGGCGTTGCAGATACTCGGGCCCGCCGCCGAGCAGTCGCTGGGCGTGCGGCAGGCGGACCTGATCGGTATCGATGTCCTGCAACTCCATCCCGAGAAGAGCCGCGACAAGCTGCGCTTCCTGCTGCAGTCGGCGCAGGGCGCGGGCGGCTGCCCGGTGCGGTCGCCGCCGCCGGTGGCCATGATGATCAACATCCCCGACCGGGTGCTGATGATCAAGGTGTCGAAGATGACGGGCGCGGGCGGGCCATGCGGGACCTGCATGGTGTTCTACGACCTGACCGACATCACCACCGAGCCGGCCGCAAGGGCGAACGGACATGCCGTGCCCCCCCGGCGGCTCTTCAAGATCCCGGTCTACCGCCAGAACCGGGTGATGCTGATCGACCTGAAGGACGTGGTGCGCTTCCAGGGCGACGGGCACTACACCACCATCGTGACGCGGGAAGGGCATTTCCTGTCGAACCTGTCGTTGTCCGACCTCGAACAGCGGCTGGACGACAGCCAGTTCGTGCGGGTGCACCGCAGCCACATCGTCAACCTGCCCTATGCGGTGGAACTGGTGAAAGTGGACGAGGGGGTCCACCTGGTGATGGCCGACGGCGAGCGCAGCGCGGTGCCCGTCAGCCGCGCGCGGGCGGCCCAGCTCAAGGACCGGCTCGGGGTCATCTGACCGGCCGCGCGGGCGCCGTCGCCGCCGATGTATAGCGGCGGGCGGCTGTTAGAATGTCCCATCACGATATAACGACACCAAAGAGGCCAGACATGAAGCAGATTACCGCCATCATCAAACCGTTCAAGCTCGACGAAGTGCGCGAGTCGCTCGCCGAAGTGGGCGTGACTGGCCTGACGGTAACGGAAGTCAAGGGCTTTGGCCGTCAGAAGGGCCACACCGAGCTCTATCGCGGTGCGGAATACGTGGTCGACTTCCTGCCGAAGATCAAGATCGAGGTCGTCGTGGCCGAAAACCAGCTCGACACGGTGCTGGACGCCATCGTCAAGGCCGCCCACACCGGCAAGATCGGCGACGGCAAGATCTTCGTGATGGAAGTCGAGAAGGTCATCCGGATTCGTACCGGCGAGCAGGACGAAGCGGCAGTTTGATCCGCTTCCTTGTTTGGAGACTGTTTCAGAATGAAGCGAAGCGGTTCTGGCTAGGCGCGCGGCCGCAGACAGTGCAAGTGGCACGGCAAGGCCGCGCAACGACGCCAGAATCTTTCTGAAGCAGTCTCTAGCTGGGTAGCTTCCAGTCGTACCACACTGACAGGAGGCGGGCGGCGATGACGATCAGCGCCCCCGTCAGCAGCGCCACCTCCTGGTCGGCCTGGATATAGGTCAGGCCGATATACGTCCAGCAGCCGAGGAACGAGCAGGTGGCGTAGGGCGAGCGGTCCTTCAGGAGCATCGGGACTTCGTTGCACAGCACGTCCCGCACCACCCCGCCGAATACCGCCGAGATGATGCCCATCATGACCGCCACGGTCGGGCTCATCTGCGCCACCAGCGCGAGCGACGTGCCTGTCACCGAGAAGAGCCCGAGTCCGATCGCATCGGCCACCACCATGGTCCGGTCGGACGCCACGCGGCTCACCACCCGGAAGACCACCGACGCGCCGATCGACATCACGAACATCAGCACCACGTAGCCTTCATGGTCGACCCAGTAGAAGGGCCGGCGGTCGAGCAGCACGTCGCGCAGCGTGCCGCCGCCAAAGGCGGTGGCGAAGGCGACCACGAAGGTGCCCACCGCGTCGAGGCGCTGCTTGCGGGCATCCACTACGCCAGAGACCGCAAAGGCCAGCACGCCGATTACCTCCATCACATGGAGGATGAAGGGCAGGCGGCCGAATAAGAGATCGAGGTGGAGGCGCATCGGGCGGGGCGCGGGCGGGTATCAGGCGCGCGGCTGGCGCAGCAGTACCATCAGCGCCCCCGCGCCGCCCTGTGCCTCGCGCGCCTGCACGAAGGCCATCACTTCTTCCTTCTGCACCAGCCAGCTCCGCACCTTGCCCTTGAGCACCGGCACCTTGTCGGGCGAGCCGATGCCCTTGCCGTGGATCACCCGCACGCAGCGCACGCCGTTGCGCACCGAACGGCGCAGGAACTCGGCGAGCGCCTCGCGTGCCTCGTCGCTGCGCAGGCCGTGGAGGTCGATCTTGTCCTGCGGCACCCACTCGCCGCGGCGCAGCTTGCGGATCACGTCCATGCCGATGCCGGGACGACGGAAGGAGAGCGTCTCGTCGGTCTCCAGCAGGGTTTCGACATCGAACTCGTCGGAAAGCGATGCGGCCAGCACGGCCTGGTCGTTCAGGCGGGTCTGGACCGGCTCGGGCGTGGGCTTCTTGTGGGGATGGCTGGCGCGGTTGCGGTCGCGCAGGGCCTGGACCTCGCCCACGTTGGCGCGGAATACGTTCGCTTCGGCCTCGGCCTGCCGCTTCGCCTGCTCGGCGGCGGCGCGCTCGGCTTCACGGCGCTCGGTGTCGGCCTTGAGGTTGTCGCGCAGGCTGCTCAGGTCGGCAAGCCCGAAGCGCTGGGCGGGGCGGCTGTTTTTGGCGCCACTGCGTGTCATGGCAACTCCGGGGCTTCGCTTTGTCTTTGTCTGTCCGATGGTTTGCTCCCCTCTCCCGCGCGCGGGAGAGGGGTCGGGGGAGAGGGCAAGTGGCTCTGGCGGCGTAGCGCCCTGCCAGACCACCCCTCTCCCCAACCCTCTCCCCATGAGGGGAGAGGGAGGACACCATCTGTAGCTTACTGCTGCGCTTCGATGAAGCGTTGCGCGTCGAGCGCGGCCATGCAGCCGGTGCCGGCGCTGGTGATGGCCTGGCGGTAGACGTGGTCCTGCACGTCGCCCGCGGCGAACACGCCGGGGATGCTGGTGGCGGTAGCGTCACCCGACAGCCCGCTCTTGGTGACGATGTAGCCGTTGTGCATTTCGAGCTGGCCGGTGAACAGGTCGGTATTCGGCTTGTGGCCGATGGCGATGAACACGCCCGCCAGCTTGAGGTCCTCGGTCTGGCCGGTCTTGACGTTGTGCAGGCGCACGCCGGTCACGCCGGACTCGTCGCCCAGCACTTCTTCCAGGCGGTTGTCGTAGCGCAGTTCCACGCGGCCTTCCTTGACGCGCTGCATCAGGCGGTCGACCAGGATGGGCTCGGCGCGGAAGCTGTCGCGGCGGTGCACCAGCGTGACCTTGCTGGCGATGTGCGACAGGTACAGCGCCTCTTCCACGGCGGTGTTGCCGCCGCCGACCACGGCGACTTCCTGGTTCTTGTAGAAGAAGCCGTCGCAGGTGGCGCAGGCCGAGACGCCGCGGCCCATGAAGTTCTCTTCCGACGGCAGGCCGAGGTACTGGGCCGAGGCGCCGGTGGCGATCACCAGCGCGTCGCAGGTGTACTCGCCGGCGTCCCCGACGAGGCGGAACGGACGCTCCTGCAGTTTGGCCGTGTGGATGTGATCGAAGATGATTTCGGTCTTGAATTCCTCGGCATGGGCCAGCATGCGGGCCATCAGGTCCGGACCCTGCACGCCCTTGGCATCGCCAGGCCAGTTCTCGACGTCGGTCGTCGTCATCAGCTGGCCGCCCTGGGCGAGACCGGTGATCATCACCGGCTGCAGGTTGGCGCGTGCGGCGTAGACGGCGGCGGTGTAGCCGGCCGGACCGGACCCGAGAATCAGCACTTTTGCGTGTTTGGCCATGATGCGTTCCTGTGGCCGGCGCGGAACAGGGGAGCGCGCGCGGGGCGCTGCGCCGGCATAAGTCGAAAGCCGACATTATAAGTGGGTGGCCATTTGCCCACTGTTGCAAATTCCAATGATGGTCATAGCGTGGGGAGGGTTAAAATGGCCGCCACCGTCACCCGGCGGGCTTCCCACCCACGCGTATTCACGATTCCTGCATGGCAAGAGCTACCACGACCACCCGCACGGACCCCTCGGCGCTTCCCTCGCGCATCGGCAAGCTGCTCGGCGAGGTACGCTGGTTCCTGCTGCTGGCCGTGACGCTGGGCTTCGTCTTCGTCCTGGCGAGCTACAGCAAGGCCGATCCCGGCTGGTCCCATGCCAGCCAGGTGACCGACATCCACAACTTCGGCGGCCGCGTGGGCGCATGGCTGGCCGACGTCCTCTTCTTCATCTTCGGCTTCTCGGCCTACTGGTGGGCCGTGTTGCTCGTGCGCCGCTGCTGGCGCGGCTGGCAGGCGCTGAGCGCCGACATGCCCGGCCACGAGCCGCCGCCGCGCCAGGGCGTGATCGTGAGCTGGGTCGGCTTCGGGCTGACGCTGGCGTCGAGCATGGGGCTGGAGGCGATCCGCATGTATCCGCTGCGCTCGGCCCTGCCGCGCGCGCCGGGCGGCGTGCTGGGCGACCTCCTCGGCGGCTGGATGCAGATGGCGCTGGGGTTTGCCGGCGCCACGCTGCTGTTGCTGCTGCTGCTCGCCATCGGCCTGTCGCTCTTCTTCCACTTCTCGTGGTTGTCGGTTGCCGAGCACATCGGCGGCTTCGTCGAAGGACTGTTCCTCGGCTTCAAGGCCCGCCGCGAAAGCCGGCAGGACCGCGAGATCGGCAAGGCTGCCAAGGTTGAGCGCACCGAGACCGTGGAAGTGCAGCGTGTGAAGCACGAGGAGTCGACGCCGATCCAGATCGTGCGGCCGCAGGCCGTGGTCAAGCACGAGCGCGTGGAGCGCGAGAAGCAGCAGCCGCTTTTTGCCGATATCCAGGATTCCGACCTGCCCCCGCTGTCGCTGCTCGACCCGATCCCGCCGCAGCAGGAGACGGTGAGCGCCGAGACGGTGGAATTCACCTCGCGCCTGATCGAGAAGAAGCTCAAGGACTTCGGCGTCGAGGTCAAGGTGGTGGCGGCCTATCCGGGCCCGGTCATCACGCGCTACGAGATCGAACCCGCCACCGGCGTGAAGGGCAGCCAGGTGGTCAACCTGGCGCGCGACCTGGCGCGTTCGCTGTCGCTGGTGTCGATCCGGGTGGTCGAGACGATTCCCGGCAAGAACTACATGGGGCTGGAACTGCCCAACGCGCGCCGGCAGACGGTGCGGCTGTCGGAGATCCTCGGCTCGCAGGTCTACAACGAGAGCAGCTCGAGCCTGACGATGGCGCTCGGCAAGGACATCGCCGGCAAGCCGATGGTGGCCGACCTCGCCAGGATGCCGCACTGCATGGTGGCGGGCACGACCGGCTCCGGCAAGTCGGTGGGGATCAACGCGATGATCCTGTCGCTGCTCTACAAGGCCAAGGCCGAGTCCGTCCGCCTGATCCTGATCGACCCCAAGATGCTCGAAATGAGCGTCTATGAAGGCATCCCGCATCTGCTGTGCCCGGTCGTGACCGACATGAAGCAGGCCGGCAACGCCCTGAACTGGGCGGTGGGCGAGATGGAGCGCCGCTACAAGCTCATGAGCAAGCTCGGCGTGCGCAACCTGGCCGGGTACAACAAGAAGATCGACGAGGCCGCCGCGCGCGAGGAGAAGGTGCCCAATCCCTTCAGCCTGACGCCGGACGCGCCGGAGCCGCTGGAGAAGCTGCCCACCATCGTCATCGTCATCGACGAGCTGGCCGACCTCATGATGGTGGTCGGCAAGAAGGTGGAAGAGCTGATCGCCCGCATCGCGCAGAAGGCGCGCGCCGCCGGCCTGCACCTCGTGCTCGCCACGCAGCGCCCGTCGGTCGACGTGATCACCGGCCTGATCAAGGCCAACGTGCCGACCCGCATCGCCTTCCAGGTCAGCAGCAAGATCGACTCGCGCACCATCCTCGACCAGCAGGGCGCCGAGGCGCTGCTCGGCATGGGCGACATGCTCTACCTTGCCCCCGGCACCGGCTTCCCGGTGCGCGTGCACGGTGCGTTCGTGTCGGATGACGAGGTGCACCGCGTGGTCGCGAAGCTGAAGGAATCCGGCGCGGCCAACTATATCGAGGGCATTCTCGAAGGCGGGCTGGCGGAGTCCGACGCGGGCACCGACGGCTTCGGCGGTGGCGCCGGCATCGGCGGCGGTGGCGAGGCCGATCCGCTGTACGACCAGGCCGTGGAGGTGGTGCTGAAGAACCGCCGCGCGTCGATCTCGCTGGTGCAGCGCCATCTGCGCATCGGCTACAACCGCGCCGCGCGCCTGCTGGAAGACATGGAGAAGGCGGGCCTCGTCTCGGGCATGTCGGGCAACGGCAACCGCGACATCCTTGCGCCGGCTGCTGCCGTGCGCGAAGAGGATTGACGGGCGGCTTGACCGGCGGCCTGATGGGTGCCGGATGGGTGGCCTGATGGGTGGCCTGATGGGCACGCGGGGTAACATGCGGTTACCCCTGTCACCGGAATGGTCCCCGGCCGCCCGGCTCTAACCGGACAGTCCAACTCGGAATCACTACATGCGAAACCGCTTTCTCGCGGCGGCAAGTGCCGCCATCGCCATTTCCGCGTTTGCAGCGTCAGCCGCCCATGCGGCCGCCACCGACCAGCTCCAGAGCTTCGTCACCGGCGTGAAGACCGCCCGTGGCGAATTCACGCAGCGGCAGGTGAAGGGCGGTATCGACGCGCTCAAGGTCACCGGCACCTCCAGCGGCACGTTCGCGTTCTCGCGCCCCGGCAAGTTCACCTGGCGCTACACCAAGCCCTACGAGCAACTGCTGCAGGCCGACGGCCAGACCCTGTACATCTATGACAAGGACCTGAACCAGGTCACCCAGCGCAAGCTCGACAACGCGCTCGGTTCCAGCCCCGCCGCCATCCTGTTCGGCAGCAACGACCTCAGCAAGAACTTCGACATCAGGAACGGCCCGACGCGCGACGGCGTGGAGTGGCTGGAAATGACACCGAAGACCAGGGACACGCAGTTCGAGCGCATCGGCATCGGCTTCAAGGGCGGCAACCTGGAGGCCATGGAGTTGCGCGACGCCTTCGGCAACACCACGCTGCTGACCTTCTCGGCGATGCAGAAGAACCCGCCGCTGCCGGCGGATACCTTCCGCTTCACGGTGCCGAAGGGCGCCGACGTGATGAAGCAGTAAGCCGACCGAAGCACTACCCCTCACCAACGAGAACGGGACTCCCGCCCATGCCTGCCGCCCCCAAGCTTTCCCGCCTTGCCCCGGCTGTCTCCCTGGCCCTGCTCGTTTTGCTGGGCGGTTGCGCCGCGCAGCAATCCGGCGGGGCAGGCAAGTTCGATGTCGACGCCTTCCTGCGCGCCTCCGACACCGCGTTGCCCGAGGTCCTGGCCAATTCCGAGTTCCTCGGCGCCACGCGTGCGAGCGCCAACGACTGCGCGGTCATGCTGCAATCGACCGGGGCCGGCGTGCTGCAGGACCTGCCGCCCGCCAGCGGCAGCCGCGGCCCGGCCTGGCTGCTGCATCCGGCCGGCAAGCCGGATCAGGTCTGGCTGATCGTCAGCGAAGCGGGCGGCGAGCGGACTTGCCACGGCCCGCTCCCGGCGGCGCCGATGCAGGCGCTGGTCGACCGGGCCAAGCGATAGCCACGGCGGCTACGCCAGCCACGCTAGTAGATGGCCGGTTCGCCCTGGGGCCGGTTCTTGAAGCGGCGATGCACCCAGTAGTACTGCTCGGGCATGCGCCGGATCTGCGTCTCGAGGAAGGCGTTCATCTGCCGCGAGTCCGACGTCGTGCAATCCGACGGGAACCCGGGCAGCGGCGAGAAGATGTGAAGCTTGTATCCCCGGTAGCCGGGCAGCACTTCGGTGGTGAACGGCACGACCCGCGCGCCCGAGAGCCTGGCGAGCCGGGAGATCGACGTCAGCGTGCAGGCCGAGGTGCCGAAGAACGGCACGAAGACGGAGTCCTTGAGGCCAAAGTCCATATCGGCGGCGAGCATGACGGGCACGCCGCGGCGCAGTGACTGGATGACCCGCTTGGCACTGTCGTTACGCGGCACCATCACCGCGCCGAAGCGCTCGCGCTGCGTCCTGGCAATGGATTCGAGCGCCTGGTTCTTCATCCGCGTGTAGAGCGACGTCACCGGATGCTCCGTCGAGTAGAACATGCACCCGGCCTCGATCCCGACGAAGTGGAAGCCCATGAAGATGGTCGGCGTCTGGCTGCAGGTCGCCAGGTCGATCTCGGATTCCAGTTCGGTCAGGTCGTGGAGTTTCGCGCCATTGCCGAACCACTGCACGCCCCGTTCGACATAGCTGCGCATGACATGCCGGAAATGCAGCCGTGCCAGGTCGCGCCGGCCGGCTTCGCTGACCTCGGGGAAGCTCAGCGCCAGGTTGATATGCACGATGTCGCGCCTGCGGCTCGGGATGGCGTACAGCAAGCCGCCGATGGCTTCGCCAAAGCGCGCAGCCCATCGGTAGGGCAACGCCGCGAATACCTTGAGCATGAGGACGAACAGCGCCGCGTTGAGCCGGGAAATCATCGGGTCCTTTGGAATGGCGCCGCACGGATCTTGTCGCGCGTCGCGGTGAGTGAAGGGCCGACCGGCCAACAGGGCTGGGAGGATCGGGTGTCGCCACCGGCTGCGTCACCGGCAGGAGCAGCCTCTGTAGCCTGTTCCCGCGACGTGTATAGCGCGATTTCGCCCGAATGGGTGGAAGTGGACAGCTATCCGGCGAAATTGGCGGCGCGACAGGGGGGACTGTCGCTTAACGTCGACATACACTCTAACGCTTATTGCGCTCCTCGTTGCGCCGCGCCTCCAGTTCGATGGCGTTCTGCGCGACCGAGCCGCTCGCGAACGCCTGGCCGGCCACGCGCCCGAGCGCATTGTCCTGGCTGAGCGCCGCCACTTCCTCGGCGGCCGTCTTCGCGATCATCACGTCGAGCAGTTCGCGGGCCTTGACCTGCAGGGCGAGCACGGTATCGGACGGGTTCTGCTTCGAACGCTCGGCATCCTGGGGCAACTGCACGTCACCGGCCACCATGCGCAGGGCAGTGCGGATCTCGCCCGTGTCGAGCCCGCTGTCCTTCACCAGGGCCACCGCGTCCTGGCGGAGCGGAAAGTCGGTCTCCAGCATGCGCCGCGCGAGACCCATGGGCAGGGCCGGGGCGTCGTACCGGTGAGCGCGGCGTACCGCCCGCATGGCGATGTGGCGGATCTGCGGGTGTTCGTGGTCGAACAGATCGGCGATGACGCGGTCGGTCATGTCCGGGCCGTCGAGCATCTCGGCAAGCTGGCCCGCCAGCGACACTTCCTCCACGGCGGGGATCTCGCCGCGGCCGAGCAGCCGTTTCAGCTTGAAGAGCAGGAATTGGTAGCGGAGCATCGGGGTCTGCCGAGGGAGAGGAAGGAGATCCAGTACTTGTCGGCAGCGCGCGCGCCAGTCCTGAGTCGGCCCGCCCGTCCGGCAATCGTCAGTTGATGCCCGTCAACGTGACCTCGGGGCCTCGAGCGTGTGCCTTGACGACGAAAATGAGAATCAATAACGTTCATGGTTCTCGTGACCCTTGGGAGACCCCCATGACCACTTCGCCCGTCAAGCCGGCCAAGTCCTTCCGTTCCGTTCATCCCGCGCTGCGCCGCCTGCTGCCCTGCGCCCTCGGCGCCGTCGCCCTGACCCTGGCGTCGGCCCTGCCGGCGGCCGCGCAGGAGAAGGTGCTGAACCTCTACACCGCCCGTCACTACCAGACCGACGAGGCGCTGTACGCCAACTTCACGAAGCAGACCGGCATCCGCATCAACCGCATCGAGGGCCAGGAAGACCCGCTGCTCGAACGCATCCGCAACGAGGGCGCCAACAGCCCGGCCGACGTCTTCATCACGGTCGATATCGGCCGCCTGTGGCGCGCGCAGCAGGCCGGCGTGTTCGCGCCAGTGAAGTCGAAGGTGCTGGAGTCGCGCATTCCCGCCAACTACCGCGATCCGGCCGGCGACTGGTTCGGCTTCTCGGCGCGCGCGCGGGTGATCGCCTACAACAAGGACGCGGTGAAGCCGGGCGAGATTGGCCGTTACGAGGACCTGGCCGATCCGAAATGGAAGTCGCGCGTCTGCACGCGCACGAGCGGGCATGTGTACAACCTGTCGCTGGTGTCGAGCCTGATCGCTCATGATGGCGAGGCGAAGACCGAGCAGTGGGCGCGGGGCGTGGCGGCCAACCTGGCGCGCACGCCGAAGGGCGGCGATACCGACCAGTTGAAGGCCGTGGCGGCGGGGGAATGCGACGTGGCGATCGCCAACACGTACTACATCGCGCGCCTGATGCGGTCGACCAAAGCTGAGGACAAGGCCGTCTCCGACAAGCTGGCGGTGGTGTGGCCGAACCAGTCGAGCCAGGGGGTGCACATGAACGTGTCGGGCGGCGGGATGCTGAAGCACGCGCCCAACCGCGAGGCGGCGGTGAAGTTCCTGGAGTACCTGGCCAGCGACGAGGCGCAGCGCTACTTTGCCGACGGCAACAACGAGTGGCCGGTGGTGCCGGGCGTGAAGGTATCCAATCCGGCGCTGGAGGCGCTCGGGAGCTTCAAGGCGGACACGATCAACGTGTCGGAGCTGGGCAAGCACCAGCCGGCGGCGCAGAAGCTGGTGGATCGGGCGGGATATAAATAAACAGGCGATGGAGCGCTCGCCGGCCTGCCGGCGGTGCTCCCTCTACGGCGCGGCTCTACGGCGCAATCGACCTGACGCCAGCCGCAATCTCTCCGGCCGCCGCCGCCACCGCCTGCCGGTAGGCCGCCACCACGCCCTTCACATCGCCAGGCGCTCCCAGTTCAGCCTGCGTCCGGCCGGCGACCAGCTTCCCGTCCGGCAGGCGCCGCACCGTCCAGGCCAGCGTGGCATTCGCCGGCTGCCCGAGCGCGGCGTCCAGCCGCACGACTTCGGTGGTGATGCGATAGACCGGCTGCACGTCCGACAGCCCCTGCTGGTACGTATCCACCGCCCCAAGCGCCAGTTGCAGTTGCTGCGACAGCGCGTCGCGCAGTTCGTCCGGCAACGGCGCCGTCCAGCGGTCGAGGTCGAGCACGCGCAGGCCGCCCTTGTCGTTCACCACTACCTGCGTGCGATTCAGCGCCTCGGGCACCTTGACCGGCGCCACCTCGATCCAGACCGGCTGTTGCGCCGGCGTGATGAGGGTGAGGGCGGCAGGTGTTGCCGTCGTGGACGCATCCTGCGACAGCGAGTAATAACGCGTGTCGGGCGAGGCGCAGCCGGCCAGCAGCGCCGCGCACGTGGCGACCAGCAGGGGAAGCCGGGATAGCCGGCGATACCGGAGAAACCGGCGGGATGTCGGGCTCATCGATCAGACTCCGCTTTGCCGCGCAGCAGCGCTTCGGGATGGCGTTCGAGATAGTCGGTCAGCGCGCGCAACGAGGCGGCCGTGCGCGTCAGTTCCTGCAGCATGCGGCGCGTGTCCTGCTGTAGCGGCGCGTCGGACGAGAGCGTGCCGTTGGCGGTGTTGAGCGTCTTGCGCGCGTCCTGGATGGCGGCGAGCACCTGTGGCGCGACGTCGCCGTTGAGCCGGTTGACCAGCCTGTCGGCGCTGTTGAGCGTGGTGTCGAGCTGGGCCACGGCCTTGCGCAGGTCCTGGCCGATCTGGTCGAACGGGACCTTGTCGAGCTTGTTGACGATGTCGCCGAGCTGGGTCTGGATCTGGTCGAGCGCCCCCGGCGTGGTCGGCAGTTCGGGGACGGCCGCCGTCTGGTCGAAGTCCGCCGCCGTCGCCTTCGGGAAGAAGTCGAGCGCCACGTAGAGCTGCCCGGTCAGCAGGTTGCCGGTACGCAGTTGGGCGCGCATGCCGCGCTTGACCAGCGTCTGGATGATGACGCGCGCGCGCGCCGGGTCGGCCACGTCGCGCTCGCGGAAGCCCATGCGCGACGGGTACAGCTCGACCACCACCGGCAGCCGGAAGCTCTTCTTGTCGCGCAGGTATTCGATGCCGATCGACCGCACCTGGCCCACGATCACGCCGCGGAAGTCCACCGGCGCGCCGGGCGACAGGCCGCGCACCGATTGGTCGAAGTTCAGCACCGCCAGCGCCGGCGCCAGTTCCTCCGGCTCCTTCATGGCCTCGGTCTGGTCGCCGGCGAGCAGGAACTGCGTGTTCTCGGCGGCCGGCTTTGTAGCGACGGAATTGTCCGGCGCCTGGAAGGCCACGCCGCCCAGCACCACCGTGGCCAGCGACTGCGTGGACAGCTTGAAGCCCGAGGCATCGAGCTTGATATCGAGGCCGCTCGCGTGCCAGAAGCGCGTGTCGGCGGTGACGAGGGCGTCGTAGGGTTTGTCGACGAAGACGCGCAGGATGATGTCGCGCCCGTTGGGCGCGAGCTGGTAGGCCACCACCTGGCCCACGTGCAGGCGCCGGTAGTAGACGGGCGAGCCGATGTCGAGCGAGCCGAGGTCGGTGGCGCGCAGCACGAACTGCTTGCCCGACGAGTCCGTGGTGACCGCCGGCGGCGTCTCCAGCCCGGTGAACTCGGTCCTGGCCTCGGTCGCCTTGCCGGCATCCACGCCGATGTAGGCGCCCGAGAGCAGGGTTTCCAGCCCCGACACGCCGGTCACGGCAAAGCGCGGCCGCACTACCCAGAAGCGCGTGTCGGTCACGGCGAAGGTTTCGGCGTCCTTGGTCAGCTCGATGCTGGCGACCACGTGCGAGCGGTCGCGCGTCAGGCGCACCGCCTTGACGATGCCGATGTCCACGTCCTTGTAGCGCACCGCCGTCTTGCCCGGCGTGATGCCGGACGCCGAGGTGAAGGTGACGGTGATCTCCGGCCCGCGCGAGGCCAGCGTGTGGATCAGCAGCGAAATGCCGACCACGGCTGCGACGATCGGGATCAGCCATACCAGCGACGGCAGCCAGCGCGAGCGGCGGCGGCGCACGGGCTCCGGCACGCCGGGAGGGACGGAAGGCGCGGGCGGCGAGGGAGGAGAAGGGGGCGGAGAAGACGTGTCAGCCATCGTTCTGTCGGGGGCCAGGTAGGTCGAGCGAGTCCCACAGCAGTCGCGGGTCGAAGCTCAGGGAAGCAAGCATGGTGAATACCACGACCGAGGCGAAGGCCAGCGCGCCCCCGCCGGGGATGATGGTGGCGATGGCCCCGGCACGCACCAGCGAGGCGAGCAGGGACACCACGAAGATGTCGAGCATGGACCAGCGGCCGATCACCTCCACCAGCAGGTAGAGGCGCGTGCGCTGGCGCAGCCGCCAGGTCCAGCGGAAATGCACCGAGAGCAGCAGCAGCGTGAGGATCATCATCTTCAGCATCGGCACGATGATGCTGGCGATCAGCACCACGCCGGCCAGCAGGCGCGAGCCGGAGACCCACAGGTAGATCACCCCCGACATGATGGTGTCGCGCTGGGTGCCGAAGAGCGACTGGGTCACCATCACGGGCAGCACGTTGGCCGGGATGTAGAGAATGAAGGCGGCCAGCAGGAAGGCCCAGGTGCGCGCGAGGCTGTCGGGCTTGCGGGTGTGCAGCGTGGCGCCGCAGCGCGGGCAGGGTTCGCCTTCGAGCGTGCGCGGGCTGACCAGGTCGCAGGCATGGCACGACAGCAGGCCGGCGGCGCGGGCGGTGGGCACCGCTGGCAGCGGCGTGGCGTCCTCGTCGCCGTCGAGTACCGCGGGGAGTGACGGGACGCGAGGCAGGCGCACGGTCGGCTTCATCGCGGCGCCGCCTCCTCGGGGGATTCGAGGTAGTACCACAGGTCGCGCGGATCGAAGGCCAGCATGGCCGCCAGCACCACCACCAGCGCGCCGAACGACCACAGCGCGATCTCGGGCAGCACGCGGGCCATGGCGGACAGCTTCACCAGCGTCACCAGCACGCCGATCATGAAGACTTCCAGCATGCCCCACGGCCGGGTCTGCCGGATGCCGCGCACGATGGCGTGGAAGCCGGCCGGCATGTGCCCGCGCGCCCTGGGCACCAGCAGGTACAGCATCATCAGCATTTCCGACAGCGGGAACAGGATGGTGGTGGCGAAGACGAGCGCCGCCACCAGTTCCATATGGTCGGAATACAGCGCCTGCACCGCGCCCCAGAGCGTGGTCTGCATCCGCACGCCGCGCAGGTCCATCTCGACGATGGGGTACGCGTTGGAGATGATGAAGAGGATCAGCGCGGTGAGCGACAGGGGCAGCAGGCGCCGGTAGAGGCTGTGGCTCTCGCGGTAGAGCGGTCCGCTGCAGCGCAGGCACTGGGCGCGTTCGCCACGGCGCAGCGACGCACGGTGGTAGAGCGCGTCGCAGTATTCGCATGCCACGAGGTGGCGCAGCGCCTCGGGATCGGCGGCCAGGTTCGCGAGCGGATCGCCGGCGGGATCGACGGCGGGATTGGTGGCGGGAGGGGTGACGGGATCGCTCATGCGGCGTGTCGCCCCGGTCAGCCGTGCTGCTTGCCGTGCCCGATGGCGCCCGGGCCGGCGGGGGGCGTGGCCGATGGCTTCTCCTGCGTGGCCTCCGCCGGCTTCGGGCTCGCCATCTCCGGCAGGCCGTCCGGGTAGGAGCCGACCGTCCAGTCACGCAGCATCGCAAAGGCGACCGCCAGCAGCGTCGGGCCGATGAACACGCCGAGGAAGCCGAAGGCCAGCGCGCCGCCGAGCACGCCCAGCATGATCCACAGCAGCGGCATGCTGGTACCCTTGCTGATCAGCAGCGGCTTGACGATGTTGTCGGCCATGCTGACCACGCCGACGCCCCAGATCACCAGGAAGATCGCCCAGCCGGTCGCACCGGTGTGGTACAGCCATAGCGCCGCGGGGATCCAGATCAGCGGGGGGCCGACCGGGATTACCGACAGGAAGAAGGTCACGAAGCCGAGGATGGCCGCGCCCGGCACCCCTGCGACCCAGAAGCCGATGCCGGCCAGCACCGCCTGCACGAATGCCGTGCCGAGCACGCCGTACACCACGCTCTTGACCGTGCCGCCGGCCAGCGCCAGCAGGTGGTCGGCGCGGTCGCCGGCAATGCGGTGCATGCCGGCACGCAGCCACTGCACGGCGTAGTCGCCCCCGGTATAGAAGAAGAACGCCAGCACGATCGACAGCGCAAGCTGGCCCAGGCCCGCGCCGATCGACAGCCCCGCGCCCAGCAGCGCGTGGGCCACGGGCGCAATCAGCTTGCGCAGGTTGGCCACGGTCTCGGAGTCGGCGCTGACGACCTTGATCCACCAGTCTTTTACCGAACTGCCCACGAAGGGCAGGCTGCCGAGCCAGTCCGGCATGGCCGGCAGGCCGTGCATGGTGAAGCGGTCGACCAGCGCCGTGAGGTCGTCGATATGGGCCGAGAAGCTGGCGCCGGCGTAGACGAAGGGGCCGAGCACGATGATTGCCGCCAGCAGTACGCAGGCGAGCGCGGCGGGGACGCGCCGGTTGCCGAACCAGCGGGTGAGCAGCGTGTAGGGATACCAGGAGCTGTAGGCCACGATGGCCCCCCACAGCAGCGCGGTGGCGAAGGGGGCAAGTACCAGCAGGGACCCGCCGATCAGCACCGTCAGCGCAAGGACGGCAACGATGCGCTCAATCAGTGAACTCATGGCGAGGAACTCCTGTGGGCGGTGTGACGGGAAAGGCGTCAAATATAGCGGAAAACGCCGGGCCGTCGCTCGCGGGTGCCGCATCAGGCATGCGATGGCGCGGCGGCCAGCGACAAACGGGCACAAACGGGCGCAGAAGTCACAGTGCCATAGCTGCGTGACCTTGACTAGCACGGGGCCGATACGAAAGAAAACGGCCCGGTCTCCCGGGCCGCCGTACAGGTTGGGGCGGTGCGTGGCGCCGGCTCAGGCGGCCTCGGCCATCGTCCCGCGCTTGAGCAGTGCCGCCACCAGGTCGGACTGCGTCACCATGCCGATCAGGCGGTGGTGGTCGTCGATTACCGGCGCGTGGTGCAGGCCGCCGTCGGAGAAGGCGCGGGCCAGTTCGACGATGGGCTGGTCCGGATTCGCGGTCAGCACGGCGCGGGTCATCAGGTCGCGCACGGTGCCGGCGAGGCGGCGGGCGCCGGTGTCGCGCTGGGCATTGAAGAAATCGCTCTGCGTGACGATGCCGGCCAGCTTGCCGTGCTCGTCGACCACCGGCAGCGCCTTGATGCGATGCAGCGCGAGCAGGTGCGAGGCCTGCGACGCCGGCAGGTCGGGCCGCACGCTGATGACGTCGCGCGACATGATCTCGTGGCAGCGCACGTCGCCGAAGCGGCGCCGGAAGGCCCGCAGCTGCGCGGCCTCCAGGATGGACGCGAGGTCGTCTTCGTCGATGGCGATGAATTCGCCGCGGGCCTCGAGCACCGAGTGGAGGTCGGCGCGGGTGAAGCCCACGCGCTGGCTCGGCGGCACGTCCTTCGTGCCGTGCGCGCGCGCCGGCTCGGGCGGCTGGTGCGGATAGCGGCGCTGGGTCAGGTTGTTGAAGGCGAGCGCCAGCATCAGCAGCAGCATCGAGTTGATCGCCACCGGCATCACCACGAAGCCGAAGCCGAGCTTGGCGATGGCCGGCCCGCCGAACACCGCCGTGATCGCCACCGCGCCGCTGGGCGGGTGGATGCAGCGAAGCTGGAACATCATCGCGATGGCCACCGCCACGGCCACCGCCGCCGCCAGCCCCGGGTCGGGGATCAGCTTCGCGCAGGCCACGCCCACCGTCGCCGCCACCAGGTTGCCGCCGATGATCGACCACGGCTGCGCGAGCGGACTGGTCGGCACGCCGAACAGCAGCACCGCCGAGGCGCCCATGGGCGCGACGAACCACGGATTGAAGCCGCCCAGCAACTGGCGGCTGATCCATTCGGTCAGGAACAGGCCGAGCAGCGCACCGGCGCAACTCTTGATGCGCTCCTTGCGGCTGGCGGAGACGGGAAGCGGGGCGAACGTGCGCAACCAGGCACGCGCGCCCTGCGCGGCGGCAGGGGTAGGAGGAGCAGTGGACATCGGCGGGGGCGGCTTGATGGTGGGATGCTGTACACAATATATCACCGCATCCACCAAATTACATCACGAGATGATATATTGCGTCGCGTCATCGTGCAGAACGTTTGAGCGTGCTATGGGGCCATTGTCGATGACGCGCCGCATCAAGGCGGCAGCCATGAGGTATTCCGGCCCCGCAGGAGACTCCCAATGCATTTCGAAAAGCGCGACTACGCCGTCGACGGTCGCCTGGTACTGCTTTCCGCCATCGCCCTCGGCATCGGCGCCATCAGCACCGTGGCCGCGGACGTGCTGCTCAAGCTGATCCGCTTCTTCACGAACCTGTTTTTCTACCAGACGCTGTCGCTGGCCGACGCCTCTCCCGCGCACAACGCGCTCGGCGCCTGGGTCATCGTGGTGCCGGTGCTAGGCGGACTGATCGTCGGCCTGATGGCCCGCTACGGCAGCGACAAGATCCGCGGCCACGGCATCCCGGAAGCGATCGAGGCCGTGCTGTTCGCCAAGAGCAGGATGTCGGCGAAGGTGGCGGTGCTCAAGCCGTTGTCGTCGGGCATCGTGATCGGCAGCGGCGGGCCGTTCGGGGCGGAGGGGCCGATCATCATGACGGGCGGATCGATCGCCTCGCTGCTCGCGCAATACCTGCACCTGACCGCCGCCGAGCGCAAGGCGCTGCTGGTGGCGGGCGCGTGCGCCGGCATGACGGCGATCTTCGGCACGCCGGTGGCGGCGGTGCTGCTGGCCGTCGAACTGCTGCTGTTCGAACTGCGCCCGCGCAGCCTGCTGCCGGTGGCGCTGGCCTGCGCGGTGGCCGGCTTCCTGCGGCCGATGCTGTTCGACGCGGCGCCGCTGTTCCCGCTGCAGACCGCCCCGGCCGGCACCATCGCGCTCGGTTCCTGCCTGGTGGCGGGCCTCCTGTGCGGGCTGCTCGGCATGGTGCTGACCCACGCGCTCTACCGCACCGAGGATCTGTTCTCGAAGCTCCCCGTCCACTGGATGTGGTGGCCGGCCATCGGCGGGCTGGCGGTCGGCATCGGCGGCTGGCTGGAGCCGCGCGCGCTCGGCGTGGGCTACGACGTGATCGGCGACCTGCTCAACAACCGCATCGCCATCGGCGTGGCGGCGGCGCTGCTGGTCGCCAAGGCCATGATGTGGATCGCCGCGCTCGGCTCGGGCACCTCGGGCGGCGTGCTGGCGCCGCTGCTGATGCTCGGCGCGGGACTCGGCGTGGCGCTCGCGCCGTGGCTGCCGGGCGGCTCGCCGGAACTGTGGGCGCTGGTCTGCATGGCGGGCGTGCTCGGCAGTGTGTTGGGCGCGCCGCTGACGGCCATCGTCTTCGCGTTCGGCCTGACGCACGACAGCCAGGCGCTGCTGCCGGTATTGCTGACCGTGGCGGTCGCCTACGGCTTCTCGGTGCTGACGATGAAGCGCGGCATCATGACCGAGAAGATCGCCCGGCGCGGGCTGCATATCTACCGCGAATACGGCGTCGATCCGCTCGAGCGCGCCCACGTGGCCGACGTGATGACGCGCGACGTGGTCACGCTCGACGCCGCCACACCGCTGGCCGACGCGATCGCTACGCATTTCGGCGAACATGCGACGCATCGCGCGTATCCGGTCATCGCCGATGGCCGGGTGGTCGGCATGCTCGAACGCAGCGCCGTGCGCGGCCTGCTGGCGACCGACGGCCTCGGCGGCATTCCCACGGGTACGCGCGTCGCCGACGTCATGGCCCAGGTCCGTGTGCTGACGCCAGACCAGACCGCCCGCGCCGCCGCCGGCACGATGGCCGAACTGAGCATGGCGCGGCTGCCGGTGGTCGAGCATGGCGATTCGATGCGGCTGGCCGGCATCGTCTCGCTGCGCGACCTGCTGCGCCCGAGCCGCAATGTCTTCCACGAGGAAACCCACCGCGAACGGCTGCGCGGCGTGCGGGCAGCCTGAGTCAGAGCTTGTAGGTCGACAGCAGGATGCTGGTCTCGGTGGCGCCGATGCCGTCGATCAGGCGGATGCGGTCGAGCGTGCGGTCGAACGCCTCGAGCGTTTCCGCGCGCAGTTCGGCGATGATGTCCCAGCGGCCGTTCGTCGTATGCAACGCCTGCACGTTCGGTTCGCCGCGCAACGCCTGCAGGACTGTGCGCGACTTGTTGCCCTCGACCGCGATGCCCATCAGCGCCCGGATGCGGTGCGCCTCGGCCTCGGGGCGGAGGCGTACCGAGTAGCCGACGATGGTGCCGTCCTGCTCCAGCTTCGCGATGCGGTTCTGCACGGTCGCGCGCGAGACGCGTAGCACCCTGGCCAGCGTGGTCACGGGCGTGCGGGCGTTGTCGCGCAGGAGGGACAGCAGTTGCTGGTCGGTGGCGTCCATGGCCTGGGGGTTGTCAGGTTTTCTCCCTCTCCCTGAGGGAGAGGGTCGGGGTGAGGGGGGTAGCCGCCACGCTACCACGAAGCGCTTGCCCTCACCCCCGACCCCTCTCCCAGAGGGAGAGGGGAGAAAACACGGAGACGGGAGTCGTTGAAGTTCTCCCTCTCCCTGAGGGAGAGGGTCGGGGTGAGGGGGGAAGCGCCACGCTACCACGAAGCGCTTGCCCTCTCCCCCAACCCCTACCCCGCAAGCGGGAGAGGGGAGCAACCCCCGCAGTGTAGCGACCTCAGTCCGTCACCGCACCCTTGCTTGCCGTCGACGCCAGCTTCGCGAACTTCGCCAGCACGCCACGCGTATAGCGCGGCGCCGGCTGCTTCCACGCCGCGCGGCGCTTCGCCAGTTCCTCGTCGGCCACGTTCAGTTGCAGCAGCAGCCTGTGCGCGTCGATGGTGATCGAGTCGCCTTCCTGCACCAGTGCGATGGTGCCGCCCACGTACGCTTCCGGCGCGACGTGGCCGACCACCATGCCCCAGGTGCCGCCCGAGAAGCGGCCGTCGGTGATGAAACCGACCGACTCGCCCAGCCCCTTGCCGATGATGGCCGAGGTCGGCGCCAGCATTTCCGGCATGCCCGGGCCGCCCTTGGGGCCGAGGTAGCGCAGCACGAGGATGTCGCCGGCGTTGATCTTGTCGGCGAGGATGGCTTCCATCGCGCTCTGCTCGTCCTCGAACACGCGCGCCGGGCCGGTGATGACCGGGTTCTTCAGGCCGCTGATCTTGGCGACCGCGCCTTCCTCGGCCAGGTTGCCCTTCAGGATGGCGAGGTGGCCCTCGGCGTAGAGCGCCTTCCCGATCGGCAGGATCACGTCCTGGTCGGCGCGCGGGGCGTCGGGCACGTTCTCCAGTTCCTCGGCCAGCGTGCGGCCGGTGATGGTCAGGCAGTCGCCATGCAGCATGCCGGCCTTCAGCAGGATCTTCATGACCTGCGGGATGCCGCCCGCGCGGTGCAGGTCGGTCGCCACGTACTGGCCCGACGGCTTCAGGTTGCAGATCACCGGCACCTTGCGGCGGATGCGCTCGAAGTCGTCGATGGTCCATTCGACTTCGGCGGCGTGGGCGATGGCCAGGTAGTGCAGCACGGCGTTGGTCGAGCCACCGGTGGCCATGATCAGCGCCACGGCGTTCTCGATCGACTTGCGCGTGATGATGTCGCGCGGCTTGATGTCCTTCTTGATGGCTTCGACCAGCACGCGGGC
>Ga0160472_100326_pt1 | contig 46697 bp, 49 predicted proteins | sample HID1973M_E11MG_FD_108267 | JGI IMG/M metagenome (GOLD analysis project Ga0160472, IMG submission 108267) | Enriched mosquito-associated microbial communities from UW Madison campus, WI, USA - HID1973M_E11 MG | ecosystem: Host-associated > Arthropoda: Insects > Digestive system > Unclassified ... | reverse complement strand
CCTCGGCGGGTATGGGCGCGAGTGGGCCATGGACGGCCCACGTTCGGTTTCGTCACGACACGGACGTCTGCCGAAACCGACGCGCCCATGCCCGTCGGGGCGGCGCACCCAAACGTAAGTCAGAGCCAAAGCAACCGCACAGCTAGGCGCGCCCTCAATAACCCCCAACACAGCCCGCGAAAGCGGGCGCCCCGCTTCCCCGGCAGCCCGCAGGCCAATCCCCCAAAGCCAACCCCGGCAGCGCCGAAAGCCTCAAGCCACCAACCGCGGACTTCCATCGAAGCGATCCAGCTCGCGCACCAGCTCCGAGTACTGCCGCATGCGGCCCATCTCGCGCATGATCACGATGTCCTCGTGGCGCAGCTCGCGCTTGGCGGCCACTTCCTGCTTGTAACGCAGCACTTCGGGATAGCGGTGTGCCATGTCCAGCGCCTCGGCCACGCATTCGACCGTGTCCGCGTCCGGCGCCAGGCGCGCGCGGCTGTTGAAGGCGCGCAGCCAGCGCTCGAAACCGGCGCTGTGATCGAACAGGTCGGCGATGTACCACATCACGAACAGGATCGAGATCCACGAGGTGAACACGATCACCACCCGGCTGAAGGTGATGTGGTAGTCGTGCTGCCACAGCTGGTGGGTGATCACGCCGAGCAGGATCAGCGAGATCGCCTGCCAGCCGATGATCGAGGCGATCACCCATTGCTGCTTGGCGACGGTGAGCAGTTCCACCTCGTCATCGATCTTGCGATCGGTCTGGCCGCGCCAGTGGTCGACCTGTTTCTCGAATGGCTCGCGATGAAGCGCGTTGTCTTCCAGCAGCAGACCCAAACCCTTGAACAAAGCGATCATGACAAGCTCCCGAACGGTTGGCTGGTACGAACGACTTGGTACTGGCAGTACTCCAGGCGCTTCCTTTCTAGCACTTTCACCACGCTTGGCAATGGGGGGCAGTCGTCCCCGCCATGCTGCGACCGCACATCCGCCGGCGCATGGCGAGTGGACAGTATCGGCGCCGGGCGGTCGCCGGTTCGTGAGCGCGGCGGGGTGGGCGGATGCGGCGCTACGATGGCGGCATGCCTGCCATGCTCAGAACGCTCGCCGCCCCCGCCACCGCACAGATCCGCCGTTGGGTGCTGGGCGCCTTCCCGCGTGGCCAGAGCGGTATCGAATACGACCTGCCGGCGGGTGATCCGGGGCTGTTCGGCCCGGCCAGCGTCACCTGGCGCGTGCATGCCGAGTTCCCCGGGATGCTGGCCGGCGGGCTGTGCGCGCTGATGCTGCAGACGCTGCATCCGCGCGCGCTGGCGGCCGTCTACGACCATTCCAACTTCCGCGAGGACCTGGTCGGGCGACTGCGCCGGACCACGGCTTTCGTCGCCGGCACGACCTATGCGCCGGTCGGCGAGGCCGGGAAGCTGATCGCCCGGGTGCGCGCCATCCACGCGCGCATCGAGGGCCACACCGCCGATGGCCAACCCTATCGTGCCGATGCGCCGGAACTGCTCGCCTGGGTGCATGTCACCGAGGCCTACGGCTTCCTCGAAGGCTGCCGTCGCTACGGCCGGCCGGTGCCGGTGCACATCGCCGACCGTTACTACGACGAGACCCGGCGCGTGGCCGAGGCGCTGGGCGCGCAGGCGGTGCCGGCGAGCGAGGCGGAGGTGGCGGGCTACTTCGAACGGGTACGCCCGCAGCTGCGGCTGGACGATCGCGCCCGCGAAGTGCTCGAAGTGCTGGCCGCCGCGAAGCTGCCGGTGCCGGCGGCCGGGTTGTCGCGCGACGTGTTCCTGCGCGCCGGTGCGGCGTTGCTGCCGGACTGGGCGGCCGACCTGCTGGGGCGCGGACCGCTGCAGCGCACGCGCGACCGCGCCTCGGCGCGGATGATGCAGGCGATGTCGCCGCTGTTCCGCGCCGCGTTGCCCGATGGCCTGGCGCCGCGTGCCTGCCGGCGGATGGGGTTGGCGCCGCAGGTGCTGGCGCATTGGCCATGACCAGGCCGCGCCTGCAGCGGATTCGGAAACAGGAACGGCGGCCCTGGGCCGCCGTTCCTGTTCAACGCATCGCCATACCGCTTACCAGACCTTCACCCGCTGCTCCGGCGCCAGGTACAGCGCCTGGCCGGGCTTGACGTCGAACGCGGGGTACCAGGCATCGAGGTTGCGCACGGTCTGGGCGCGGAAGCGGCCCGGGGCGTGCACGTCGGTCAGCACGGCGTTGCGCAGCGCCGCATCGCGGTACTTGCCGCGCCAGGCCTGGGCGAAGCCGAGGAAGAAGCGCTGGTCCGGGCTGAAGCCGTCCAGCGTCTGCGCCGGCTTGCCCTGCTGCGACAGCACGTAGGCGTCGTGCGCGGTGGCCAGGCCGGCGACGTCGGCGATGTTTTCGCCCAGGGTCAGCCGGCCGTTCACCGCCAGGTCGTCGAACGCCTTGTAGGCGCTGAACTGCGCGGCCAGCGCATCGCCGGCGGCCTCGAACTTCTTCAGGTCCTGTGCCGTCCACCAGTCATGCAGCGCACCGTGCTCGTCGAACAGCGCGCCGGTGTTGTCGAAGCTGTGGCTGATCTCGTGGCCGATCACCGCGCCGATGGCGCCGTAGTTGACCGCATCGTCGGCGGCCGGGTCGAAGAACGGCGGCTGCAGGATCGCCGCCGGGAAGATCAGGCGGTTCTCCAGCGGCACGTTCAGCGCGTTGACCGTCTGCGGCAGCATGTACCACTCGTCGTGGTTGACCGGCTTGCCGAGCTTGGACAGGTTGCGCTGGTACTCGAACGTGGCAGCGCGCTCGGCGTTGCCAAGGGCGTCGTCACGGCGCACTTCCAGCGCGCTGTAGTCGCGCCACTTGGCCGGGTAGCCCACGGCCACGGTCAGGCCGGCGATCTTGGCCTTGGCGTGTTCCTTGGTCTGCGCGCTCATCCAGTCCAGGTTGTCGATGCGCTTGCCGAAGGCATCGACGATGTTGTGCACCATCGCCTCGGCGCGGGCCTTGGTGTCGGCGCTGACGTACTTGTCGACATAGCGCTTGCCGACCGCCTCGCCGAGCGCATCGTTGGTGGCGTCGATGCCGCGCTTCCAGCGCTCGCGCTGCTGCGGGGTGCCGTTGAGGGTGTGGCTGTGGAAGTCGAAATAGGCGTCGGCGAAAGCCTTCGGCAGGTACGGCGAGGCGCGGTCCAGGGCGTGGAAGGCGAGGTATTCCTTCCAGGTTTCCAGCGGCTGGGACGCGACCAGCGCGGAGATGCCGGCGACGGCCTTGGGCTGCCAGACGATGAAGTCCTGCTGCGCCTGCAGGCCGGCGGCGCCGAGGAAGGCGTCCCAGTCCATGCCAGGTGCCTTGGCGGCGAAGTCGGCCTGCTTCCAGGCATTGGCGCCGGCCTTCACGTCGTTGGTCTGCTCCTGCGAGGCGTGCACGCGGGCGATGGCGGTTTCCAGCGCCAGGATGCGCCCGGCCTGGGCTTCGGCGTCGGCGTAGCCGGCGAGTTCGAGCACCTTGGCGATGTGCGCGCGATAGGCGTCGCGTAGCTGCGCCATGCGGCCGCCTTCCAGGTAGAAGCTGCGCTCGGGCATGCCAAGGCCGCCCTGCACCAGGTAGGGCGCGTAGCGGTCCGGCTGCAGCAGGTCGGCGGTCACCCACAGGCCGAACAGGCGGTCGGTGTAGAAGTCGGTGGCGTTGAGCAGGTCGACGTCGGCGCGCACCTGGCCGCCCAGTTCGCGTGCCAGCGCCTGCTTGTCGGCGATCTGGGAGATCGCCGCCAGCTGCGGCTGCACCGGCGCCAGGCCCTTGGTTTCGATGCCGGTCTCGTCCATGAAGGCGGCGTAGTAGTCGCCGATCTTGCGATCCTCGCCACTGGCGCGGTCGTTGGCGGCGGCGCCTTCGATGATGTCGCGGGTGTGCTGCTCGGTGTCGACGACGATGCGGGTGAAGCTGTTGTAGCTGGAGCGGTCCGCCGGGATCTCGGTCTTCTGCACCCAGGTGCCGTTGGCGAAGCCGAAGAAGTCGTCGCCGGCGGCGATCGCGCGATCCATGCCGCTGGCATCGAAGCCGAACTGGCCGAGCTGCGGCTTGCTGGCGGCGGCTGCGCCGGCCGAAGGCGCCGGGGTGGCTTCGCCGGCCGGGGAGGCGGGCTGGCGCTGGCAGGCGGCCAGTGACAGCGCCGAAGCGACGGCCAGGACGAGGGCGGAACGATACAGCTGGGACATGTAGCGGCTCGCGGAAATCGGAAAGGCCTGAAGTGTAGGCCGAGGCTTCGCTTACCGGCACCCTCATGAAAATGAATACGCGGCATTCACCCGCCGGATCCGGGCCGGGGTTCAGGCTCGTGACCGCGTGGCATTCAAGAATCCGCCGCGATCGCCGATCAGCTGCTCGAATCCGAGGCGTCCGAACCGAAACCGTCGCATGGCCGCATCCTCTCCCCCCGATCCGCAGCTGGCGGCGCTGCCGGAGCAGCCGCACCTGGAGCGGGTGGCCATCGCCGGCACCGCGCTGGGAATCCTGCTTGCCGCGGCGCTGGCCGTGGTGCTGGTCAACGACTGGCACACGCGATTCGATGCCGCCCAGCGCCAGGCGATGGCGCTGGCGACCGGTACCCAGCGCCTCATGGCGGTGGAGCTGCGCAACCTCGAGCGGGCCTTGCTGGGCATCGCCGACGATGGGCGCGACCTGTTCGCGCGCGTGCCGGAGCGGGCGCCGGAACTGCTCGGCGATTCGGTGCGCGGAGTGGTGGGCCGGCATGCCGAGCTGGAGGGCATCGTGGTCGTCGATGACCGCGGGCGGGCGATCACCGAGGGACGTGGCGATCCGCAGCTGCCCGAATGGACCGCGGATGCACGCCGGGGACCCGGCAGCATGCTCTATGTCGGGCCGTTGCAGCAGGGCCCCGATGGCGAGTGGCTGCTGCGCCTGGCGGTGCCGATGGGAGCCGATCGCTGGGTGCTGGCGCGGCTTCGCCGCAGCGAGCTGCAGCGCATCGTGTCGGGGCTGGACGTGGGCCAGCGTGGCGTGGTGTCGATGGCCAGCGGCGACGGCATGGTGCTGGCGCGCAGCCGCGATGCCGGCGCGATGCCGGTGCGGATGCCGCCGGGCAGTTTCGCGCTGTCGCCGCGCATCGAACCACTGGGCGATCGCGCCAGCGTGCTTGATGGCGTGCATCGCATCGCCGCGGCGGGCACTTCACCGCCGTATCCGATCCGCATCTTCGCCGGCCTCGACAAGCGCGAGGTGCTGGCGCCGTGGTGGACGCTGCTGGGCATGGCGCTGGCGCTGTACCTGGTCTACGTCGCCGGCTTCGGGTACCTGCTGCGCAGCCTGCGCAGCGCCGGCCAGCGCCAGGCGCGGTTGCAGGCCGAACTGCGTGCCGGCGACGAGGAACTGCGGCTGGCCCACCAGGTGGGCGGCATCGGTACCTGGGCGATCGACCCTGGCGGCACGCAGCTGAGCTGGTCGCCGCAGACCGCGGAAATGTTCCAGACGCCGCTGCCGGGACTGCCGGTGGGTGAGTTCCTCGAACGCGTGCACCCGCAGGACCGCCATCGGGCGATGCGCGCGCTCTCGCGCGCCTGGCATGGCGAGGAACCGCTCGACATCACCTGCCGGCTGCTGCTGCCAGAACTCGGCGAGCGCTGGGTGGCCGCGCGCGGTGCGCTTGTCGAGGACGGCCATCCTGGCCGGCGCATGACCGGCACCGTGGTGGATGTCAGCGAGCGGGTGGAGATCCAGTCGCTGGCACTGGAGGCGCAGCGGCAGTTCCAGCTGATCTTCGAACTCAGCCCGCTGCCATGCTGGCTGTTCGATGCCAGTACCGGCGCGTTCCTGGAGGTCAATCCGGCGGCCGTGCGCGAGTACGGCTACAGCCGCGCCGAGTTCCTGCGCCTGCGCCTGGCCGACATCGAACCGGCGCTGGCCGGTGCGCCCGCGGCGCCGGCCGGCGCGGACAGCGTGGCGCCGCTGCAGCACGTGCATCGTCGCCGCAACGGCAGCCTGATCGACGTGCGCGTGCACACCTCGCAGCTGGAGATCGCCGGCATCCATGCGCGGCTGGCGCTGGCCGAGAACGTCAGCGACCACGTCGCCTACCAGCGTGAGCTGGCCTACCGCGCCAGCCACGATGCCGCCACCGGCCTGCTCAACGTGCGCGCGCTGGCCGAGTGGCTGGATCGCGAGCAGGCCAGCCACCGCTACCATGTCGCCCATGTGCAGCTGCGTGGGCTGCAGCTGATCGGCGACACCCTCGGCCGCGCGATCGGCGAGACGGTGCTGCGCAACCTCTCGCAACGGCTCAAGGCGCTGGCCGACCGCTATGGCTGGCTGGCGTTCCAGCCGGCGGAGGACTTCGTTTTCGCCATCGCCGGCCAGCATTCGCTGGACATGGTCGTCGAAGTGCTGGTGGCGACGCTGTCCGAGCCGGTGCAGGGCCGCGACTCGTTCCACCAGGTCGACCTGCGCATCGGCGTGGCCCAGCACCCGGCCGATGGCGCCAGCGCCGAGGAGGTGATCGGCAAGGCGGCGCAGGCGGCCTACGCCGCCCGCGAGGAGAACGAGCCGGTGGTGCGCTTCCATGCCGGCATCGAGACCCGGCTGAGCGAGCGCCTGCGCTTGGCCGGGCGGCTGCACCAGGCGATCGATCGCAACGAGTTCGTGCTGCATTTCCAGCCGATCTTCGACTGTCGCCGGCGCCGGCCGGTGGCGCTGGAGGCGCTGCTGCGCTGGCGCACCGCCGAGGGCGAATGGGTGCTGCCCGGTGATTTCATCCAGCTGTGCGAGGACACCGGTCTGATCCTGCCGCTGGGCCGCTGGGCGCTGCGCCAGGCCGCCTACGCGCAGCGGCGCTTCGCCGACCACGGCTGGCGCGAGCTGCCGATCGCGGTGAACGTCTCGGCCCTGCAGTTCCACAACAGCGACCTGGCCGCCGAGGTCGCCGCCGCCAGCGAGGAATTCGGCCTGGCGCGCGGCGCGCTGCACGTGGAGCTGACCGAGAGCAGCCTGATGCGGCAGCCGATGCGCGCGCTGCGCACCATGCACCGGCTGCACGCACAAGGCGTGTGCATCTCGCTGGATGATTTCGGCACGGGCTTCTCGAGCATGTCCTACCTGCAGCACATGCCGCTGGACTCGCTGAAGATCGACCGGTCCTTCGTCGCCGATGTCGAAAGCGAGGCGCGCAACGCCTCGATCTGCCGCGCGCTGATCACCCTGGGCCACAACCTCGGGCTGAAGGTGATCGCCGAAGGCGTCGAGCGCGAGGCCCAGCTGGCCTGGCTGGCGGCCAATGGCTGCGACCAGGCACAGGGCTACCTGCTGGGCCGCCCCGAGCCGCTGGACACGCTGCTGGTCACGCTGCGGCGCGGCACGGGGTGACCAGCCAGGTTCAGAACGCCATGTTGATCGCGACCTGGGGCGAGAACAATCCGGCGCTGTTGCGGCCATCGACCGAGACCAGCGCACCGGCGACCAGGCCGAGCTTCGGCGACCAGTGGTACTCGATCGCCGGTGCCAGTGACAGCCGCCAGGAACGGTCGCCGCGCACGTCGTGTCGGACCACGCCATCGAAGGTGTCCACGCGGCTGTGCAGGCGCGCGCCCTGCTCGCGCTCGTACAGTGCGTCGGCGGCGAGCACCCAGCGCGGGTTCAAGCTGTACTCGACGCCGGCCACCGCCTGCCACGCTTCGCCCAGGTGGGCGCGGCCGTGGTAGTCGCCTTCGGTGCCGTAGCCGCTGCGACCGCGCAGCTTCACCCCGGCGCCGGGAACCCGGTAATACAGGTTGCCGCGCACGCGCAGGTTGCGATCGGGCCCGAAGGCGGCCTGGCCATACAGGCCAAGCAGGGTCGAGGCCGCCCCGCTGCCGGTGGCATCGGCCAGGCCGTGGCGGTCGAGCTGGTCATGGCGGCCGGTGGGCATGTTCTGCCGCACGCCCACCGCGACCACTGGCTTGCCGGTGCCCTGGCCCTGGAACACCGTGTACTGGCCCAGCAGCGTGGTGTCGCCGGCGGCCCAGCGGCGCTCGGCCTGGTCGGTGCGCGCATAGATGCCGCGCAGCGTGGCGGCGATGGTGAAGCGGTCCGTGACGCCATAGAGGATCGGCACGGCGATGCGCCAGTCGTCGGCGATGCCGTCCCCGCCATGGCGCCTGCCGTGGCGGTCGTAATGGCCGGTGACCTGGGTCTGGATGAGGTAAGGCTCGACCACCAGCTGCCCCTGCGGCAGCGGCGGGCCACTGCTGACCAGCGGCCCGGTGAAGTTCACCTCGCGGCCGCTGCTGGCCTCGTCGGTGGCGATCGCGCCGAAGGGCAGGCTGAGCAGGGCGGCGAGGGCAAGGCAGGAGAGGGAAAGTCGGGCGGGCTTCATGCGATGTGGCACCAACGGGAAGGACCGTTCCACGTTGCCGAAGCGCCGTCCGAGTCTGAATTCGACAATTCGCAGGCATTTCCGCGATTTTTCGCTGCGCTCGCGGCCCTGCGCACCGCGGCGCTTCCACGCGAGGCGCGTTCCATGCTTCGCCTCGCGCCGCGGCCACGCGCCGATGGAACGGACCTTCGACATGGCGACACTTCCGCCTGCGGCGCGGCGCGCTAGGCTGGTGGCCCCGTTCCCCGTCCGGAGCCGCCATGGCCACGCTGCCCTCGCTGTACATCTCCCACGGTTCGCCGATGACGGCGCTGGAACCGGGCCAGGTCGGCGAGCGCCTGGCCGAGATCGGTCGCGCGCTGCCGCGGCCACGTGCCATCGTGATCGTCAGCGCGCACTGGCTGAGCCGCGCGCCCCTGGTCGGCGCGGCGGCGGAGCCGGACACGATCCATGATTTCGGCGGCTTCCCGCCGGCGCTGTTCGAACTGCAGTACCCGGCGCCGGGCGACCCGGCGCTCGCGGCGGAAGTGAAGTCGCTGCTGGACCAGGCCGGCCTGGTGGCGCAGCTGGATCCGCAGCGCGGCCTGGATCACGGCGTGTGGGTGCCGCTGCGCTTCCTCTACCCGCAGGCCGACATCCCGGTGGTGCCGGTGTCGCTGCAGCCGATGCTGGGTCCTTCGCAGGCCCTGGCGCTCGGTCGCGCGCTGGCACCGCTGCGCGAACGCGGCGTGCTGGTGATCGGTTCGGGCAGCATCACCCACAACCTGCATGACTGGCGCGGCGGCTACGGCGAAGGCCGCGAAGCGCCCTACGTGAAGCCCTTCATCGAATGGGCCGAGTCACGGCTGCGCGCGAGTGACCTGCCGGCGCTTCTGGACTACCGCCGGCAGGCGCCGTACGCCGAGCGTGCCCATCCCACCGACGAGCACCTGCTGCCGCTGTTCGTGGCCGCCGGTGCGGCCGGCGAGGGCGGGCTGGGCGCCGAGCGCATCGACGCCGGCATCGACATGGGCTTCCTGGCGATGGACATCTACCGCTTCGACGGCGAGGCGGCGCGCACCCAGGCGGCCTGAGGCCGGCGTCAGGCCGCCGGTGGCGCGCCGACCTGGCGACGTACCGCGTCCATGTCGCGGATGGCGCGCACTTCCACGCAGCCGGTGCTGGCCCATGGGAAGCGGCTGGCGATCTCCACCGCTTCGTCGAGGCTGTCGGCCTCGATCAGGTTGAAGCCGCCCAGCAGTTCGCGCGTCTCGGCGAACGGGCCGTCGGACACGCTGACCCGGCCGTCGCGGATGCGCACGCTGCGCGCGCTGGCGGCCGGTTCCAGCTGCTGGGACTGCACCAGCTGGCCCTCGGCCTTCATCGCGTCGGCATTGGCGAAACAGTGGCGCATCATGTCATCGGCCTGCCCGTCGGGCAGTGCCTGGAGCAGGTTGTCGTCGTTGTAGATCAACAGCAGGTACTGCATGGCGCCGTGCTCCGTGGGACGAAGTTCGCAGTGTAGCCATCCTGGCCCCGCGCGGTGGTTTTCCCACGGGCGCCGGCCGGTTAAGGTTCAAGCAGGGGCGCCGCCGCGGTGGCGCCAGGTTTTCCGCCACCCCGCCCGGGATGGCCCGTAACGGATCCGTCATGCATTCGATCGATGTCGTCCTGGCGATGCTGCTGGCCGTGGCCGCCAGCGGCTACCTGGTGCGCCTGCTGCCATTCTCGCTGCCGCTGCCGTTGGTGCAGATCGCGCTGGGCGCGGTGATCTCCGGGGTGTTCGATCGCGGGCATGAACTGGAACCGGAGCTGTTCTTCCTGCTGTTCCTGCCGCCGCTGCTGTTCCTGGATGGCTGGCGCATCCCCAAGCAGGGCCTGTTCCGCGACAAGAGCGTGATCCTGGAGCTGGCCCTCGGGCTGGTCGTGTTCACGGTGGTCGGCGCGGGGCTGCTGATCCACTGGATGATCCCGGCCATGCCGGTCGCGGTGGCCTTCGCGCTGGCGGCGGTGGTGTCGCCGACCGACCCGGTGGCCCTGTCCTCGATCGCCTCGAAGGTGAAGATCCCGAAGCGGCTGATGCACATCCTGGAAGGCGAGTCGCTGCTCAACGATGCCTCGGGCCTGGTGTGCTTCCAGTTCGCCATCGCGGCGGTGGTGACCGGCAGTTTCTCCATTGCCTCGGCCTCGCTGACCTTCGTGTGGGTATCGCTGGCCGGCCTGGCCTGCGGCGTCTTGACCACCTTCGCGCTGAGCCGCGCGCAGGGCTGGATCTGGCGGCACTTCGGCGAGGAGCCCGGCTCGGCGATCCTGGTCAACCTGCTGACCCCGTTCGCCGCCTACCTGGCAGCCGAGACGCTGCAGGCTTCGGGCATCCTGGCCGCGGTCGCGGCCGGCATCACCATGAGTTACGTCGAGCTGAGCGGCAACGCGCCCGGGCAGATGCGGGTGCAGCGCTGGGCGGTATGGGACACGGTGCAGTTCACCCTCAACGGCATCGTCTTCGTGCTGCTGGGCGAACAGCTGCCGGGCATCCTCGATGGCGCCGTGCACAGCGTGCGCGAGGCCGGGCACCTGAACCCGTGGTGGCTGGCGGTCTACGTGCTGGCCATCAACGCGACCCTGGCGCTGCTGCGGCTGGTCTGGGTCTGGGTATCGCTGCGCTGGAGCCTGTTCACCGCACAGCGGCGTGGCGAGCAGCGGATCAGCCCGCCCTGGCGGGTGGTGGTGGCGACCTCGCTGGCCGGCGTGCGCGGTGCGATCACCCTGGCCGGCGTGCTGACGATCCCGCTGCTGATGCCCGACGGCACGCCGTTCCCGGCGCGCCAGCTGACGATCTTCCTGGCCGCGGCGGTGATCCTGGTCTCGCTGCTGGTCGCCAGCCTGGTGCTGCCGCGCCTGCTCAAGGGGCTGGAGCTGCCGGAGGAATCCAGCGAGCAGCAGCAGGAGGACCTGGCGCGCACGGCATCGGCGCGCGCCGCGCTGGAGGCGGTGGAACAGCTGCGGCGCAAGCTGGCCGTGGATGAGGCCAACGTGGAGCGCTACAACCAGGCGGCCGAACGGGTCAGCCAGCTCTACCAGCGCAAGCTGGGCGGCGACGACGGCACCGATACCGATCCGGTGCAGGCACGCGCGTTCGACGAGGTTTTGCGGCAGATGCGCAGCGCCGGGTTGGTCGCCGAGCGCAACGAGCTGTTCAAGCTGGCCCGGCGCGGGCAGATCTCCGACGAACTGTCGCGGCGACTGGTGCGCAACCTGGACCTGATCGAGTCCCGGCAGCGCTCGTGACGTGAACCTGTTCGCTGCGCGAACAGCTTCCCGGGGATCGGGATCTCGAATCCCGGGCGCCATGCCGCGCTGGCCTGCCCCCGCGCCTGCCGGCGCTTCCCGCCTTGACGGAAGGCGGCTGTGCGCCAGCCAGGTGCACGACCGCGACCGGGATGCTTTCTCCCGCACGCAGGCCTTCTAACCTCACCGAAGGCGCACTACCCTGTGCGGCCATCGACCATTCGCCAAGGGCGACGGAGCCACGTGGACCCGATCGTTTCCATCCAGGGACTCAACAAGACCTACAAGGGCGGCTTCCAGGCGCTGCGCGGGGTCGATCTCGACATCCGCCGCGGCGAGATCTTCGCCCTGCTGGGGCCCAACGGCGCGGGCAAGACCACGCTGATCAGCATCGTCTGCGGGCTGGTCAATCCCAGCGCCGGGCAGGTGCGGGTCGACGGCCACGACATCATCAGCGACTACCGCGCGGCGCGCGCGCTGATCGGGCTGGTGCCGCAGGAGCTGTCCACCGACGCCTTCGAGAGCGTGTGGGCGACGCTGCGCTTCAGTCGCGGCCTGTTCGGCAAGCCCAAGGACGATGCGCTGATCGAGCGGGTACTGCGCGACCTGTCGCTGTGGGACAAGCGCGACAACAAGATCTCGACGCTGTCCGGTGGCATGAAGCGCCGCGTGCTGATCGCCAAGGCGCTGGTGCACGAACCCAAGGTGCTGTTCCTCGACGAGCCCACCGCCGGCGTCGACGTCGAGCTGCGCCACGACATGTGGCAGATGGTGCGGCGGCTGCGCGAGCACGGCACCACGATCATCCTGACCACCCATTACATCGAGGAAGCCGAGGAAATGGCCGATCGTGTCGGCGTGATCAACCGCGGCGAACTGGTGCTGGTGGAAGACAAGCACGTGCTGATGCGCAAGCTCGGCAAGAAGCAGCTCACGCTGACCCTGCAGGCACCCCTGCAGCAGATCCCCGAGGCGTTGGGTGGGCTGGCGCTGGAGCTGTCGCCCGATGGCCAGAGCCTGGTCTATACCTTCGACGTGCAGGCCGAGGACACCGGCATCGGGCCGCTGCTGCGCCGGCTCAACGAGCACGGCATTGACTTCAAGGACCTGCATTCCAGCGAGAGCTCGCTGGAGGACATCTTCGTCAGCCTGGTCCATGGCGCCCGCGCCGAACGTGCCGGCGGCCAGGAGGTGCGCGCATGAACGTGCATGCGATCCGCGCGATCTATCGTTTCGAGATGGCGCGCACCTTCCGCACGCTGATGCAGTCCATCGCCTCGCCGGTGCTGTCGACCTCGCTGTATTTCGTGGTGTTCGGCGCGGCGATCGGCTCGCGCATGGGCGCCATCGACGGGGTCAGCTACGGGGCCTTCATCATCCCCGGCCTGGTCATGCTGTCGCTGCTGAGCGAGAGCATCTCCAACGCCTCGTTCGGCATCTACATGCCGCGCTGGGCGGGCACGATCTACGAGGTGCTGTCAGCGCCGGTGTCGTGGATCGAGATCGTGCTCGGCTACGTCGGCGCGGCGGCGACCAAGTCGGTGATGCTGGGCCTGCTGATACTGGCGACCGCACGGCTGTTCGTGCCCTACGAGATCGCCCACCCGGTCTGGATGCTGGGTTTCCTGGTGCTGACCGCGGTCACCTTCAGCCTGTTCGGCTTCATCATCGGCATCTGGGCCGACGGCTTCGAGAAGCTGCAGGTGATCCCGCTGATGGTGGTCACGCCGCTGACCTTCCTCGGCGGCAGCTTCTACTCGATCTCGATGCTGCCGCCGCTGTGGCAGAAGATCACCCTGTTCAACCCGGTGGTGTACCTGATCAGCGGCTTCCGCTGGAGTTTCTTCGGCCAGGCCGACGTGCACATCGCGGTCAGTACCGGCATGACGCTGGTCTTCCTGCTGGTCTGCCTGGGCGTGGTGTGGGCGATCTTCCGCAGCGGCTATCGACTGAAATCGTGATGTATCCCGCTGCGCGGGCGTGGTGCTCCGCAGCCACGATCATTGCCCGGCCATCCCCGCGCCTTCGGCGCGCCCCCTCGACAAAGGGGGCTTTCCCGCAGAAGGATTGGTGCGGCTTACTCGGCCTTGAGCCAGTAGGGTTCGACGGTGCCCTTGATCTTCATGGTCATGGGGTTGCCGCGGCGGTCGCGCGACTTGCCGACCTGCACCTTGATCCAGCCTTCGCTGACCGAGTATTCCTCGACGTTGTCGCGCTCGATGCCGTTGAAGCGCACGCCGACGCCGCGGGCCAGGACGGCCTCGTCGTGGAACGGGCTGCGGGGGTCGACGGCGAGGTGGTCGGGCGGGGTCTGGCTCATTGCGATGCGGTCTCGGGCGGGCCGGCGCGGGCCGGCGGGCGCACAAGGATAAAGGATCGGGGCGTGGCGGTGCTCCGGGGCATCCCGCGCGGGCATTGCATTGGTCGCGCCAGCCGGCAAACTGGCGGCCCCCAGCCGCGATAGTGGAGACCTCCCATGCCTGACAACAGCGCCGATTACGAGGACGACGAGGGCCTGGTTCCCGATTTCGATGACGTCGACGACCATGCCGCGCGGGTCTGGAACCTGCTGGTGCTGATCAACCCCGGCGACGAGGAAACCGCGCTGCGGCAGTTCGACGACTGGCGCGAGACCATGGGCGAGGAGGCCGACGACCCGGGCAGCGAGCGCTGGTTCGAGGTGCTGGCCGAAGCGATCGACTGGACTTCGGGCTTCCATGTAGCGGCCGATGACGTCGAGTCACTGGTGACCGCGCTGGATGAACTGGCCGGGCGCTGGAACCTGCGCATCGACTGGGGCGGTGACCTGGACGACGAGGATTTCGCCGACGCGGTCGACGTGCCGACGCTGATGGGCGTGGCCTATGACGGCCTGCGCGAGCATGGCTACTCGATCTGGACCTGGAACACCGGCGGCGACGGCCATGCCGGCTGGGTCGCGCTCAGCCGCGACGACGAGGCGATGCTGGCGCTGAGTTCGCTGCTGGGCATCGAGGTACGGCCGGGCAGCGATCCGTTCTGAAGGGGCGGTGTCGCGGATGAGAGGGGCGCCCGTTCATCCCGGCGCCGGTAGCGGGGCGGGGAGCAGCATGAAAGTAACGCGGATCGAGTGGGAAGCCGGGCTGCTGCGTCGGGTGCTGCTGTTCCAGTCCCTGCGCCAGTTCGCGAGCTTCGCGTTTTTCTTGCTCGTGGCATTGGCGGTTGCCCGCGCGCTGCTTTACGTCGCCGGCAGCCATCTTGGTCTGGATTCGATCGCACTGCCGGCGCTGGCCGGCGCGTTGTATCCGGTCTATCTCGTGCTGCCTGAGCGGTTCTTCGTCGAGGCTCAGGCACTGCCCCTCCTCGCCGCCCAGCTGGACGCGGAGCTGGTGTTCCTGGGCTATCGGCGCCGCCGCGACATGCCTGGCGTGGTGTATGCGAGCCGCCTGCCGCGCTGGCTCTCGTGGGAGGAAAACCGCATTCGTCTGGTGGACGAGCCGGGGCGGATCAAGGTGGTTGCCCCACGCTTGGTGGCGAAGCGGATTCAGGCGCGGGTCGACGCCCTCTAGGGCCTAGGCGTGTTCGCCGCGCGCCTGGGCGCGGGCATTGGCGATCAGGGCCTTGAGCAGGTCGCGATGGGTATGGCGCGAGATGGCGATGGCGCCATGGGCGATCGCCTGGTCGTAGAGCGTGGCCGGCACGTCGTAGTGCGCGCCACTGAGCTTGTCCTGGAAGGCGCGGCGGGGGATGCCCAGCCGCGCCGCCATGTCGTGCAGTTCCGGCAGCGTGTCGGCGAGCAGGTGCGACCAGCGCTGGTCGCGCCATTGCTGCACCGGATCGTCGATGTAGACCGCCACCGGCGCCGGGCTCAGGCGTCCTTGGACGGCGGGGCCGCGTCGTCGCCGGCGTCGGCGGATGCATCGCCCGCGGCCTGGTCGTCGTCGCCCTCCTCGTCGCCGGCACCGGTGTCCTCGAACTCGGACACCAGCGTCGCCAGGTATTCCTCGGCGGTCTGGCCCTCTTCGGCGGCGAGGTCGTCGATCATCTGCTGCAGCTGCTCGGAGTACTGCACGCTGACGGTCTTGCCTTCCTTCTCCTGCAGGCCGGCCAGGTGCTTGAGCATGGCCAGCATCGGGATCGGGTTGTCGGCGCTGCCCATGGTCTGGCCGCCGATCGACAGCAGCCACTCGCCGCCGTCCTGCTGGCCGATCGCCGCCACCACGCGCTGCTCCTCGTCGATCATCACCGCGTGGTTGGCCACGCCCGGATCACGGTTCAGGCGCAGGAACGGACGCTTGGGCTGGCGCTTCTTGCGCTGGTCGCGCTTGGCCTTGGAATTGCGGGACATCGGCTTGCTCGGTTCGGTAGGGGGGCCATTCTAGGCCAGCCGGGGGCCTGCCTTCAGTCATGCTTGACTACAGCTGTCGACAGGGCTAGCGTGTCTACAAACGTAGACAGGAGCATGGCGCATGTCCCGCAAGACCATTGGCGACCAGGAACTGGCGCTGCTGCAATTCGTGGCCGGCGCAGGGGATGCCTCCGCCAGCGAAGTGGCCTCGGCGTTTGGCGAGTCGCGCGGGCTGGCCCGCTCGACCGTGCTGACCATGCTCGAACGCCTGCGCGGCAAGGGCTACCTGCGCCGCCGCCAGGCCGGGGGCGTCTACCGCTATGCCAGCGCCGCGCAACCGGAGGAGGTGGTGCGCTCGGCGGTCGGCCAGTTCGTCGAGAAGACCCTGCAGGGTTCGGTATCGCCATTCGTGGCGTGGATGTCCGAGCGCCGTGACGTCAGCGACAATGAGCTGGCCGAGCTCGAGGCCCTGGTGGCTTCGCTGCAGTCGCGCCGGCAGGAGCGCTGACATGGATGCGCTCGCGATCCTGATGCAGGCCGGCCTCGGCCGCCTTGCCCTGGCCACGCTGCAGTCGCTGCCGCTGGCCGCCCTGGTCTGGGCGTTGTGCCGCTGGCTGCCGCGCCTGGGCGCCAACGCGCGCTGCTGGCTGTGGTGGCTGGTGTCGCTGCAGCTGGTGGCTGGCCTGTGCTGGCCGCACCCGCTGCGCCTGCCGCTGTTGCCGGCGCCGGAAGTGCAGATGGCGCTGGCGATGCCCGAAGCCGTCCCGGCGACGCCGCGGGTGGCAGGCGCCGCCACGGCGGTGGCCGGAATGACCGCGCCTGTCGCCCTGCCGGACCCGACGCCCGTGCCGGTCACCGGCACCGCCCCGGCCTGGATGGCGTGGGCCTTGTGGCTGGCCTGGCTGGCCGGCGTGGCCGCGATGGCGTTGCGCAGCCTGGCCGACCTGCGCGTCACCCGCGAGCGCGTGCGTGCCAGCAGCGCCAAGCTGCCTGCGGCGCTGGCGGCGCAGTACCGCGAGCTGACCTCCCGCCTCGGCCTGCGCCGCGCGCCGCCGCTGCGGTTGAGCCCCCAGCTCGACTCGCCGCAGCTGGCCGGCCTGTGGTCGCCCTGCCTGCTGATGCCGGCGCACCTGGTGTCGGCGATGTCGCCGGCGGCCGTCGAAATGGCGCTGCACCATGAGCTGGTCCACTGGCAGCGCCGCGACCTGTGGTGGGGTTGGGTGCCGGCGCTGGCGCAGCACCTGTTCTTCTTCCATCCCCTGGCCCACGTGGCCGCCCGCGAATACGGGCTGGCCCGCGAGGCAGCCTGCGATGCAGCGGTACTGACCGGCGATCGCCATGCCCCGCAGGACTACGGCCGGCTGCTGCTGCAGTTCGGCGTGGCGCCGCGCGCGGTGGCGGTGGTGGCCGCGGCCTCGCCCAACTTCATCCTGCTCAAGAGGAGACTCACCATGCTGCAGTCCCGCTCCGCTCCCTGGCGCGCAGGCGCCTTCCTGCTGGTCGCTGCCGTCGCGGTGGTGGGCGTGATGCCCTATCGCGTGGTCGCCGCCGCGGCCGATGTCGATCCCGCCCAGCGCGCCAACCTGGCCGCAGGCGAGGCCTCGTCCGCCAAGCCAGCGGCGGCGCCGAAGGCCGCGGCCAGTCCGCAGCCGGCCGCGGCCGCGAAGCCGGCGGCGAAAGCCCAGGCGGCCGCCAAGGCCGACCCGGTCGCGATCGACGGCGGCAACGTCCTGCCTGCGCCGCCGGCCCCGCCCGCACCGCCGGCGGTGCCGGTCGCCCCGGCCGCAGTGCCGCCGGTCCCGCCCGCGCCGCCACCGGCGCCGACCAGCCCGGTGCGTGGCACCTTCAGCTTCGTCGGCAACGGCGATACGCGCACGGCCTGGGTGCTGATGGAAGGTGACCACGTGCATGCCTTCGGCACGCCCGAGGATCTCGGCGACGCGCGCCGTCAGCAGCGCGGTAACGAGCGGCTGTGGTGGTTCCGCGACGGCGACCAGCGCTACGTGGTCCGCGATGCCGCGACCCTTGCCCGGCTGGGCGATGCGTATGCGCCGTTGCAGGCCCTCAGTGAGCAGCAGAACGAACTGGGCGAGAAGCAGGGCGAGCTGGGCCGCCAGCAGGGTGAGCTCGGTGCCCGCCAGGGCGAGCTCGGCGGCAAGATGGGCGTGATGGCTTCGCGGGTGGCGCAGCTGGCGCTGGAGCAGAGCACGGCGGCCATGGGCGGCAAGCCGGTATCGCAGGCCGCGCAGCAGCAGGCTGAGCGCGAGCAGCAGGCCTTGTCCAGGCAGATGGATGCGCTGGCGAACGAACAGGCCGCGCTGGGCCTGAAGCAGGGCGAGCTGGGCAAGCGCCAGCAAGCCATCGGCAAGCGCCAGGCCATGGCCTTGGCGCAGCTGCGCGAGCAGGGCGAGAAGCTGGCGCGTGAGGCGGTGGCCAGCGGCAAGGCCGTGCGGCTCTGAGCGCAGCCGCGGTTTCGATCAGGGTTGCGGCTGGCGCGTCGACGGGATCGGCGCGGCGGCCGGCACAGGCGGGGTGGCCACGGCGGGCAGGGCGTCGGCGCCGGGCATCCGGGTATCGGCGTCCGGCAGCACCGGCCCTGCGGTAAGCGGCTGCGCGCCGCTGCCCAGCAGCGCCTGCTCGGCGTCCTGGGTCATCACCACGATGCTGATGCGGCGGTTGATCGGGTTCTGCGGGTTGACCTTGTCGAACAGCACCGAAGAGGACAGTCCGACCACGCGGCTGACCTTGTCCTCGCCCATGCCGCCCTCGATCAGCGCCCGTCGCGCGGCGTTGGCGCGATCGGCGCTGAGTTCCCAGTTGCCGTAGCCACGGGTGCCGGCATAGGCGGTGGTGTCGGTGTGGCCGGTGATGCTGATGTGGTTGGGCACCTGGTTGATGAACTGCGCCAGCTCGCGAAGGATGCCGTCGGTGTAGTCCTTCAGCCGTGCGCTGCCCATGTCGAACATCGGCCGGTTCTGCTGGTCGACGATCTGGATGCGCAGGCCATCGGGGGTGAGGTCGAGCAGCAGCTGGTCCTTGAACGGTTCCAGCGCCTGGCTCCTGCTGATCGCTTCCTTCAGCTCCTGCATCAGCGACTCCAGCTGGCGCTTTTCCTGTGCCTTGCGGTCGGCCTCGGCTTCGGCCGGCGCCTTCTTCTGGAACGGATCCGGGCCCTGGCCGCGCGGGATCTCCATCGTGCCGCCGAGCTTGATCATCGAGGTGCTGGCGCCGCCGGGACCGTTCATGCCCGGCGCCGGTGCCGGGCTCTTGCCGACCAGCGGGCTGGGATTCTTGAAGTAGTCCGAGATCGCCTCGCGCTGCTTGGTGGTGGTCGCGCCGACCAGCCACATGACCAGGAAGAACGCCATCATCGCGGTGACGAAGTCGGCATAGGCCACCTTCCAGGCGCCGCCATGGTGGCCGGCCGCCTGCACCTTCTTGACCCGCCGCATGATGACGGTGCTCTTCTCGGCCATGGCTGCGTGCTTACTTGATGGACTTCAGGTGGGCTTCGAAATCGGAGAAGCCCGGGCGCACGTTCGACGGCAGCGTCTTGCGGGCGAACTCCAGCGCGATCTTCGGGTTGTAGCCACGCAGGCAGGCCAGCAGCGCGGTCTTCACCGATTCGTAGATGCGCGCATCCTGTTCGGCGCGCGCTTCCACCGCCGCCGCCAGCGGGCCGATGAAGCCATACGCCAGCAGGATGCCGAGGAAGGTGCCGACCAGCGCGCCGGCGACATGCGCGCCGACTTCGGCGATGTCGCCGCCGATCGCGCCCATGGTGATCACGATGCCCAGCACGGCGGCGACGATGCCGAAGCCGGGCAGGCCGTCGGCGACCTTGGCCAGCGCATGCGCCGGGGCCATCACCTCGTGGTGGTGCTTTTCCAGCTCCAGCTCGAGCAGCGGCTCGAGTTCGTGCGGCTCGATGTTGCTGCCGATCATCAGGCGCAGGCAGTCGGTGATGAAGTCGATGAGGTGGTGGTCGGCGAGCACCTTGGGATAGTTGCCGAACAGGGCGCTTTCCTGCGGGCGCTCGACGTGGTCCTCCAGCGCCATGAAGCCCTCGCGGCGCGCCTTGTTGAGCAGCTCGTAGACCAGGCTGAGGACGTCCAGGTAGTCCTGGCTCTTGTATTTGGGGCCCTTGAACACGGCCGGGACCGAGGCCAGCGTGGCCTTGACGGTCTTGGCCGGTGTGCCGACCAGGAAGGCGCCGAGCGCCGCGCCGCCGATGATCACCAGCTCGAACGGCTGCCAGAGCGCGGCCATCTTGCCGTGCGCGCCGATATAGCCGCCCAGCACGCTGAGGACGACGACGATGAGTCCAACGATGATGAGCATAGCGGCCGGGGGGAGGACGGATATCACAGTTTCGGCCCGGCGCCGGGAATCTTGAGGCGCCGGTGCCGGGCTGTGTGGCCGTCAAGCCGCGGGGCGGTTGACCGGGGCGGGCCTCAGCGGCCGGAGGACCGCACGCAGTGCTGCGGCTTGCCGCCGGCCAGGGCCAGGGTGGCCTCGCCCTGGTGCTCCCAGAACTCGTTGCCGGCGGTGTCGGCGTAACGCGCGCCCGAGGCGGAGACCGCCCGTGGCAGCGTCAACAGTTCGGCGCCGATCTGCAGGCGGACCTGGCCGGCGGCGTTGTCATAGTCCGCCGCTACCGGGCGGCCGTCGCAGTCCCAGGCCACGGCGATGGGCTTGGCGTCGCCACTGACGGGCGCGGGCGCGGCCGCGCCCGCCGCGCCGGCATCGCCGCCATCGTTGGCCGCGGCCGAGGCGGCGCTGCCCGGCGAAGCGGCGCGGGTAGCGGGATCGACAGGCGGCTTGGCGCAGGCGGCGAGGGCGAGCGCCAGCGCGCAGGCGGCGGTCCAGGTCAGGGGGCGCGGCATCGCGGCATCTCCAGGCGGTTGGGTTGCCTGCAGCCTAGGCGCCAGGATGGCGACGCGCCGTGAACCGGATCAGGCGGTGCCGGCCTCGGCGCCGCCGCGATGCAGCGGATCGGGCAGCGGCTGGCCCTGTTCGGTGAAACCCAGCGAGACCGAATTGAGGCAGTGGCGCTCGCCGGTCGGCGGCGGGCCGTCCGGGAAGACGTGGCCGAGGTGGCTGCCGCAGCGGGCGCAGGTGATCTCGGTGCGAACCATGCCGTGGCTGGTGTCGCGGATCTCATGGACGTGAGCCGGGTCGAACGGCGCGAAGAAGCTCGGCCAACCGGTGCCGGACTCGAACTTGGCGCTGGAACGGAACAGCGGCAGGCCGCACAGGCGGCAGGTGTAGACGCCCTCGAGCTTGTTGTCGAGGAACACGCCACAGAACGGTGCCTCGGTGCCGTGTTGCAGCAGCACGCGTTTCTCTTCGGCACTGAGGCCGGCGATCAGCGCCTCGCGCTGGGCCGGGGAGGGCGGGGTCAGGTCGAAGGCGCTCATGTCGGTGCGGTCCGGGAAGGGCGGCGGGACGCCGGGTTCGCGGATGGTAATGTGGGCACGACCCGATGCCTTCAAGCCAGCCGCACATCGCCAAGCCCATGCGCCTGCTGCCCTTCATTGCCCTGATCTGCTGCCTGGCCCCGTGGCCGGGCCTTGCCCGTGAGGATGCCAACGCCATGCACCACGCCACCGGTACGTTCGAAGTGAAACTGCAGCCGCAGCCTGCCCGCGAAGACGCGGGCCTGGCCCGGATGTCATTGGACAAGGTCTTCAGTGGTGACCTGGCCGGAATTTCGCGCGGCGAGATGCTGGCCGCGCGCACGGCGCAGGAAGGGTCGGCGGTCTATGTGGCGATCGAGCAGGTCGAAGGCACGCTCGCCGGGCGCCAGGGCAGCTTCGTGCTTTCCCATCGCAGCGAGATGGATCGCGGCACGCCCAGCCAGTCGATCCGCGTCCTTCCCGATTCGGGCACCGGCCAGCTGGTGGGCCTGCGCGGCGAGATGACCATCCGCATCGAAGGCGGAAAGCATTACTACGACTTCGACTACAGCCTGCCGAAGGAATGACTGCATGACGAACCTCAAGTCGCTCGTCGTCGCCGTCTCGCTGGTGGTCTCGCTCGCCGCGCAGGAAGCCTCGGCGCAGCTCGCCGACCCGACCCGGACGCGGTCGACCACGCAGGTCGTGCAGCCGCCGCCACCGCCGCCGCCACCGCGCCAGGTCGATGCGCCGCGTCCGACCACGCCGCCGCCGATGCCCACGCAACTGGGCCAGCGCCAGCAGTCCACGCCGGTGGCCACGCCGCAGCCGGCATCGCAGTCGCAATCGCAGGACGACGAGCCGGCACGCCGCATCGGCGCGCAGCCGGCGAAGGTCTATGACCGCAACGGCCGCGCGATGGACGGCATGGAGCAGGCCGGGCCCAACCGCGTGCGCGATACGCGCACGGGCCGCTATTACGACACCGTCCCGATGGGCGATGGACAGCGCATACAGCCCGGCCACTGAACGCGCGCGCAGCTGAACGATTCAAATCGTTGGCCCGCAGTCAGCAGCATCAACCCGCGAATCACCTGCATTTCTCGCCTGATTAACCGCTCCGGCGGGATGGTGGACGTGCACGCTACAGCAGGAATTCCTGCCGCCGCGTGCCTCCCCAACATCACAGAGAGTGCAGTCATGGGTAACCAGAATCAGCAGAACCAGCGCGGTCAGCAGGGTCAGCAAGGCCAGCAGGGTGGCATGAAGCAGGACCAGCAGAACCGTCAGCCGGGTCAGCAGGGCCAGCAGCAGTGGGACCAGGACCAGCAGCGTGGCAACCAGAAGCAGGACCAGCAGCGGCAACAGAAAGACCAGCAGCGCTGACTGCTTGTTTCCCCTGGCATCGAACGGCGCGCCTCGGCGCGCCGTTCCTGTTTGCCCGGCATGCCCTCAGTCGGCGATCGGCAGCGCCAGGGTTTCCTTGACCTCTTCCATCACGATGTAACTCTTGGATTCGCGGACGTGCGGCAGGGTCAGCAGGGTGCTGCCAAGCAGTTTGCGATACGACGCCATCTCGTTGATGCGCGCCTTGATCAGGTAGTCGAAGTCGCCGGAGACCAAGTGGCACTCGAGCACGTTCGGAAGCTTCAGCGCGGCACGGCGGAACTCCTCGAAGATGTCGCCGGACTTGTAGGCCAGGCTGATCTCCACGAATACCAGCAGGCTGGCCTTGAGGTGCTGGGGGTCGAGCCGGGCGTAGTAGCCGGTGATGATGCCCTCGCGTTCCAGGCGGCGGACGCGCTCGGTGCACGGCGTGGTCGACAGGCCGATGCGCTCGCCCAGCTCGGTGAAGGAAATGCGCCCTTCCTGCTGGAGGATGCGCAGGATCTTGCGGTCGATCTTGTCGAGTTCGCGGCTGCGGGTGGCCATGGCGGCGGGTTTCCGGCTGTGTTGGTGGGGATTTCCACTGGATGTGGCGGTCCAGGCGGGATAATGCACTGATGAATCAGGAATACAATGCGCGTCATTGGCCGCCTGCCGCCATCGAGGCAGGGAAATGACCGGATCGGACGAACATGCGCGTATTGGTGCTGGGTAGTGGGGTAATCGGAACGACCAGCGCCTGGTACCTGGCGCAGGCCGGGTTCCAGGTCACCGTGATCGACCGCCAGCCGGCGCCCGCGCTGGAGACCAGCTACGCCAACGCCGGCCAGCTGTCGTTCGGCTACACCTCGCCGTGGGCCGCCCCGGGCGTGCCGCTGAAGGCGGTGAAGTGGCTGTTCGAGGAACACGCGCCGCTGTCGATCCGCCCGACCCTGGATTTCCACCAGTACGCCTGGCTGGCGCGGATGCTGCGCAACTGCACCGCCGAGCGTTACCACGTGAACAAGGCGCGCATGGTGCGCATGTCCGAGTACAGCCGCGACTGTCTCGACGCGCTGATGGCCGAGACCGGCATCCAGTTCGAAGGTCGCCGGCTGGGCACCACCCAGCTGTTCCGTACCCAGGCCCAGCTGGACGCGGCCGCCCAGGACATCGCCGTGCTGGCCGAATACGGCGTGCCCTACGAGCTGCTCGACGCAGCCGGCATCGCCCGCGTCGAGCCCGGGCTGGCCGGTGGTGGTGCGCAGCTGGCCGGTGCACTGCGCCTGCCCAACGACCAGACCGGCGACTGCCGCCTGTTCACCCAGCGCCTGGCGCGCATGGCCGCCGAGGCCGGCGTGGAATTCCGCTTCGAGCAGGACATCGAGCGCCTGGTCGGCGAAGGCGATCGCCTCAAGGGCGTCATGGTCAACGGCCGCCTGGAATCCGCCGACCGCTACGTGCTGGCGCTGGGCAGCTACTCGCCGCTGCTCGCACGCCCGCTGGGCCTGGACCTGCCGGTCTATCCGCTCAAGGGCTTCTCGCTGACCCTGCCGATCGTCGATGCCGCGCGAGCGCCGACCTCGACCATCCTCGACGAGAGCTACAAGATCGCCATCACCCGCTTCGACGACCGCATCCGCGTCGGCGGCATGGCCGAGGTCGCCGGCTACGACCTGTCGCTGGACCCGCGCCGCCGCGCGACGCTGGAAATGGTGGTGGGCGACCTGTATCCGGGCGGCGGCGACCTGTCCCGCGGCGAGTTCTGGACCGGCCTGCGTCCGGCCACGCCGGATGGCACGCCGGTGATCGGCGCCAGCCCCTATTCGAACCTTTTCCTGAACACCGGGCACGGCACGCTCGGCTGGACGATGGCCTGCGGTTCGGGCCGCTACCTCGCCGACCTGATGAGCGGCCGCCAGCCGCAGATCAGCCGCGAGGGCCTGGACATCTTCCGCTACCGTCGCGCCGCCCCCCGCAATACCGGAGCCACCGCGTGCGCCCAGCCCACGCCCTGATCGACCTCGGCGCGCTGCGCCACAACTATCGACTGGCCCGCCGCATCGGCGGCAGCAAGGCCCTGGCCGTGGTCAAGGCCGATGCCTATGGCCATGGCGCCGTGCGCTGCGCGCAGGCGCTGGAGCCGGAGGCCGATGGCTTCGCGGTGGCCTGCATCGAGGAAGCGCTGGAGCTGCGCCAAGCCGGCATCCGTGCGCCGATCCTGCTGCTGGAAGGTTTCTTCGAAAGCGACGAGCTGCCGCTGATCGCCGAACATGACCTGTGGACCGTGGTGTCGACGCCCGGGCAGGTCCATGCCCTGGCCGCATTCAACAGCCCGCGCCCGTTGCGCGTATGGCTGAAGATGGACAGCGGCATGCACCGTCTGGGCCTGTCGCCGGAACAGTTCCGCGCCGCGTGGTTGCGCCTGCACGGACTGCCGCAGGTGGCTTCGATCGTGCTGATGACCCACCTGGCCCGCGCCGATGAGCTGGACAGCAGTCGCACCGACGAACAGGCCGTGGCCTTCGCCCTGGCCAGCCGTGGCATGCAGGCCGAGACCAGCCTGTGCAATTCGCCTGGCCTGCTCGGCTGGCCGGCGCTGCGCGGCGATTGGGCGCGCCCGGGCCTGATGCTGTACGGCGCCAATCCGTTCCCCGCCGGCAACGCGCTGACCGCGCAGCTGCGGCCGGTGATGTCGCTGCGTTCGGAGCTCATCGCCGTGCGGGAGCTGGGCCCCGGCGAGCCGGTCGGCTACGGCGCGCGCTTCCTCACCGGGCGTGCGCACACCCGCGTGGGCGTGGTGGCGATGGGCTATGCCGACGGCTACCCGCAGTTCGCCCCGAACGGCACGCCGGTGATGGTCGACGGGCGCGAATGCGCGCTGGCCGGCCGGGTGTCGATGGACATGCTGACCGTGGACCTCGGCGACCATCCCACCGCTGCCGTCGGCACGCCGGTGCAGCTGTGGGGCGATGCGCCCGACGCCGCCTCGCTGGCCGCGCACTGCAACGTCAGCGCCTACCAGATGCTGTGCGGCGTCAAGCGCGTGCCGCGGCACTACCTCGACGTCGAACCGGTGGCCTAGTCGGTCCGCCCTGCGTCTGCCACGCCGCCGTTGGCGGTGCCGCTGGCATTGGCCGAGCGCGCGCCGGCGTCACGGAACTGCCGGCGCGACCAGTCGTCGATCATGTTCTTCTCGTAGCGCAGCGGATCGGTGTCGTTGAACGGCAGGGTGCTGGTCAGGAACGCGGTGTCGATCAGCTTCTTCTCGCCCTGGTCGATGACCTGGCCGTTGGCGCCGGTCCACACGTAGCTGAAGCTGATCCGGGGCGGATACAGGTCCTTGACGATGCGCACGTCATGGCCGCGCGGCCCGTGCGAGGGTTCGTACTCGCCGGCACGCTTGATGTCGGTGATGGTGATGTCCAGGCGGTCTCCCGCCGGTAGTTGCTTGCCTGCCGAGGTGCGGAAGTACTCGGCCAGCGACTGCACCCAGTTGCCCTGCTGGGCTTCGAAACGGTTGCCGCTGTAGCGGATCTCGGTGAACTGGGCCGGATCGGTCCACTTGACCGATACCGGTCCCTCCGCCGGCAGGGCACGCGGGGCGGTCGGATCGGTGACGGTGCGCACGCGGGCGTCGGCGGCGAAGGCACCCAGCAGGCAGGTCAGCAGCACGGCGGCGCAGGTGACTTGGCGTTTCATGGCGGTGCTCGACGAAGGGGGGAGAACGCCAGTTTGCGCCTGCGCGGAGGGGGCGGGCAACGCCGTCCGGCGGGCGTTGCGCGCGGTTCATCGGCGCCGTGGCGGAGGGTGTCGGACGCGCCGGCGTCCACGGCGGATTCACCGTCTTTCGGCGCGCGCTTCACGCCGATGCGCCCACAATCCACCCACACATGGCAGCTTCCCGCAGAATGAAATCCTTCCTCCCCCACGCGCACGACCTGCGCCTGCAGTTCATCGACTGGGCCAAGCAGCATGGCCACAGCCCGAGCACCGGCGCGGCGCTGTTCGTCGACCTGCAGGACAAGCTCGACCTGGAGCTGGCCGGTCGCGGCGCCGCGCGCCCGGGCGAGGACGCCCGCGAGCGCCTGCGCCACGAACTGGCCGCCCTGGCCACCGATAGCGACGTGGCGGTGCAGTTCCCACCGATCTATGCCTGCACCAACAGCCGCGGCGTCGAGTACCGCTATTCACTGATGCTGGTGATTGCCGAGGACTGCGTGGAATGGACCGGGCGGATCTGGCGCGGGCTGGACTACCAGGGCATGTTGACCGGTCGCGGGCATGGCCCGCGCAGCAACTACACCCACCTGGCACGGATGGCGATCGAGCGTGAGCTGGAATCGCCGCGGCCGGGCTATCGGCCGGACTGAGCCGATGCGCGCGCCTCCCATTCCCTCCGATCCCGATGGCGACAGCCGTCGCCAGTTCGACGCCTTGGGCGTGGCGCGGGTACGCGCGTTGCTGGTCGAGGACCTGGCCGAGCCAGCGCCGGGCTGGCGGCGTGACGCGCGGCAGTGGCTCGACGAGCGCCTGCGCGCGCAGGGGCGGCTCGCGTTCAGGGGGGTTCTCGTCGCGATCGTGTTGACCGCCGCGGCTATTCTCGGTATCGCCTGGTGGCAATGGTGACGGGTCTGGCGGAGATCGCCCTTGACGCCGTTGCCGTGGCTTTCCACTCTATGGGGCGCAGTGGTGCGGGCGCTTCCCGCGGGGGGTCGGCATGCGAGCAGGCGAGACATTGAACACGGCCGGCCCCGCCGACAGCGGCCTTGCCGCGCTACCGCCGGAACTGCTGGGCGATGGGGTCTACCGCGAAGTCTTCGAGAACGTCGATGCCGGGTTCTGCCTGGTCGAGGTGGTCTTCGACCAAGGGCAGCCGGTCGACTACATCTTCCGCGAGGTCAATCCCGCCTTTGAACGGTTCACCGGCCTGTCCGACGTGGTGGGCAAGTCGATGCGGTCCCTGCGCCCCCGGCACGAGGAGGAGTGGTACCGCCGCTACGGCGAGGTCGCGCAGAGTGGCCGGCGCATGCGCTTCGAACTGCAGGCCCGTGCGCTGGGACGCTGGTACTCGGTCGATGCGTTCCGGGTCGGCACCGTGGGCGAGCACCACGTCGGCGTGCTGTTCCTGGACATCACCGAGCGCAAGCGCATCGAGCGCGAGCTGGCCGAAAGCGAGGCGCGTTTCAGCGCGCTGGCCGATGGCCTGCCGATGCCGGTATGGGTGCTCGACGTCCATGGCGTGATGCGCTTCGTGAACAGCGCCTACGGTGATTTCTTCGGCCTGGACATCTCCAGTGGCGCGGTATCGGCATGGAGCGAACTACTGCATCCGGAGGACCTGCCGGTGTTCCAGTTCGAACTGGCCGAGGCGCTGCAGCAGCAGCGCGGCATGCGCGCGCTGGTGCGCGCGCGCCGCCATGACGGGCGCTGGCGCTGGATCGAGATGAGCGCCACGCCGCGCTATTCGGCCGACGGTCGCTTCATCGGCCTGGCCGGTAGCAGCCCGGATGTCACCGAGCGTCGCGAGATCGAGCTGGCGCGCGAACAGCTGCTCGAATCCGAACGCATCGCGCGCGGCGAAGCCGAGAGCATGGCGCGGCTGAAGGACGAGTTCCTCGCCACGCTGTCGCATGAACTGCGCACGCCGCTGACCACCATCCTGGGCTGGAGCGAGCTGCTGCTGCAGCGCGTGCCGGAGGGCGATCCCAACCACAAGGGCCTGTCGGTGATCGCCAGCAGCGCCCGGGCGCAACGCCGTCTGATCTCCGACATGCTCGACCTCAGCAGCATGCTGCTGGGCAAGGTGCAGCTGGAGGTGGAGACCCTGGACCTGGTGGAGGTGCTGCGCGAGGCGATCGGGGCCCAGGACCTGGTCGCCGAGGGCAAGGACCAGGCGGTGACGCTGCAGGTGCCCGATGCGCCGTGCCTGGTACTGGGCGATGCGACGCGCCTGCAGCAGGTGTTCTGGAACCTGCTGTCGAACGCGATCAAGTTCACCCCGGCGCATGGCAGCATCGACGTGCGGGTCACCCGCGAGGACAACCACTTCGTGGTGGCCATCCAGGATTCGGGCGATGGCATCGCGCCGGAGTTCCTGCCGCATCTTTTCGGTCGCTTCCGCCAGGCGGACGGCACCACCACGCGCCGCCACGGCGGGCTGGGGCTGGGGCTGGCGATCGTGCAGCAGCTGGTGGAGATGCATGGCGGCCAGGTCGGTGCCAGCAGTGCCGGCCGCGGCCAGGGCGCGACGTTCCGCGTGCGGCTGCCCGAGCGCCAGCCCGAGCAGGCACAGCGACCGCGGCGCGAGCTGCGGCGCAGCCTGGCCAGCGAGCAGGTCGTCGAGGCGCAGGCATTGGCCGGCCTGCGCCTGCTGGCGGTCGAGGACCAGCCGGACATGCTCGAGTACCTGCGTCGGCTGCTTGAGGAACAGGGCGCCGAAGTCGTCCTGGCGGCCAACGCCACCGATGCGCTTGCCCTGCTCGACGAACGCGGCCACGAGCGCTTCGCCGCCATGCTGACCGATATCGGCATGCCGGGCATGGATGGTTACGGCCTGATCCGCACGATCCGCGAGAACATGGGCCTGGACGCGACCGCGATGCCGGCGATCGCGGTGACCGCGCTGGCACGGGCGGACGACCGCAAGCGCGCATTGGCGTCGGGGTTCCAGGAGCACCTGGCCAAGCCTTACAGCGTGGCGCAGCTGGTGGCGGCGGTGCGCGCCGCGATGCGGTAGGGCAGACGTAGCTGCCTTGGCGGGCGCCCAGAGGACCTGGCTTTCACCTGGCGGGGAATAGCCTGCAGGCACCGCGAAACGGAGGCATGGGTCATGGCCAAGTACGCCAAGCACGTCTACACCGACCAGGCACAGATCGCCACGCTGGAATCGTGGGTGACGCAGCTGCCGGACGAGGCGCGCGTGCAGCTCACCCTGGACGATGGCAGCCGCGTGCTCGGGACCGTGGCGGCGCGGCCGACCCTGCAGACGTTCCGCGACGAGGCGGAGAACGAGGGCATGAACGGGCTGCTGCGGCTGGATGACCTCGACACGCCGGTGCAGCAGCACCTGGTCTGGCTCGATCGCATCCGCGAAGTGCGACCGCTGCCACCGATCGAGCCCTGATCGCGACCACCGGCAGGTGGATTGACGACATCTTTACCCCCGCGCGGACCGGCTCATGCATGATGCGGGGCCCAGGCACTGCAAGGTCGCCGTTGATGTCTCCACGCCCGTCGTTGCTGCTCCGCCACTCCGTGCCCGCCCTGGCGCTGCTCGCGCTCGCCTCCTGCGGTGATACCGCGCGCTACCCGCTCGAACAGGGCGTGGGCCCGGATCCGCAGCTGCCGGCGCCGGTCAAGCGGCTGATCCCCACCGTCAAGGTGGCGCCGGTGAAGCGCTGGGCCGCCGATGTGGCGCCGGTGCCCGCGGATGACCTGCGCGTGGCCGCCTTCGCGCGCGACCTGGATCACCCGCGCTGGCTCTATGTGCTGCCCAATGGCGACGTGCTGGTGGCCGAGACCAATGCGCCACCGCGGCCGAAGGAGGCTGCAGGTGGGCTGCGTGCCAAGGTGATGGCCTCGATGATGGAAAAGGCCGGCGCCGCCACGCCCAGTGCCGATCGCATCACCCTGCTGCGCGATGCCGATGGCGACGGCGTGGCCGAAGTCCGCACCCAGTTCATCGCCGGGCTCTATTCGCCGTTCGGCATGGCGCTGGTCGGCGACCGCCTTTATGTCGCCAATGCCGACGCGCTGGTGAGTTTCCCCTATCGCGAGGGCGACACCCGCATCGCGGCGGCGCCGAAGTTCATCGCCAACCTGCCCGGTGGCATCAACCACCATTGGACCAAGTCGCTGGTGGCCAGCCCTGATGGCACCCGCCTGTATGTCGGCGTGGGTTCCAACAGCAATGTCGCCGAGAACGGCATGGACGCCGAGCTCAATCGCGCGGCCATCCTGGAGATCGATCCGCGCGATGGCAGCACCCGCGTCCATGCCAGTGGCCTGCGCAATCCGGTGGGCATGGCCTGGGAGCCCACGCGGCAGTCGCTGTGGGTGGTGGTGAACGAGCGCGACGAACTGGGCAGTGACCTGGTACCCGACTATCTCACCCAGGTGCGCGAGGGCGGATTCTATGGCTGGCCCTACAGCTATTACGGCCAGCACGTCGACGATCGGGTGAGTCCGCAGGATCCGGCCAAGGTGGCCGCGGCCATCAAGCCCGATTACGCGCTCGGCGCGCACACCGCCTCGCTGGGGCTGGCCTTCGGTACCAGCGAAACACTGCCGGCGCGCTATCGCGGCGGCGCCTTCATCGGCCAGCATGGTTCATGGAACCGCGATCCGCCCAGCGGCTACAAGGTGGTCTACGTGCCGTTCGTCGATGGCCACCCGCAGGGCCTGCCGCGCACGGTGCTGGAGGGTTTCCTCGACGCGGACGGCAACGCAAGGGGGCGACCGGTCGGTGTGGCGATCGACAAGGCCGGTGGCCTGCTGGTGGCCGATGACGTCGGCAACATCGTCTGGCGGCTGGATGCGAAGGTCGCCAGCCAGGCGCCGGCGCCCCCCGAGCGCTGACAGGCGCCCGGAACAAGCGCCTGCAATACCGCCGATCCTCAGCGGGCCGGCAAGGCCGGGGTGGCTTCGAAGCGGCGCGCGTAGCCACGCTCCTCGGCGACCTTGTTCACTTCCTCGTCGCTCAGCTCCGGGGCGCCGTAGACCACGTAGGCCAGGGTGCCGTCACCGCGGGTGCCTACCTGGTGCAGCCGGTAGCGGGGACGCCCGGCGCCGGTGTTTTCCGGGTAATGCAGCGGCGGCGGCGCGTCGTCCAGGTCCATCTCGCTGTTGTCGACCACGCCGCCAATGAACAGGGCTCGCATGCGTTCGCTCCTCAGGGTGGGGTGCAAACAGCCTAAGCAGTCGATTGTTGGCATGGGATCAATGCCGCGTGGAATCGCCCGGCATGCCGCGGGCAGCGGGGCGGCGGCGCTAGAATGACGGCCCCCCGACGCCATGGCTTCCGATGTCCGCCGCGACAGATGCCCCGCTGCAGAGCCTTTTCCTGCCCTTCGCCCAGCGCCTGCTGTCCTGGCCCGCCGGCCCGGTGCTGTTCCTGCGCGCCCGCGAGGGCTGGCCGCTGCGCGAACATGCGCAGGCCGGGCAGTTGACGGCGGTACAGAGCTTCCGGCCCTTCGCCGAGGCGCTGGAGCGCGCCGGCTGGACGGTACGCGAGGATCTGCCCGATGCCGACGCGCAGCGCCATGCGCTGGTGCTGGTGCTGCCGCCGCGCCAGCGCGACGAGGCGCGGGCACTGATCGCCCAGGCACTGTCGCGCCTGGCACCTGGCGGCGTGCTGGTGGCCTGCCAGGCCAACAATGAAGGTGCCCGCTCCGGCGAAGCGGACCTGAAGCAGCTGGCCGGGCTGGGCGGCAACCTGACCAAGAACCACTGCCGGGTCTACTGGACCGGGCCGCAGCATGGCGGCCATGACCTCGCCCTGGCCGATCGCTGGGCGCGACTGGACGCGCCGCGCCCGGTGCTGGACGGTCGTTTCACCAGCCGCCCGGGCGTCTTCGCCTGGGATCGTGCCGATCCGGCATCGATCCTGCTCGCCGAACAACTGCCGGCCGACCTCGCCGGCCATGGCGCCGACCTCGGCGCCGGCTACGGTTACCTGTCAGCCGAGGTGCTGGCGCGCTGCCCGAAGGTCACCGCCCTGGACCTGTTCGAGGCCGAGGCGCGCGCGCTGGCGTTGCCCCGGCACAACCTGCCGCCGCTGGCCGGCAAGGTGGCGCTGCACTACCACTGGCACGACGTCACCGCCGGCCTGCCGGCGCGCTACGACTTCATCGTCAGCAACCCGCCGTTCCACACCCCGGCACGCGAGGATCGGCCCGATATCGGCCAGCGCTTCATTGCCGTGGCTGCCCAGGCGTTGAAGCCGGGCGGGCGGCTGTTCGTGGTTGCCAACCGCCACCTGCCTTACGAGCAGATCCTCAACGACAGTTTCGGCGAGGTCCGCGTGGCCGCCGAACGCGATGGTTTCAAGGCCATCGTCGCCCGCCGCGGAGGTCGCTCGTGAAGCTGCTGCGTTATCTGGCCAACCTCGGTTACGGCAGCCGCAAGGAGGTGACCTGGATGTTCCGCGAAGGCCGCGTCACCGATGCCGCCGGCGAGGTGCTGTATGCCGACGATCCGGTCGACCACGCCAACGTGCGCGTCGACGGCGAGCCGCTGGACGCCCCGCCCGGCCTGGTGCTGATGCTGCATAAGCCGACCGGCTACACCTGCTCGACCAAGGACAGTGGGCGGCTGGTCTATGACCTGCTGCCGCCGCGCTTCCGCCTGCGTTCGCCGCTGCTCTCGCCGGTCGGACGGCTCGACCGCGACACCAGCGGCCTGCTGCTGATGACCGACGATGGTGCCCTGCTGCACCGGATCGTCTCGCCGAAGTCGCGCCTGGACAAGGCCTATGACGTCACCCTGGCGCAGGACCTGCGCGGCGACGAGGCGGCGCTGTTCGCCAGTGGCACGCTGATGCTCGAGTCCGAGGACAAGCCGCTGCTGCCGGCCGAACTGGAAGTGATGGGCCCGCGCCAGGCACGGCTGGTGCTGCACGAAGGCCGCTACCACCAGGTGCGGCGGATGTTCGCCGCCGCCGGCAACCACGTCGGCGCGCTGCATCGCAGCCGCGTCGGCGGACTGGAGCTGGAGGCGTTGCCGGAAGGGCAGTGGCGTGCGCTCGACGAAACCGACCTGGCCCGCCTGTTCGGGGGCGCGGCATGAAGGCGCTGGCGCTGCCGTTCCTGCCGCAGGCGGTGATCTTCGACATGGATGGCCTGATGCTCGACAGCGAGCGGGCGATCACCCGGTGCCTGGCCCGGGCCGCCACCGAACAGGGCCATGACATCGAGCGCGGCTACTGGCTGCGGATGGTCGGTACCGGCGATGCCGCGTGCCGGGCCATGCTGGCCGAGCGCATTGGCGAAGCGGCCAGCCGCAGCCTGCTGGACCGCTGCCACGCGCTCTACGACGAGATCGTCGAGGCCGGCGTGCCGCTGCGCCCGGGCATCCGCGAACTGCTTGACCTGCTGGTGGCGCGCGGCATCCCGCGCGCGGTGGCCACCTCGACCAAGCGGCCGCTGGCGCTGCGCAAGCTCGCCGCTGCGGACCTGCTGCGCCGCTTCGACACCGTATGCACCAGCAGCGACGTCGAACATCCCAAGCCGGCACCGGACATCTACCTGCTCGCGGCCAACCGGCTGCGCGTGGAGCCGGGGCAGTGCCTGGTGCTGGAGGATTCGCCGACCGGCGTGCGCGCCGCACTGGCGGCCGGCATGACGCCCATCCAGGTGCCCGACATGCTGGCCCCGGACGAAGAGGTGCGCGCGCTTGGCCACCGGATCGTCGCTTCGCTCGCCGATGCGCAGCGGCTGCTGGAGCTGCGGCTGGAAGCTGGCGGTTGAACCGCGACGCGCGTGCCGGCGTGCCGGCTCAGGCGTACTGCATCTTCCTGGTCATGCCGCCGTCCACGACGAAGTCCTGCGCGGTGATGAAGCCCGACAGCGACGGCGCCAGCAGGTAGACCGCCAGCTGGGCAATGTCCGCCGGCACGCCGACGCGGCCGGCCGGATGCTGGGCGTGGTCGTGTCGCGACAGCTTCGGCGTGCGTCGTCGCGCCGGCGTCCTCCAGGCATCGGTGGCGATCCAGCCGGGACTGATGCTGTTGACCCGCACGCGCGGGCCTGCGCTCACCGCCAGCGCATGGGTGAAGGCGACCAGGCCGCCCTTGGCCGCGGCATAGGCCTCGCTGTGGGGCTCGGACTGCCAGGCGCGGGTGGAGCTGATGTTGACGATGGCGCCGCCCCCGTCGGCCTGCGCCAGTGCCGGCAGCGCGTGCTTGCTGCACAGGAAGGCACCATGCAGGCTGGACAGGCGCCGCTGCCATTGCGCCCAGTCCAGTTCGGCCAGCGGCGGGGCGTGTGGATCGGCGATGCCGGCATTGTTCACCAGGCCATCGATGCGTCCGAAGCGGCGCAGTGCCTCGGCGGCAAAGGCGGCCGCGGCGCGCTCGTTGCCGACATCCAGGCGGCGGAACGCCGCGCGCGCGCCCACGTTCCATTCGGCGATGCAGGCCCGGCCGGCCTCCGCGTCAAGGTCGCCGATGAGTACGTGACCGCCAGCGCCGAGTACCGCCTGGGCGATGCCGCGACCGATTCCCTGCGCGCCACCAGTGACCAGCACCACGCGGTCGCGCAGCGGCTGCGTGGGCCAGGGTTGGAGCGGAGGCGCCAGGCTCATGTCGTGGTGTCGCGGCAGGGGAGGGCCATCATCGCGCGCCGGCGTGCAGCGCGCGTGCAGGCGCTCAGTCGCCGAGCAGGCGATTCCAGCCGTCGCTACCGAGTTCTTCCAGCGTGCGCAGGTTGCGTTCGACGATCACGTCCGGATCCGGGAACGCCGCCACGGCGCGCTCGACGCTGTCCTCGCGCAGCAGGTGCAGGGTCGGCCAGGGCGAACGGTTGGTGTAGTTGCCCACGTCGTCAGGCGCTGCACCGGCGAACTGGTACTGCGGATGGAAGCTGGCCACCTGCAGGATGCCCTGCAGGTCGAGCGCATCGACCGCGGCGTCGGCGTTCTCGAGGAAATCGTTGTAATCGAGGAAGTCCTCGAGCACGAACGGGTGCACGATGAGCGTGGTGTCGATTTCCCCTGCCGGGGTGTCGCGCAGGCGCAGCAGCTCCTCGGCCAGCTCTTCCAGCAGGGCCTCGGGCGTACTGGCGTCGCTGAGCACCAGGCGCACCTGCTCCTTGACGTACACCGCCTTGGCGAACGGGCACAGGTTGAGCCCGATCACCGCGCGCTCGATCCAGCGCCGCGTGTCGCCCAGGTAGTCGTGCTGCGTGGCGGCGTCGGGCAGCGTGTCCATGGGCTCAGTCACGGAAGTTGTCGAACTGCAGCGGCAGCTCGAAATCGGCCTTGCGCAGCAGGGCCATCACTTCCTGCAGGTCGTCGCGCTTCTTGCCGGTAACGCGCAGCTTGTCGCCGTTGATCTGGGTTTCCACCTTGATCTTGGATTCCTTGATCTTCGCGGCGATCTGCTTGGCCAGCTTCTGCTCGATGCCCTGCTTGACGGTGATCTTCTGCCGCGCCCCGGCCAGATTGGTCTCGACGTCGCCGAACTCCAGGCAGCGCGCATCGATGCCGCGGGCGATCAGCCGCGCGCGCAGGATGTCGGTCATCTGCTTGAGCTGGAAGTCGGACGGCGCCGACTGGGTGATGACCTGGTCCTCAAGGACGAACCTTGCGTCCACGCCCTTGAAGTCGAAGCGGGTGGACAGCTCGCGGTTGGCCTGGTCCAGGGCGTTGGTGAGTTCGTGCTTGTCCACTTCGGACACCACGTCGAAGGAAGGCATGTCGGTTCCTGTCGTGCTGGGGAGGGGGGGCGCCGGCAGTCGGGCAAGGCCCGCCCGTCGCGATGCGCAGGCCGGGAATTATGGGCGCCGGGGCGCGGGCAGGCCAAGTCCGCTGGCCGGGGGCGCATTCACGCGTCCCCGCCGCAAGGCAGGAAGGGCGCCCTGCGGCGCCCTTCCCGTGCGGCATCGCAGGTCAACTCACCACTGGAAGCGGGCGGTCGCCGTCACGGTGCGGGGATAGCCGTAGTAGCACCAGGTCGCGCTGTTGCAGGCGGCGATGTACTTCTTGTCGGCCAGGTTGGCGGCGTTGACCTGCAGGCGCCATTGCGCCACGTCGTAGTGGAGCGCGGCATCCCACAGGGTGTAGGAGGGCGTTTGCCACAGGTTGTAGATGTCGCCGTACTGGCTGCCGGTGTAACGCACGCCGGCGCCGAAGCCGAAGCCGGCCAGGGCGCCGGTGGTGAAGGTGTAGTCGGCGCCCAGCGAGGCCTGGTTGCGCGGCTGCAGGGCGATCTGCTTGCCCAGCGTGCCCGGCGCGGTCGTGCGGGTGACCTCCGAATCGGTATAGGTGTAGGCGCCGTAGACGCTGAAGCCGTTGCCGATGTTCCAGCGCCCTTCCAGCTCGATGCCACGCACGCGCGTTTCGCCCTGCTGGACCGAGTACAGCGTGTGCTCCGGGTCCACGGTCAGGGTGTTCTGCTGGGTGATCTGGTAGGCGGCCACGGTGGCCAGCAGCTGCGTGCCGGGCGGCTGGTACTTGATGCCGGCCTCGATCTGCTCGCCGGTGGTCGGCGAGAACGCCTTGCCGTTGAAATCCGTGCCGACCGTGGGCTGGAACGAGGTCGAATAGCCGACGTACGGGGTGATGCCGTTGTCGAAGAGGTAGTTCACGCCGATGCGGCCGGTGGCCTTGTCGTCGCTCTGGTGCGCGTGGCTGCCGCCGAGGCGCTCGTCGGTGTCGGTGCCGACCCAGTCCTGGCGGGCGCCGACGGTGACGGCCCAGCGGTCGATGCGGATCTGGTCCTGCAGGTAGAGGCCGATCTGGGACTGCACCTGGATCTGGCGCGAGGTGAAATCCGGCACGTCCAGCGCGGCGCCGTAGACCGGGTCGTAGGCATCGATCGGCGGCACGCCGAAGGCGAACGCCGAGGCGTAGTCGTCGCGCATGCGGCGATAGTCCAGCCCGGCCAGCAGCGTGTGCTGGGCGCGGCCAGTGGCGAAGCGGAACTGCAGGTTGTTGTCCAGCGCGATGCTGTTGGACTTGTCCAGGCGCGGGTAGTAGTAGCGCGCGAGCAGGGTGCGGTCCGGATCGCTGCCGGGGATGAAGTCATCCTGCAGGCCGAACAGGCCGATGTTGGCGTGGCTGGCGTCGACCTTGGCATCGCTGTAGCGCGCGTTCTGGTGGAAGCTGGTGCCGCCACCGAAATCGTGGCTGAACTCGTAACCCAGTGACTGCAGGGTCTTGTCGTAGTCGCTGGTGCCCGGTTCGCCGCCGAAGAAGCTGCGCGAAATGCGCCGCCCGTTGGCACCCGGCTCGAGCGTGCCTTCCAGCGGCAGGAAGCCCCCGGCCTCCACCGTGTCGGCCTTCTGCCAACGCGCCAGCACGGTCAGCGTATTGGCTTCGTCCGGCTTCCAGGTGATGGCCGGCGCCAGGTAGTAGCGATCGTCGTGGACGAAATCGATGATGTTGTCGCTGTTGCGGGCCAGGCCGGTCAGGCGGTAGAGCAGCGTGCCGCTGTCGTTGAGCTTGCCGCCGAAGTCGAAGGCGGCCTGCTTGAGGTCATGGTTGCCCAGCTGCACCTCGACTTCGCGCAGGGTCTCCTCGGTCGGGCGCTTGCTGACGAAGTTGACCATGCCGCCGGGCGGCATCGCACCGTAGTTCACCGAGGCCGGGCCCTTCAGCACGTCGATCCGCTCCAGCCCGTAGGGCTCGATGCGGCTGCCGCCGGTCCAGGCGCCATCGACCATGGCCAGGCCATCGAGGTAACGCGCCGGGCTGAAGCCGCGGATCATCATCCAGTCGCTGCGGGTGTCATCGCCGTACTGGCCGCCACGCGTGCCGGCCACGTACCACACGGCCTCTTCCACGCCGTGGATGCCGCGATCGCGCATCTGCCGGTCGGTGACCACGGAGATCGACTGCGGGGTCTCCAGGATCGAGGTGCTGGTCTTGGTGGCGGTGCCACTGTCCTTGGCGATCGGCGCGGTCACCTGGACGGTGTCCAGGGTGCGGGCCTCGTCGGCGGCTGCCGCCGCCATGGGGATCAGGGCAGCGGCGAGGGCAAGGCTGAGGCGGGAAAACGTGCGGTTCGGGTGCATGTCAGGCTCGTTCGGGCGATGCAGGCCAGTGGCGGCCCGTCTACGTAATGAGAACCATTATAGTTTGATGTGCCTTCCCCGCCAGCAGGTTCCCGCATCCCTGTCTCCCGGCGGGCTGTCCGGGCCGGCGATAATGGCTGCATGTCGACTTCCCGTTCCCCGCTCGCCGCGGTCGCCTGGATGCTGTCCGCGGTGGCCTGTTTCTCGTTGATGGACGCGGGCATGAAGCTGCTGTCCGAACATTACCCGGCGCTGCAGGTGACCATGCTGCGCGGCGCGGCCTCGCTGCCGTTCGTGCTGGTGTGGGTGCTGCTGACCGCCGGGCCGCGTTCGATCCTGCCGGTGCGCTGGCCGCTGCACCTGCTGCGCGGCGTGCTCGGCATGGTGATGATCGGCTGCTTCGTGCTGGCGCTGCGGGAGTTGCCGCTGTCGACCGCCTACACGATCTACTTCGTCGCCCCGCTGCTGGTGGCGGCGTTGTCGGTGCCCCTGCTCGGCGAGCGGGTGGGGCCGCGACGCTGGACGGCGATCGCGATTGGCCTGGTCGGCGTGATCGTGGTCCTGCGGCCCGGCGTGGACGGACTCATCTCCTGGCCAGGGTTGATGGTGCTGCTGGCGGCCACCGCCTATGCCATCGCCGCGATCACCGTGGCCCTGCTGACCCGTACCGACACCCCGCAGTCGATGGTGGTGTGGTTCCTGGCCCTGATGGCGATCGGTGCCGGGCTGCTGGCGATTCCCGGCTGGGTGCCGCTGCAGGCGCGCCACGGCTGGCTGATTGCCGGCATGGGCCTGGCCGGTGCGCTCGGCCAGATCGCCCTGACCCAGGCCTTCCTGCGCGGCGAGGCCTCGATGATCGCGCCGCTGGAGTACACCGGACTGGTCTGGGTGATCGGCTGGGACTGGCTGCTGTGGCGGGTGCTGCCCGATGGCTGGACCTGGGCCGGGGCGGCGATCATCGTCGCCAGCGGGCTCTACCTGCTGCGCCGGGAGCGGGTCCGCCGGGTGCCCCATGCCGGCCAGATCGACCATCCGTGAACATCCTTCGGTGCAGGCTTAGAACGAAAGGAAATAAGCCGGGCCGCCAGGGCACGGGCGGGCCGGCCCCGCCGCTGGTAGGCTTCACGCCCCCCAACCCCCAGTGGTGTCCCGCGCGGTGATCGAGTTCCAGCGCCTGCACAAATCCTATGAGGTGGGCGGCCGCGCGGTCGCCGCCCTGCACCCGCTCGACCTGACCATCGGGGCCGGCGAGGTATTCGGCATCATCGGCCATTCCGGCGCCGGCAAGTCGACCCTGATCCGCCTGATCAACCGGCTCGAGGAGCCGACCGGCGGCCGCCTGCTGATCGATGGCGAGGACGTGACCGCCCTGGATCGCGACGGCCTGCGCGCGCTGCGCCGGCGCATCGGCATGATCTTCCAGCACTTCAACCTGCTGTCCTCGCGCACCGTGGCCGGCAACGTGGCCTTTCCGCTGGAGCTGGCCGGGGTATCGAAGGCGGAGGTCGCCGCGCGGGTCGCCGAACTGCTGGCGCGGGTCGGCCTGGAGCAGCATGCCGACAAATACCCGGCGCAGCTGTCAGGCGGGCAGAAGCAGCGCGTGGGCATCGCCCGCGCGCTGGCGACCCGGCCGCGGATCCTGCTGTGCGACGAGGCCACCAGCGCGCTCGACCCGCAGACCACCGGCGCGGTGCTGCAGCTGCTGTCGGAGATCAACCGCGAGCTCGGCCTGACCATCGTGCTGATCACCCACGAGATGGAAGTGATCCGGCGCGTCTGCGACCGCGTCGCCGTGCTCGACGGCGGCCGCCTGGTCGAAAGTGGCCCGGTCACCCAGGTGTTCCTGCACCCGCAGCACCCGACCACCCGCCGTTTCGTCGCCGAGGCCGAGCACGAGGAGGAGGGCGGCGCGTATCGCGATTTCGCCGCCGTTGATGGCCGCATCGTGCGCCTGACCTTCCTCGGCGCCGATACCTACCAGCCGCTGCTCGGCCGCGTCGCCCGCGAGACCGGCGTGGACTACAACATCCTGTCCGGCCGCATCGACCGGATCAAGGACACCCCGTACGGCCAGCTGACGGTCGCGCTGGTCGGTGGCGACCAGGCCGCCGCACGCGCGGCCTTCGCCGCCGCCGGCGTCACCGTGGAGGAGCTGCGCGCATGAACGCGATGCCGACGATCGCTGCCGCGGACGGCTTTTTCCGCAACCTGGATGCCAGCAAGTGGGCCGACATCGGCCAGGCCACGCTCGACACCCTGCTGATGCTGGCCGGTGCCCTGCCGCTGACCCTGCTGATCGGCCTGCCGCTGGGCGTGCTGCTGTTCCTGAGTGGTTCGGCGCAACTGCGCCGGCGACCGGTGCTGCATGGCGTGCTGGCGCTGGTGGTCAACCTGCTGCGCTCGGTGCCGTTCATCATTCTCATGATCGCGATGATCCCGGTCACGCTGGCGGTGATGGGAACCTCGCTGGGCGTGCGCGGCGCGATCCTGCCCCTGGTGGTCGGCGCGGCGCCGTTCTACGCGCGCCTGGTCGAGACCGCGCTGCGCGAGGTCGACCGTGGCGTGGTCGAGGCCAGCCAGGCGATGGGCGCCACGACGTGGGAACTGGTCGCCAAGGTGCTGCTGCCGGAAGCGCGGCCGGGCCTGATCGCCGGCGCCACGGTGACGACCATCGCGCTGATCGGATTCACCGCGATGGGGGGTGCGATCGGTTCCGGCGGCCTCGGCGACGTCGCCTACCGCGAGGGCTACCTGCGCTCGCACGCCGACGTGGCGCTGGTCACCGTGATCGCCCTGCTGGTGCTGGTGCAGCTGCTGCAGATGCTCGGCGACCGGCTGGTGGCACACTACACGCGGCGCTGACCGGCGCCGCCGTCTTCCCCCGAACCAGGTCCGATGATCACGATGAAGAAGATCCCGCTCATTTCCCTGCTGCTTGCGACCACGTTCGCGCTGGCCGCCTGCGGCCGTTCCGGTGGCGATGCCGGCAGCGAACGCCTGACCGTGGCGGCGACCGCGGTGCCGCACGCGGAGATCCTGGAAGTGGTCAAGCCGCTGCTGGAAAAGGAAGGGTTGAAACTCGACGTGCGCGTGTTCAACGACTACGTGCAGCCTAACGACCAGGTCGCGCAGAAGCAGATCGACGTCAACTATTTCCAGACCGAACCCTACCTGGACGCCTACAACCGCGACCGTGGCAGCCACCTGGTGACCATCGTCGGCGTGCACATCGAGCCGTTCGGCGCCTACTCGCATCGCTTCAAGTCGCTGGATGCGCTGCCGCAGGGCGCCGAGGTCGCGATCCCGAACGATCCGAGCAACAACAGTCGCGCGCTGATCCTGCTGGACAAGGCTGGCGTCATCAAGCTCAAGGATCCGACCAATGCGCTGTCCACCCAGCGCGACATCATCGAGAACCCGAAGCAGCTGAAGTTCCGTGAGCTCGATTCGGCGATGCTGCCGCGCGTGCTCGACCAGGTCGACCTGGCGATGATCAATACCAACTATGCGCTGGATGCGGGCCTGAACCCGATCCAGGACGCGTTGGTGATCGAAAGCAAGGATTCACCGTACGTGAACTTCCTCGTCGGCCGCCCGGACAACAAGGACGACCCGCGCGTGCAGAAGCTGGCCAAGGCCCTGACCAGCCCGGAAGTGAAGGCCTTCATCGAGCAGAAGTACCACGGCGCGGTCCTGCCGGCGTTCTGACCCAAGGGCCGATGGCCGGGCGTTCGTGCAGGGACAAAAAAACGGACCCCCTTCGGGGTCCGTTTGCTTTGTTGCCGAGGCGCGATGGTCAGAACCGCGCGCCCAGTCCGATACCCACGGTCCACGGATCGACCTTCAGGTCCTCGCCGGTGCCGGCGCCTGCGACGTTGAGTTCCGGTCGCGCATGCATGTAGCGGGCATCGGCGCGGGCGAACCAGGTCGAGTTGATGTTCATGTCAACGCCGACGGTGCCGATCGCGCCCTTGGCGGTGTCCAGCGACACGTGCTGGCCGGTGCCGGACAGGCCGTCGATCTTCTCGTTGCTGAAGTTGGACTCGTAGTAGCCCACGCCGACGAACGGGCGGAACACGTTGTCCGCCTGGCCGAAGTGGTACTGCGCGCTCAGGGCGATGGGCTGCTGTTCCACGGTGCCGACCTTGCCGGCGTCGCCACGCACGCGGTGGTTGAACTTGTCGGCCGCGCCCCACAGTTCGACGGCGAAATTGTCGTTGATGTAGTAGCTGGCACTGATGGTCGGGGCGGGGCCGCCGTCGAGCTTGCGGATGCCGGCGCCGGCGTCGTCCTTCGGCTGCAGCAGGGTGACGCCGCCGGTGACCGCCCAGTGCTTGCCGGACGCGCTGTCGGTGGCGTCCTGGGCGAATGCCGCGGGCGCGAGGGCGAGGGCGGAAACGGTGGCCAGACCCAGGATGGAAAGCTTGCGCATGAGGTGACTCCTCTATCTCTTATTCTGTAAGCCCGCGATCGCGAGCGCGGCCAACGTAAGGATCCGCAGATGAATCGCAGCGTGCTCGGCGGCGCACATGCGCGCAGGTGTTCAGGAACTTTCGCGCAGGCCCGCATGCCACGGGCCTGCGCGCCGCGGGAGGCTTTCATGCAGGTGAAACCAGCGTGACGGATGCACTGATGCTGCAGGGCCTGCCTGCGCGGATCGCCGATGATTGCCGCGTGCTCGTGCTGGGTTCGATGCCGGGTGTGGCCTCGCTGCAACAGGCACGCTATTACGCGCATCCGCGCAATCGCTTCTGGCCATTGATGGGAGGGCTGCTTGGCATCGACCCGCAGGCCGCCTACGAGCAGCGCGTCTCGGCGCTGCTTTGCGCCGGCGTGGGGTTGTGGGACGTGATCGGCCAGTGCCGGCGGGCGGGCAGCCTGGATGCGGCGATCGTCCGCGGGAGCATCGTCGCCAATCCGCTGTCCGCGCGGATCGCCACCCTGCCGGCGCTGCGCGCGATCGCCTGCAATGGGGCCGAGGCATACCGGGCCTGGATGCGCTGGATCGCGCCCGCGTTGCCGGCCGGCCCGCAGGCGCCCGTGGTGCTGGCCCTGCCTTCGACCAGCCCGGCAAACGCGGCTTTCAGCCAGGCGCGGCTGGCAGCCGACTGGGGTGCGATGTCCGGATTCCTGCGGCCCGCAGCCGAGTCCCGAGCCGGCCGGAACGGCGGGTAGGGCGGTCGCGGGCGGGACAATGCGCTAGCGTATCGTGGGCGTGGCGGACGCTTCGTCCTGCGCCCGGTGTCATCTTTTTCCAAGGTAACGGTTGGCGCACCGGCCCGGGGCAGCCACAATAGGGGTTTCCCCACCAGTTGCCCGGAGTACCGTAATGGCCGAAATCAAGGAAGCACTTGTCCCCGATATCGGTGACTACAGCGATATTCCGGTGATCGAAGTGCTCGTCGCCGTGGGCGATACGGTCAAGAAGGACCAGGGCCTGGTGACGCTGGAGTCCGACAAGGCGACGATGGAAGTGCCGTCGGCGTTCTCCGGCGTGGTCAAGGAGATCAAGGTCAAGGTCGGCGATTCGATGTCCGAGGGCGGCGTCGTCGCCCTGATCGAGGTCGCCGAGGGTGGCGAGGCCAAGCCGGCTGCTGCCCCCGCCAAGGCCGAAGCCCCCAAGGAAGTCCGCGCCGCCGAAACCGGCGCCCAGGTCCAGCCGGTGGCGCCGTCGCCGCAGCCGGACAAGCTGGCCCAGCGCGAGATCGCCCAGGAGAACGCCGCGCCGGTCGCCGCGCAGCCGTCGGCCGGTTCGCCGAGCACTCCGCCGGTGACCTTCGACGCCGATGCCGTGCTGCCGTCCAAGGTGCCCTATGCCAGCCCTGCCGTGCGCGTGTTCGCGCGCGAGCTCGGCGTGGACCTGCTGCAGCTCAAGGGTACCGAGAAGGGTGGCCGCATCACCCGCGAGGACGTGCAGCGCTACGTCAAGGCCGCGCTGTCCGGCGGCGTTCCCGCCGCGGGCGGCACCGTCGCCGCCGGCGGTGGCCTGAACCTGCTGCCGTGGCCGAAGGTCGACTTCAGCAAGTTCGGCGAGACCGAAACCCAGCCGCTGTCGCGCATCAAGAAGATTTCCGGTGCCAACCTCGCCCGCAACTGGGCGATGATCCCGCACGTCACCCAGTTCGAGCAGGCAGACATCACCGACCTGGAAGCGCTGCGCGTGGCGCTCAACGAGGAAAGCGAGAAGGCCGGCATCAAGCTGACCATGCTCGCCTTCCTGATCAAGGCCAGCGCCGCGGCGCTGAAGAAGTTCCCCGAGTTCAACGCCTCGCTGGACGCCAGCGGCGAGAACCTGACGCTGAAGAAGTACTTCCACATCGGTTTTGCCGCCGACACGCGGAACGGCCTGGTCGTGCCGGTGATCCGCGACGTCGACAAGAAGGGCGTGGTGCAGATCGCGCAGGAAACCGGCGAACTGGCCAAGAAGGCCTGCGACGGCAAGCTCTGCCCGTCCGACATGAGCGGCGGCTGCTTCTCGATCAGCTCGCTGGGCGGCATCGGCGGCACCGCGTTCACCCCGATCGTGAATGCCCCGGAAGTGGCGATCCTCGGCGTGTCCAAGTCCTCGATCCAGCCGGTGTGGGACGGCAAGCAGTTCCAGCCGACGCTGATGCTGCCGCTGTCGCTGAGCTACGACCATCGCGTGATCGACGGTGCGCTGGCCGCCCGCTTCACCACGTACCTGTCGCAGGTGCTGGCCGACATGCGGCGCGTGCTCCTGTGAGGAGCGCGCTGCTGGTTGCGGCACTGGCGGCCTTGGCCGCGCCGGTTCCGGCGCTGGCCTGGGGCAGCTGCGACGTCAACCTCGGTCGTGGCTGGCCGCCGGCCGTGGGCAACTACGGTGGCGCGGTGGAGAAGCTGTTCGATGGCGACAGCGTGCCGGCGGTATCGCTGGTGACCTTGCCGGCGCGTGGCGCGGAAAGCGGCCTGTCGCTGCTGCCCGCAGAGGGTGCCGAGTGGAAGCTGCGCTACAGCCGCGCCGAGCAGCGCGTCTACAACCGGGTTGAAACCGGGCAGCGCAGCGGCGTGGAACTGCGCACCGCGCAGACCCCGGAGGTCTTCGAGATCCCGATCCCGGCCACCCTCGCGCAGCGCCTGCTGAGCACCTGGGGCACCGCCCTGGGCCAGATGTCGCCGGGTGACCGCGGCGCGCCGGTGCTGGATGGCGAGGTGCTGTCGTTCGTGGTCAATGGCGTGCGCTACAGCGGTGCGCGTCCGACCTGCGGGGCCGGCGAGCTGATGCTGCAGCAGGCCGCGCTGCTGATCGAAGCCAGCGAAGGCAAGGAAAAGAAGCGCGACAAGCGCTGGAACGAAATTGAATCGTCGCTGGATGAACTCCAGCAGACGTTGGCCGGCACTGCCGGCTGATCCCCCACAGGAGAAGTTTCATGGCTGTCATCGAAATCAAGGTCCCGGACATCGGCGACTACAGCGACGTCCCGGTCATCGAGATCCTGGTTGCCGTCGGCGACAAGGTGGCCAAGGACCAGGGTCTGGTGACGCTGGAGTCGGACAAGGCCACGCTGGAAGTGCCCTCGAGCGCCGCCGGCGTCGTCAAGGAGCTGAAGGTGAAGCTCGGCGACACGATGTCGCAGGGCGACGTCGTCGTGCTGCTGGAAGCCGAAGGCGAGGGCGCTGCGCCCGCGCCGGCCGCGCCTGCGCCGGCCAAGGCCGAGGCGCCGGGCAGCAAGCCGCCGGTGACCCCGTCGCATCGCGCCCCGGCCGAGCCGGCCGCGCCGAAGCCGGCGCTGTCGACCGGCAAGCCGGCGGACATCGAGTGCCGCATCGTCGTGCTCGGCTCGGGCCCCGGTGGCTACACCGCCGCGTTCCGTGCCGCCGACCTGGGCCTGGATACCGTGCTGGTCGAGCGCTACAGCTCGCTGGGCGGCGTCTGCCTCAACGTCGGCTGCATCCCGTCCAAGGCGCTGCTGCACGCGGCCAACGTCATCGACGAGGCGCACCACGCCGGCGAGGACCTGGGCATCGAGTTCGGCAAGCCGAAGATCACGCTGGACAAGCTGCGCCAGTACAAGGACAAGGTGGTCGCCAAGCTCACCGGTGGCCTGGCCTCGATGGGCAAGCAGCGCAAGGTGCGCACGGTGCAGGGCGTCGGCACCTTCGTGTCGCCGAACGAGCTGGAAATCGTCGGTGCCGACGGCAAGACCCAGCTGCTGCGCTTCGAGCAGTGCATCATCGCCGCCGGTTCGCAGGCGGTGAAGCTGCCGAACTTCCCGTGGGACGACAAGCGCGTGATGGACTCCACCGACGCGCTG
>Ga0160472_100324_pt1 | contig 47521 bp, 42 predicted proteins | sample HID1973M_E11MG_FD_108267 | JGI IMG/M metagenome (GOLD analysis project Ga0160472, IMG submission 108267) | Enriched mosquito-associated microbial communities from UW Madison campus, WI, USA - HID1973M_E11 MG | ecosystem: Host-associated > Arthropoda: Insects > Digestive system > Unclassified ... | reverse complement strand
CGTCGGGGTCGGCGTTGGGGTCGGCGGCGGTGGCGGCGGAGGGGGCAGCGTGTTGCGAAGGAACCAGCTTTCCGGCGCCGTTGTGTCCACGCTGCCGCGCTGCAACGTGTATTCATAAGGCCCGGCAAGCACGAGGTTCGCCTGCGCAAAGGCACCAGGCACAGTGGTGGCGCCGTTGATCGCATCCACGACCAATATCCCATTGCCAACGGTCACTGCGCCTGCACCTGTAGTGTTGGTAATCCGTAGGCGGCTGGCGCCAACAGCCAATCCCCCATCGACGACGAGGCGGTCCGAAGGCGACCCATCGCTTCCCAGAAAGGTATTGAAGCCGATCAGGCCGCCTTGGCCGACATAGTTGACTACGGTGAGGGTCTTGTAGCTGGAGAGCTGCGTTGGGTCGCCGGTGGGGGCGGAATAAAGAATGCGGCTCAGCGTGTTGGTAAGGTGTGTCAGGTTGGAATTCCCTGTCAGGTCCCACAGACTGTCGCCGGACATGGTGACGTTGGAGACACTGCCAGGCAGGGTGATCGCCGATCCAGTTACATGCGACTCATTGGAGAGATCGATGGCGGCGAGGCCGGGCGCTCCCAAAGGTGTGATCCGGAATGCCAAGGGGATGACATCATCATTCGGCGGAAGCGGAGGTGCAGCCCCGAGCGGCGGATCTGGCGTATTGTCATGTGTGAGCGGCGGATCTTCGACGAAAACGGGAAAGTCGTCACTGGTGCCAACAAGCAACCATTGCCCGCTACCACTCGCGGTGCTCCGACTAAGTGAGACGTTCACGACTCCCGCCGCGCCGATCGTGGGGCCATTTGCATTCACGAGGTCGCTGCTCGTAAAGCCGGCCTGTGAAGCCGGGCCAAGGTCACCTAAGATATAGAGCGCTGAGGCGTCCGCGCCGGAAGCTGTCATGTCCGAATTTGTCGCCGTCAGCACAGCGCCATTTTGCACGAATGCCCCATGGGCTCCGGCGCCGGTGGTTGTGATGATCGTGCCGTCGATCCTGGCCGAGGTTGGCTCGTTCCGCGCGTCGATCGTGCTCTCGTTGACCAGATAGCGGGCGAACAGGCCATGCGCGCTGGCGCCCTGCGTGCTGACGCGCGTGTTGTTCGCGATCAGCGTGCCGCCAGAGATGGCATGCATGCCCGTGGCATTGTCGCCTCGCGTCGTGATCGCGCTGTTGGACAGGCTCAGCGTAGCGGTCCCTATGAAGTAGGTCCGCGCGACATACGCGCCGTAGCTAGTGGCACCGGAAGTTTCGACCGTGACGTTCGTGCCAATCAGGCTCACGAGGAACTGCGGACCGGCCTGATCGATGCCGGCATAAAGCCCGAGCGCCTTTTGCCCCGAGGTGGTGACCCTATTTCCGTTCAGTGTGACGATGCCGCCATCGTCGGCCGTCACGCCGAACGCTTCAAGGCCCGTGGTGGTGATTGAAGTGCCGGTAGCGTTAATGAGGCCGTTCGGATTGAAAGCGGAAAGGCCTTCCGGTCGGCGGGCGCTCGGCGTCGAAGGAGACGTCGCATCCCCGGTGGTGACGATCGAGCCGCCGGTAAGTGTAACGGTGCTGTTTCCGGAGGAGGAGGCACCGTAACTCCGTCCTTGACCGGTGGTGCGGATCGCCACATTGTCAAGCTCGACGACCACGGGGTCAGTCGTGCTGGTTGAACCGGTCGCTACGCCGACCGAATTTAGGCCGCTGGTCGTAACGCTGCCGCCCGATACCGTTGCACGCGTGCCGTTTGTGGCGGCAAGGCCGGCGCTGGCCTCCGCGGTCGTCAGGACGCTGCTATCGGTCAGCTTTACGGCGCCACCGACACCGACCATCTGGACGCCGATATTGTTATTGGAGACGACATTGCTGTTGCTGATCTCCGCATAGCCGCCGGCGCCGATATAGACACCAAAGCCACGCGCCGTATTCGGCAGCGGCGTGTTGACGGTGATGGAGCCGTTTGAAAGAAAAATCTTCGAACCGGCATCCTGAACCGCAAGGCCGAAGCCGCGCGTGCCACTCGTCGTTATGGTTATGTCGTCGAGAGTAACGACGCCGCCAGTCAGGGCGTGCGCGGCGGCGGCGTTCGCAAGTTCCGACTGGCCGCCGCCGGTCGTGGTCAGCGTGCCGCCCGTGAGCGTGAGCCTCGCGCCATTTTCGGCGCGGGCGGCGTTGGAATTTAGTCCGCTCGTCGTGACGGTGATGCCGGTGCCCTGGATGCTGCTGCCGGCGTCAGATGTCGAAAGGCCGTGGCTGACGGTTGTGACGTTTGGGGCATTGATCAGGACGATCTGGCCGCCGGCCTCGGTCCGCGCGCCAAACGAGCCTGCCGCGGCCGTTATCGATCCACCCGAGAAGCTGATCTTGCTTGCAACGGAAGATGAGTCGATGCCGGTGGCGAAAAGGCCATGGGCATTGAGCGCACCTGTCGTTTTGACGGTGCTGCCGGTAAGCGTGATTTGTCCGCCGTCTTCGGCGCGAACGCCATTGGCGCCACCGCCCGCTGTCGTCACGGAAATATTTGTTCCGGTGAGACTGCTTCCATTGCCAGCTGCCGAGACGCCATAAGCGCTGACATTCTGGGGAGCGGCGGCCGTAGCGTTTACGCCGCCGGCAGTTGTCACGGTCGTGCCGGTCAGCTCGACCGTCCCATGGTCCTCCGCCCGCGCGCCAAACGAGCCGCGCGAGGTCGTGGCGATCGACCCGCCGGAAAGCGTGATGCGGCTGTCGGTGCCCGTGGCAAACACGCCGTGGTTGGAATAGGCCCCGGTGCCCGTGCCACCCGCAACGGTGATGTCCGTACCGGTGAAAGCGATCCGGCCGCCGGCAGCTGCCCGCGCGGCCACCATTTCATTGGCGGCCGTCGTGCTGGCCCCCATGGCAACAGTGCCGGCACTGACGTTGATGCTGCTCCCGGAACCCGTCGCCTGCAGGCCGGTCTGGCCGATATTGGTTATCGAGGTGCTGATGGCGGTGCCATCAAAGCTGATTGACGCACCCATCTCGGCGTTGGCGACGATGGAGTTGCGCGAATAGGTATTCACTGCTCCACGCGTGACCGTGATGCTGCTCGCGGTGCCATTGCCATCGACGCCGGTTGCGATCAGACCATGGTTCGACGTGCCCGTGGCACCGCCGCGCACTGCAATCGTAGTATCGGTCAGCGAGATTGCCGCCCCGCTCTCCGCACGGGCGCCCAGCAGGTTGTTAAGCGGATTGGTACTGAGCCCGAGGGCCACGGTAGCGCCGGTCACATCGATCCGGCTGCCTTTCTCTGTCGCAAGCAAGCCGATGTGGCCATTGGCATTGGTGACCGTGGACAGCGAGCCCCCATTGATGATGATCGCCGCGCCGGACTCCGCCCTGGCAGCTGTCGCGCCGGTCGCCGTCAACCGAATGGCGCTTGTCGTCGCCGTGATAGTCGACGGCACGGCGCTGGCGTCCGTGCCATCGGCAAAGAGATGGATGCCATTCGCGGCCGTCACGTTGACGGTCGTGTTGGTCAGACTGATCGGCCCGCCAAAGTCGCTGAAGGCTCCCCAGGCGTCCGCCCCGCTGACCGTGATCGTGATACCCTGCGTCGTGATGCCGGCGCCGTCGAAACTGTGGAGTCCATGCGAACGGGCGCCCGTCGCGGTGACGGTCGACCCCGCGGCGGCCGGCCGGAAGGTGATCATCCCGTCGGTCTGGGCAAAGACGACCGCCGCATCGCTGCCACCGGTCCGGAGTGTGGTGCCCCCCGTCACCTCGATTGTCCCGCTTGCCTGCGCCAGGAGGGCCGGCGTGTTTGCCGCGGTACCCGTGTTGAACGTCCCGCCTGTTACCGTGCAGGCATTGCCGTCCGCCCGGACCTGCCCTGTAGGCGTCGGGGTCGGTGTCGGCGGCACACAGGTTTGGGCGGAAACGGGAGCGGAAGGTACGAGAGAAAGTAGTGCTGCAAACGCAAGCGCTATGGCTGAAGCGCCAGTCATGAATGTCGAGCGCCTGGCCGCGCCGTGACAAAGTGCCGCGCAACATCGGTCGGCAGTTTGCTCGCCACTTTTTTGCATCAGAAGTGGGTAGGTCATCGGTTCTATTGCCCCGCTACCGCCCATTCTGTGTCAGATTAAGCGGATCCACCCAATCAGGCATTTCCCCGAAAAACATGATTTTACCCTCGCCGAGGCCATCCTTCTTGCCGCTTAAGATGCTCATTTGGTCGTGGGCTCGCAGGGATCGATATGATCCAAGCCCGTGTAAACTTCCGACCGTGTCCGCGGGTTAGTCGGTCAAACTGCGGGTCGGTGTGGATCGGTCCCGCCGTGTTCGGCTATCATCTCCTCCGGCGACTGGCGTGACGAACTGACGGTCGTAAAACCGGACGGGCCGCGCCGGGCATGCTGATTGGCGTTACGGACCGAGGGAGGCGGACGCTGGCGCACTGCGACATTTCTCCTCAAAAGTTTATATGAGCCATCGAATCGGTATTCGAACCTCTGTTATGAAAACAGAAGTGTGGGACCAAATGTTGGGTCATCACACCTATCGTTCAAATTAAATAATTTGATTTCAAATCAATAGCGAAATCAGATGGCGGACACCCTGTCCGCCACTCAACGATCTCGAAACGAAAGGACAGGCGCGTGACTTCGACGGCTTTGAAGGAAGATCAGCAGACCGGCGCGAAACTGATCGACGGCAAGGCCGTCTCGCTCAAGATGCGCGAGGAGCAGAAGGCGCGCGTCGAAGCGTTGCAGGCCCTGGGCATCACGCCCGGCCTCGCGGTCGTGCTCGTAGGCGAAGACCCGGCCTCCGCCATCTATGTCCGCCGCAAGGTGAAGGCGTGCGAGGCGGTCGGCATCAAGTCGACCAGCTATCGTCATCCCGCCACGATCACCAATGAGGAGTTGCTGGTCCTCATCGGCAAGCTCAATGCCGATCCGAATGTCCACGGCATCCTCGTCCAGCTTCCCCTCCCCGCGCATATCGACATGGCCAAGGTGCTGGAAACGATCGCGCCGGAAAAGGATGTCGACGGCTTCCACCTCTACAATGTCGGCGCATTGGTCGTCGGACGGCAGATCTTCCCGCCTTGCACGCCCTATGGCGTCATGCATCTCCTCGAGCATAGCGACATCCCGATCGAGGGACGCAATGTCGTCGTGGTCGGCGCGTCCAACATCGTCGGCAAGCCGATGGCGCTGATGCTGATGGCGCGCGACGCCACCGTCGCCATTTGCCATGCCAAGACGCGCGATCTCGGCCAGTTCACGATCCTCGCGGACATTCTCGTCGTCGCGGCGGGCGTACCGAACCTCATCGTCCCGCAGATGGTCAAGACCGGCGCGGTGGTGATCGATGTCGGCATCAATCGCCTGCCCGATGGCAGCATCGTCGGCGACGTGGATTTCGAAGGCGTGCGCAAGAAGGCGAGCTTCATCACGCCCGTTCCCGGCGGCGTCGGCCCGATGACCATCGCCATGCTGCTGGAGAACACCCTGCTCTCGGCCGAGCGCAAGGCAGGCGTGCGCGAGCATGGCCTCGCCGATTGAGGCCGAGCGGCTCCCCCGGATCGTCTGACGCCGCCGGAGCGCGAGACCGGCGGTGAAGACGGTCCTCCTCTACATCGCTACCGCGCTGGCCGAAATCGTCGGCTGCTATCTGCCCTGGCTGTGGCTCAAGGGCGGCAAGTCGCCCTGGCTGCTCCTGCCCGCCGCCATCAGCCTCGCCCTGTTCGCCTGGCTGCTCACCCTTCATGAAACGGCGGCGGGCCGGGTCTATGCGGCCTATGGCGGCGTCTATATCGGCGTCGCGATCCTGTGGCTCTGGGCGATAGACGGCGTGCGGCCGACCGGCTGGGACATTGCCGGCGTGCTGGTGGCGTTCGCCGGCATGGGCATCATCGCCTTTCAACCGCGCTGACGGGGCGCAGCCGCTTCGATCGCCGAATAGCCCGAGCCGATCGGCACGATCTTCGTGATCTGCAGCCCCGCCTTGCCCAGCAGCGCGTGATATTCCGCCTCGGTGCGTTCCTTGCCGCCGACGGTCAGCATGGTGAGGTCGCCGCGGATCACGTCCTGATCGGCCGCGCTCACGGTCTCCGGCACGATGCGCTCGACGATCAAAATGCGCCCATCGCCGACCGCCTCCCGACAATTGTTGAGGATCGTCAGCGAGTTCGCGTCGTTCCAGTCATGCAGGATGAACTTGAGCATGATGCAGTCGGCCGTGGCAGGCACCGTCTCGAAGAAGGAGCCGCCGACATATTCCACACGCGCCGCGACGCCATGATCGGCCTGATAGGCCATCGCCACGTCGGCAAGGGTCGGCAGGTCATACACCTGGCCCTTCAGCGCCGGATTGGCCTCCAGCGGCCCGACCAGCAGTGCGCCATAGCCGCCTCCGGCATCCATCAGGGTCTTGCAGTCCGAAAAGTCATAGACCGCCGCGAGCGCCCGCCCGACGCGCAGGCTTCCCTCAGCCATGGCGCGGTTGAAGACGTCCGCGCCGGTCGTGTCCGCCTGCTGCTGCGCGAAATGATCGATGCCCGAGGGTGCCGACGCCTCGCCGGTGCGGATGCTCTCGCCGATTCCGGCAAAGCTGCTCCACATGCGCCCGGCCCAATGTCCGGTCATGCCGCTCAGCGAATCGGCGGCGTCACGGCGCAGATATTGGCCGAGCGGCGTCAGCGCGAAACGATTGCCGGGCAGGTGCTCGACCAGCCCCAGTGTCGCCAGGCCGCGTAGTAAGCGCATCACGCCGTCCGCATTCGCGCTGCTCTCCGCCGCGAGGGCATCCGCACTGCGGGCACCGTCGGAAAGCCGGTCGAACAAACCGAGCTTCACGCCCTCGCCGATGATCTGCGTTTTCCACGCCCCGGTGATCATGCCGATCAACTGCTCGCGGTCCGTGCCCTGCACCTCTGCCATTTCGCTATCCCTCACCATTTGACCTTTTGTTCGCAGAAAGATGATGACTTCTCAACGGCACCGCCCGAACACATGGTCGAGATCGGCGTTCGCATTGACTCGCGCCGCCGGCTCGCCAGAAAGAAGCGCATGCAAGACGCGATGACCGCTCCAGACGCCCCGGTTCTCTTTTTCGATTCGGGCGTGGGCGGCCTTTCCATTCTCGGCCCTGCCCGCGCGCTGATGCCGAATATTCCGGTCGTCTATGCCGCGGACAGCGCCGGCTTCCCTTATGGTACCAAGAGCGACGCCGAGATTGCCGCGCGAGTCCCCGCGCTGCTCGGGCGCCTTGTCGAGCGCTACCGACCGCGCATGGCCGTCATCGCCTGCAATACCGCCGCGACCGTCGCGCTCGCTCATGTCCGCGCCGCGCTCGACATTCCCGTGGTCGGCACCGTTCCGGCGATCAAGCCCGCCGCCCTCTCGTCGAAAAGCCGCTTCATCGGCGTGCTGGGCACCGAGGCAACGGTGCGCCAGCCCTATGTCGACCGCCTGACCGCCGAGCATGGCGCGGACTGCACGGTCCTGCGCCACGGCAGCGCAGCGCTGGTCGCCTATGCCGAGGCGCGTCTGCGCGGCGAGCCTGCCGACCCCGCGATTCCCGCCGATGCACTCGCGGGCCTGCTCGATCAGCCGGGCGGCGAGCGGATGGACATGGTGGTGCTGGCCTGCACCCATTTCCCGCTGGTGGAGGACGAACTTGCTGCCGCAGCGCCGCGCCCGCTCACGTTTCTGGATGGCGGCGCCGGGATAGCCCGACGCATCGCCTATCTGAACGGTGATGCGCCCTGGCCGGATGCGCCGCAGCCCGGCATCGCGGTGTTCACCCGCCTCGATGCGTCTGTGGAGGCCCTTCGTCCCGCGCTCGAGGCGTTCGGCCTGCATGACGTTCAGGGTCTCTGAGCACGTATGCCGGACGGTCAGTCGTCATCGACAGAGAAGATAGCCGCCAGCTGGCCGGCCGCACTGGCGCTCCTGGCCACTTACCTGCTCGCCATGTTCATCGCGTTGCGCGCGCCCATCCTGAGCGGCCTGGATCTCGGCTTTGGCGACCGGGGCGACGCGATCATCGAGATCAGCCTGCTGGAACATTGGCGCAATGTCTTCACGGCGACCGGCGCCCACTGGCGCCAGACGCTCTACTTCCACCCCTATCCCGGCACGCTCGGCTATAATGACGGCTATCTGCTGTTCGGCATCGTCTACAGCTTCTGGCGCCAGTGGTTCGATCCCTTCCTCTCGGACACGCTGAACATCGCCACCTGGAAGACCGTCGGCTTCTTCGCGAGCTATGCGCTGGTCGCGCGGGTGCTGCGGTGGGAGCGACCGATTGCCCTGCTCGTCGCGCTGCTGTTCACCATCGCCAACGGCATGATCGTCCAGGCGGTGCACGCCCAGTTGCAGATCATCGCCCTGCTTCCCGTGGTCGCGTCCCTCGCGATCCTGCTCCTGCGTGCCGAATTGGCGGGCGATCGTCGCAAGGCAGCGGCCCTGGCCATCGCCATCGCGGGTCTTTTCGGCCTGTGGCTCATGACCGGCTTTTATCTCGCGTGGTTCACGTTCTATTTCATCATGATCGGGTGCATCTTCTGGTTCTGCGCGCTCGGGCGGGGTCGCGTGGCGGTCTTGCGCCAGGTAATCAGAGATCACGCGCGAACGGGCCTCATCTTCGGCGCCGCCTTCCTGATCGCCATCGTCCCGTTCCTGATCGTCTACCTTCCGAAACTTCGCGAGACGGGCGGGCATGATTTTTGCCGGACCTACTTCTATCTGCCGACGGTGGTCGACCCGTTCAACGTGGGCGGGCAGAACTACTTCTACGGCTGGATCATCGAAGGCATCAAGGCGGCGAACCATCGCTGGGCGGTCACACAGGGCGCGGTTGCCAGCGATGAGGGGAACATCGCCCAGCATGAGACCGGCTTCCCGCTCATCCTGCTGATCCTTATCCTCGCGGGCGCCTGGAAGCTGCTCCGCCACCGGCCCGAACCGTCGAAACGCGCCGCCTATGTCTTCGCCCTTGCCGTCATGGTGAGCTGGCTTCTGACGCTCAAGCTGGGGCCTTTCAGCCCCTGGCTCGCAATCTACATCCTCGTGCCGGGCGCCAAGGGCCTGCGTGTGGTCCTGCGCTATCAACTGTGGCTCATCCTGCCCCTGCTCCTGATGGTGGCCGCTGCCTGGCGCGCGCAGTTCATGGGCCTGCTCCGGTCGCGACCGGTTCTGGCCGTGGCCGTGGCGGCCCTGCTCGTCGCGGAGCAATTGACCGGCGCTTCCTCGGCGGCCTTGAGTCGCTCGCGGCAGATCGGCGATTTCTCCCGAATCGCGCCAATGCCGGCCGAATGCCCGGCCTTCTATGTCGTGGACGCGCGCCCCCGTGGCGGCACGCCGCAGCCGGGCGGCGGAGACGGCCGCCTCTATCCGCACAATGTCGACGCCATGCTGCTGGCCTCGCTGTGGCGCAAGCCGACGATCAACGGCTTCTCCACCTTCAACCCGCCGGACTGGGACTTCGCGAACCCCGATGCGCCCGACTATGACGCGCGAGTCGCCCGCTATGCCCGCGCGCATGGGCTGTCCGTCCTTTGCCGCCTCGACGCGCGCGAGGCAGTTCAATGGCGTGTGATGCGATATTCCCGCTAGCCGGACTGCGGCGGCCTCACTGACAGTGATCCAAAATCTGCGAACCATTATCAGTGGAATTCGGCGCGAATGATCGCTAGAGGCGCAGTAATCACTCGGGGTAGCAGCCTAGTATGAATTATCAGCATGTGTTCAATCAGGCCATCGAGCGCCTGCATGCCGAAGGGCGCTATCGCGTCTTCATCGATATCCTGCGCAACAAGGGCATGTTCCCCAATGCGCGCTGCTTTGCCGGCCATAACGGCCCGAAGCCGATCACCGTCTGGTGCTCGAACGACTATCTCGCCATGGGCCAGCACCCCAAGGTGATCGCGGCGATGGAAGAAGCGCTGCACGATGTCGGCGCCGGCTCCGGCGGCACCCGCAACATCGGCGGCAACACCCACTACCATGTCGACCTCGAGGCCGAGCTTGCCGATCTTCACGGCAAGGAAGGCGCGCTGATCTTCACCTCCGGCTATGTCTCGAACGAGGCGACGCTGGCGACGCTCGGCAAGATCCTGCCCGGCTGCATCATCTTCTCCGACGAACTCAACCACGCCTCGATGATCGCGGGCATCCGCAATTCGGGCTGCGAGAAGCGCGTCTTCCGCCACAACGATCTCGATCATCTGCGCGAGTTGCTCGAAGCCGCCGATCCGGACGCGCCCAAGCTGGTCGCTTTCGAGAGCGTCTATTCGATGGACGGCGATGTCGCGCCGATCGCCGAGATCTGCGACCTGGCCGACGAGTTCAATGCCCTCACCTATTGCGATGAAGTCCATGCCGTCGGCATGTACGGCGCACGGGGCGGCGGCATCACCGAGCGCGACGCGGTCGCCGATCGCGTGACCATCATCGAGGGCACGCTCGGCAAGGCATTCGGCGTCATGGGCGGCTATATCGCGGCCGATCAGGTCATCATCGACGTGATCCGCAGCTATGCGCCGGGCTTCATCTTCACGACCTCGCTTTCGCCGGTGCTGGTCGCCGGCGTGCTCGCCTCGGTCCGCCATCTCAAGCAGAGCCAGATCGAGCGCGATCAGCAGCAGGCGGCCGCCGCTTTCCTCAAGGCCGAGATGGCCGACAGGGGCCTGCCGGTCATGCCGTCGGTGACGCACATCGTGCCGCTGATGGTCGGCGATCCGGTCAAGGCCAAGCGGATCAGCGACATCCTGCTCGCCGAATACGGCATCTACGTGCAGCCGATCAATTTCCCGACCGTGCCGCGCGGCACGGAGCGTCTGCGCTTCACGCCCGGCCCGTCGCACTCGGAAGAGATGATGCGTGAGCTGGTCGTCGCGCTGGTCGAGATTTGGGACCGGCTGGAGCTGGAGTTCCGCAAGGCGGCCTGATGCGCTGGAGCGGTCTTCGCGCTCTGGTTCTCGATCGTTTTGCGCGGGAGCTACAGGGCCGGCTCGATATCCACAGCACCGCCTACGGCAATTGCACATGCGGTCACGCCTGCTGACCTTCGACGGAGCGGTGGCGACGCGCGCGTCGGCAAGAGGCAGCTGGCCGCGATCGACGCCGACGGACAGCATCGCCTCACCATCCGGATTCTGGAATTTCGCAAGCAGGCGCTGGACCTGTCCCGGCCTGCAGAGCCTCAGCCCGGCGCGTAGCCGAGGCAGAAATTCTTCAAGGCGCGCGCGTCATGAAGCGCATTATGCGGCACCTGGCTGTTGACGGCCGAGCTGAAGCCGATGCCGTTGACCAGTTCCATGCGCAGCGCGCCGATCGCGATCTTTTCCCCCGGCCCGGTCAGCAGCAGTTGGCAGAAATGTGCGATGTCGTCCGGCCAGTCGGCGACGATCAGCGGATCGGGATCGCCGGCCAGATAAGCCTCCAGATACTGCGAGGCATGCTCGCGGGTCAGTTCGTGGTCGACGCCGGGCGGCACGAAGCGCAGATAGGGAATCACATATTGCGCTACCCAGGGATGGACCTCGTCCGGCAGCGGCAGCGACACGTAGAACTCCTGGTCTCCATGCTCCGGCACCAGTGCCAGGCTGATCAATCCACCGCCAAAGCCGTTGAATTCGGTATCGAGAAAATAACGCATGATGGGAAACGGCTCGTGCAATGGAAGAAACGACGTGACCGCGCCGCTATGGCGGGCCATCGGAAAGCCGTAAACCCTCCTTGCGGCAGATGAGAGACAAGTATGCAGCCACGTGAGTTACTTGGAGCGGCGCAGGTGCCCGGCGGCGTGGAGTTGAAGCTCTACCGGCGCGGCGCAGACTTCATGATCGTGCTCGATCGCAATGAGCTGATGAGCACCCGCATGAACGGCTCGGAGATCGCGCTGGCCGAGATGACATGCGACCGGCTGAAAGGCCGCAAGGCGCCGCAGATGCTGATCGGCGGCTATGGCATGGGCTTCACGCTCCGCGCGGCGCTTGCCCAGTTGGGGACGGATGCGGGCGTAACCGTGGCCGAGATCGTCCCCGAGATCATCCAGTGGGCGCAGGGGCCGATGGCCGAGCTGACGGCCGGCTGCCTGGAGGACAAGCGCGTCGCCTTGTTCGATGGCGACGTCGCCGCCCTGATCGAGCGCAGCGAGTCGCGCTACGATGCGATCCTGCTCGATGTCGACAATGGGCCGGACGGCCTCACCCGCATCGAGAACGACCGGCTCTACAATGCGCGGGGACTCGCCGTCGCCCGGCGTGCGCTCCGGCCCGGCGGCATCCTGGCGATCTGGTCGGCAGCGCCGGACAACGCCTTCATGCGTCGCCTGTCACAGGCAGGTTTCATCGTCGACGAAGTGCCCGTCCGCGCCCGCACCAATGGCAAGGGTCCGCGCCACGTGATCTGGTTTGCGGTCAAACGCTGAGGTGCGGGGGAATCGGCCCTATTCGGTCACCAGTGCCGCCAGCGCCTCGCTCGTCACCGGCGGCGAGCGCAAGAAACCCTGGTAGCAGGTCGCCCCTGCCCGCGCGAGCAGGGCCAGCTGCTGCTCCGTCTCCACCCCTTCCGCGATCACGCCGAGGTCGAGCGATCGGGCCATGTCGATGATCGCGCGCACGATGATACGGTCGCGGCCCGTGCCCGTGATGTCGCGGGCGATGCTGCTGTCGATCTTGAGATAATCGAGCGGCAGGGCCTTGAGATAGGCAAGGCTCGAATAGCCGGTGCCGAAATCGTCCACTGCCACCGCCAGCCCCGCTTCGCGCAGCTGGGTGAGCAGCAGCGACGCGCTCGACAGATCCTCGACCAGCCCGCTTTCGGTCAGTTCCACGGTCAGCCGCTTGCGCGCAAAACCGGATTCGTCGACCAGCCTCAGGAAGCTCGCCAGGAAATCGGGCTCCGCGATATCGGCGGCCGTGACGTTGATCGCCAGGCGCAGATGACGCAGCGCCTCCGGCCAGGCGGCCGCCTCCGCGAGCGCACGGGCATGAATATGGTCGGACAGCGGCAGCATGAAGTCCGAGCGCTCGGCGATGGCGAACAGCGCGCCCGCACCAATCTCGCCATAATGCGGGTGCTGCCAGCGCGCGAGCGCCTCCACCCCGACGAGGCCGTCGCTCGCCATGTCATATTGCGGCTGGAACAGGATCTGGATCTGTCCGCCGTCGAGCGCGAACCGCAGGTCGTTCTGCAGCCGGTCGTCGTTGAGAATCCGGCTGCGGTCGTCTGCGACACGCACCCGGATGCCGCCCTGCGCACCGCCCCGCCGGGCGTCGGCCAGCGTATTGCTCGCCTGCCGCAGGATCAGCTCCGCAGGATCGCCAGCCTGCGCCACCGCGATGCCGCAGCGGCTCGTCAGCCGGATCAGGAAGTCGCCCGCATTGAACGGCCTGCTGATCTCCGCGATGAGCTGCTGGGCCAGCAGCGATGCGCGCTCCAGCGGCGGCTCGCCCCCGGCATCGCCGGTCAGGCCGACCAGGAATTCCGTTCCGGTGAGCCGCGCGACCAGCGCCTCGCGCGCGCCCATGGCGTCGATCAGGCGCGTCAGGCGCATCGCCACCCGGCTGAGCATCGCGTCGCCCACGAGGCGGCCATAGGCACTGTTCACCCGGTCGAACTCGCCAAGGCCGATCAGCAGCACGACAGGACGGCGCCCCCCGGCCTGCACCTGGTCGAGCCACCGCACGGCCCCCTGGCGACTGGCAAGCCCCGTCATCGGATCGCGATCCCGCGCATCCGGGCGGCGATGGGCATCGAGCTCCTCGACCTCGCCGCTGAAGCCCTTGGCATCGGGATAGAGATGTTGAACCAGACGCCGCGCCTGCCCCGGCACGCTGTGCGCGAAAGCCGACGGCATCAGATCATCGACTGCATGGCGGATCGCCGCAATCGCGCCCGCCCTGTCGGCGCGGGGAAGTGCACGTACGAGGTCGCTGATCGTCCAGCGGCTGTGATCCACCTCCGGCGCCATGAGCTGCAACAGCTGGGCAAGCGCCGGACTGATCGCCAGCGTGCGCTCCGCGCCGTTCCATCGCCAGAAGAGGGCATCGCTCCGCTGCACGGCATGGCGATTCCGGGCCGCTGCGAGACTGCCGATCAGCCGCTCGGCCAGCTTGTCGGCCGCCCGCAGCGCCGCCTCCAGTCGCGCCTCGGTAATGTCGCCATCGAGCAGGTGCGTGGCACCCGCCGTCACCAGATCGACCACATGCGGCGCGCCGCCGTCTTCAACCAGCGCGAGCATCGCGCCGCCGGACGCCTCGACGGCGTCGGCGAGACCGGCAACCGTGGCCAGCGCTTCGTCCGCCTCCAGCCCACGCAGATCGACGAGTGCGGTGCGCGCGAGGCTGCCGAGATAGCGGCTTTCCGCCCGCTCGCGGCTGCGTGCGGCAACGGGTTTCCAGCCCAGCCGGCTCGCCACAATCGACAGCTGATCGCGCTGACCGGGCGACAGGATGAACAGCGGCAGGCCGTCCGCATCATCCGCCAGTCCCGTTGCGGCATCCGCCATGCCGTTCCTCAGGGTAGCCAAATCCGCCATCAAAACGCGTGCGACCTGTTCCATATTGGGCGCCAAGGTTGCGCCATGAATAGTGATCGCCTAATTCATGCACATGATGAACGCAATCGAGACCGAGCCGGGCACGGCCAGCGGCATGCGTGATCGTCACGGCAGGCGCATCGATTATCTGCGCATTTCCGTGACGGATCGCTGCGACCTGCGCTGCCGCTACTGCATGGACGAGGTCATGCAGTTCCTGCCGCGTCGAGAAATCCTGACGCTGGAAGAAATTGCGATCATCGCCGAGCGCTTCATCGCGCGGGGTATCCGGCGCATCCGCCTTTCCGGCGGCGAGCCGCTCGTACGGCGCGATTTCGCCGATCTGGCACGTGCCCTTGGGCGCCACGTCAAGAGCGGCGCGCTCGAGGAACTGACCCTCACCACCAACGGCACGCAGCTCGCGAAGCACGCCGACATGCTGTTCGATGCCGGCATGCGCCGCATCAATGTCAGCCTCGACGCGCTCGATCCGGCGATCTTCGCCCACATCACCCGTGGCGGCGAACTAGCCAAAGTGCTTGAGGGACTCGACGCCGCGCGTGACGCCGGCCTCAAGGTCAAGATCAACACCGTCGCCCTGCGCGGCGTGAACGAGGACCAGATCCTCCCGCTCCTGCTTTATTGCGAGGAGAAGGGCTTCGACCTCACCCTCATCGAGACGATGCCGCTCGGCGAGATCGAGGGCGAGCGCTCCGATCAGTTCCTGCCGCTCGTCGAGGCGATCGCACCGATCCGCGAGCATCACGACCTCATCCCGCTGGACGCGCGCACCGGCGGCCCGGCGCGCTATTTCGGCCTCTCGGGCCTCAAGACGCGGCTCGGCCTCATCACGCCGCTCTCCCACAATTTCTGCGCGGACTGCAATCGCATGCGCCTCACCTGCCAGGGCCGCATCTACATGTGCCTGGGCCATGAGGATCATGTCGATCTCAAGTCGGCCTTCCGCGAGCAGGGCGTGGCCGGCATCGACACGCTGCTGGACCAGGCGCTGGCGACCAAGCCGATCGCCCACGACTTCAGTGTGGCCCGTGGCGAAGGACCCGCGACGCGCCGCCACATGAGCGTGACAGGCGGCTGACCTGACCCGCTTCGAGGATCGCAAACTCGCGCTGCTCGCCTCCCCCACGGATGCGGCGCAGGAAGCGGTGCGGCGGCTCACCGCCGTCTCGTCCTTCGTGCCGCTACACGAGGCGGACACGATCATCGCGCTCGGCGGCGACGGCTTCATGCTCCAGACGCTGCACGGCATGCTGGAGAATCACCGCACCCTGCCCATCTTCGGGATGAATCTGGGCACTGTGGGTTTCCTCATGAACGAATGGCGCCTCGGCGGTCTCGACCAGCGTCTCAACCGCGCCAAGGCGTTCATGGTCAATCCGCTGCGCATGATCGCCACGACCGTTTCCGGCGAGCAGATCGTCCTGCCGGCCATCAACGAGGTGTCGCTGTTGCGCGAGACGCGCCAGACCGCCTGGCTGGAAGTCTCGGTCGACAATCGCGTCGTCATTCCCGAGCTGGTCTGCGACGGTGCGCTGGTCGCGACTCCGGCGGGCTCCACCGCCTATAATCTCTCGGCTCAGGGCCCGATTCTGCCACTCGGCAGCGGCCTGGTGGCATTGACGCCGATCAGCCCGTTCCGTCCCCGTCGCTGGCGCGGCGCGATCCTGCCCGAGCGCACGCGGATCAAGATGCGCGTGGTCGATCCCGTCAAGCGCCCCGTCTCCGCAGTGGCGGATCAGCGGGAAGTCCGCGATGTCGCGCAGGTCGAGATCGCCATCGATTTCGCCATGCCGCTCACCCTGCTGTTCGATCCGGAGCACACGCTGGACGATCGTATCGCGGCAGAACAATTTATCTCGTAAGTGCTCTTGCCTTTCTTTTGAACCCGCTGCTATAGGCCCTGCCTCGCCGGGCTGCAGCCCGGTTGCTCCCCGATAGCTCAGCGGTAGAGCATTCGACTGTTAATCGAATGGCCGTAGGTTCGAATCCTACTCGGGGAGCCACTTCCTTCTTCCACCGGAACGAAGTTGGCCTGCGGGCCAGACGGCCGCACGCGCCTCTCACATCGGACGAATCGCCCTCGGTTGACAAGCCCGCGGCTTGCCCCGCATGAGCACATGCATTGGTCGCCGTCCGGCCGGGAGCATGATCCGATCTCATGAAGCTGGCCTATCTTCTCAATGTCTATCCGCTGATCAGCACCACGTTCATCCGGCGGGAAATCGAAGCAATCGAGACGGCGGGCCAGGCGGTCGAGCGTTATGCGCTGCGTCATTGGGACGGCGAACTGGTCGATCCCGACGATATCGCCGAGCAGGGCCGCACCCATTACATTCTGACGGGCGGCAAGGGCGCGCTGGTGCGCGACGTGCTGCTGACCCTGCTGACCCACCCGCTGCGCGTCCTGGCGCTCCTGCCGCTCTGGTGGTGCGTCTATCGCAATGCGGGGCGCAAGTTCGTCGCGCATGTCGCCTATCTGATCGAGGCGCTCGCCTTCCATCGCCGCGTCACCCGCGCCGGTATCGATCATGTCCACACCCACTTCTCGACCAACGCCACGACCGTCGCGATGTTCGCGCGGCTGCTGGGCGGTCCGAGCTACAGCTTCACCGTCCACGGCCCGGACGAGCTTGTGCCCGGCGAGCCCGCCGCGCTCTCGATCCGCGAGAAGGCCGCGCATGCCGACTTCGTGGTGGCGATCACCGCCTATTGCCGCGACAGGATCGCGCAGGAGGCGCCGGAGAGCGCCGGCAAGATCCGGATCGTCCATTGCGGCATCGATCTCGATCGCTTCCCCTTCGACCCGCAGCCGCCGGCCAGCGACCGCGTGATCTGCATCGGCCGGCTGTGCGAGAACAAGGGCCAGGTCCACATCCCGCCCGCTGTCGCGCAGGTCATCGGCGAATTTCCCGAGCTGGTCGTGGAGCTGATCGGCGGCGGCGAGGACGAGGCGCAGATACGTGCCGCCGTGGCCGCGCATGGCGTCGAGGATCATGTCGTCCTGCACGGCTGGGGCACCGGCGCCTATGTGCGCGAGCAATTGCTTTCCGGGCGCGCCATGCTGCTGCCCAGCTATGCCGAGGGCCTGCCCATCGGCATCATGGAAGCCTTCGCCATCGGCCGTCCGGTGCTCAGCACGACCATTGCGGGCATCCCGGAGCTGCTGGACGCCTCCTGCGGCTGGATCTTCGCGCCGGGCGACGAGGCGGCGATAGCGGAGGCCCTGCGCGGCATCATGCGCGCCAGCCCCGAGGAACGCGCCGCGCTGGGCGCCGAGGGGCGCAGGCGGGTCGAGGAGCGCCACGACCTTCATAAATCGGCGCGGACGCTGCTGGCCATGTTCCGCGAGACTGCCGCGCCGCAACCCTGAGCAAAAGCAAACGGCGCGGGGTGAGCCGCGCCGTTCAATCTCGTGTCATGTAAGCCGGGCCGGTTGGCCAGGCCCCGGATCAGGCCGCGTCGCCGGCCTTGCGCTTGGTCTCGGCAAAGACGCGGACCGGGTCCTTGCGGCCTTCGACCACATCCTTGTCGACGACGACCTCGGTCACGCCTTCCATGGTCGGCAGGTCGAACATCGTGTCGAGCAGGATCGCCTCGATGATCGAGCGCAGGCCGCGCGCGCCGGTCTTCCGCTCAATCGCCTTCTGGGCGATGGCGGTCAGCGCCTCGTCAGTGAAGGTGAGATCGACGTCTTCCAGCTCGAACAGCTTGCCGTACTGCTTGACCAGCGCGTTCTTGGGCTCGGACAGGATCTGCACCAGCGCCGGAATATCGAGGTCCTCAAGCGTCGCGATCACCGGCAGACGACCGACGAACTCGGGGATCAGACCAAACTTGAGCAGGTCTTCCGGCTCGCTTTGCTTCAGCAACTCGCCCGTGCGGCGCTCTTCCGGCGCGGCGACATGCGCGCCGAAGCCGATCGACTTGCCTTCCAGGCGATCGCCGATGATCTTTTCGAGACCCGCAAACGCACCGCCGCAGATGAACAGGATGTTGGTCGTGTCCACCTGCAGGAATTCCTGCTGCGGATGTTTGCGCCCGCCCTGCGGCGGCACGGAGGCCGTGGTGCCTTCCATGAGCTTCAGCAGCGCCTGCTGCACGCCCTCGCCCGAGACGTCGCGCGTGATTGACGGGTTCTCGGCCTTGCGGCTGATCTTGTCGATCTCGTCGATATAGACGATGCCGCGCTGCGCCTTCTCGACATTATAGTCGGAAGCCTGGAGCAGCTTCAGGATGATGTTCTCAACGTCCTCGCCGACATAGCCGGCTTCGGTCAGCGTCGTCGCGTCCGCCATGGTGAAGGGCACGTCGAACGTCTTGGCCAGCGTCTGCGCGAGCAGCGTCTTGCCGCAGCCGGTCGGGCCGACGAGCAGGATGTTGGACTTGGCAAGCTCGACGTCGCCCGTCTTGCTGCCATGCTCAAGGCGCTTGTAGTGATTGTGCACGGCGACGGAGAGCACGCGCTTGGCGCGCTTCTGGCCGATCACATAATCGTTGAGCACGTCGCAGATCGCCTGCGGCGTCGGCACAGTGCCGTCCTTGCGCCCGACAAGACCACCCTTGGTTTCCTCGCGGATGATGTCGTTGCACAGCTCGACGCATTCGTCGCAGATGAAAACGGTCGGTCCGGCAATCAGCTTACGCACTTCATGCTGCGATTTGCCGCAGAAGGAGCAGTACAGCGTGCTCTTGGAATCCGATCCAGTGAGTTTCGTCATTCAATGCCTTCCTTGGTCCAGCGCACGATCTGAGCCGTTGCCACTGGACAGCTTGGCCCCGGAATCATCCTAGACCGTGTACTTGCCACACGACAAGTGGCGAAAATATCGCCGATTAACGTAAATTTGGGGTTGTCGGAAGCAAAAAGCCTTCATCGAAACCCAGATGGGCAGCCCCGAAATGAATTGCAATGGGGGTCCGGCGGCCTTTGCGACGGAGCGCGATTTGCGCTGTCCGCCCGGCCTTCGAGCTGTGCCGGTGCCATCCAAAGCCCCTGCCCGTCCGCCAATTTGCGATGCTTTTCCTGAGCAGCTGGCACCTTCCCGGCTGTCGACCCAGGGCGGTCGCGTCGTCACGCGCAGCCGACCTTGCACCCGCGCGAGGAAGCGGGCGGGTTGAAACCCCCGCCCGCCAATCATCAGAGCGGCGTGGGCTCTTCAGGCACGCCCTCGCGCTGGTCATAGACCTTGTCGATGAGGCCGAAGGCAAGAGCTTCTTCCGCTTCGAGGAAGGTGTCGCGGTCCATGGCGGCCTCGACCTTGTCCAGCGGCTGGCCGGTATATTTGACGTAGAGATCGTTGAGCCGGCGCTTGATGCGCAGGATTTCCTTCGCCTGGATCTCGATGTCCGACGCCATGCCCTGCGCGCCGCCCGAGGGCTGGTGGATCATGATGCGCGCATTGTTGGTGGCGTAGCGCATGCCCTTCTCGCCGGCCGTGAGCAGGAAGCTGCCCATCGATGCCGCCTGGCCGATGCAGACGGTGCCGACCTTGGGGCGGATGTACTTCATCGTGTCATGGATCGCCATGCCGGCCGTCACCACGCCGCCGGGCGAATTGATGTACATCCAGATGTCCTTCTTCGGGTTCTCGGACTCGAGGAAGAGAAGCTGGGCGCAGATGAGCGAAGCCATGTGATCCTCGACCGGACCGGTCAGGAAGATGATCCGCTCGCGCAGCAGGCGCGAAAAAATGTCGAAGCTGCGTTCGCCGCGGTTCGATTGTTCGATGACGATGGGGACGAGAGCGCCGAGCGGGTCGAAGCGGGTGTCGGTCATGATGTTCTTTCGTTTGGGCGTTGCGGGTGACTACATCGGACGTTTGCTGATGGACTTCAAGGTGCTCCGGGCGTCGAAGGCAGCGGTTGCGCGGATCGCCGCTGGGCCATCCGCCGGGACCAGTCCTGCCCCGGCTTCTCGACGAGCCGATAGCTCAGGTAGGAGCAGCCGATGACGACGCCAAGAAAGGTGAGGCTCATCGCGTCGCCGAGGGTGGGGCCGTTGACGATGTTGTGCCCGTCGACGCTGACGATCAGATCTGCCCCTGTCAGCTTCTCCAGCACGCTCAGGACATTGAGGAAGCGGTAATAGAGAAAGCTGTGGATCATGTAGATCGAGTAGGACAGCGTTCCGATCAGGACGAATGGAGCCGCCCTCAGCAGCGTGCTGACCAGCCCGCGCTCGCGCGAGAAGACCAGCACCGCGACCAGGAACAGAAACGGCGCCGCCAGCGAGAGCGGTCCTACTCCAGCGACCGACACGAGCACGACGGTCGCGACCACGACCGCGATTTCGGTCAGATGATCCGCCAGTTTGGGCAGCACGATCGCCTGCACCGCGCCCGACACGCGCCAACCGATCATGCCCAGCGCAAAGCCGAACAGGCACCGCACGAACGACCCGTCATGGAAGACGTTGATATAGCGTCCGGTCGCCTGACTGAGATAGATCGGCGCGGCGACGGCGATGACGAGACACAGCAGTCCCAGCGCGCGAGAACCGAAGCGCAGGATCACCGCGAACACAAGATAGGTCCAGATTTCCGCGGCGATCGACCAGCTTGGGCCATTCCACGGCATCGCGTCAGGACCCAGGAAGATCTGCACCAGTGACAGTGACTGGAAGAAGGTCGCCAGCGAGAAATTGCCCTGGAACGGCTGCCGGTTGGCAAGACCGGGCATGAACACGGCGAAGACGATCTCGAAGGCGAGGAACGCCAGCAGCATCACGACATGGAGCGGATAGACCCGGCCGAGGCGCAGCCACATGAACCGGCGGATCGGGAAGCCCTCGACCAGCCGATCGCCGTAGCTCGACCCGATCACGAAGCCCGACAGGACGAAGAAGAAATCGACGAACATGAAGCCGTGCTTCACGACGGGCGCGGTGTGGATCGCCCCTTGGGTGACGAAATGGAGCAGCACGACCATGCAGGCGCAAACCCCGCGCAGGCTGTCGAGCGCGACGTAGCGGTGCTTCGGCCTCGCAGCTTCCAGGGTCATGAAACTCCCAGCCCTTTCCTGGCGTCCTGCCGGATTCGGACAGACAGGCCCGCAGTCCTAACGAGCCGCGCTTAAGGAATCGTGGCCGGACCGGTCAACCGCGTGGTGCGGGATAAGTTAGATAGGCGAGACGCTTCATTTCCTGCCGGCCACGCGTCACCGTATCGAGAATGAGGCCGGTCATGACGTTGAGCGCCGCAAGGATGCCGAGACCCACGATGCCGATGAAGGTCGGGAAACGCGGCACCAGGCCGGTGTGCAGATAGGTGAGCGCCACCGGAATGCCGAGAAGCAGTCCCAATAGCGCGAGGATCAGGGCAATGGCCCCGAAGAACCAGAGCGGCCGCTCGACGCGATAGAGCTGGATCATCGTGCGCAGTATGCGCCAACCGTCGCGGAAGGTGCTGAGCTTGGAGTGCGAGCCTTCCGGCCGCGCCGCATAGGCGGTGACGACCTCGCCCACCGGCATGCGCAGTTCGAGCGCGTGGACGGACATCTCCGTCTCGATCTCGAAGCCGGCGGAAAGCACCGGGAAGCTTTTCACGAACCGGCGGGAAAAAACGCGATATCCCGAGAGAATGTCGGTGAAGCTGCGGCCGAACAGCTGGCGCAGCAGGCCCGTCAGCAGCAGGTTGCCGAGCCGGTGGCCGCGCCGATAGGCGGCCTCGACCTCCGACTGGCGGGCGCCCACGACCATGTCGAGATTGTCGGCCAGCATCTCGGCGATCAGTGCGGGCGCGGCGGCTGCTTCGTACGTCGCATCGCCGTCAGCCATCACATAGATGTCGGCATCCACGTCGGCGAACATGCGCCGCACGACATGGCCCTTGCCCTGCTGGCGCACGCGATGCACCTGCGCCCCGGCCGCCAGCGCGACGGCATCGCTGCCGTCGGAGCTGTTGTTGTCGAAGACGTAGACCGTGGCGCCGGGCAGCGCCTTGGCGAACTGCTCCACGGTGCGGCCGATGGCGGCCGCCTCGTTATAGCATGGCAGAAGGACGGCGACGCGCAGTCCCTCCGGCAAGGCTGGCCGGCCGGAGATATGCGCAGTCGCCATAAATGCGCGCGTCAGCCTTCGGCCTTGGCGGGCTTCTTCTTGGCAGCCGGCTTCTTGGCGGGCGCCTCGGCGCCTTCCTCAGCCTTTGCCTCGGCAGCGGCCTTCTTGGGCGCGGCCTTCTTCGCAGGAGTCTTGGCTTCCTTGGCCTCTTCCGCCGGAGCCTCGTCAGCCTTGGCAGCCGGCTTCTTGGCCGCGGCCTTCTTGGCCGGCTTGTGATCGTGATCGTGGTGATCGTGGCCACAGCCCGGACCGTGGACGTGGAGGTCGCCCTCCTCGCTCTCGATCGCGGCTTCCAGATCGGCGCGCGCAACGTTGCGCTCGGTCACGTCGGCCTTGTCGAACAGGAAGTCGACGACCTTGTCCTCATAGAGCGGCGCGCGCAGCTGGGCAGCAGCCATCGGCTCCTGCTGGATATACTGCACGAAACGCTCGCGGTCCTGCGGCGAATATTGCTGAGCGGCCTGGGCGATGAGGCGGTTCATCTCCATCTGGCTGATCTCGACGCCATTGGCCTGGCCGATCTCGGAAAGCAGCAGGCCGAGGCGCACGCGGCGCTCGGCGATCGCGCGGTAATCGTCGCGATCCTTCTCCATCTCGGCAAGCGCTGCGGCCGGGTCTTCCTCGTGGCCGGCCTCATGCTCGAGCTGCTGCCAGATCTGGCCGAACTCGGCCTCGACCATGCCCGGGGGCACTTCGAAGTCATGCGCGGCGGCGAGCTGATCCAGCAGGCGGCGCTTCATGAAGGTGCGCGTGAGGTTGCCGTGCTCCTGCTCGATCTGGCCCTTCAGCAGCTCCTTGAGCTTGTCGAGGCTCTCCAGGCCGAGCTGCTTGGCGAACTCGTCGTCCGCGGCCTTCTCGCTCGGATGCTTCACCGCGGTGATGACGAGATCGAAGGTCGCATCCTTGCCGGCGAGGTTGGCGGCGCCATAGTCGGCCGGGAAAGTGACGTTGATCGTCTTCTCGTCGCCCGTCTTCACGCCGACCAGCTGATCTTCGAAGCCGGGGATCAGATTGCCGGAGCCGATCGCGACGGCCATGCCCGAACCGGTGCCGCCATCGAAGGCGACGCCGTCGACCTTGCCGACGAAGTCCATGACGACCTGGTCGCCGGTCTTGGCCTTGGTGCCCTCGGCCGCGTCCTCATAACGCTGGCTCTGCGCTGCGATGCGCTGCACCTGCTCATCGACCTGCTCGTCGGTCACGTCGACGACGAGACGCTCCAGCTTGATACCGTCGATGTTCGGGGTCGGGACGACGGGCAGGACCTCGAGCGTCACCTTGATTTCGGCGTCCTTGCCCGCCTCATAGCCCTCGGAGAGCTCGACGGTCGGCTGCATCGCCGGACGGAGCTTCTTCTCGGCGATCAGCGTCTCGATGCTGTCGCGCACGGACTTGTCCAGCGCCTCGGCCTGCAGCGACGCGCCGTGCATCTTGCGCACCAGATTGGCCGGGACCTTGCCGGGACGGAAGCCGGGCATGCGCATCTGCGGCGCAATGGTCTTCACTTCCTCGTCAACGCGCGCGTCAATGTCCTTGGCCGTGACGGTCAGGGTATAGGCGCGCCGCAGGCCCTCGTTCAAAGTTTCGACAATCTGCATATCTCTCACTCAACGCTTTCCAAGCTAGCCAAGAATCTCAATGGGACCGATCGGGGCGAGGGCCGCGCAAACTGGTGCGGGCGAAGGGACTCGAACCCCCACATCTTGCGATACCAGAACCTAAATCTGGCGCGTCTACCAATTTCGCCACGCCCGCATCGGTCGCCGGATGGCGCGGCATAGTGCAAGAGCGTTCAAAGGGCAAGGCTGCCAGGGCGGCTTACCAATGAAGATATAACGGCACGTCGCGGAAGCCTTGCCCCTACAACAACGGCGTGATTGCTCGGGGACCTCAGTGGGAATCCGGGGGGTCTGCATGAAGAATTCGTCGCGCACATGGCTCGAGCGCGAAAACGCCGATTTTGCGGCGTCGATCCCGCCCGGATCGATCGTCCTCGATGCCGGCGCGGGAATACAGCCCTATCGCCCCCTGCTTGCCCACTGCACCTATGAAGCTGCGGATTTCGAACTGGTCGACAAGCCTTATGCGAAGTCAACCTATGTCTGCGACCTCTCGGCGATCCCGGTGGCCGATGAACGGTTCGACGCCGTCCTCTTCAATCAGGTGATGGAGCATCTTGCCGATCCCGTATCGGTGCTTGCCGAGCTCAGGCGCGTGATGAAGCCCGGCGCCCGCGCCCTCTGCAGCGCGCCGCTCTTCTACGAGGAGCACGAGCAGCCGTACGACTTCTATCGCTACACCCAGTTCGGCTGGCGGCACCTCATCGAAATGGCGGGCTTCGAGGTCGAGCGGCTGGACTGGGCGGAAGGCTATTTCGGAACGGTGGCCTATCAGCTGGAAACCGCCGCGAAATATCTGCCGGGACGAAAGGAAGCCGCCGCGCGCGGCATTGGCGGATTCGGCACCGGACTGATGCTCGGAGCCGCGAAACGCGGTTTCCGGCTGCTCGCCAACTGGTTTTACAACCTCGACGAGCGCGGTCGCTACACCGCAGCCGGCTATCCCAAGAACTATGTGGTGATCATCCGCAAGCCATTGTGATGGAACGATCCGTCCGGGCCACCGTTGATCCGGAAAGGATGACGCCCATGGCCAGCCAGCCCGATATCCCGCCGCCAGATACGATCAACCCGCAATCCCCGCCCGAAACGCCGCCTGTCGAGCCCGGTCCCGAGACGCCCTATCAGGAGCCACCGGAAATCGTTCCGGAGACCCCCGATGTCGACAATCCCGGCACCGGCCCGGGCGAAGTGCCGCCCCCGCCGGACTAGCTGGCAGACCATGGAAGAGGATCGTCGGGAGCCGGCCCCAAAGCCGCCTTCCGCGCTCCTCATTCCGTCCTGTAGCGCTCGAGTAGCCGCGCAGCGACGTAACGAAAGGGAGCCTCGAAGGATCCTGCCCTGCCCTCCCGATCCATATTCTCTCTGTCCTACAGCCAGGCAGTCATGGCAGGCCGGTTGCATGCCACGCCGCAGCCCCTTCGCCGCCCAAAATCCCCACACAGCGGCGGCCGCGCGGGTCGGCAAGACCATGTGCGATAGTGTGACTTTAGTGTGACTTTCCGTGCTCGGAAGCAGCCCCGCCAATACCCCCGGACGATGCGCGGCTCGCCCGTTGGGACGCACTTCAACCGCTCGGGCCTGTCTCGCCTTCACCGCACGGCGGACGTTGCCTGCTCCACCTTCATGCGTGCTCGACCCGCTCCCTCAGAGCGTCGCCGAATCCATGAGGCGGCGAACAGCGTCGATGTCGCGATCGAAATAATGGATTTTCGGCGCCGAGAAATTGATCACGTAGAGCTTGCCGTTGACCAGCGCGGCCCGCGCCTCGCCGCGCCGTTCCAGATTGTCGGCTTCGACGACATAGCGATAGCGAAAGGTGATCGCGTCATGCCCGGCGAGCTTGGCCGGCTCCATCGTCTCCACCTCGAACAGCGAGGTGCCGAGCGCGATCCGCATCGTCTGTTCCAGCAGCGGCGGAATATCGGTGAGCAGCATGCCCGACGTGACCTTGGGCAGCGGCTTGTTCTTCTTGTCACGCTCCTTGACCAGCGCTTCCCCCGGCGCGACACCGGCGAAGAAGGACAGTTCATTGAGCGTGGCGCCGTCGATCGTCCACATCTCGCCCTTCTTGGAGGGCCGCGCGGAAGCCATGTTCCAGTCGGCGAGCGGGCGAACGCTGAGCGTGCTCTTGGCCACCGTCACCGGCTGCCCCGTCGTCGCGACCTTCCATCCGGCCATCGCCGGCGCCGTCGTCAGGGCGACCGCCACCACGGCAAATGCTATGCGGTTCCAGTTCATGCTTACCCCCCAGCCATCATGGCAATGATCGACCTGTCTCCAGCGTCGGGTTTCAGTTCGAGATATTTCTGCAGCGCCGCCTGCCCCTCGGCCTGTTGACCGTTACGCAGCATCGCCATGCCGAGGCCCCGCCAGCATTCGGGCAACACGCTGCCGCTGTCGATCGCGGCCCGGTAATGCGTGGCGGCGGCGGCAAAGTCCCCTTCCCGCCCGCGCGCCCGATACAGCTCGCCCCGCGCGAAGTTCAGGTCCGGCGTCCATCCATCGGCCGCCAGCTTCTCCAGCAGGAAGCTCGTGCCGCCGAAATCGTTGAGTTTCACCTGATCGTCGATCAGGCTCGGCCACCAGCTCACCAGCGCCTGGCGATACTCGGCATCGAAATTGCGCCCCTCGGGATGCGGCTTCTGCGTCGCGGCCTCGCGCAGATAGGCAACGCGCTCGGCCGTATTGGGATGCGTCGCGAAGAAGCCGCCATTCTTGTCCTTGGCGCTCTTTGTTCCGCGCGCTGCCGCCGTGGCATCCTGCTCCGCGCGGAGCTGCTCCCAGATGCGATTGGCCTGGTCCGTCGCATAGGGCGATTGCGCGAGATAGGTCACGGAAAGCTCGTCTGCCTCCCGCTCCATGTCGCGGCTGAAGCTGAAGACGCTGCCGAGCAGCGCGACCTGCCCGATCAGACCGGCGCCATAGGGCAGGAAGGAGAGCCACGCCATCGCATCGGCCTTGGAGCGGATGCTCTTGAACTGCTTGAGGCTGTGCTGCCGCTCGAAATGACCGAATTCATGGCCCAGCACCGCCGCCAGCTGCGCCTCGTTGCGCATGCGCAGCAGCAGTCCGGTCCAAACCTGCATCATCCCGTTCGGCGCCATGTTCGCGTTGAACTGCGGCGTGCGGACGATGTAGATGCGCGCCGACTGGCAGCGATCCTCGCCGACCGTGCGGCACAGCACCCCGCGCACATAGGCATTGAGCGCGGGGTCGCGGACCACGAACTTCGAGTTCTTGAGCTCGCGCTCCTGCTCGTCCATTTCCAGCCAGAGGCTCCGCTCCAGCTCGTCCTGCGGCTTGTAGCCGAGGGCGGACGGCAGCGGCGCGTCGGCTGCTCCGGCAGGGCGGGCAAGCAGCGTCAGCGCCAGTGCGAAAGCCGAAAGACGGCGTTTCATGACGATCAGTTGGTTTCGACGACCTGCACGTCGCCGGTTGCACGCCCCGGAAAGCCTTCCAGAAGCTGGGCGATGCGCTTGTCGGCACCCTCGGCGTCGCGCACATCGCCGCCCATCTGCACGTCGGCATTGATCCAGACGAGGTCACCGGTCTTGAGGTCGACAAGACCTGCATAGCCGATGTGGACACCCGATGTGAGGCCGACGCCCATCATGGCGCCGAAGATCTGCATCGCCTTGCGCCCGGCCGAGCCGTAACTGTCGAAGGTATAGACGAACAGTGCATAGTCGCCGCCGCCCAGCTCGCCGAGCTTTGCCGCGCCGGGGCCCACCGTCCAGTCGAAGCTCTCCTTCTTGGTAGGCAGGCGATTGCCAGGGAACAGCTTGTGCACCATCACCGCGTTGGTCACGGCCTGGAACAGCGCACGATAGTCCGCCAGCAGTGCGCCCGGCTCGCCCTCGAGCTCCGGCATGGAGATAAGCTCATTCTTGAGCGTAGCCTGCTGGCGCTCGAGCGCCGCGCCAAGCTCGGTGCGCGCCGTGTCGGTCCAGTCGGCCTTGGGCGTGTTGACGCCGCCCGCGCCCTGCTCGCCGACATGAACGTCGGGGCGGAACACGAGAATGCGAACAGGCCGATCCTTCGGGAAGGCGAAGCCATCTCGAAGGGCTGTCTTTTCCGTTCCGATTGCAAAAGCTGGCGCGCTCGCCAGACACAGGCAAACGCCAAGCAACGCTGCTAGATAGCGCATCATCCCCCCCGACCCGTTCGTTATCACCGCACTTTTCCGCACGGTCTCCAACGCCTCCCTCATATGACAGGCAGGCTGTCCTGAACAAGTCGAAACTGAACACAAGCAGAGGTGCCCATGCTGCCCCGCATTCGCACATTCTTCCCCACCGAGCATGACCATGCGGACCCGCTGTCCGCCGCCTGCCCGTGGGTCGCAGGCTTTGTGCGCAATGAAGCGAGTGAGGCTCAGCCCGGCGAGACGGTCAGGACATAGCCGCCGACCGTCGTGTCGGGATAGCGCGAACCGGCGACATACATCTTGACCGGGACGACCTTGGCGCGCGCAGTCGCACCGTGCGCCGCGCCGATCCTGTCGATGGTCGCCGCAAGATCGGCGATGTTGTCCCGCTTGGCCCCGTGCACGGCCGTCGCCAGGATCGGGCAACCGCCACCCTTGAGCCGGTCGATCACCAGCTTTTGCATTTCCGCCGCTCTCCCCGTCTGGAGGTCACCGAAATAAACGGGTAGCGCCTTGGCATAATCACCCAGATAATGCTGGGAGGCCGAGCCATAGCGGATTGTCCCGAAGGCCGGGTCCTTCCATCCGACGATGCTGAAGTACATACTGGGGATCGGCTGGCCGGCGCATTGCGGATGGGACTTCACCAGATCGGCGACGTCGCGGAACGGCTGGTTCACCTGTCGCCCGCGTGCGGTGACGATGAGCGCGGACCAGAGAGTCAGTGCGCCAACCAGCAAGCCCGCCGCCAGCCGTGGCTTCCCCGAAATCTGCCCGATGCCCAGATCGAACAGCCGCGCGAACGCGCCCCAGAAGAAGGGTAGGCAGACAAGCCAGTTGCGGTCCGTGAAGTTGGGCGCGACGACCTGCGAACTGCCCACACCCACGACCCAGAGCCCCACCGGCACCGCCAGACAAAATCCCAGATAAGGATCGATCCAGCGCGACAGCCACGAGAGAAGCCGCGACCCGATCCATGGCCGCTCCGGCGCGCGCTGGATCATCCGGCGCAGGCCCGCCGCGAGTACGCAGACGAACAAGGCGGCAATCCCGGCCCGCGAAACGACCTGCCGCGCCGCCTCGGTGGTGATGCGGTAATAATAGGCCGGAGCATTGGGCACCCAACCGCTGGAGGTCGAGTAGATGGTAAAAGGCTCGATGAGCAGCTTGAGATAGGCATAGCCAAGGCCGGTGACCGCGGCGACCACGAGGACAATCGCAATCCGCTTGCGCGCATCCAGCAGGAAGAAGAGGCCGCCCACGGCGATGAACTCGAACATGTCGTAGAAGTGCGTGAGCGTGCCGATCACGCCGACACCCGCCAGCAGGGCATAGTCACGAGCCTTGCCGGTACCGCTGTCCCTGATGTCGTCGAGCAGCCGCAGCGAGAGGTGCAACATCAGCACGCCGACGATGAAGGACAACGTGTAGTCGCGGGCGTTCTGGACCTGCAGGAACCAGAATTTCGACGAGACCGCGAGCGCAATCGCGAACAGCCGGGCGCTCAGCGAGAAATGCCGTCGCGTAAGCCAGAAGAACAGGAGGATCGCGATGCAGCCCATGATGGCGCTCAGCATCCGCATCACGAAATCGGTGGGGCCGAAGACGGCGGTGACGGCAGAGACCAGCAGATAATAGATCGGCGGATGCACATCGAGCGCCATGCGCGAGACCGCGCCGACGATGCTGCGATCCGTGCCCACCACCCAGGCCGTGAACATCTCGTCGATCCAGAAGCTGCTCGCCGTGAGCCCGATGAACGCGCCGACCAGGCCGATCGCGGCCGCGATGGCCAAGGGAATGGCGTCGATCCGGATAGTCCTGAAATCCATGTCTGCCCCCAAGGTCGATGAAGTTGGTCGCGTCAGTCGGTCACGGCGCGTGCGCCTCGGATATGAGGCTGCGGAGCATGCTCTGATGCACGAGATTGATGCCGAGCCTCAGCGGCGTGCGACGCAGGCCCGGCGGCAGCGCTGTCATGCGCACCGTCATGTCGAGCGCGTTGTGCGGCGCCTTGTCGAACCGGCCGTAATAGCGTCGGCCGATCTGCGCTTCGATCGTCGCGATCGCCTCGCTGAGGCTGGTCGGCTTGCCGCTGGCGAGCAGCATGACGGTCTCCCCGGTTAGTGGCCGGGCCAGCGTACCGGCCAGAAAATCGCCGATGTCCTGCGCGAAGACATAGTCCCGCAGCGTGTGGGGAGAGCCGAAGATCACCGCCGGGCGATTGGTCAGCGTCGAGGCGATGATCGCCGCGAACAGCCCGCGCCGTCCATTGGGGGTGAAGCCATAGACCGAGCTCGGCCGATAGATGCGCGGCACGATTCCCGGCGCGAGGTCGAGCACCATCGCCTCCTGCTCCAGCTTGCCCCGCCCGTAGGGGCGTAGCGCACGCGGCTGCGACTCCGCGCCGATCCAGCTCTGCCCCTCGAACAGTCCGCCGATCGAACTGAACAGGTGAAAGGCAACGATTGGACATTGGTCGCTCAGCGTCCTCGCCAGCGCCGCGACCTCCGCGACATGGCCGGTCTCGGTCGCCATGTCCGCGTCGGTCGAGGAGAAACCGCTGACCCCTGCTGCCCAGATGATATCGATCCGCGCGCTCTCGCCCATCAGGCCGGGCAGGGCTGCCAGTTGCGCGCGCCGCTGGTCGGCATCCGTCCAATCCCAGCGCATCGCCGTGGCTTGCCAGTGGCCGCCCCGCGCAATCGCCTCGTCGATCGCCGCGCCGACCAGCCCGCCGCCGAAGACGAGATAATGGCGGTTCTTCCCGCCCGTGCTGCGGCGGCCCCATTTCATGTCGGTCGGCTCGCGAAGAAGGCAGCCAGCCGCGCGTCCTTGGAGCGGTCGACGACGAAGAAGGTCGGCCGGCCATGCGCGCGTAGCACCAGGGTCGAGAGATATTGCAGCGCGATGCCGATGAGCACGGTGTTGACGCCGCCGAAGAAGGTGATCGCCACCATCTGCGAGGCCCAGCCCCGCACATCGACCAGATGTGGCCAGACAAGGTTGCTGACCACAAGCGCCACAGCCAGGAAGAGCGCCAGCGCGGTCGTGAACGCGCCGAGCAGCGCCGCGAAACGCAGCAGCCGCAGATGTGCCGAGAACACCATGCGCCAGGCATGGGCGATCAGCGAGCGTATCCCGTAGCCGCTCTTGCCGGTGCGGACGTAGCGCTCGTCTACCAGCGCCATCGGCAGGCTCGCGAAGCGCTGCGAGAAGAATCCGAGTTCGATGTCGAAATAGGTGTCGTGGATGGCGACACTCGCCGCGCTCCGCGCAATTTCCCCCCGGATGAGGCGGAAGCTGTTGACGAAGCGCACATGATTGGCGCCGGTGAGCCAGCTTATCAGCTGCTTGATGCCGGCCGAGCCCCTGTCCCGCAGGGCGCTGCGGTGCACGGCGGCAGTCGGTTGCGCATAGACAACATCGGCCGAGCGCTCGGCCGCGCAGGCCAGCAACTCGGCGATGCGCGAGGGCGGATGCTGCAAGTCCTCGTCCATCGTAATGACCCAGTTGCCCGCACTGAAGAGAATGCCCGCGACGGTCGCGGGATGCTGGCCGTAATTGCGCGAGAGATGCAGCGGCATCACCCAGCTGAAGCGCTCGGCGATCCGATCGATGACGGCAGGCGAGCCGTCGATGGAGGCATCGTCGACGAGGATCAACTCGGCCAGCGACAGCGGCGCACCGATCTCCTCCCAGTGCGTGCGCACGGCGTCCAGCTCCTCGGCGAGCCGCATCAGATAGTCCTGGCCCGAATAGACAGGGACGACAACGGAAACGGTGATCGGTCCCTCGTCATGCTCAGTCATCGGCAGGCGAACCTTTCTCTAGTGGCCGGGGTACGTCACCGCGGTTTTCCGAAAGACGAAGAACTTGCTCATCAGGTAGAAGCAGAGCGTGTAGGCAGGCAGGCCCATGAGCTGGGCGAGATAGGGATTGAGGCCCAGCCGAGCGCACATGTGGACCACCGCCAGATTGGCGCCGTAGGAAATAGCGACGGCGATCGCGAAGCGGCCGATCAGCGCAAACTGTACCCGCTCGTCGGAGCGAAAGGTCCAGTTGCGGTTGAGCGTGAAGCTGACGACCAGACCGAAGGCATAGCCGAGCAGATTGGCGAGGTAGAGGCCGACCCCCACCGCCATCAGCGCATAGATGACCGCCAGGCCCAGAAATGTATTCAGCGCGCCCACAATGCCGAACCGTGCGAGCTCGAACAGATGGGGGCGGAGCGCATTCATCTCAGGACCGCGTACCGGACGAGGGCGAGGCCAGCGTGATGAGCGAGAGCCCCGGCGGCAACGGCACGCGGCCGACCATGTGGCGCTCCAGCTTGAAGATGGCTTCAAACAGACTGTTCACCGGTTTGGCGGGCGGCGCGTCGTCGCTATCTTCCTTGCCGGTGATCTTGCTCGCCAGCCGGGCGGCGACCGCCAGTGGGAACAGCAGGGAGTTGAAATAGCCGAGCTTGCGCCACTCCAGGCCCGCCGCGCGCAGCGTCTTCTCCAACGTGGCGCGGGAGTAACGGCGATGGTGGTGGTTCGCCACGTCATGCCCGCTCCACATCCATTGATGTGCCGGCACTGTGACGAGGATGTGGCCGCCCGGTCGCAGGCAGGCGGACATGGCCCGGAGCGCCGCGACATCATCCTCGATATGCTCGACCACGTCGAGCACTGCGATCAGGTCATAAGTGCCGCGCGGTACGCCCTCCAGCTCCGGCAGCGGCGTGGCGCCAAGTGGCTTACCCAGCCGCTCGCTGGCAATCTCCCGCGCTGCTTCATCGATCTCGATGGCATCGACCTCGCCGAAGCGCGCCAGCATCGGCAGGTTGTGGCCTGTGCCGCAGCCTATTTCGAGGATGCGCGCATTGGCCGGAAACTTCGCTTCGCGCGCGATGTAGTCGGCGAGGATCTCTCGACGCGCCCGATACCACCAGTGGCTGCTGTCGTGCGCAGCCATGCGGTCATAAACGATTCGTTCCATCTGCCGAACATCCCGCGACTACGAACGAGGATTACAGACGCGGATGAAGGTCGGAGCTAGAGTCTTGCACGAAAGCTGAGCAGCCCAAAATCTATGCGCTGTCCAGCGGCAGACGTTCCCACCATCCCCCGCTACCCACACAACTGAAGATTCCCACAGCGTGCGCGCAATTCATTGGTCGATTGCAGTCGCCGCACGGGACATCCTAGTCGGCCCGTGCGTCAGTGGAAAGTAACTTCGGCGGGCGAACGTCGCCGAACCGGTGCATTTGACCGCTATTGCGAGGATCTCAGCCGAGCGCCTTCTTCAGCAGCTCGTTGACGATCTGCGGGTTGGCCTTGCCCTGCATGGCCTTCATGGTCTGGCCCACGAAGAAGCCGAACAGCGCTTCCTTGCCGCCCTTATACTGCTCGACCTTGTCGGCATTGTCGGCCAGGATCTTGGCGATCGCAGCGTCGATGGCGCCCGTATCAGAGGTCTGCTTGAGGCCCTTTTCCTCGACGATCTTGCCCGGCGCGTCGCCCGTCTCCAGCATGATCTCGAAGACCTGCTTGGAGATGGTTCCGGAGATCGTGCCGTCGGCGACGAGGCCCAGCAACTCAGCCGCGTGGGCGGGTGAAACGGGAGACTCCGTGATGTCCTTGCCGAGCCGATTGAGCGCGCCGAACAGCTCGGAGCTGACCCAGTTGGAAGCCTGCTGCGGCTTGGCGCCCGCGTCGAGCAGCGCATCGAACCAGCGGGCCGTTTCCACCTCGGCGGTCAGTACCGCTGCGTTGTAAGATGTGACCCCTGCCCCTTCATAGCGCGCGCGCTTGGCGTCCGGCAGTTCCGGCAGCGAGGCGCGGCATTCCTCGAGGAACGCATCATCCAGCTCCAGCGGCAGCAGGTCCGGATCGGGAAAATAACGATAGTCGTGCGCATCTTCCTTGGAACGCATCGAACGGGTCGTGCCAGTGTCCGGATTGAACAGGCGCGTCTCCTGGACGATCCGCCCGCCGCCTTCCAGCACGTCGACCTGCCGCTGCGCCTCATATTCGATCGCCTGCATGACGAAGCGCACCGAGTTGACGTTCTTCGTCTCGGTCCGCGTGCCGAACTCGTCACCGGGCTTGCGCACGGAGACGTTGACGTCGGCGCGCATCGAACCTTCTTCCATGTTGCCGTCGCACGAGCCGACATAGCGCAGGATCGCGCGCAGCTTGCGCAGATAGGCGCCGGCCTCGGCGGGCGAGCGCATATCCGGGCGGCTGACGATTTCCATCAGCGCCACGCCCGAGCGGTTGAGGTCGACATAGGAGCGCGTCGGGTGCTGGTCGTGCATCAGCTTGCCGGCATCCTGCTCGACATGGATGCGCTCGATGCCGATGGTCTTTTCCTCGGCGATGCCGGCCTTCTCGTCAGCCTCGATGGCCAGCGCGCCTTCGCCCACCAGCGGGTGATAGAGCTGGCTGATCTGGTAGCCCTGCGGCAGGTCCGCATAGAAATAGTTCTTGCGGTCGAACCGCGACCATTTGTTGATCTGGGCGTCGATCGCCATGCCAGTGCGCACCGCCTGACGGATGCACTCGGCATTCGGCACCGGCAGCATGCCCGGCATCGCCGCGTCGACGAGGCTGACCTGCGTGTTCGGTTCCGCGCCGAACGCCGTCGCCGCGCCCGAGAAGAGCTTGGCGTTGGAGGTCACCTGCGCATGCACTTCAAGGCCGATCACGACCTCCCAGTCACCGGTTGCGCCTGCGATACGATAGGTAGATTCCGTCATAATCCGATCCTTACAGTATTCCTGCGAAAGCAGGAATCCAGGGCGAATGCAGCGCTAGGCTGCCCTGGGCTCCTGCTTCCGCAGGAGCACGAATATGTCACCACCATTGCTCCGGCCGCGCCGTGAAGCCCGCACGCTGTTCAAGCGCAAGGCCCGCGTTCAGCACCGCCTGCTCGTCGAACGCTGGCCCGATGATCTGGAGGCCGAGCGGCAGCCCGTCCTTGCTGAGCCCACCGGGTACCGACATGGCCGGCAGACCCGCCAGCGAGGCGGGCACGGCGAACACGTCGTTCAGATACATGGACAGCGGATCGGCAGTCTTGTCGCCCAGCGCGAAGGCCGCGCTCGGCGCGGTCGGCGCAAGAATCACGTCGCAGCTCTCGAATGCCTTGGCGAAGTCGCGGGCAATCAGCGTCCGCACCTTCTGGGCCTGCGTGTAGTAAGCGTCGTAGAAGCCCGCCGAAAGCACATAGGTACCGATGATGATGCGGCGCTTGACCTCCGGGCCGAAGCCCGCGGCGCGCGTCGCGGCATACATGTCCTGCAGGTTCGCGCCGTCGGGCAGGTCGCGCAGGCCGTAGCGCACGCCGTCATAGCGAGCGAGGTTGGATGAGGCTTCCGCAGGGGCAATGATGTAGTAGGCCGGCAGCGCATATTTGCTGTGCGGCAGCGAGACCTCGACGATCTCCGCGCCCGCATCTTTCAGCCAGGCGATGCCCTCGTCCCAGACGCGCGCGACGTCGGCATCGAGGCCCTCGACGCGATATTCCCTGGGAATGCCGACCTTCTTGCCCTTGAGATCCGGCGACAGCCCGGCCTCCCACTGCGGCACGGCAAGGTCGAGCGAGGTCGAATCCTTGGCGTCGAAGCCCGCCATGTTCTCCAGCATGATCGCGCAGTCCTTGACCGTGCGCGCCATCGGCCCGGCCTGGTCGAGCGAGCTGGCAAAGGCGATGATGCCCCAGCGCGAGCAGCGGCCATAGGTCGGCTTGATACCCGAGATGCCGGTGAAGGCGGCAGGCTGCCGGATCGAGCCGCCGGTGTCGGTGCCGGTCGCTGCCGGGCAGAGCCGGGCCGCGATCGCCGCCGAACTGCCGCCCGAGGAGCCGCCCGGCGCCAGCGGCGCGTTGCCGCCGTCATTGCGCCGCCAGGGCGAGATCACATTGCCGAAATAGCTGGTCTCGTTGGACGAGCCCATCGCGAACTGGTCGAGATTGAGCTTGCCGAGCATGCCCGCGCCCGCGTCCCACAGCTTCTGGGAGACGGTGGATTCGTACGTCGGCGTGAAGCCTTCCAGCATGTGGCTGGCCGCCGTGGTCTGCACGCCATTGGTGCAGAACAGGTCCTTCATGCCGATCGGCACGCCGGAAAGCGGCTTCAAGGTTCCTGCCGTGCGGTCCTTGTCGGCCTGGTCGGCTGCCGCGAGCGCATGGTCAGGCGTGTCGACGATGAAGGCGTTGAGCGCCTTGGCCGCCGCAACGTTCGCGTTGAAGGCCGTCGCCACCTCGCGCGCCGAGAAGTCGCCCGCGCGGAAGCCGTCGCGAATTTCCGCGACCGTGAGATCAGTGAGCTGCGTCATTATTCGATCACCTTCGGCACGGCGAAGAAGCCATGTTCGGCCTGCGGCGCATTGGCCAGCACCTTGTCGCGCACATCGCCGTCTGCAACGACGTCCGCGCGCAGGCGCAGGTGATTGGGGATCACGGCGGTCATCGGCTGGACGCCGGTGACGTCCACCTCGCCAAGCTGCTCCACCCAGTCGAGGATGCCATTGAGTTCGGGCACCAGCGCCTCGGCCTCGGCCTCGCTCACGGCGAGCCGCGCCAGGCTGGCGACTTTCTTCACGGTTGTCAGGTCTACGCTCATGGCAGGCGCGCTAGCACCGCCTCACGCGGGCTTCAAGGCGCTGCGGCGTTCTCCAGCGGAAGGACGTCGCCATAAGGCTGACCGCCGATGAAGATCTGGCGGCGCTCGACCGGCCGCATCTCCACCTGCCCGGCGCGGATCGCGGCGACTATGGCCGCCACCTTGTCGTCGGAACCGGGATAGATGTTGTCCCCGCTCCAGCCGTCCTTATCCCGCCGGATGAGCGTTATGCGCTGATAACATCCGTCACATTTCGGCGCAGCGTCGCGGATGACCACCGCATAATCCTGCCCCGGCACATAATGCAGCGTGCAGGCCACCGCGGTGTCGCCACAGGCGTCGAATTCGATCAGCCGCCGGCGCAGCGTCTCGTCGAGCGGCACGGGCTTCGGCAGGATGGTCAGGCGTCGGTCGAGCGCCGCGCCGGATTCGCTCACGCCTTCATTGGGCGCATCGTCCCAGCGGTTCTGGACCTTCTGAACCTCCGCCGCATAGCGCCGCACGGTCCTGTCGGACGAGCCTTTCGCCAGCCGCTGGATCGCCGCGCGCCCCGGTGGGCCGAAATCGAACCACAGGCCCTTATAGTCGAAATTCTCCGGCGACACCTGTCCGCCTGCGAGGCGTGCAAGCTGGTGCGCGGTCGAGAGGCGCTCGAAACCGACCAGCGGAGTCGAGAGCAGCAGCGCGATGGCGCAGAGCACGAACACCAGATGGAGGTTGGTCCGCCGCAGTCGCGCGAACCAGCCGCGCCGCCCCAGAATCGCCACGGCATAGGCTATGGCCGTGATGGTCGCGACGATGATGAAGGCGAGTGCCCACAGCCGGTCGGGGCTGAGTCCATATTGCTGGATCCGCAGGCCGGAGGAAAAGGCCGCGATAGCGACCATGGGCAGCAGGAACAGGCCGAGCGCGGCTGCGCTCGAAGAGAGGATGATCGAGCGCGATTCGTCCTCGATCGTGTCGCTCACCACGGCATTGGCGAGGAACAGCGCCAGCATCGCTCCGCCCAACATGATCGGCGTCGTCCCGCCGGTGTCCCACAGCGGATCGAGGCCGGTGAACGGCAAGGCCACGAGAAAGACGAGAATACCCGCCGCCACCACCGGCGCCAGCACGCTCAGGATCAACATCGCGACGCGCTGGAGCAGCGCGATGATCGCGCCCCGGTCGCGCAACAGCCCGATCGCCGCGCCGAACGCCGCGCCCAGCAGCAGCACGGCGAACCAGTCCTTGCGCAGCAGCACGCGCAGGAACTCCAGCTTCACCAGCCAGAACATCTCGGCCATCAGATGCGCGATGCCGAGGCTGATCCCGGCGAAGATGCCCGCCAGCCCCACCGTGAGGACATTGGTCCAGAGATGGCCGTGGACATCGGCATAATGGATATTCTCGCGCGTCCAGCCGAGCAGTCCCGAAGGCGCCCATCGCTCCGGAGGGCCAGCCGATCGATCCTGCGCAGCCTGGAACAGCGTCAGGATCGCGCCCGAGGCGAAAATGCCGCAGAAAAGGTGCCAGCCATCCGACCCGCCGAGGAAATAACCATCCGGATTGCCGTTCCACAGCAGTACGCTCCCGCCGATGACGCCGCAGAGCAATGCGATCAGCATCGCGGCAAGCAGGCGCCCCCGCCGCCAGGATAGGCCGAAGGCAAGGCCGCTCACGCCCAGAAAGACGATCGCGGCGCCGACGAGCCGCTTGCCCCAGTCCCAGCCCGTGTCCGGCAGGTCGGTCAATTGCTGCATCGATACAGCGAACAGCGCGGCGAGCAGCGCCAGCACCCAGGTGCGCAGGGGCCAGTCCGCCTCCGCCATTTCCGTCGAACTCGCCATGGACCCCACTCCTCAGCTTTTCTTGTTCTGCGGGAGACCTATGCAGGAACGGATGGCGACGCAAGCCGGCCCCTTGCTTGCCTGCGCGCGCCCGAGCGGGCATGAGCGCAGCGCCCGCATTAATGGAGTCGCGCCCGTTTGGCCCGGAAGTTTCTTTATGTCGTCGCCTTCCTCATCGCCCTGGCGATAACCGGCATGATCGCCTTCTCCTTCTTCGGGCCCAAGCTGATGCAGCGCGCGCTGGTGCCGCATGTCGGCTTCTCCGAGCCGCCCGCCCTGCCCGCAGGCTTCTATGGCCGCCCGGATGGCTGGATCAGCCGTCCCGATGGCCGCCGCCAAGACCCGGCACGCTGGCTCCCGCCGAGCATCAAGCCTTCGGCACAGAACGGCGGCGCCGCGATCTTCTTCGTGCACCCGACCAGCTCGTTCGATGCGCTGCGCTGGAACGCCCCGATCGGCGATCCGCTGGCCGCGCGGCAGGCCGAGCGTTTCATCCGCGTGCAGGCCACGGCCTTCTCGGCCGCGGGCGACATCTGGATCCCGCGCTATCGCCAGGCGGTGTTCGGCGCCTTCCTCACCGACAAGGCGGATGCCGCCCTGGCGCTGGAGCGCGCCTATGCGGACATCAAGGCCGCCTTCGCCGCCTTCCTCGCCGCCAATCCGGACAAGCCCATCATCCTCGCCGCGCACAGCCAGGGCAGCCGTCATCTCCTGCGCCTGCTGCGCGAGGAACGCGGCAACGCGGCGCTGCACAAGCGTCTGGTCGCAGCCTATGCCGTGGGCTGGCCGGTCTCCATCCAGCATGACCTGCCGATGCTCGGCCTCCCCGCCTGCACTGGACCGGACCGGACCGGCTGCCTGCTGAGCTGGCAGAGCTTCGCTGCTCCCGCCGATACGTCCGCCGTGGACGAGCTTTTCGATCGCGATCGCGGCTTCGACGGGCGCGCGCGCAAGGGCTCGGCCATGCTCTGCACCAATCCGCTGAACGGCGGCGCCGGTCCCGAGGCGCCGGCCGACGCCAATCTCGGCATGCTGATCGGCGATGGTGAGGCGGCTTCGACCCAACTCTCGCCGCTAGGCCCCGTTGGTGCGCGCTGCGGCGGACGCGGCTATCTGATGATCGACCGGGAGCTGAAGCTCGGCAGCTATGTGCTGCCGGGCAACAACTACCACGTCTATGATTATCCGCTGTTCTGGGCGAATGTGCGGACGGATGCGCAAAGGCGACTGGCAGCATGGCAGAAAACGCGCTGATCACGCTCGACAAGGCGGCTTTCGTCGCGGCCCTGCCTGCCGGCGGCCGCCTGCTCGGCCTCGATCTCGGCACCCAGACGATCGGCCTTGCGCTGTGCGATGCCGGCTGGAGCATCGCGAGCCCCGCGCATACCCACAAGCGGGGCAAGTTCTCGAAGGACAAGGACATACTGGCTGCCTTCATCGCCCAGCAGTCCGTGAAGGGCCTCGTCATCGGCCTGCCGCTCAACATGGACGGCAGCGAAAGCCCGCGCAGCCAGGCGAGCCGTGCCTTCGCGCGCAACATTGCCGTGCTGGGCCTGCCGATCCTGCTCTGGGACGAGCGCTGGTCGACGGTCGCCGCCGAGCGCGCAATGATCGCGCAGGACATGAGCCGTGCCAAGCGCGCCGAGAAGATCGACGCCCATGCCGCCGCGCTGATCCTGCAGGGCGCGATCGACGGGCTGGCCTACACCTGATCCGGCTGCGCGTATGACCGGTCCGCTGCTCCTGTGCCTCTACCTTGGCGCCGCGAACCTCACTGCTTTCGCCGCCTTCGGACTCGACAAGCAGCGTGCCCGATCGGGCGCATGGCGAATCAAGGAAAGCACCCTGCTTGGCCTGGCTCTGATCGGCGGCACGGGCGGCGCCTATCTCGGCCGCAGCCGGTTTCGCCACAAGACTCGCAAGCGCAACTTCTCCCGGAATTTGCACCTGATCGCACTTGTTCAGGCGGCGGTGCTGGCGTGGCTGTGGACGCAACCGATCGCGCCGTATTCGACTGGCTTCATTCCCGTGCCCTGATCCCCGCTTCGAGGCAGCTGTCAGCGACGGGCTGCTGACGCTGGAGGAAGCCCTTCAGCGCTCCAACATGACGGCTGGGAGTGCGCCCTCGAACGGTTCGGTGTCGAGGGCCTGCGCACCACCCGCACGGCGCTTCACCGCGATATCCAGATGCGCAAGCAGAAGTTTCTGAGGCCGGAGCCGACCACGCTGCCCGCCCCCGCCCCACGAATTTCGCACGCGCCCTTCCGACACCCTTGAACGCGGCCCCCCGCTCCACTATCGGAGGGCTTTAATGACATCGACCCCCTCCCCCGCGACCGGCCTCATTGGCAGGGCCAACTTTCCGCACCGGCATCTGCTGGGAATCGCCAATCTGGCTCCGCACGAGATCCGCTTTCTGCTCGACGAAGCCGAGCAATGGGCGGCGCTCAATCGTGCCGAGACCCGCAAGCATGACGGACGCCTCGCCGGCCTCACCCAGATGAACGCCTTCTTCGAGGCGAGCACGCGCACGCTCCTCTCGTTCGAGGTGGCGGGCAAGCGGCTGGGGGCGGACGTGGTCAACATGCATGCCGCCCAATCCAGCGTGAAGAAGGGCGAGACGCTGATCGACACGGCCGTGACGCTCAACTCGATGCGCGCCGACGTGATGGTCATCCGCCACATGAGCTCGGGCGCGGTACAACTCATCGCCGACAAGGTGGACTGCCCGGTGCTCAACGCCGGCGACGGTCGCCACGAACATCCGACGCAGGCGCTGCTCGACGCGCTGACCATCCGCCGCCGCAAGGGTGGGCTGGAAGGTCTGATCGTGACGATCTGCGGCGACATTCTGCACAGCCGGGTCGCCCGCTCGAACATGCTTTGCCTCACCGCGCTCGGCGCGCAGGTGCGCGTCTGCGCCCCGCCGACGCTCATGCCGCCCGCGGTCGAGCGCTACCGCGTGACGCCGTTCACCGATTTCGATGCGGCGCTGGAAGGCGCGGACGTCGTCATGATGCTCCGCCTGCAGAACGAGCGCATGGACGGCGGTTTCATCCCCTCCGCCCGCGAGTTCAACAGGCTTTACGGCCTCACGCCCGAGCGCCTGAAGCGCGCCAAGCCGGACGCGACCGTCATGCACCCCGGCCCGATGAACCGCGGCGTCGAAATCCTGAGCGGCGTCGCCGACGATCCGCAGCGCTCGGCCATTACCGAGCAGGTCGAGATGGGGGTCGCCGTGCGCATGGCCTGCCTCGACGTGCTGACACGCAGCGCCCGGGGAGTTGCGGAATGGGCATGATCGCCATCGTCAACGGGCGCTTGTGCGATCCCGCAGCCGCCACGCTGGGCGAAGGCACTGTCCTCGTTAGCGGCGACACGATCGAGGCCGTCGGCAGCGCGAACGCGCCCGAGGGCGCTGAGATCATCGACGCCAAGGGAATGCTCGTCGCGCCGGGCATCATCGATCTTGGTGTGTTCAAGACCGACAAGCCCGCCTTCCACTTCGCCGGCATCACCCGCGCCGCGCTGATGCCGGACCAGTCGCCAGTGCTGGACGATCCGGGTCTCGTCCAGCATGCCGCCCGTGCCGGCAAGCCGGACTTCTGGGTCCATCCGCTCGGCGCCGCGACGCGGGGCCTGGAGGGCAAGGAACTGGCCGAGATGGCGCTCATGAAGGCGGCGGGCGCCCGCGCCATCGCCACCGGCCGGAGCTGGATCGCCGATTCGGGCGTAATGTTGCGCGTGCTGCGCTATGCCGCCGCGCTGGATCTGACCGTGGTCTCTCATGCCGAGGACGGCGGCCTCGCCGCGAATGCGGTGGCGACGGACGGCGAGACGGCTTCCCGCCTCGGCTTGCCGAGCGCGCCCGCCTGCGCCGAGGTCATCGCCATCGCCCGCGACATCGCGCTTTCCCGCGAGGCCGGCGCGCGGCTGCATTTCCGCACCGTCACGACGGCGGCAGGCTTCGCGCAGATCCGCGCCGCCAAGGCGGAGGGTCTGCCGATCAGCTGCGGCATCAGCCCGTCCTATCTCTTCCTCAACGACGCCGCGGTCAGCGACTTCCGCACCTTCGCGCGCCTCTCGCCGCCGCTGCGCGACGAGCGCGACCGGCTCGCCGCGATCGAGGCGGTCGCAGACGGCACGGTTGACGTGCTCTGCTCCGGCCATGATCCGCGCGGTCCCGAGGACAAGCGCCTGCCCTTCGCCGATGCCGAGCCGGGCATGGCGGGCGCTGAGACCTTGCTGCCGCTCGCGCTCAACCTTGTGCGGGATGGCCGCATATCGGAATCGCGCATGATGGCGCTGCTTGCCGCCAATCCGGCGCGGCTGCTGGGCCTCGATGCCGGCCGGCTTGCCGCCGGGGCGCCTGCGGACCTCATCCTGATCGACCCAGATGTCCCGTGGATCGTCGACTCGAACAAGATGGCCGCCGCCGCCGGCAACACGCCGTTCGACAAGCTGCCCGTTCAGGGCCGTGCGCGGATGATCATGAAAGGTGGCGTGATCCGCTGATCGCGCGACGCGTCGCCGGCCGCTGATGCGCGCCGGCGGGCAACAATGCTCGGCTTAGCGCGAAGCGACCTTGGTCGGTGCCTTCACGGCACGGGCAGCGGTCCGGGGCTCGCCCTTCGCCTGTGCGCGGGCCGTGCGCGTGCTGTCGGTATCGTCGAGGCGCACGAAGCAGGATTGGCCCTCGCTCCGCAGGCTCTGGCACAGCGCGTTCGCCGAGCCATGATCCTTGAAGCCGCGAATGGCGAGGCGGTGGAACGCGCGGCCGTTCAGCGTGATCTTGCTGTGGACCTGACCGAACTCGCCGAGAGCCACGCGGCCACGGCTGATCCGCTGCCATTTTTCCTTCGCGATCACCGGCGTGTCGAACGCGCCGAGCTGGACCACCCAGTCGCTCGCATCGGCATCGCTGGCCGGAGCCGTGAGACGGGCCATCCGGCTCATCCCGGTGCGGCCGAGCAGCGCCTGAGCACTGTTGGACGAGGAGCGCTGGAAAGCGGCGCGAACCGCCTGACGCATGGGATCGCTGGACGCGCGAATGAGGGGTGCGTTGTTCACCCGATTAACATCGAACGTCATGGCGACGGCAATGCTGTCCGGCGACACCGGCTGGGCGCGCGCAAGGCGGACCGGAAGTGCCGGGGGCGCCTCGACGGGCGCCGGCGGGGCGATCTCGGCCGAGGCAATTTCCTGACGCGCTTCACCGACGAGATCGGTCGACGCGGTCTGGACCGGCGCAACGCCGGGCGCCGCAAGCGCCAGTCGGGTCGGGAGACCGGCATCGTCGGCGCGAGGCGAAACGCCGATCATCGCGACCACGCGGCTCTGTTCGGTGCCCGCCTGCGCCGCCGACCACTGGCCAATGCGCTGTTCGGCCTGGCGTGCGGAAAGGTCCTGCCCGGCGATCAGGCGTGCCTGCCCCCAGGCGCCACCCAGCGCGAGGGCATAAGCGAGGTTCTGCCGCGTCTGGGCCGTGGCATCGGGCTGCTGCGTGGCTTCGAGCAGCGCGCGCACGCCTTCCCGCGCGTCACCGGCCATCGCCATGGCGAGGCCATAGTCGCCGGCGGGAAGATCGGAAATATGAGCCGAGAGCAGGGCGCGCGCGCCAGCGGCATTGCCCAGGCCCGTCTCGCACAGCGCCAGGCTGACGATCGTGCGCACGTCCTTGTTGCCCAGCGTCAGCGCGTCGTTGAATGCCGTGCGCGCCGAAGCGTAGCGGCCATTGGCGAGATAGGCCCGGCCCAGCAGGGCGCGGTAGCTCGCATCATCCGGCATGGCCGCGACGAGTTGCTCCGCCTGCATGAGCGCGTTCGCATAGTCCTTGCTGGCCAGCGACTTCTCGACCCGCGGCGCTAAAGCGGGCGCCTGCTGGCTGCTCAGTGCCGGACGGCGATCGAGATTCGCCCCGCTGCAACCGACCATCGATGAGCCCAAAATGGCCGCTGAGGCCATCAGGATCGAGAATTGCTGCTTCCGCATGTCATGAACCCCACTTCATGTCTGCCGTAATGCCGCCGTCGGCTGCCCGATCGGCGAGATCCTTGAGTTGATCGTTGCGCGTGACGAGCGCATCGAGCGCCTCGATCAGAAGCTGCTGCGCCGAGCGACGCGTCACCGCGCTGAGCAGGCGCAAACGCAGATGGCGCTCCGCATCGAGCCGCAGCGTGAAGGCGGCCTTGCGACCGGTGTCCACGAGCCCTGCGGGTTCCTTGGCCGGACGCGCCGGCTTGGTGTTGATACGCTCGGCCAGCGACTGAAGCTGCAGGTTGATCGGCGAGACGGGAGGCGGCGCGGCCTCCTCCTCATAGGGTTCCGGCTCGACCATGTGGTAGACCGTGTCCGGATAAGCCGGATCGGGCTCGCCCATGTCATTCCAGCCGAGATCGTCATTGACGGACAGCGCGGAGAGATTACCGAGCGGCTGGCGGCGCATGGCCGGACGCGCGGTGCCGCGCCGGGCCAGCAGGCCTGCGGTCAGCGATGCAGCCGGACGGATCTCCGGCACGGGATTTTCCGATCCGCTCATCAGTTCACAACCCTTCTGCCAAAGCCGCCCTGTTGCCGGGCCGCCACGACGGGGGCGGGCGAGAACACCGTGCGACGGAAATTCCGCTCGAGGCGGTCCGCGATGTAGGACCAGATCGCTTCGATCTCCTTGGCCGACTTGCCGTTGGGATCGAAGTCCATGACGGTGCGCCCGTCGATCATCGACGAGGCGAAATCCGTGCGGTGATGGATGGTGACGGGAGCAACCGTGCCGTGCTGCGACAGCGCGATGGCGGCCTCGGAAGTGATGCGCGCCTTGGGCGTCGCGGCGTTGACCACGAAGATGAGCGGCTTGCCGGCCCGGTCGCACAGATCGACCGTGGCACCGACCGCGCGCAGGTCGTGCGGGCTGGGTCGCGTCGGCACGACGATCAGCTCGGCGACGCTGATGACGCTCTGGATCGCCATGGTGATGGCCGGGGGCGTATCGATCACCGCGAGCTTGAAGCCCTGCTGGCGCAGGATCTCGAGGTCGGCGGCGAGCCGCGCGACGGTGGTCTGGGCGAAGGCCGGGAATTCCTCGGTCCGCTCGTTCCACCAATCTGCGAGAGAACCCTGAGGGTCGATGTCGATAAGCACGACAGGTCCCGCGCCGGCGCGTTGCGCCTGAACCGCGAGATGGCCGGAAAGGGTCGTTTTGCCCGATCCGCCCTTTTGAGACGCAAGTGCCAAGATTCGCACGTAATTCCCCTGGTCGATCGTCCGCTGGTCCTGGGAAAGTCACATGGCGCGCCCTAAGATTTGGTTAAAGCGGCGTCGCCCAGCCCCCTAACCTCAAAAATCTGTGCTAAGTAAGGGTTAACCATGAGCGGTCTAGAAGCCGGCAGATTTCCGCTTTCGTCCGGGAGCCGTGGACATGAAACCGATCATTCTCGCAGCGTTGGGCCTCTGCCTGCTGACCGCGACAGCCGCCCGTGCCGACGTCAAGGCGGGCGTCGACGCCTGGAACCAGGGCGATTATGCGCGCGCCGTCAATGAATGGCGCCCTCTCGCCATCGGCGGCAATGCCGACGCGCAGTTCAATCTCGGCCAGGCCTACAAGCTCGGCCGCGGCGTGCCGGTCGACCTGCCGGTCGCGCTCGAATGGTTCCGCAAGGCGAGCGAACAGGGCCACGAAAAGAGCGTCGACAATTACGGGCTGCTACTCTTCCAGCAGGGCCGGCGCGAGGACGCCATGCCCTATGTGAAGGTCTCGGCCGACCGCGGCGAGCCCCGCGCGCAATATGTCTATGCGACCGCCCTCTTCAACGGCGACCTCGCCACCCGCGACTGGGTTCGCGCCTATGCGCTGATGACCCGCGCCGCCCAAGCCGGCGTCACGCAGGCGGCGGCTAGCCTCGCCCAGATGGACCAGCATATTCCCGAGGAGCAGCGGCGCGAAGGGCTTACGCTCGCCACCGCCATGGCGCAGGGCAAGGCCCCTGCCCTCACGCCGGCGCTCGCTCAGGCAGCGCCCACCTCCCGCACGCTCGTCGCGGCGCCGATCGCCTCCGCTACCCCCGCCCGGACGCGCCCGACACCGCCCGGACCGGATGTGCCCATCGTCGCGCCGAGCAACGGCCCCGAAGCCCGCCCGCCCGTCCGCAAGATGAACGGCAGCCCCGTCATCGCGGCCTCGCAGGCGAGCACCGCGGCACCGCCCGCCAAACCCGCCGCCGCCACGTCCGCTCCCGCGCCGAAGCCCGCCGGCGCCGGCCGCTATCGTGTCCAGCTCGGCGCTTTTCGCGAGCAGGGCCGCGCGCCGGCTCTGTGGAAAAGCCTCAACGGCAAGGTGAGCGGTCTCTCGGCCTTCCAGCCCAGCTATGTCGCCTCGAACGGCCTCACCCGCCTCCTCGTCGGCCCGCTCGCCACCAGCGCCGACGCCCAGCGCCTTTGCGCACGCATCACGCCCACCGGCACGCCCTGCGTCGTGCAGGCGATGTAATTGCCGCCGGGGCCGGGGCTCCTGACGTCACAACACTGGGTCCGCCGTGAGGCGGTCTGCGCACGAGCCGCCGCGCATCGTCCGCACCTTGGCGCGGATGTTTGGCCCTAAGGTCACACTAGGCCGCATACCCATAAATGGGATTCCCATTTGGCCTGGTTTCTGATTCATTTGCAGTGTGATTTTGCGGAGGCTGAGATGGCCCGGTTTGATTTGACGGATTTCGAGTGGT
>Ga0160472_100321_pt1 | contig 47682 bp, 38 predicted proteins | sample HID1973M_E11MG_FD_108267 | JGI IMG/M metagenome (GOLD analysis project Ga0160472, IMG submission 108267) | Enriched mosquito-associated microbial communities from UW Madison campus, WI, USA - HID1973M_E11 MG | ecosystem: Host-associated > Arthropoda: Insects > Digestive system > Unclassified ... | reverse complement strand
GCCGCCGATGCGGTACGCCGCTACGTGGCGGACCGCGCCGGCAAGTTCCCCGATGCCGTGATGCAGGCCGTGGACGATGTGGCGCGCGCCGGCAGCACGCCGCTGGTGGTGGCGGAGGCGATCTCCGAAGGCACCGAGGACAGCGTGCGCGTGCTCGGCGTGGTCGAACTCAAGGACATCGTCAAGACCGGTATCCGCGAGCGCTTTGGCGAACTGCGCCGGATGGGCATCCGCACGGTGATGATCACCGGCGATAACCGCCTCACGGCGGCGTCGATCGCGGCGGAAGCCGGCGTGGACGACTTCCTGGCCGAAGCCACCCCCGAAGCCAAGCTGGCGCTGATCCGCGAGTACCAGCGCGAGGGCCGCCTCGTCGCCATGACCGGCGACGGCACCAACGACGCCCCGGCGCTGGCCCAGGCCGACGTGGCCGTGGCCATGAACAGCGGCACGCAGGCAGCGCGCGAGGCCGGCAACATGGTCGACCTGGACAGCAATCCGACCAAGCTGATCGAGATCGTCGAGATCGGCAAGCAGATGCTGATGACGCGCGGCTCGCTGACCACGTTCAGCGTGGCCAACGACGTGGCCAAGTACTTCGCGATCATTCCGGCCGCCTTCGCCACCACGTATCCGCAGCTCAACCTGCTGAACGTGATGGGGCTGGCCACGCCGGCGTCCGCGATCCTGTCGGCGGTGATCTTCAACGCGCTGATCATCGTCGCCCTGATTCCGCTGGCACTGCGCGGCGTGGTCTACCGCCCGCTCGGCGCGGCCGTGCTGCTGCGCCGGAACCTGCTGATCTACGGGCTGGGCGGCATCATCGTGCCGTTCGCGGGGATCAAGCTGATCGATCTGTTGCTGACGATGTTCGGCTGGGTCTGAGCCGAGTCGTCTAGGAGAAATACGCATGACTACGCAAACCAAGGCCGCCATGGGCGCCGCCGCAAACAACGTACCGCGCCAGCCGGGGCTGCTTCGGCCGGCGCTGACGATCTTCGTCGGGCTGGCGGTGGTGACCGGGCTGCTGTATCCCGGCGCGGTGACCGGCATCGCCCGCGCGGTGTTCCCGCACGAGGCCGCCGGCTCGCTGATCGAGCAAAACGGCAAGGTGGTCGGCTCGGCGCTGATCGGCCAGCCGTTCTCCGAGCCGAAGTACTTCTGGGGCCGCCTGTCGGCCACGGCGCCGATGCCGTACAACGCGGCGGCGTCGGTGGGCTCGAACCTCGGGCCGAGCAACCCGGCGCTGACGGACGCGGCGCGGGCGCGCATCGAGGCGCTGCAGGCCGCCGACCCCGACAACAAGGCGCCGGTGCCGGTGGATCTGGTAACGGCCTCGGGCAGCGGCCTCGATCCGCACATCAGCCCGGCGGCGGCCCGCTACCAGGCGGCGCGCGTGGCGCGTCTGCGCGGGCTGTCGGTGGCGCAGGTGGAGGCCCTGATCTCGGCGAACACGGAAGGCCCGGGGCTGGCCGTGTTCGGCGAGCCCGGGGTGAATGTGCTGAAGCTGAACCTTGCGCTGGATGGGGTGAAGCGGGGCGCCTGATGGAATGGATGCGCCAGCCCACGGCCGCCGGCCCCGTGGCAGAATCCGTCCCACCGCCCCCTCTACCATGACCCTCGCCGACAACCGCCCGGACCCCGACGCCCTGCTGCAACGCATGCAGGAGGAGGGCGCGCGCGCCGGGCGCGGCAAGCTGCGGGTCTACTTCGGCGCCTCGGCCGGCGTGGGCAAGACATTTGCGATGCTCACCGCCGCCCGCGCGCTGCGCACGCAGGGGGTGGATGTGGTGGTGGGCGTCGTGGAGACCCACGGCCGCGCCGAAACCGAGGCGCTGGTCGCCGGGCTGGACAGCGTGCCGCTGCGCGAGATGCCCTACCGCGACCGCATCCTCAAGGAATTCGATCTCGATGGCGTGCTCGCGCGCCATCCCGCGCTGGTGCTGGTGGACGAACTGGCCCACACCAACGCCGCCGGCAGCCGGCATCCCAAGCGCTGGCAGGACATCGCCGAACTGCTGGCCGCCGGCATCGACGTCTGGACCACGGTCAACGTGCAGCATCTGGAGAGCCTGAACCAGGCCGTGGGCGGCATCACGGGCGTGCGGGTCTGGGAGACCGTGCCCGATGCCGTGTTCGATGACGCCGATGACGTCGTCCTGGTGGACCTGCCCGCCGACGAACTGCTGCGCCGGCTGCGCGAGGGCAAGGTCTACCTGCCCGAGCAGGCCCGCCACGCCGCGCGCAATTTCTTCCGCAAGGGCAACCTGATCGCGCTGCGCGAGCTGGCGCTGCGGCGCACGGCGGATCGTGTCGATGACGACGTGCGCGCCTATCGCGACGCCCAGTCGATCGAACCGGTCTGGCGGACGCGCGAGGCGCTGGTGGCCTGTATCGGCACCGGCGACGACGCCGAGCAGGTGGTGCGCAGCGCGCGCCGGCTGGCCAGCCAGCTCGACTGCGACTGGCACGTGGTGACGATTGCCACGCCCCGGCTGGTGCCGCTGTCCACCGAGGTGCGCACCCGCGTGCGCGCGGCAATGCGGCTGGCCGAGGAACTGGGCGCCCGCACCGAGACGCTGGCCGGGGGCGACATGGTGCAGGCCGTGTCGGGCTACGTGCGCCGCCACAACCTCACCAAGGTCGTCATCGGGCGCGCCCCCGCCGACTGGCGGCGCGGCGGCGACACGCTGCTCGAACGCGCCCGGGCGCTGCTGGCGCTCGCGCTGTCGCCTTTCGTCAGCGCGCCGGCGTGGCTGTTCGGCCGGCACAGCTTTGCCGACGCGCTCGCCCAGGGCTGCCCCGAGATCGACGTGATCCGCGTGGCCGCCGACACCACCCGCACCGACCTGCGCCCGCGTCACGAAGCCGCACCGGCCGAGCCCGACGCCGAGGCAGCGGACGAGGGCGCCGCGCGCCGGGACTACCTCTGGGCCGCCGTCTGGTGCGCCGGGGCGACCGGGCTGTCGATGCTGGCGCGGCCGTGGTTCGACATGGTCAACATCGCCATGCTGTTCCTCGCGGCGGTGGTCGGCGTGGCATTGCGGCACGGGCGCGGGCCGGCGGCGCTGGCGGCGTTCCTGTCGGTGGCGTCGTTCGACTTCTTCTTCGTGCCGCCGCGCCTGTCGTTCGCGGTGAGCGACGTGCAATACCTGCTGACCTTCGTCGTGCTGCTGTCGGTCGGCCTCGTGATCGGCCAGCTCACCGCCGGCCTGCGCGAACAGGCCAGCGTGGCCGTGCAGCGCGAGACCGAGGCACGCACGCTGTACGAACTGGCGCGCGAGCTGTCGGCGGCGCTGACCACCGACCAGATCGTCGCGATCGGCAGCCGTTTCCTGCGCGCCGCCCTCGATGCGGGCTCGACGTTCTTCCTGGTTTCGCCGGAAGGCCGGCTGCTGCCGCCGACGGTCGATCCGGGGCAGGGCGCCGTGCGCGGCGACGGCATCGACCGCGTGCTCGCGCAATGGGTGTTCGACCACGGCCAGCCGGCCGGCACGGGTACGAACACGCTGCCCGGCAGCAGCGTGCTCTACCTGCCGCTGAAGGCGCCCATGCAGACGCGCGGCGTGCTGGCCGTGGAGCCGGCGGCGTGGCGCGCCCTCGCACAGCCCGCGCTGCGGCGGCAGGCGGATGCCTTCTGCACGCTGATCGCCATTGCCATCGAGCGCCTGCATTACGTCGAAGTCGCGCAGCAGGCGCTGCTGTCGATGGAATCCGAGCGGCTGCGCAGCTCGCTGCTGGCGGCGGTCTCGCACGACCTGCGTACGCCGCTGACGAGCCTGATCGGCATGGCCGAGACCCTGCAACGCGGCGAGCCGCTGGCGCCGTCCACGGCCGGGACCGTCGACGCCATGCTGGAGCAGGCGCGCCGCATGCGGACGCTGGTGGTCAACCTGCTCGACATGGCCAAGCTGCAGGCCGGCGGCGTGCGCACGCACCAGGAATGGCAGTCGGTGGAGGAACTGGTGGGCGCCAGCCTCGCCGCCATGCGCGACGCGCTGGCGCGGCACAAGGTGGTGGTGGCCAGCCTCGGGCAGGTGCCGCTGATCCAGTGCGACGCCGTGCTGATCGAGCGGGTGCTGTGCAACCTGCTGGAGAATGCCGCCAAGTACACGCCGGACGGCACCGAGATCCGCATTTCGGCCGGCGTGGCGGAGGGCGAGGTCCGCATCGTGGTGGAAGACGACGGACCCGGCGTGCCGCGCGGCATGGCACGGCAGATTTTCGAGAAATTCACGCGCGGGGAGAAGGAGTCGGCCACGGTGGGCGTGGGGCTGGGGCTCGCGGTGTGCGAGGCCGTCGTGCAGGCGCACGGCGGGCGCATCTGGGTGGAACCGGCCCAGCGCGACGACCGGCCCGCCGGGCAGGCCGGGGCGCGCTTCGTCGTGGCGCTGCCGTATGTCGCGCCGCCGGCGCTGGTGCCGGAGCCGCAGGCATGACGCGCGGACCGGAAAGAACCGAGAGCAAGAGAGACCCGATGTCATTCCAGTTTTCCCCGACGATCCTGCTGGTCGAGGACGAGCCGCACATCCGCCGCTTCGTGCGGACCACACTGGAAGCCGAGGGCTGCGCCGTGCACGAAGCGGAGTCGCTCAAGCGCGGTCTGATCGAAGCCGGCACGCGCCAGCCGGATCTCGTCATCCTCGACCTCGGCCTGCCGGACGGTGACGGCCTGCAACTGATCCCCGAGATGCGCGGCTGGACCGAAGTCCCCATCCTCGTGCTGTCGGCCCGCACCGGCGAGGCCGACAAGATCGCCGCGCTCGACGCCGGCGCCGACGACTACCTGACCAAGCCCTTCGGCGTGGGCGAACTGGTGGCCCGCCTGCGCGTGCTGCTGCGGCGGCATGCCAGGGCCAATCCGCAGGGCTCGCCGGTGGTGGAGTTCGGCGACGTGCGGGTCGACCTCGCCAGCCGGATCGTCTCGCGCGGCGGGGAGGCGGTCCACCTGACCCCGCTCGAATACCGTCTCCTTGGGGCTCTCATCGCCCATCGCGGCAAGGTCATGACCCACCGCGAACTGCTGCGCGAGGTGTGGGGACCGGGACAATCGGAAAGCAGCCAGTACCTGCGTGTCTACATGGGCCACCTGCGGCACAAGCTGGAGTCCGATCCGGCCCAGCCGGCCTATCTGCTGACCGAAGTCGGGATCGGCTACCGGTTCGCCGGCTAGCTCCGGACGCGAGACGGCAGACGACATGGGATTCCTCGACTGGCTGCGCCGCAGCCGCCGCAGCGACGGCCCTGGCCGCGCTGAGCGGGAGGAACAGGCCGCACTGGCCGAACGCCTGACCCGCCTCAGCCCGCGCCTGCGCCTCGTGCCGGGCTACGCCGGACGCCTTGCGCCGGACATCGGCACCGCGCTGGCCTTCGCGCGCGAACTGGTCGCCGGACTGCCGCCGCCCCGTATCGCCAGCGCGAGCACATGGGGCGACGACCCGTATATCCATGCTTTCTTCGGCGCGTCGCACGACGTCACGCTGGCCTTCAGCCGCTCGTCTGACCTGCGCGACTACTTCGCCGCCGAGCCGTTCCTCGAAGAAGCGTATGTCGTGCTCGGCATGGCGATGACCGAGCGCCGCACGCTTGGCGTCGCCCTGGAAGGCGGCGTGCTCCACTCCGATGTGCCCCAGACCACGATCAGCTTCGTCGACCACCAGGTCCACATCTTCGGCGCGGACGATGCGGCCTTGCGCGAGGAAATCGTCATGCGCCTGCTGGACCAGCTGGTGCTGCAAGGGCTGGCCGCCTCGCAGAACGACGGCCAGCGCCGGATGGAACTCCAGCAGGAGCAGGCGCTGCTGAAGGAACGGCTGCACCTGCTGCGCCGGGAAGGCGTGGGCCTGCGCGGAGTGGTCGGCGGCGAGGACGGCGGCACGCGCCACGAGCGCGCCCGGCTGCACGCGCGGGTCGACCAGATCGATGCGGAGCTCGCCACGCTGTCGGCCCCGCCCGGCAAGGTCGACGCGCTGCAGTGCCACCTCGATGGCGTGTGCGACGCGCTGGCCAACGCCGCCAGTTCGTTCCGCATCGAACGCCGGCGCATCCGCCTCAGCCGCGTCAACGTGCTGCTTCCCCACGACAGCGACACGCCCGGCGACGACCTCGACATCCTGACCGCCCACGTCCCCGGCGATCCACCGCTGGTGCGCACCTTCGTGCTGGCGCGGTATGCGCGCCAGGGCATGATGTCGCAGGCGAGCCTGCTCGATGAAGCGGAGCGGTTCCTGTAGCGGCGCCAACAGATCGACCGGCGGTTTGCTCCCCTCTCCCCTTGGGAGAGGGGTTGGGGGTGAGGGCAGGCTGTCGAGCCACCGATAGCGCTCGACGTGGCGCCGCCCCTCACCCCTGCCCCTCTCCCGATGGGAGAGGGGAGAAAGCAGCCGGGCCTTCGCGCGTCAGCGCAGCCTGAACGTCAGCCACACCAGCAACGCCACCGGCAGCAGCACGCACCAGAATCCCGCCGCCACATAGGCCAGCGCGCCGAGCACGGCCCCGGCAGCGAAGCTTGCCACGGCGGGCACCATCTTGCGTAGTCGCGCGCGGATGGCATTGGCCTGCTCCGGTCCCGCCGAGGGCAGGTCGACGAGGTCGATCACGACCTGGGTGGTATTGCCGGTCATGATCGTGGTCGGGCCGAGATCGGCAAGCGATGTCCGCGACAGCGCGTTCTGGATGCCCATGCCGGCGATCGCCAGCAGCCCGGCCACCGTGGCCGGCAGGGCGGTCGCACCGAGGTTGCCGGTGGCCGCGGCCCATTCGCCGACCGCGATGAAGGCCAGCAGGAACACGCACTGCAGGCCGAGGAGGATCGACGTGGCGGGCCGTTGCGCCTTGGCAAGCCACGTCTCCATGAGGCGTGCGCCGCCTACCGCCACGACAAAGGCCGGCAGGGCGAGCAGCTTGGTGGCCAGGCCTGCGCCCTGGCCGGTCAGGCCGACGCCGATCATCACGAAGTTGCCGGTCACGTGGGCCGTGAACAGCCCGAACAGCGCGACGAAGCCCACCACATCGACGTAGCCGGCGATGAACGACAGCGCGCAGCCCACCAATCCGGGCCGGGATGTCATCGGGGCGTGGCGTCCTTGCCGAGCCCCGCCTCGGCGCGCCCGGGATCGGCCTGCGCGACCAGCGTCGGCGGCGCGCCGGAGATCTTCGGCACGCATTCCGTGCGGAACCACGCCACCGTGAGCGGCTCGCCCGCGATCACACGCTTGACCGTCGGCACCACCTGCTCACCGATCAGCATGCCGAGCAGGCCGATCAGCGCGATGGCGGGCGGGGCGGGCGAGCGCACCTGCAGCAGCGCGTAGATGATGCCGACGAGGATGCCCGCGCCGAACGAAACGAGATAGAGCTTCATGAGGGGTCTCCATTTATGAGAGCCAGCTTGAACATCTCCGTCGCCCCCGCGAACGCGGGGGCCCAGCGTCTTGCAGGCGCCGGAAAAGGCACTGGGTCCCCGCTTGCGCGGGGACGACGTTTGAAACCGGTTCCGTGTCTTCTCACGTCCCGCGCAGGTCGTGCCACGCCACCAGCACGAAGCCGCCCGCGAGCCCGAGATGCTCGAAGAACCCGTTCTCCAGCATCATCCGGTCCGGCATCGGCGCATTCCAGAAGGCATTGGCGAGGAACGACGCCATCACCGTGAACACCGCCAGCGCCAGCGCCCCGAGCCAGCGGCCCTTGCCGCTGAGGATCATGGCCGAGGCGCCCAGTTCCAGCACGATCACCGCTACGGCCAGCGGCCCGGCCGGGCTCAGGCCGAAGTGGTGCATCTCGCCGAGGGCGGCCGGGAAGTCGAACGCCTTGGTCAGGCCGCCCTGCAGGTAGGCGGCGCACAGGGCGAGCATGGCCAGCCAGCGGATTGCCGGCGTGGCGAGGCGTGCCAGACCGGCGCCGGGCGGGGCATGGGGATGGGTGGTGCGTTCCAGCATGGCTTGCTCCCGGTTCAGAACGCCCAGCACGAGCAGCCGAGCGCGCCCCAGAACTGGCGATGGTCGCCGGCCGGCACCTGCGAGGCCCAGGCGCGCGCATGGGCGTGGCCGTGGACGCCGCAGGCGCTGGCACAGCCGCAGGCCGCGCTGAGGGCGGCGGCCGCCGGGCGGGACTGGTAGCCGCCGTAGGCGCGCACCGGCGACCAGTCCGGCATGGCGGGCGGGATGAGCGGGTCGAGGTCGCGGAAGGCGTCAGCGCCGTAGACCACCTTGCCGCCGAGCACCGTCAGCACGGAGGTGATGGCGGCAATGTCGTCGCCGGGCACGCTCATGTAGTCGGCGGACAGCACGGCGCAGTCGGCAAGCTGGCCCGCCTGGATCTGCCCCTTCTTGCCTTCTTCGTTCGAGAACCACGTGTTGGCCTCGGTCCACAGCCGCAGCGCGGTCTCGCGGTCGAGCAGGCTGGCCTGCGGGTAGAGCGCCAGCCCGCCGACCGTCTTGCCGGTCACGAGCCAGGAGAGCGATACCCACGGGTTGTACGACGCCACGCGCGTGGCGTCGGTGCCCGCGCCGACCTTGATGCCGCGCTCCAGCATCTTGCGGATGGGCGGCGTGTGTTCGGCCTGCTTCGCGCCGTAGCGCTCGACGAAATACTCGCCCTGGTAGGCCATGCGGTGCTGCACGGCGATGCCCCCGCCGAGCGCGGCGATGCGGTCGAGGTTGCGGTCGGTGATGGTCTCGGCGTGGTCGAAGAACCAGTGCAGGCCGTCGAATGGCATGTCGCGGGCTACCTTCTCGTAGACGTCGAGGGCGCGCGAGATGGTCTCGTCGTAGGTGGCATGCAGCCGCCACGGCCAGCGATGCTCGACCAGCAGGCGGATCACCGGTTCGAGGTCGGCTTCCATCGACGGCGGCATCTCGGGCCGTTCCACGCGGAAGTCCTCGAAGTCGGCCGCGGTGTAGACCAGCATCTCGCCGGCGCCGTTGTGGCGGTAGAGGTCGTCGCCCTGTCCGGGGCGGACCTTGCCGGCCCAGGTGCGGAAGTCGTTCAGCTCGTCCTTCGGCTTCTGCGTGAAGAGGTTGTAAGCGAGGCGGACCGTCAGTTGCCCGTCCTTGTGCAGGTCCTCGATGACGGCGTAGTCCTCCGGATAGTTCTGGAAGCCGCCCCCGGCGTCGATCACGCCCGTCACGCCGAGCCGGTTCACCTCGCGCATGAAATGCCGCGTGGAATTCTTCTGGTACTCGGGCGGCAGCTTCGGCCCCTTGGCGAGCGTGGCGTAGAGGACAGTGGCGTTTGGCTGGGCGAGCAGCAGGCCGGTGGGGTTGCCCTGCGCGTCGCGTACGATTTCTCCGCCGGGCGGGTTGGGGGTGTCCTTGGTATAGCCGACCGTGCGCAGCGCAGCGCCGTTGAGCAGGGCCCGGTCGTACAGGTGAAGGATGAACACCGGTGTGTCGGGCGCGGCGGCGTTGAGTTCCTCGATGGTCGGCAGGCGCTTCTCGGCGAACTGGTGCTCGGTGAAGCCGCCCACCACGCGCACCCACTGCGGCGCGGGCGTGCGCGCCACCTGCTCGCGCAGCATGCGCATGGCGTCGGCGAGCGAGGCCACGCCGTCCCAGCGCAGTTCCATGTTGTAGTTGAGGCCGCCCCGGATGATGTGCATGTGGCTGTCGATCAGGCCGGGGATGACGCGGCGACCGCCGAGGTCGACCACCCTGGTGCCGGCGTCCGCCAGCCGCATCACGTCCTCGCGCGTGCCGACCGCGGTGAAGCGGCCGTCCGCGATGGCGGCGGCTTCGGCCTGCGGATTGGCGCGGTCGAGCGTGGTGAACTTGCCGTTGACGAGGATGAGTGTCGCGGGGGCGGATGACATGGCGGGGGCTCCTTGATACGTCCTTGGCACCCGGCTTTTTTGCTCCCCTCTCCCGCCTGCGGGAGAGGGGTTGGGGGAGAGGGCAGGCGGCCATGCCGGCGATATCGCTCGACGTAGCGCCGCCCCTCTCCCCCGGCCCCTCTCCCATACATGGGAGAGGGGAGCAAACAACCAGGCTGTTTCGTTCTGTCAGCGGTTCCCGGCCCTCTTACTTCGACAGGAAGGCCAGCAGATCCGCGTTGACCTCGTCCGCCTGCGTCACACACATCCCGTGCGAGCCGCCCGGGTAGACCTTGAGCGTGCCGTCCTTGACCAGCTTGACCCCAAGGCGGGCCGCGTCGTCGATCGGCACGATCTGGTCGTCGTCGCCATGCAGGAACAGCGTCGGCACGTCGATCTTCTTCAGGTCGTCGGTGTAGTCCACTTCCGAGAACTCCCGGATGCAGGCGTACTGGCCGACGATGCCGCCCGCCATGCCCTGCGCCCAGAAGGCGTCGATGGTGCCCTGCGAGACCTTGGCATTCGGGCGGTTGAAGCCGAAGAACGGCACCGCGAGGTCCTTGTAGAACTGCGAGCGGTTGTCGGCCACGCCCTTGCGGATGCCGTCGAACACTTCCATCGGCAGCCCGCCCGGGTTGTTCGCCGTCTTCAGCATGATCGGCGGCACGGCGCCGATCAGCACGGCCCGCGACACGCGCCTCGTGCCATGGCGGCCGATGTAGTGCGCCACCTCGCCGCCGCCGGTGGAGTGGCCGACCAGCATGGCGTCCTTCACGTCGAGGGCGTCGAGCACGGCGGCCAGGTCGTCGGCGTAAGTGTCCATGTCATTGCCCCGGGCGGGCTGGCCCGAGCGGCCGTGTCCGCGGCGGTCGTGGGCGATGACGCGGTAGCCCTTGAGCGACAGGAAAAGCATCTGCGCATCCCACGCATCGGAACAGAGCGGCCAGCCATGCGAGAACACCACCGGACGGCCGGAGCCCCAGTCCTTGTAGAAGATCTGCGTGCCGGCCTTGCTTGCGACGAAGTGTCCGGTCGAATTGGCTTGTGTCGTCATGGCTGGCCTCTCTGCTGTCTGCGTGGATGAAGCGGGGTGGGTCGGAGCAACGCCTGCTTACTTCGCCGGGACCGGCGCCAGCACTTCACCGTGCTTCACGCGCTCGCCGGCCTTGTGGACCATGGTGTACGCATAGTCCACGCCCATGCCATAGCCGCCGGAGTGCTCGCGCACGATGGCCATGACCTGTTCGTAGGTTTCCTTGCGCGCCCAGTCGCGCTGCCATTCGAGCATGACCTGCTGCCAGGTCATGGGCACCACGCCGGCCTGGATCATGCGCTGCATGGCGTAGTCGTGGGCTTCCTTCGAGGTGCCGCCCGACGCGTCGGCCACCATGAAGATCTCGTAGCCGGCGCCTTCCATCGCGGCGAAGGCGAAGCCGTTGTTGCAGACCTCGGTCCACAGGCCGGCCACGACCACCTTCTTCTGACCATTGCGGGCGAGCGCGTCGCGCACCTTCTGGTCGTCCCACGAATTCATCGAAGTGCGTTCAAGGATAGGGTGTTCCGGGAAGACGGCAAGCAGTTCGGGGTAGGTAAAGCCGCTGAACCCTTCGGATTCGACGGTGGTGATGGTGGTGGGAACATTGAAGGCCTTGGCGGCCTTGGCGAGGGCCACCACGTTGTTCTTCAGCTGCTGGCGGTCCATCGACTGGACGCTGAAGGCCATCTGCGGCTGGTGGTCGATGATGATGAACTGGCAGTTCTGGGCGGTCAGCAGGTCGGGCTTGTTGGACATGTCGGACTCCTGGTGTCGTGGGGGGCGGGGCAGGGATGCCGGGGATGCCTCGTTGGTCGGCCTCGGAAGTCTGGTCGAAATCTGTGTCAGTTGGGTAAATCGGAAATGTCAAATGACACGAAGTGCGTCGGACGGCCCGGGGGCGCTTTCTCTGGCGCAGTGGATTAGCCAGCTTTGCCCAGCAGGGCCGCCAGCCCGTTGGCGAGTTCGCCGCGGGCCAGCGGCTTGCGCAGTGTCTCGTCGGCGCCGAAGTCGCGCGGGGAACGGCCCGTCAGGTCGCCCAGGTAGCCGCTCATCAGCAGCACCGGCATGTCGGGCCGCAGCTTGCGGATCTCGGCGATCAGTGCCGTGCCGGTCATGCCCGGCATGCGCTCGTCGGTCAGCACGGCGTCGAAGGCGTCCGGATCGTTGCGGAAGGCCTCGCAGGCAGCCAGGCTCGACGTGAAGGGCACGGGCTGGTAGCCGAGTTCCCGGAGGGTCTCTTCCGACAGGCGCACCAGCGGTTCCTCGTCGTCCACCACCAGCACGCGTTCCCGGTTTCCGCGCGGCAGGCTGGAGGCGCAGTCGTGCCCGGTGCCGGGCGCCTCGCCGCTATGCGGCACGAAGACACTGAACACGCTGCCCTTGCCAACCGTCGTGCTGACCACGATGCCGCCGCCGACGTCGAGCACGATGCCATGCACCAGCGACAGCCCGAGCCCCGTGCCCACGCCCACTTCCTTGGTGGTGAAGAACGGATCGAAGATGCGGTCGAGGATGGCCGCCGGGATGCCGGTGCCGTGGTCCTCCACCTGCAGCACGAGGTAGCGGTCGGCGGGCAGCACGGAGGTGGCCGTCACCAGCGGCGCCGTCAGCGTCACCAGGTTCAGGCCGACGAGGATGTCGCCCCCGTCGGGCATGGCCTGTACGGCATTCGTCACAAGGTTCATGACGACCTGGTGGATCTGCGTCGGGTCGCCCTGCATGGCGGCGCGGCCGGTGTGCAGCGCGGTGACGATGCGGACATGCGGCGGCAGCGTGGCCGAGACGAGTTCGACCGACTCCTGCACCACCGCCTCCACGTGCACGGCGATGCGCTCGTTGCAACCGCTGCGGCTGAAGGCCAGGATGCGGTCCACCAGCGAGCGGCCGCGCTCGCCCGCGCTGATGATGTTGTCGAGGTCGCGCCGCAGCCGGCTGCCCGGCGGCGCGCTGCGCAGCGCCATTTCGCCGTAGCCGAGGATCACGCCGAGGATGTTGTTGAAGTCGTGCGCGATCCCGCCCGCCAGCGTGCCCATGGCTTCGAGCCGCCGCGCCTGGTGCAGGGCGCCCTGGGTGCGCTTGTAGATGTCGATGTCGCTGATCGAGCCGGCCATCCGCACCGCCTTGCCGCTGGCGTCGCGCATGCAGAGGCCGCGGATGCGGACCCAGCGGAAGCCGCCGTCTTCGGTCATCAGCCGCCATTCGCCCACGAAGGCGGGCGCGCTGCCCTGCAGGTAGCGGGCGAGCAGGTCGTCGGCCTGCGGCGCGTCGTCGGGGTGCATCCGGATCAACTGCTCCCAGGCGCTGCGGGGGCGCCGTGTCTCGCCCACGGGAATGCCGTAGATGGCCTGCGCCTGCTCGGACATGTACATCCTGCCGGTGCAGAGGTCCCAGTCCCAGATGCCGTCGGACGATGCCGACACCGCGAGCCGGAAGCGCTCCTCGCTCTCGCGCAGCGCGGCGTCGATGCACTTGCGCTCGGCGGCCATGGCCGAGATATGGGTGAAATGCTCCAGCACGGCGCGCTGGTGGTCGGTGGGCGGCCCGGTCTCGCGCGACTGCAGCACGAACATACCGAGGACCTTGTCCTCGCTCGACGAGATCGGCGTGCAGACCACCGAGCGGAAGCCATAGCGCAGCGCCAGCTCGCAGTATTCGATCCAGCCGGTGCTGGCGGCCAGGTCGGGGATGACGATGGTCTTGCGCTGCTGGATGGCCGAGGCGCAGGGGCCGGCGTACAGGCTCATCTTGCCGCCGCCGGTGTCGGCGATCAGCGCTTCAAGGTCCTCGGTGAACGCCCGGGGCAGGCCCGGCGCGACGAAGTCGACCACGGTGCTGCCGTCGTCATCGAGCAGCCAGACGGACGAAACGCAGCCGGGGAGCATGTCGTCGAGCATGCGGCAGGTGGTGTCGAGCGTCGCCCCGAGCGAGGTGGGGCGGGTCAGCATCTCGAGCACGGTGCGCTCGGCTTCGAGCAGGCTTTCGGCGCGCTTGAGGTCCTCGATGTCCACGGTCTGCCCGAACCACTTGACCAGCTTGCCGTTGGCGTCCTGGTAGGGCGTGGCGCGGAACAGGAACCAGCGGTAGACGCCATCGTTGCGGCGCAGCCGGGCCTTGGCTTCGCCGGCGAGGCCGGTGGTGAGGAGGTTCTTCCAGATGTCGAGCAGCTGGAGCAGGTCGTCGGGATGGATGGTGATCTGCCAGCCCCAGCCGCGCGTGTCTTCCAGGCGGGTGCCGGTGTATTCGAGCCAGCGCAGGTTGAGGAAGTCGACATAGCCGTCGGGCAGCGCGCTCCAGATCAGTCCCGGCGCCTGGTCGAGCGTCAGCTGGAACTGCAAGGCCTCGCCCCGGGCCTTGTCGGCTTCCTCGTCGGACAGGATGGTCGGGTGGTTCATGGCACACACGCGGGTGTGACCGGCGTCCGGTCAATGCATCGGCTCCGCCTCGGCGGCGAAGACGTAGCCGCAGCCGCGCTGGGTGCGGATCAGGCAGCCCGGGCCGCCATCGGCGTCCGGGGCGTTCAGCTTGCGGCGCAGGCGGCCGACCTGCACGTCGATGGCGCGGTCGTAGACCTCGTCGTTATGCAGCCGGGACAGCTCAAGCAGCTGGTCGCGGGTCAGGATGCGCTGCGGCGCCGCCAGGAAGGCGGCCAGCAGGTTGAATTCCGTATTCGTCAGCGCCACGACCACCCCGTCCGGCCGCACGAGCCGCCGCAGCCGCACGTTCAGCTCCCACCCGGAAAAGCGGTAGCCGCGGATGCGGGTGAGCCGGTCCGCCACCGACTCCCGCGAGCGCGACCGGCGCAGCAGCGCGCGCACCCGCGCCAGCAGTTCGCGCGGGGAGAAGGGCTTGGTCAGGTAGTCGTCCGCGCCGAGTTCGAGGCCCATCACGCGGTCGGCTTCCTCGCACTTGCCGGTCAGCATGATGATGGGGAGGTCGGACTCGTCGCGCAGGCGCCGGGTGATGCGCATGCCATCCTCGCCCGGCAGCTTCACGTCGACGATCAGCAGATCGATGGTCTCGCGGGCCAGCACGTCCCCGACCAGCCGGCCGTCGGGGAGCGCGGTCACGCGGATGTCGTTGTCGCCGAGATAGTCGACGATGAGCTGGCGGATCATCGGATCGTCGTCCACGGCAAGGACATGCACGGCACTGGGCGGCGGCGATTGCACTTTCATGTCCCTTCCCGGTCGGGAGCGCGCGGGGGCGTGGCGCGCTTTCAGCTTGCATGGAAGCACACCGCGGCGGTCTCGTAAATGGTGGGGGTGGGCCGGCGGATGTCATTTGACACATTCGGGTGATGCGGGGCCTGGCGGGGAGATCGGGAAGGGTGGATTTGGTTCGGAGACTTTGAGATGCGTGAGACGCTATTGTGATAAGAATAGTTATCGAAATGGCATCTGATTGGAGCAAAGCAGCAGGTGTCCAATCGTCGTCGAATCGTGCGTTCAGGCTGCCATACACTTCTGTCGGAGCTGAACTCCCAACGGAACGAAGACATGACCCTTTCCCCCGCCATCCCCATCCTCCGCATCTTCTCGGTCGACAAGGCCAAGGAGTTCTACCTGGACTTTCTCGGCTTCACGCTCGACTGGGAGCACCGCTTCGAGGAGGGCGCCCCGCTTTACGCGCAGATCCGGCGCTCGGGGCTCGTGCTGCACCTGAGCGAGCACTATGGCGACGCCACGCCCGGATCGACCGTGTTCGTGCCAATGGAAGATATCGACGCGCTCCACCGGGAACTGCAGGGGAAGCAGTACCCGTATGCCCGGCCGGGCGTGGACGATCTGGATTGGGGCCGGCAGCTACAGGTTGCCGATCCGTTCGGCAACCGGCTGCGGTTCTGCGAGCAGCGCGGGAGCTAGTGTCCCGTCCCGCGCCGCGGAAGCTCAGCGGCCGAGGCCGGCGTCTTCCATATACGCCGCGATCACCGCGTCGAAGCTGCTGTCCGCCTGGAATCCAAGCGCCAGCGCCCGCCCGGTATCCCACGCCGCCGGCCACGTGCCGACGATATTCTCGATCCGTTCCTCGCGTTCCCACGTGACCCGGTCGGCCACCGCATCGCCGGCCACGCGGCGCAGGGCGTCGACCATGCCGGCCGCCGTGACCGACAGCCCCGGCAGGTTCACCACGCGGCGGTTGCCCAGCCGCGCGCCATCCAGTTCGATGCCATGCGCCAGCGCCGTCACCGCGGCGCGCGGGGAGAGCAGCCACAGCGCGGTGTCCGGCTTCACGGGGCAGTTCGCCGCCACACCGGCCAGCGGCTCGCGGATGATGCCGCTGGCGAACGACGAGGCTGCCGCATTCGGCTTGCCGGGCCGCACGCTGATGGTCGGCAGGCGCAGCACCCGGCCGTCGACGAAGCCGCGGCGGCTGTAGTCGGATAGCAGCAGTTCGCCGATGGCCTTCTGCACGCCGTACGACGATTGCGGATTCAGCGCCGTGTCGTCCTGCACGACCGGCGGCAGTTCGCCGCCGTAGACCGCGACCGAGCTGGTGAACAGGACGCGGGGCTTGTGGCCCTGCTTGCGGCAGGTTTCGAGCAGCGCGCGCGAGGCGTCGAGGTTGACGCGCATGCCGAGGTCGAAGTCCGCCTCGGCCTGGCCCGAGACCACGGCGGCGAGGTGGAAGATGGCGCCAGTCTGCGCGTCGATGGCCTCGGCCAGCACGGCGGGGTCCGACAGGTCGCCGGTCACCACGCGCACGCGGGCGTCGTCGAGCCCTTGCGGGGCGACCACGTCGAGCAGGGTCAGGCGGTCGATGGCGACGGCGCGGCCGTCGAGATCCAGGCTGCCGCGCTGGAGCAGCAGGCGCGCCAGTTGCAGGCCGAGGAAGCCGGCGCTGCCGGTAATCAGTACGTTCATGGTGTGGTTCCGGAAAGGGTTCAGCGCTTCAGGTAGGGCTTGAGCCAGCCAAGTCCGGCCGACGTGCCGGCGCGCGGGCGGTATTCGCAGCCGATCCAGCCGTCGTAGCCGAGGCCGTCGATGACGTCGAACAGGTACGGGTAGTTCAGTTCGCCGAGATCGGGCTCGTGGCGCTCCGGCACGCCGGCAATCTGGATATGGCCGATGCCGGCAAAGTCGCGCTTGAGCTTGACCGCCAGGTCGCCCTCGACGATCTGGCAGTGGTAGCAGTCGAACTGGACCTTCAGGTTGTCGGCGCCGACCTCCTTGCAGACGGCCTGCCCGTGGTCCTGCCGGGTCAGGAAGTAGCCGGGCATGTCGCGCGGGTTGATCGGCTCGATCAGGACGGTCACGCCCTGCGCGGCGGCGGCGCGGGCGGCGTAGGCCAGGTTTTCGAGATAGCGGGCACGGCGGGGCGCGCGGTCCTCGCCGGCCGGCAGGATGCCAGCCATCACGTGGATGCGGTCATTGCCCAGCACCGCCGCGTATTCCAGCGCGCGGCCAATGCCGTCGCGGAATTCGGCCTCTCGGCCCGGCAGCGTGGCAATGCCGCGTTCTCCTGCCGCCCAATCGCCCGGCGGGGCATTGAACAGGGCCTGGACCAGCCCGTTGGCGTCGAGCCGGGCCTTGATCTCGGCGGCGGGGTATTCGTACGGAAAGAGGTATTCCACGGCCTGGAAGCCGTCCGCCGCGGCGGCGGCGAAGCGGTCCAGGAAGTCGTGTTCCGTGTACATCATCGACAGGTTGGCGGCGAAGCGCGGCATTGCTTGACTCCTTGAATTCGATGCTTTCGGTTCTTTCGGTTCTTCTAGCGGTTGACCAGTTTCGAAGGCGTCAGCCACACGAGCACGGCGCCGACCACGAGGATCGCCGACAGCACGTACATGGGCAACTGCGTGCTGTGCGTCAGGTCCTTGAGCGTGCCGACCATGTAGGGCGAGACGAATCCGGCGAGGTTGCCGACCGAGTTGACCACGGCGATGCCCGAGGCCGCCGCGATGCCCGACAGGAAGGCCGTCGGCAGCGACCAGAACAGCGGCGCGCAGGTCAGCACCCCGGCGGCGGCCAGCGACAGCGCGGCGATGGCCACGACGGTATTGTCGGTAAACGAGGCGGCAATGGCGAACCCCAGCGCGCCCATCAGCGCCGGCACGATCAGGTGCCAGCGGCGCTCGCGGCGCGCGTCGGCGCTGTGGCCGAGAATGTTCATGACGACGATCGCGCAGATGAACGGGATGGCCGACAGCAGGCCAATGTGGAAGTTGCCCGTCACGCCGCTCGCCTTGACCAGCGTCGGCATCCAGAACGTCAGTGCGTACTGGCCGGTGACGAAGCAGAAGTAGATCAGGCACATCCACCACACGCGGCCGTCGCGGAACACGGCGCCGAGCGAGTGGCCGTGCGCGCTGCCGGCCGCCGCGCCGGCGTTGCGCTGGTCTTCCTCGACGTTGCGCTTGAGCACGCGCTTCTCGTCGGCGTCGAGCCACGGCGCCTTGTCGATGCCGTCGCGCAACACGAAGACGGTGGCCACGCCGATCAGCAGCGCGGGCACGGCTTCGATCAGGAACATCCATTGCCAGCCGCGCAGGCCGTGGGTGTCGTTGAAGATGTCCATGATCCAGCCCGACAGCGGATTGCCGAACATGCCGGCGACCGGGATGCCCGACATGAAGAGGGCGATCATCTTCGCGCGGCGGTTGGCCGGATACCAGTAGGTCAGGTACAGGATGACGCCGGGATAGAAGCCCGCCTCGGCAAGACCGAGCAGGAAGCGCATCACGTAGAACGAGGTCGGCGTCTTCACGAACATGAAGAGCGCCGAGACGATCCCCCACGTGATCATGATCCGCGCGATCCAGACTCGCGCGCCGAGGCGGTGCATCAGCAGGTTGCTGGGCACCTCGAACAGGAAGTAGCCGATGAAGAAGAGTCCGGCCCCAAGGCCGAACACCGTCTCGGAGAACGCCAGGTCCTGCGCCATCTGCAGCTTGGCGAAGCCGACGTTGACGCGGTCGAGATACGCGATCACGTAGCACAGCATCAGGAACGGCATGATGCGCCAGAACACCTTGTTGTAGGCGCGTTTCTCGATCAGGGACTCGGCGTCGGCCGGGCTTCCATAGGCCGGCACGCTGGCCGCCTGGTTGGTTGGGTTCATCATGGTCTCCGGGTTACGGCTTCGGGGGCGCGAGTGCTCTCCGCGCGGTAGCCGGATGGCTGCCGCGACCGGGTCGCGTCGGGGTGGTCAGGGGTTGTGCGGGGCTTACCAGCGCGCCTGGAAACTGTCGCGCAGTTCAGCCAGTGCGCGCTCGTCGAGGGCGGCGCGGGCGGCGAAGCCCGGCGTGTCCTTCATCATCATCCATAGCCGGGCGGTCTCCTCCAGTTCCTCGAGCGCGAACGCCGCACGCGAGACACCCGATTCCCAGACCACCGGCCCGAGCCGCTCCAGCAGCACGCCGCGCACGCTGGCGGCAAGCGCCGCCACGCGCTCGGCCACGGCGGGATCGCCGGGACGATGGTAGGGAATGAGCGGAATGTGGCCAACCTTCATCACGTAGTACGGCGTGAGGGGCGGCAGCACGCTGCCGGGTTGCCAGACGCCGGCCAGCGTCAGCGCCACCAGGTGCGTGGAGTGCGTGTGGACCACGGCCCGCGCCTGCGGGTTGTTGTCGTAGATGGCGCGGTGCAGGGTCAGCGTCTTCGAGGGCTTGTCGCCCGAGACCCAGGTGCCGTCGGCGGCGACCTTGGCCACGGCGGCCGGGTCCATCATGCCGAGGCAGGCGTCGGTCGGGGTAATCAGCCAGCCGTCGTCGAGCCGCGCGCTGATGTTGCCGGCCGAGCCGACCGTGTAGCCGCGCTGGTAGAGACTGGCGCCGACGCGGCAGATTTCCTCGCGCAGGCGGCTTTCCTCGCTCATCTGGCTCATGGCTGGCCTCCAAGTTGCTGCAGGGCTTCGTCGAAGAAATGCTCGCCGCCGAAGTTGCCGGACTTGAGGGCCAGCGCGAGCGGCCTGGCGTCGAGCGTGACGGTGGCCGGCACGCCCGGCGCGATCTGGGCGCCGATGCGCAGGGCGCGCACGCCCAGCGCCTGTACCACGGCGCCGGAGGTTTCGCCGCCCGCGACCACGAAGCGACGCGTCCCGCGCGCCAGCAACCCGGCGGCCACGTCCGCGAGTGCCTGTTCGACCAGGTGGCCGGCGCGCTCCACGCCCAGCTGGGCCTGTACCGCCTTGACCTCGTCGGGGCTGGAAGTCGCATAGATCAGCACCGGCCCGGCGTGGCTGGCGGCGAAGGCAAGGGCGGTGTCGGCCACCGCCTCGCCACGGGCGAGAGCCAGCGGGTCGATGCGCAGGGCAGGGCGCTTGTCCGCGAGCCAGCGCGCCACCTGGCCGTTGGTCGCGCGCGAGGCGCTGCCAGCGAGCACCACGCCGGGGCCGTCGATGCGCGGCACGGCGGCGGCATCGCCACGCTGCGACAGCAGGCCGGCGCGGCGGAAGTTCGCTGGCAGGCCCAGCGCGATGCCGGAGCCGCCGGTAATCAGCGGCAGGCCGGCGCAGGCTTCGCCCAATGCCAGCAGGTCGGCGTCGGAGACGGCATCGGCAATGGCCAGCCGCACGCCATCGGCGCGCAGGGCCTCGATACGCTCGGCGACAGCCGTGGCACCGCGCGCGACGGCGTCGTAGCGCAGCAGTCCGACCTTGCTCCGGCTTTGCCGTTGCAGCACGCTGACGAGGTTGGCGTCGGTCATGGGCGTGAGCGGATGGTGCTCCATGCCGGACGCGTTCAGCAGGACGTCGCCCACGAACAGGTGGCCGCGGAAGATGGTGCGGCCGTTCTCCGGGAAGGCCGGGCAGGCGATGGTGAAATCGCTGTCGAGCGCGTCGAGGAGCGCCTCGGCGACCGGGCCGATATTGCCGGCGTCGGTGGAATCGAAGGTCGAGCAGTACTTGAAGACGAACTGGCGGCAGCCCTGTGCGCGCAGCCACCGGAGCGCTTCCAGCGACTGGGCGACGGCTTCGCCAGCCGGAATCGTGCGCGACTTCAGGGCGACAACCAGTGCGTCGGCTTCGCCGATATCGGGCACGGCCTGCGCGTCGGGCACGCCGATGGTCTGCACGGTGCGCATGCCGTTGCGCACCAGCGTGTTGGCGAGATCGGTGGCGCCGGTGAAGTCGTCGGCGATGCAGCCGAGCAGCGGTTTGGTGGTCATGCGTGCTCCTGGCTTATGGGCTTATGCGCCTTGGGATGCCTTCTTCGGCAGTTCGATGCCGGGGAAGATCTTGATGACGGCGGCATCGTCCTCGCCGCCATGCCCGGCGGTGGACGCCATCATGAACATCTGGTGCGCCGCCGCCGACAGCGGCAGCGGGAATTTGCTGGTGCGGGCGGTATCGAGCACCATGCCGAGGTCCTTGACGAAGATGTCGACCGCCGACAGCGGCGTGTAGTCGCCCGACAGGATATGCGGCACGCGGTTCTCGAACATCCACGAGTTGCCGGCGCTATGGGTGATCACGTCGTACAGCGCATCCGGGTCCACGCCTTCGCGCAGGCCCAGCGCCATGGCCTCGGCCGCCGCTGCAATGTGCACGCCCGCCAGCAGCTGGTTGATGATCTTGACCTTCGACCCCACGCCGTGCGTGTTGCCGAGGCGGTAGACCTTGCCCGAAATCGCCGCGAGCACGTCCTCGGCCAGCGCGTAGGCCTCGGCGGGGCCGGACGTCATCATGGTCATCTCGCCGCTGGCGGCACGCGCCGCGCCGCCCGACACCGGACCGTCGATCATCTGGATGCCTTGCTCGCCCAGCCGCCGGCCCAGTGCCTCGGCAAAGCCCGGCGGCACGGTGGCGCTGGCGATGACCAGCGAGCCCGGACGCATCGCCGTGGCGGCCCCGTCCGCGCCGAACAGCACGGCCTCGGTCTGCTGGGCGTTCACCACCAGCGTGATGACCACGTCGCAGCGGCTGCCCAGTTCGGCCGGGCTGGCGCACGGCACGCCGCCGGCATCGGCGAAGCGTTGCAGCACCTCGGGACGCAGGTCGCAGGCGTGGACCTTGAAGCCGGCGCGCAGCAGGGACTGCGCGACGCCGTTACCCATGGCGCCAAGGCCGATGACACCGATACTCCGGGACATGAAGAACTCCTGAATGCTGTAAGGACGGGTAAGTCGGGTCGAGGCGCGCTCAGTTGGGCGCGCCGGTACGCTCGTCGTCGCCTTCCGGCTGGCCGATCTGGGCCAGTCGGCGGGCGGCGTTGTACATGTGGGTCTGGGCGGCGTTGCGGGCGGCCAGCGCATCGCCCGCGCGGATGGCGGCGGCGATGGCCTGGTGTTCCTCGCGCACCTGCCGCGAGAAGTCGGCGCGGCGGGCCTCATTGGTGCGGGTGACGCGGGTCGCGGCTTCCAGGTACTGGCTCAGGAATTCGAGTGTCTTCAGGAAGTAGGGATTGCCGGTGGCCTCGGCGATGGCGCGGTGAAAGGCCACGTCGGCCGCGACACCGTCGCCGCCCGAGGCCACTTCGGCGTCGATGCGGGCCAGCGCGAGGTCGATGCCGGCCATGGCTGCATCGGTGCGCCGGCGGGCTGCCTGTGCGGCGACCTCGGCCTCGATGGCGCGGCGCAACTCCACGATCTGCAGGACCGATTCGAGCGTCCCCGTATCGGTGTAGTCGATCCGCAGCGGCCGGATGCCGGCCTGCTCGGTCACGAACACGCCGCTGCCCTGGCGGGACTCGACCGCCCCTTCGTGCTTGAGCCGGGCGATGGCTTCGCGGATGACCGTGCGGCTCACGCCGAATTCCTCCGACAGGACGGCCTCGGTCGGCAGCTTGTCGCCACGGGCGAAGGCGCCGCCCTGGATCTTCTCCAGCAGTTGCTCCGCAACGCTGTCGGTCAGGGCACGAGCCGGGACTTTCTGGAACACGGTGGTTCTCCGGTGATACGGTAGTCAGGTCATCATACAAATTTAACGGAAAGGCGTTACCCCGGGGAAACCCTGATTTGGTGCCCGCCGTCGCCCTCGCGCACGCGGGGGCCCAGCGTCTTTACGCGGACGCCAGAAACGTCACTGGGTCCCCGCGTGCGCGGGGACGACGAGGACTGTCAAACCGACTCTCAGCACTCCCAGGACGCCGCCCGGGCGCCGGTCTTGCCATAGCGCTCCCGCACGGCACGCAGCGTGGCGGTGTCGAGTTCGCCGTCATCGGCAAGCGCCTTGAGCGCCGCAATGACGATGGACCACCGGTCCACCTCGAAGAACGCGCGCAGGGCCTGCCGCGTATCGCTGCGGCCAAACCCGTCGGTGCCGAGCGTCACGTAGCGGCCCGGCACCCACGCACGGATCAGTTCGGGCACGGCGCGCACGTAGTCCGTGGCGGCGATGACCGGGCCGCGTACGCCTTGCATGGCGGTCGCGATATAGGCGGCAGCGGGTTCGTCGCCCAGCCGCGCGGTCCGTTCGGCGGCAATGGCGTCGCGCTGGAGCTCGGTGAAGCTGGTCACGCTCCAGACCTCGGCCTCGATGTTCCAGTCATCCTGCAGCATCCGCGCGGCGGCGAGCACTTCCGGCAGGATGGCACCGGCCCCCATCAGGTTGACGCGGGCGGTCGCCCGCTTGTCGGGCATGAGCGAATACAGGCCCTTGAGAATGCCCGCGCGCACGGCCTCTGCCCGTTCTGACGGCATCGAGGGCTGCGCGTAATTCTCGTTGCCGACGGTCAGGTAATAGAACACGTCGCGCTGCTGTTCGCCCATCTCGCGCATGCCGTGCTCGACGATCACCGCGACCTCGTAGGCAAAGCCCGGGTCCCAGGCCCGGCAGTTGGGAATGGCGGAGGCCGCGAGGTGGCTGGTGCCGTCCTGGTGCTGCAGTCCTTCGCCGCCGAGCGTGGTCTTGCCCGACGTGGCGCCGATCAGGAAGCCCCGGGCGCGCTGGTCCGCCGCCGCCCAGATCAGGTCGCCGATCCGCTGGAAGCCGAACATCGAGTAGTAGATGTAGAACGGCAGCATCGGCAGGTCGTGCACGCTGTACGACGTGGCCGCCGCAATCCACGACGAGATCGCGCCGGCTTCGGAAATGCCTTCCTCCAGGATCTGGCCGCCGGTCGACTCGCGGTAATAGAGCATCGAGCCGAGGTCTTCCGGCACGTACTTCTGGCCGAGGGGGGAATAGATGCCGACCTGCCGGAACAGGTTGGCCATGCCGAAGGTGCGCGCCTCGTCGGCCACTACCGGCACCACGCGCGGGCCGAGCGCCGCGTCCTTCAGCAGCCCGCCGAGCATCCGCACGAACGCCATCGTGGTCGACATCTCCTTGCCGGCCGCGTCCAGCGCGAATTGTCCCCAGGTGGGCAGCGACGGGATGGTCAACCCCGTCGCCGCGGCTTTCCGCCTTCTGGGCAGATAGCCTCCCAGGGCAGCCCGGCGTGCATGCAGGTATTGCATCTCCGGGCTGTCTTCTGCTGGTTTGTAGAACCTGACTTGCGCCACGTCCTCGTCGGACAGCGGCAACTGGAACCGGTCGCGGAAGGCCGTGAGGTCTTCGGTATCGAGCTTCTTCTGCTGGTGGGTCGTCATGCGGCCCTGGCCGGCGGCGCCCATGCCGAAGCCCTTCATGGTCTTGGCGAGGATGACGGTCGGCTGGCCCTTGTGCTGCAGGGCGCTGGCGTAGGCGGCGTGGAGCTTGCGCACGTCGTGGCCGCCGCGGCGCAGGCGGTCGATCTCGTCGTTGCTCATGTGCGCGACGAGGGCGGCCAGATCCGGGTTCTGCTGGAAGAAGTGCTCGCGGTTGTAGGCGCCGTCGTTGGCCGAGAAGGTCTGGAACTGGCCGTCGACGGTCTGCGCGAAGGCGCGCAGCAGGGCGCCCGTGTGGTCGCGGGCGAAGAGTTCGTCCCAGTCCGAGCCCCACAGCACCTTGATGACGTTCCAGCCGGCGCCCGCGAACAGCGTTTCCAGTTCGTCGACGATGCGGCCGTTGCCGCGCACCGGCCCGTCCAGCCGCTGCAGGTTGCAGTTGACGACGAAGACAAGGTTGTCGAGCCCCTCGCGCGCGGCCAGCGACAGGGCGCCGATCGACTCCGGCTCGTCCATCTCGCCGTCGCCGAAGAAGCCCCACACCGTGCGGCCCGCCGTTTGCAGCAGGCCCCGGTTTTCCAGGTAGCGCATGAAACGCGCCTGGTAGATCGAATTGATCGGCCCGATGCCCATCGAGCCGGTGGGGAACTGCCAGAAGTCCGGCATCAGCCATGGATGCGGATAGGAGCAGAGCCCCGGCCCGTCGATTTCGCGCCGGTAGTGCTCGAGGTGGGCTTCGGTGAGGAATCCCTCCAGATAGGCGCGTGCATACACGCCCGGCGCGGAGTGCGGCTGGAAATAGACGAGGTCGCCGCCGTGATCGGCACCGGCCGCCCGGAAGAAGTGGTGGAAGCCCACCTCGAACAAGTCCGCCGCCGACGCGTAGCTGGCGATATGCCCGCCCAGTTCCCCATAGGCGCGGTTCGCGCGCACCACCATCGCCAGCGCATTCCAGCGCAGGGCGGCGGCCAGACGCGCCTCGACGCCGAGGTCGCCCGGGTAGGGCGGCTGGTCGTCGACAGGAATCGTGTTCCGGTAGAGCGTCGGGGAAACCCGGGCGGGCGTCACGCCGCGCGACGAGGCCAGCGCCGCCAGCCTTTCGAGCAGGAACCGCGCACGCGCCTTGCCGGCATGGCCGATCACCCCTTCGAGGGCCGCGAGCCACTCGCCCGTTTCTTCGGGATCGTGGTCTTCACGGCCGGCGTTGGCGGCGAGTATCGAATGGGCAGCGTGCGACAGATCGGTCATGGCGCGACTCCGGGGCGGGGGATGGCAATGGACTCAAGGTTAAGGCCCGGGCGGCGGAATGTGTGTCTGAATTTCCGGCTATATTGCAATCCGACAGGATAAATTTTCCCGAATCTAACGGCAAAGCAGAACAGTTACACATGACGAAGACCTCACACCGGCTGGACCGCACCGACATCGCGATCCTCAACCAGCTCCAGCAGAACGCCCGCATCACCAATGCCGAGCTGGCCCGGGCGGTGAATCTCTCGCCCACGCCCTGCTTCAACCGCGTGCGGGCGCTGGAGAAACTCGGGCTCATCAAGCAGCAGGTCACGCTGCTGAACCCGGAGCCGCTGGGGCTGCGGATCAACGTCTTCATCCAGGTGAGCCTGGAGAAGCAGGTCGAGGACGCGCTGCGCCGCTTCGAGCAGGCCATCGACAAGCGGCCCGAGGTCATGGAGTGCTACCTGATGACGGGCGACGCCGACTACCTGCTGCGCGTGGTCGTGCCCAGCATGCCGGCGCTGGAACGGTTCATCCTCGACCAGCTCACGAAAATCCCGGGAGTGTCGAACATCCGCTCCAGCTTTGCGCTGAAGCAGGTGCGGTACCGGACGGCGCTGCCGTTGCCGGCGGGGGGGCTGACGTTGAGCGAGGAGGAGGAGGGCGGGGAGGAGTGGGCGTGAACGCAGTGCAAGCCGACCGGTGGTTTGCTCCCCTCTCCCGCGCGCGGGAGAGGGGAGCGAACCGCCTCACCGACTCGCCTTGCGCGGATCCTGCAACGCCGCCTCCGACCACCCCCCACCCAGATCCCCGATGAGCGACGCCGCGTCCAGCAGCCGCTGCTGCCGCACATTCAACGCCGACTGCCGCGTGTTCAGTTCAGTCGTCTGCGCCGTGGCCACCGTCGTGAAGTCCACCGTGCCGGCCCGGTATTCGTCGAGCGCGATCTGCGTGCCGCGTTCCGCGTCGCAGACGGCGGCGTCGAGGGCTTCGGCCTGTAGCGCGAGGATGCGCAGCGCGGCGAGGTCGTTTTCGACATTGGCGAAGGCGTTCAGCACCGTGCCGCGATAGTGCGCCACGGAAGCGTCGTAGCCCGCCCGCGCGGCGGCCACCGCGCCGGAGCGGGCGCCGGCGTCGAGCAGGGTTTCACTGGCGGTCGCGCCGAGCGACCACACGTAGTTGGCCACGTGAAAGAGCCCCGCCACCGGCGACTGCGCGAAGCCGCTGACGGCCGACAGCGAGATCGTCGGATACCACGCCGACACCGCGATCCCGATGGCCGCGTTGGCCGCCGCCATCTCGCGCTCGGCGGTGGCGATGTCGGGGCGGCGTTGCAGCAGGGCGGAGGGCAGGCCCACCGGCACGTCGGGCAGTTCAGGCTCGGCGGTGCTGCGCGGGATCGTCAGTTCCTCCGGATTACGGCCCACGAGGATGGCGATCGCATGCGCATTCTGGGCGCGCGCCACGCCCAGCGCGATCAGGCTGGCGCGGGCGTTCTCCAGCAGCGTGCGGGCGGCGATGAGGTCCGACGGCGGCACCGTGCCGGCGCGGTCCTGGTCCGCCACCACGCTCAGGTTGTGCTCGTCGGCCCGCACGGTCTCTTCCAGCAGGCCGATGTTGGCGTCGGTCATGCGCAGGTTTATGACCGCCGTGGCGAGGGCGATCTGGGCCGACAGCGTGGCATTGGCGAGCGTCGCCTCGCTGGCCTGCGCGTTGGCGGTATTCTGCTCGATGGTGCGGCGCACCTGCCCCCACAGGTCCGGCGCCCAGCTGATGTTGCCCTCAAGCGACGCCGAGTTGGTCACGGTGCCCGTGTTCGCAAAGCTCCGCCCGGCGCTCGACACCAGCGTGCCGTTGCTGGCGCGCTGGCGGCTGCCGTTGCCGGCGACGCCGAGCGTGGGGAAGAGGGCGCTGCGCGCCACGCGCACTTCGGCGAGCGCCTGCTGGTAGTTGGCGTAGTCCTCGCGCACGGTCTGGTTCGAGATCGACACCTGGGGTTCGAGTTCGTCCAGCAGCGGGTCGTGGAAGCCGGTCCACCAGTCGCCCTTGGGGCCGGCGGCGTCGGGCTGCGCAGGCGCCCAGCCGGGAAGCTCCTGGTAGGCAGGCGGCACCGGCACCTCCGGGCGCTGGTAGTCGGGGCCGACAGCGCAGGCGCCGGCGAGCAGGGTGGCGACGATGGGCCAGACGCGAAGAATCCTCATGATCGGGCACTCCTGTCGGCGCCGCGGTTCCACGGCAGCCTGGCGGTCCAGCCGGACAGGCGCACGCGCAGGCGGTCGAGGAAGAGATAGATCACCGGCGTGGTGTAGAGGGTGAACACCTGGCTGAACAGCAGCCCGCCCATCACCGTCACGCCCAGCGGCTGGCGCAGCGAGGCGCCCTGGCCGATGCCGATGGCCAGCGGGGTCGCGCCCAGCACGGCGGCGGCGGTGGTCATCATGATGGGGCGCAGCCGGATCACGGCGGCCTCGTGGATGGCCTCGCGGGCCGGCTTGCCGCCCTCGCGCTGGAGCTGGATGGCCACGTCCACCATCATGATCCCGTTCTTCTTGACGATGCCGATCAGCAGGATCATGCCGATCAGCGCGATGACCGAGAACGGCGTGCCGAACAGCAGCAGCGCCAGCGTGGCGCCGATGCCGGCCGACGGCAGCGTCGACAGGATGGTGAGCGGGTGGATCGTGTTCTCATAGAGCACGCCCAGCACGAGGTAGACCACCGCCAGCGCCGCCAGGATCAGCAGGGGCACCGTGCCCATCGACTGCGCATAGGCCTGGGCCGCGCCGGCAAAGCCGCCGTGTATTGAGGCCGGCATGCCGATGTCGCGCGCGGCCTGGTCGATGACCACGCCGGCCGAGCTGAGCGAGCCGCCCACCGGCAGGTTGAACGAGATGGTGCCCGCCACCTGCCCGCTCTGGTGGTTCACCTGCGTGGCCGTATGGCCCGTGGAGAAGCGCGTCATGGCCGAGAGCGGCACCATGGTCTCCTGCGCGGTGCTGTCGGCGCTGCCGCTGGAATTGCCGCCCTTGCTGTTCGAGATGGCATTGGTGAGCTGGTTGGCCTGCGCGTCGGCATTGAGGGCATTGCCGGCGGTCGTGGCCGACGAACCGCCGCCCACGGCCAGCACCGGCGGCACCGGACTCACGGTGCCTCCGGGCATCCGGGTCTGCTGCGTGCCGGCCGGGTTGCCCGCCGCCGTGCTGAGATAGATCTGCCCGAGCGACAGCGGGTATTGCCAGTAGCGCGGCGCCACCTCCATCACCACGAAATACTGGTTGAGCGGGTTGTAGATGGTCGACACGGTGCGCTGGCCGAAGGCGTCGTACAGCACGTTGTCGATCTGGTTTGGCTGGAAGCCGTAGCGCGCCGCCGTGGCGCGGTCGATCGTCAGATAGGTCTGCAGGCCGTTCTGCTGCAGGTCGGAATTGACGTCGAGGATCTGGCCGCGCGACTTGGCGAGTTCGTCGACCAGCCGCGGCACCCAGGTGAAGAGCGTGCCGGGATCGTCGGCGGTCAGCGTGTACTGGTACTCCGCGGCGGACTGGCGGCCGCCGATGCGCAGGTCCTGCTGCGCCTGCAGGAACAGGCGCGCCCCGGCCACCGCGTTCAGGCGCGGGCGCAGGCGGTCCACCACCTCGGCGGCGGACGCCTTGCGCACGCCCAGCGGCTTGAGTTCGATGAACAGGTTGGCGGTATTGAGTGCCCGTCCGCCGGTGAACCCGGCCACCGACGCCACCGCCGGGTCCTGCTGGACGATGGACTGCAACTGCGCCAGCTTCTGCTCCATGGCCGTGAACGAGATGCTCTGGTCGGCAATGATCTGCCCGGACAGGATGCCGTTGTCCTGCTCCGGGAAGAAGGTGGCGGGCAGCCTGGCGAACAGGAAGACGTTGAGCACCAGCAGCCCCACGAGCAGCAGCACGGTCAGCAGGGCGTGGTCGAGCACGGCGTCGAGCGAACGGGAGTAGGCGCGGGTGAAGCGGTCGTACTGGCGGTTCATCCATTGCGCCCAGCGCGCCTCCGCATGGAGGTGGCGCGCGCTCAGCACGTAGGCGCACATCGTCGGCGTGACCGTCAGCGAGACCAGCAGCGACAGCAGGATGGCGATGGACAGCGTTACCGCGAACTCGTGGAACAGCAGCCCCACGATGCCCGGCATGAGCAGGATCGGCAGGAAGACGGCGATCAGCGACAGGCTCATCGACACCACAGTGAAGGCTACCTCGCGGCTGCCCTGCAGCGCGGCCTCCATGGGGTCGAGGCCGGCCTCGAGGTGGCGCGTGATGTTCTCCAGCACCACCACCGCATCGTCCACCACGAAGCCGGTGGCGATGGTAAGCGCCATCAGCGAGAGGTTGTCGATGCTGTAGCCCAGCAGGTACATCGGCCCGAACGAGCCGACGATGGACAGCGGCAGGGCCACCGCCGGAATGAGCGTCGAACGCGGCGACAGCAGGAAGACAAAGACCACGCCCACCACCAGCAGCACCGCGATGAAGAGCGTGCGCTCGGTGTCCGTGACCGAGGCGCGCACCGACTCCGAATGGTCGACCGCCACGTCGCCGTGGATGCCTTTCGGCAGCGCCGCCTCGATCACCGGCAGGCGGGCGCGGATCTGGTCGACGGTCTTGACGATATTGCTGCCCGGGGTCGGGAAGACCACCACCAGGATGGCGTCCTTGCCGTTGTAGAGCCCGCCGTTGCGCACGTTCTCGTTGGAGTCGAGCACCTCGGCCACGTCGCGCAGCAGCACCGGTGCACCGTTGCGGTACGCGACCACGAGGTCGCGGTAGGGCGCGGCGCGGCTGATCTGGTCGTTGGATTTCACCACGAAGCGCTGGTCGCCCTGGTCGATGTGCCCCTTGGCGCTGTCGGCATTGGCCGCACCGAGGGCCGCGCGTACGTCTTCCAGGCCGATGCCGTAGCTGTTGAGCTTGCCCGGCTCCAGTTCCACGCGCACGGAAGGCAGGGCGCCGCCGCCCAGCGTGATCTGGCCGACGCCGCTGATCTGCGACAGCTGCTGCTGGATGACCGAGGCGGCGGCGTCGTAGAGCTGCGCCTTGGTGAGGGTCTCGGAGGTCAGCGCCAGCACCATGACGGGGGCGTCGGCCGGGTTGTACTTGCGGTAGGTCGGATTGCTGCGCAGGGTGGTCGGCAGGTCGGCGCGGGCGGCCTGGATGGCGGCCTGCACGTCGCGCGCGGCGCCGTTGATGTCGCGCGTGAGGCCGAACACCACGATGATCATCGACGAGCCGACGTAGCTGATGGACGTGAGCTGGCTGACATCGGCAATGATCCCGAGCCGCCGTTCGAGCGGCGCGGCCACGGTGGAGGCCATGATTTCAGGACTCGCGCCGGCCAGGTTGGCCTGCACCACGACCACCGGGTACGCCACGTTGGGCAACGGCGCCACCGGCAGCCGGAAATAGGCCAGGATGCCGGCAATGGCGATGGCCGCGGCCAGCAACGCAGTGGCCACGGGGCGCCGGATGAAGAGGGCCGACGGGTTCACGGCGCCTCCTCCGGTCCCGGTCCCGGTCCCGGTTCCCGCGGAGGCGGCGGAAGCGGAGGGGCCTTGCGGGCGCGCCGCTCACGCAGGCGCTGGGCGGCGCGGTCGAAGTAGAGGTAGATCACCGGCGTGGTGAACAGCGTGAGCAGCTGGCTCATGGCGAGGCCGCCGATGATGCTCACGCCGAGCGGGTGGCGCAGCTCCGATCCCGTGCCGCCGCCGAGCAGCATGGGCAACGCGCCCAGCATGGCGGCGAGCGTGGTCATGAGGATCGGCCGGAACCGCAGCAGCGACGCCTCGAAGATCGCGTCGCGCGGCGCCTTGCCGTGCTGCCGCTCGGCCTCCAGCGCGAAGTCGACCATCATGATGGCGTTCTTCTTGACGATGCCGATCAGCAGCACAATGCCGATGATGCCGATCACGTCGAGGTCGCTGCCCGCGATCATCAGCGCCAGCAGCGCGCCGATGCTGGCCGAGGGCAGGGTGGAGAGAATGGTCACCGGGTGCACGTAGCTCTCGTAGAGTATGCCGAGCACGATGTACACGGCCACGAGCGCGGCAACCAGCAGGTAGACCTCGCTGGAGAGCGAGTCCTCGAAGGCCTGCGCGGCGCCCTGGAAGGTCGAGGTGATCGACGCGGGCAGCCGCACCGCCTGCTCGGCGCGGCGGATGTCTTCGACCGCTGCGCTCAGGGACGCATCCTTGGCGAGGTTGAACGAGATCGTCACGGACGGGAACTGCGCCAGGTGGCTGACCGCCAGCGGCGAGCGCGTGACCCGGATGCGCGCGATGCCGCTGAGCGGCACCTGCCCCGTGCTGCTGGTCTGGCTGGGCAGGTAGAGGTTGCCCAGCGACTCGACGGTGGACAGCGATTCCGGCTGGGCGACGAGGATCACCCGGTACTGCGCCGACTGCTGGAAGATGGTGGAGACGATGCGCTGGCCGAGCGCGTCGTACAGCGCGTTGTCGATGGTGGCGGCCGTGATGCCGTAGCGGGCCGCGAGCTGGCGGTTGACGTCCACCGAGATGCTCAGGCCTTCGTTGTCGAGGTCGCTGGTGATGTCGGTGATCGACGGAATCTGCTTCATGCGCGCCACCAGCGCCGGCACGTAGTCGCGGAAGGCCGCCTGGCTCGGGCCGCGCAGCACGAAGTTGTACTGGTTGCGCGAGACCGTGGTGTCGAGCGTCAGGTCCTGTTCGGGCTGCAGGTACAGGTGGATGCCGGGCACGCCGGCCACCTCCTGCTGCAGGCGACGGCCGATGTCCTGCGCGGACAGCGAGCGGTCGTCGCGCGGGCGCAGGTTGATCAGCACGCGGCCGCTGTTGAGGGTGGTGTTGAGGCCGTCGATGCCCACATAGGAGGTGACCGAGGTGACGTCGGGATCCTTCAGGATGGCGTCGACCAGCGCGGTCTGGCGCGTCACCATGGCGCGGTACGAGACCGAGTTGTCGGCCAGGCTGATACCCTGCAGCACGCCCACGTCCTGCACCGGGAAAAGGCCCTTGGGAATCAGCACGTAGAGCGCGATGGTCAGCACCAGCGTGCCGATCGCCACCAGCAGGGTCAGTAACTGGTGGTCCAGCACCCAGCGCAGGCCGCGCTCGTAGGCGGCCAGGGTCTTGTCGAAGGCCCGTTCGCTGATGCGCTCGAAGCGGCTGGGGTGGCGCTCCGCCTGGGCCCGCAGGACGCGCGCGCACAGCATCGGCACCATGGTCAGCGACACCACCGCCGAGATCACGATGGTCACCGCCAGCGTCACCGCGAATTCGCTGAACAGCCGCCCGATCACGCCGCCCATGAAGAGCAGGGGGATCAGCACCGCGATCAGCGACACCGTCAGCGAGACAATGGTGAAGCTGATCTGCCCGGCCCCTTCCAGCGCAGCTTCCAGCGGCGGCTTGCCGGCCTCCAGGTAGCGCACGATGTTCTCGATCATGACGATGGAGTCGTCCACCACGAAGCCGGTGGCGATGATGAGCGCCATCAGCGAGAGGTTGTCGATCGAGTAGTTCAGCTCGTACATGACCGCCAGCGTGCCGATCAGCGACACCGGCACCGAGATGCTCGGGATGATGGTGGCGGGCAGGTTGCGCAGCATCACGAAGATCACCAGCACCACCAGCACGATGGCCAGGCCCAGTTCGACGGCGGCGTCCGACACCGAGGAGCGGATCGCGCCGGTGCTGTCGGAGACGATATCCACCTTCATGCCGGCGGGCAGGGTGGCCTCCAGCACCGGCAGTTGGCGCTTGATCTGGTTGACCGTGGCGATCACGTTGGCGCCCGGCTGGCGCTGCACCGTCAGCACGATGGCGGGCGTGTGGTTGTACCAGGCGCCGCGCTCCACGTCCTGCGGGGCCTGGGTGACGCGTGCCACGTCGCGCATGAAGACGGGCGCGCCGTTCTGGTAGGCGACCACCGTGTCGAGATAGTCGGCCGGATCGACGATCTGGTCGTTGGCGTTGATCGTGTAGTCGAGCTCCGGTCCGTCGAAGTTGCCCTTCGGCGCGCTGACGTTCACGTTGGCGAGCAGCGTGCGCAGGTCGTCGAGGTTCAGGCCGTAGCCGGCGAGCTTCTGCGGGTCGGCCTCCACGCGCACGGCGGGCACGTTGCCGCCGGCGGCGGTCACGAGGCCGACGCCGGGTACCTCCGAAATCTTGGTCGCCAGCCGGTTGTTGGCGACGTCCTGCAACTGGATCAGCGACATCGACGCCGAGGTCACGGCCAGCGTGAGGATCGGCTGGTCGGCCGGGTTGACCTTGGCGTAGGTGGGCGGCGCGGGCAGGCCGGCGGGCAGGAAGCTGTTGGCGGCGTTGATGGCCTGCTGCACGTTCTGCTCGGCGATGTCGAGGCTCAGCAGCAGGTCGAACTGCAGGGTGATGACCGAGGCGCCTTCCGAACTGTACGACGTCATCTGCTGCAGGCCCGGAATCTGGCCGAGTTGCACTTCCAGCGGCGCGGTGACCGTGGTCGCCATCACGTCGGGGCTGGCGCCGGGGTAGAAGGTCTGGATCTGGATCGTGGGGTAGTCCACGTCCGGCAGCGACGACACTGGCAGGAAGCGTACCGCCGCGAGGCCGATCAGCACCAGGGCGATCATCAGCAGCGATGTCGCCACCGGGCGGAGGATGAACAGGCGGGAGATGTTCATCGGCGTGTGCTGGCCCCCTCAGGGGGCCTGGGGCCGGGAAGCGGTTGGGGCGGCATGCACGTGGCTGGCACCGCCAGCCCCCGTTGGTGGCGGCGTGGCGGCTGCCGCACCGGATGCCCCGCCGGCCTTTTGCGGGGGCGGCGCCACCTTGATCTTCGCGCCGTCGCTGAGCCGGTCGGTGCCGCTGGTCACCACGACGTCGCCCACCTTCAGGCCGGCCGTCACGACCGTATGCTGGCCGTCGCCCGGACCCAGCGTGACCTTGCGCACCGCCACCGTCTGGTCGGCATTGACGAAGTAGACGTAGTCGCCCGGCGCACCGCTCTGCACGGCCGGAGTGGGGACGAGCACCACGTTCTGCAGGGTATCCACCAGCATCCGCACGTTGACGAAGGCATTGGGGAAGAGCGCCTCGTCGTCGTTGGCGAAGGTGGCGCGCAACGGCACGGTGCCGGTGGACGTGGCCATCTGGTTGCCGATGGCATACAGGCTGCCGGTCGCCAGGATGTGGACGTTGTCGCTGCTGTAGGCGGTCACCGCCAGCCGGGCGCCGCCGCGGAAGTGCTGCAGCACGTCGGCCAGGGCGTTCTGGGGCACGTTGAACTGGACCGTGGTCGGCTTCATGGTGGTGATCACCGCGATGCCCGGCTGGCTCGACGCCGTCACGTAGTTGCCTGGGTCCACCAGCCGCAGCCCGACCCGCCCGGACACGGGCGCCGTGATCCGGCAATACGCGAGGTCGAGCACGAACTGGGCGATATTGGCCTGGTCCGCCTGCACCGCCGCTTCCTGCTGCCGCACCAGGAACTGCTGGTCCTCGTAGGTCTGCTCGGCGATCGACTTGCGGGCGTGCAGGTCCGCATACCGGGCGAGGTCGGCCCGGCCCTGGGCGAGGGCGGCGCGGTCCTTGGCGAGCTGGGCCTCGGCCTGCTGCTTGCCGATCTCGTACTGGCGCGGGTCGATCTGGGCGAGGAACTGGCCTTTCTCGACGTCCTGTCCTTCCTTGTAGCCCACGGCGGTCAGGTAGCCGCTCAGTTGAGGCAGGACCGTCACCGTCGCCACCGGCGTTACCGTGCCAAGCGCGTTGATGGTTTCCGGCATGCTGCCGGTGATAGCGGTGGCCACCGTGACCACCTGCGGCGCCGCGCCGCGTGCCGGGGGCTTGCCGCGCAGGAGGTGGATGATGATCACCGCGCCGAGGGCAAGCGCCAGGATGGCCAGCGCCCAGCGCCAGCGCCGCGGGCGCCTTGCCTGTGTCGGCGTAGTGTTTTCGCTCATGCGTGCCCCAGTCCTTTTGCGGCTCCCCGCACCCGCCTTGCGAGCGGGAGGGCAGGGAAGCGCTACGGCTTCGGCACCGCCTGGTCTTGCGGGGGCGCAGGCGGCGGGTCGTCAGGCGACGTGCGAGACTCGGGTCGCCTGAAGCTAAGTCTATTCGGCGGGTGAGATTGTTTGAAACCTGGCGTCGGCCGGAAATTCCGAAGTGTTACAACCGGGGGCTGTGTAATGGTCTGTAATATTTCGAGTACAGCGAACGGGAGGGCGTCGGCTGATTCGAAATGTCAGTCCGGTCGTGTTTTTTGTGCCGGGTTGATTGCTTCTGCGGCCCCTTCGTCGGGAGGGTTGACGGCCCGCACGGCGCATCCGAAGGTAACTTGTCCCCACTCCGGATCCCCGCAATGCTCAGGACAGTCGCCATCGCCGTGGCTCTCGCATTCACGCCAGCCGTCCACGCTGCCAAATGCCGCAGCGGGAAAGACATTCTCTACACGCAGGACGGGTATTGTCCGACTGGCTATACCGACATCACGTCGGACCGAGGCGGCGGCACCGTCTCGAGCATTGGCAAGGGCGACCTGACCACGCGGCAGGAAGCCGACTACCTGAAGCGCCGCAACGCCGATCATCAGGCCGAGCAGAGACAGGCCGCGCAGGCCCAGCAGCAGTTGATCGCCGCCGAGAACCGCCGGCGGTACGAATGCAACGGACTGTTCGTGCAAAGGCGGAATGCCGAACTGGCAATGCGGCAAAGTAACGCCTGGCAGTCGATGGGCGCGCTTCAGCAGGAATATCGGGGGATCCAGGAAGAACTGGTTCGCCTGGCATGCTAGTCCACCAGGAGAAGCAGGCATGAAGAAGGTCGAATTGCCGGGCGGCAAGTCTGCCTCCCAACTGATCGACGAGAGAATCGCGGAGCTGGACGACTGGCGGGGCGAGATGCTCGGCCGACTGCGTGCCCTGGTCAAAGAGGCCGATCCCGATGTGGTCGAGCAGTGGAAATGGAGGGGGGTTCCAGTGTGGTCGCACGCCGGGATCCTCTGCACGGGCGAGACCTACAAGAGCGTCGTGAAGATGACCTTCGCCAAGGGGGCGGCGCTGGAGGATCCTTCCGGGCTGTTCAATTCGAGCCTTGAAGGAAACACACGGCGCGCCATCGACTTTCACGAGGGCGACGAGATCGACGGGAAGGCACTGAAGCGCCTTATCCTCGCCGCGGTTGCATTGAACGAGTCGAAGAAGGCTTGAGGTGGATTTCGCATAATGTAGATTATGTTAAATGATGGAAGGAGCCGCACTAAGCTACCAGCCACCCCCGTCACCAGCCCCTTGCTCCCCACCCCAATCACGCCTCTAATGAACCCAACACCCCCCAAGCCGTTCAGGAGGTCGCATGCGATGCACACAGTGCGGGTCCGCGAACCTGGCCGGGGCCAATTTTTGCGAGGCGTGCGGGTCCCGGCTGGGTCTGAAGTGTCCGCAATGCGGTGAAGAAGCCAGCCCCGGCGCGAAGTTCTGCCGGGCCTGTGGCACGCGGCTGGCCGACGGGCCGGCGCCAGTGGCGCAACCAGCCTTGGCGGAAGCCGCGCCCGTGCATTACACACCGCCGCACCTCGCGCAGCGCATCCTTGCCGAGCGGGCCGCGATGGAGGCGCGTGGCGAAAGCGCCGGGGAGCGCAAGACCATTACCGCGCTGTTCGCCGACATGGCCGGTTCCACGGCCCTGATCCAGGATCTCGACCCCGAGGAAGCGCGCCGGCTCATCGACCCGGTCGTCACGCTGATGATGGAGGCCGTCCACCACTACGAAGGCTATGTGGCCAAGTTCCTCGGCGACGGTATCCTTGCGCTGTTCGGCGCGCCGATTGCCCACGAGGATCACGCGCTGCGGGCGCTCTATTCAGCCTTGCGGATGCAGGAGGCGATGCAACGGCACAGCGACCGGGTCCGGCTGGAGCAAGGCGTGGCCCTGCAGATCCGGGTGGGCATCCATACCGGCGAGGTGGTCGTGCGGTCGATCCGCAAGGACGACCTGCATACCGACTACGACCCTGTCGGACACACGATCCACATCGCTTCGCGCATGGAGGGCGTGGCGACGCCCGCCTCCATCCTCGTCAGCGAGTCCACCTACAAGCTCACCGAGGGCTATTTCGAGTTCAAGGCGCTGGGCACCACGCAGGTCAAGGGCGTGCGCGACCCGCTGGCCGTGTTCGAGGTGCTGGGTCTGGGCGCCCTGCGCACCCGCCTGCAGGTGGCGGCGCACCGCGGGCTGGCGCGGTTTGTCGGGCGGCAGGCCGAACTGGAACAGTTGCACAAGTCGCTGGAACTGGCCGAGGCTGGCCGCGGGCAGATTGTCAGCGTCATGGGCGAGGCCGGGGTCGGCAAGTCGCGGCTGTTCCACGAGTTCAAGGCGCGCTCCCAGCGCGGCTGCCTGGTGCTGGAGACCTTCTCGGTCTCGCACGGCAAGGCGTTTGCCTACCTGCCGCTCATCGAGTTGCTGAAGAACTACTTCCAGATCACGCCGCAGGACGGCGAGCGGAGCTGCCGGGAGAAGGTCACCGGCAAGCTGCTCACGCTGGACCGCTCGCTGGAAGACCACATGCCCTACCTCCTCTACCTGCTCGGCGTCATGGAGCACGATTCGCCCCTGCCGACCATGGATGTGGCCATTCGCCGCCAGCGCACCTTCGACGCCGTGGCCCGCCTGATGGTCTGCGAGAGCCTCAACCAGCCGCTGCAGATCGTGTTCGAGGACCTCCAGTGGCTCGACAGCGAGACCGAGGCCTGCCTCGACATCCTCGCCGACCACGTGCCGCAGGCGCGCATCGCCCTGCTGGTCAACTACCGGCCGGAATACACGCACGACTGGGCGTCCCGGCCCTACTACGCCTATCTTCACCTGGAGCCCCTCGGTCCGGCCGAGGCGCAGGGGCTGCTGACCGCTCTGCTCGGCGACCACGCGAGCCTGGGCGCGCTGCGGCGCCTGATCCTCGACAAGACCGAAGGCAACCCGTTCTTCATGGAGGAAGTGGTGCAGACGCTGGTCGAGGAAGGCGCCCTCCTCGGCCAGCCCGGCGCGTACTACATCGACCATGCGCCCACGCTGCTACATATCCCGACCACCGTGCAGGGCGTGCTGGCCGCCCGTATCGACCGCCTGCCGGTCGCCCACAAGGAACTCCTGCAGACGCTGGCCGTGATCGGCAAGGAGTTCCCGCTCACGCTGATCCGCCATGTCACGGGGCTGGACGAAGAGAACCTACGCCCCCTGCTGGCAGCCCTGCAGGCCGCCGACTTCATCTACGAGCGGCCGGCGTTCCCGGAAGTCGAGTACGCCTTCAAGCACGCGCTGACGCAGGAAGTGGCCGGCAACTCGCTGCTGACCGAGCGGCGCAGCGCGCTGCACGAGCGCACCGCGCAGGCCATCGAATCGCTCTCCGAGGGGTATGCGAAAGACCATTGCGGCGAGCTGGCGCACCACTACACGCGCAGCGGCAACGTGCCGAAGGCCGTCGAATACCTGCACGTGGCGGGCCAGCAGGCCCTGCAGCGCTCGGCGCAGGCGGAGGCCGTGCACCACCTGGCCACGGCGCTGGAACTGCTCAAGCGGCTGCCCGATTCCCCCGAACGTGACCGCCAGGAACTCGCGCTCCGGCTGACGCTCGGACCGTCGCTCATTGCCGCGCGCGGGCAGGCGTCGGTCGAAGTCGAGGCCAACTACCGGCGGGCGCTCGAGCTCTGCAAGCAGGAGGAGCAGACGCCGCAGGCCTTCTCGGCGCAGCTCGGGCTGTGGGCGTTCTACCAGTTGAGCGCGCAGTACGACATCGCGCTGCCGCTGGGAGAAAGGCTGCTCGCGCTCGCCGAGGCCAGCGGCAAGCCCGCGCAACTCGCGGAGGCGCACCGCGTGCTGGGGGCGACGACCTTCCGGCTGGGCCTGCTGGCCGACGCCCTGTCGCACGTCGAGAACGTGCTGTCGCTGCGGCTCCAGGAGCTGTCGGCCTATGACTACCTGCTCGGCTACGGGCGCGACCCGGCCGTGCACGCCATGGCCACGCAGGGCTGGATCCTCTGGTACGTGGGCCTGCCCGATCAGGCCCGCGCGCGTGTTCATGAGGCGCTCGCCCTTGCCCGCACCCGGCCCGATGCCTACAACCTCGCGCTCTGCCTCGTCTTTGCCGCCGAGGTCCACCATTGCCGCCGCGAGCCGCAGTTGGCGCTGGAATTCGCCGAGGCCGCCGTGTCGGTGTCGATCGAGCAGGAATTCCCGATCTACCTGGCCTGGGGCCGTGTCCTGCATGGCTGGGCGCTGGCGGAACTGGGCAACTGCGACGCCGGCATCAGCGAGATCGACCGCGGGCTCGAGGCTTACGCGGCGAGCGGGGCGACGCTGGGCAAGCCGCACCTGCTCGCCCTGCTGGCCGAGGCGCAGGCGGGCGCCGGCAACATCCAGTCAGCGCTGGACGTGCTCGCCGAAGCGCTGGCGCTGGCGAAGGCCTCGGGCGAACAGCTCGACGAGCCGACCCTCTACCGGCACCGGGGCGACTGGCTGCTCAGGCTGCCCGGCGGCAACGAGGCGCCGCAGGTCGAGGTCGAAGCCGAGGCCGAGGACTGCTTCCGCTCGGCCATCGCCCTGGCCCGCGAGCAAGGCGCCATGGCCCTCGAACTGCAGGCGGCCCTCGCGCTGGCGAAGCTGTGGCAGCAACAGGGTAAGCGGGACGCCGCCCGCGAGGTGCTGGCCGGCATCCACGCGGCCACCCGCGAGACCGCCGGCAACTTGGACTGGCGGGAAGCCGGCGCCCTGCTTGACGCGCTGGCCAGCCAACAGGCCTGACGCCACGACAGCCCATGACACAGGTCCAAGCCCGCTTCCTGGCACTCTGGTCGCGCCTGGGCGGTACGCGCGGCGAAGCCGTCTACACCGACCTCGCGCGCTACTACGGCGAGCCGGTGCGGCGCTACCACACGCTCCAGCACGTGCGGCGCTGCCTGCGCGACCTCGACTGGGCAGGCGCGGTCATCCCCGATCCGGATGTGGTCGAACTGGCGCTGTGGTGCCACGACGTGATCTACGTGCCCGGCGCACCCGACAACGAGCAGCGCAGCGCCGACTGGCTGCTGCACCGGGCCGACGGCCAGATCCAGGCCGCCGCACGTGTCGCCGCCATGATCCTCGCCACCACGCACCGGGGCACGCCATCCGACCCGTCGGTCCGCTTCGCCGTCGATATCGACCTTGCGATGCTGGGGGCCAGCCGCGACCGCTTCCGCCGCAACGCCGCGTGCCTGCGTGCCGAACGGGCCGACCTCGACGACGCCACCTACGACCGGGCCGAGCGCGGTTTCCTCGGCGCCCTGCTCGCCCGCGACACCATCTATCACAGCGACCTCTTCCATGCCCGCTGCGAAGCGCAGGCACGCCGCAACCTGACGTGGCGGCTGGCGCAGCCCACGCCTCCGTGGGCGACCGGGACGTAAGCCGTCAGTCAGAGGAATTCCGTCCTGATATCGATGCTGGAGCGCTGGCCCACGCTGTCGTAGTGCTGCGCCAGCCACTTGCGCGCCTCCTCCCTCCCCGTATCGCGCAGGTTGGTCAGGAAGCTCCAGTCGGCGTTGTACTTGCTCGACACGCTCAGTTTCGCCATCGTCTCGTCCGAGCGGATGGAGTGGATCAGCATCTCTTTCATGTCCTTGCCGTCCACCTTGCCCTGCTGGATCAGCGACGTGACGAAGGCAATGGCCCGCATCTCGCGCATGAGCGACGAATTGAAGCTGACCTCGTTGACGCGGTTGAGGATGTCCGCCGCCGAGGTCGGCACGCCGGGGCGCACGATGGGATTGATGTGGACGATGACCACGTCGTGCGTGTTGCAGTTGTAGATCAGCGGGAAGATGGCCGGGTTGCCGACGTAGCCGCCGTCCCAGTAGTACTCGCCGTCGATCTTCACCGACTGGAAGATGGTCGGCAGGCAGGCGGAGGCCAGTACCGCGTCGATCGACAGGTCCGTATGGGTGAACAGCCGGATGCGCCCGGTCTCCACGTTGGTCGCGCACAGGTAGAGGTGGATGGGGCAGGACTGGCGCAGCGCCTCGAAGTCCACCTGCTTCGCCAGCACGTCGCGCAGCGGGTTCATGTTGTAGGGGTTGAACTGGTAGGGCGACAGGATGCGCAGGGCGATGTCGGCCATGGCGTACAGCGGCGAATGGTCGAGCCCGAAGCTGTGCGAGCCCTTGAGCCAGGGGAACCAGCGGAACGGGCTGTAGCGCACCGCCGAGTCGGCGATGGCGTGCCAGAAGTCGTGCAGCGCCTGGCGCGCGCCGTCGCGGCCGCCGCGCAGCAGGCCGCCTGCCAGCACGGCGGCGTTCATGGCCCCCGCGCTGGTCGCGCTGACGCCCTCGATGTCGAGCCGGCCGTCCTCCAGCAGGCCGTCGAGCACGCCCCACGTGAAGGCGCCGTGCATGCCTCCGCCCTGCAAGGCGAGCGCCACGGACTTCTGCGCGCCGTTGCCACGGGTCTTGCCGTCGTTGCCGTCCATTCCAGCCTCCCTGGCCTCTGTGGCCCGTTCTTCTTCTCTTCTTTCTCGTTTTCCGGCTTCCCTACCCTCGCTCCACCTCCACGAAGAACTCGACGCATTCGTCGGTGAACCCGGCCGACTGCCCGAACGTGATCCAGCCGTGTCCCCGGAGCGGGAATTCGTCGCGGCGCACAATGAATTCTTCCTCGCCGTCGATGGTGACGTGGGTGCCGTTGGAACTCCGGTCGATCAGCACATACCGCCCAGCACGGGCCTCGACGGTGGCCTGGTAGCGGGAGGCGCGCCGGTCCGTGACGACGATGGTCATGCTGGCGTCGCGCCCGATCGTGACCGGCGCCGACAGCACATTCATCTCGGCCACGTCGGTGTGATAGCGGAGGGTCAGCAGGCTGGCCAGGACGGAACGCGGACTCGCCGGGGCCAGCAGGGTCAGTTCGGTGGTCTGCTGCCAGACTGCCTCGAACAGGTCGACCGGCAATTCCCGGCCGCGTACCTGGATGGGATAAAGATAGCGCGTCAGCTGGCGCAGGCCCTCGGAGAGATGCTCCACGGTGTCGCGGCTGGTGATGATCTGCCCGCGCGCGGCGAGCTTCGCCAGCCGGGCGGCGACGTTGACGGTATCGCCGAAGACGTCGCCCGTGTCGTCCGACAGGATCGGTCCGTGATGGAAGCCGATATGGACCGCCATCGGGATGCCGGCCACGGGCGGCAGGTCGGCCACGCTCTGCTGCATGTCGAGCGCGGCCGTCAGCGCGGCTTCGGCCGAGGGGAACAGCGCCATGATCTCGTCGCCGATGGTCTTGACGACCCGGCCCTGCGCCGCGCCCGAGCAGGATCGCATCAGCCCGATGCAGCGGCCGACCGCTGCCAGCGCGGCCGCATTGCCGACCGTCTCGTAGAGCCGCGTGCTGCCGCTGATATCCGCGAACAGCACCGAGCCGTCGAACGTCTCCTGCAGTGATCCCCGATCCATATGTTTGCCGGCCGGTCGGCCGTGCTCCCCTGCGTGCGCGAATCCCTGCCGGGAATTCTGGCACTCGCACCCGCGATCCTCAACCTGAAGCGTGCGGTGGCACGCGAGAAAAACGCCGAAAGGCACATGGCGCCGGTTGCCGAAAACGGATATTGGCCCGATAGCCCCGCTTTCCGCCTCTTCCCGCCTCTTCCCGCCTCTTCCCGCCGGTGCCCCGGCACGGTGCAGCTTTCCCCGGCGTGGCCCTCCCGGCGCTTGGACTGCGCGCTGGCAGGGTCAGCCGGGCGCCAGCCACGGCGCCGATGCACCGTTCCGTCTCGGTAGAATCCCCGGTGCCGGCGTTGCCGATACCGGCTAACGCGCCAACCGCCGCCGTTTCTAGACTGCCTCCACTTCCAGCACAGACAGGAGCCAGTCGTGAATCACGCCAGCCGCACGCCCCCGCGCGCGCCTCGCCGGACCCGGTACAAGCCGTGGTGCCTGGCCCCCCTCCTCCTTGCCGCCACGCTCGGCGCGGGCAGTGCGCAGGCGGAGGACCTGCCACCCGAGACCCTGACGGTCGCCAAGCTCCCGCCGGCCGACGCCGACCGCCTCTACATCTCCGATGTCGCCATGCGCCACATGGTGGACGGCCGCCTGCACGTGATCGACGGGCGGCAGATGAAATACCTCGGCCTGCTGCCGACCGGGTTTGGCGGGCAGTCGCTGTTGTCGCCCGACAAGCGCACCCTCTACGTGGTGTCGACCTATTACACGCGCCTCGCCCGCGGCGAGCGCAGCGACGTGGTCAGCCTGTACGACGCCGACACGCTGGCCTTCCGCAGCGAGATCGTCATCCCCCCGCGCCACGCGCAGTCGCTGAACTACCGGGGCATCATCGCCGCCTCCGCCGACGGCCGCTTCCTCTACGTACAGAACGCCACGCCGGCCACGTCGGTCAGCATCGTCGACCTGGCCGCCGGCAAGTTCGTGGGCGAGGCGCAGACGCCGGGCTGCTGGGGCATCTTCGCCACCGAGGCCTCCAGCCGGCGCTTCCGCACGCTGTGCAGCGACGGCGGCATGCTGACCGTCACGCTCGACGACGCCGGCCAGCCCACCGGCCAGAAGCGCAGCGCGCGCATGTTCGATCCGAACACCGACCCGGTCTACCTGCATGCGGAGCGCATGGGCAACACGCTCTACTTCCTCTCGTTCAACGGCAACGTCTACACGGCCGACCTGTCGGGCGAGACGCCCGTATTCGGCCAGCCGTGGCCAATCGTTTCCGCCGCCGACACCAAGGGTGGCTGGAAGCCGGGTGGCTACCAGCTCTTCACGCTGTACGCGCCTGCCCAGCGGCTCTACGTGGGCATGCATCCCAACAGCCGCGAGGGCTCGCACAAGGCGCCGGCCACCGAGATCTGGACCATCGACCTCGCGCAGCACAAGCGCATCGCCCGCGCGCCGGGCCAGAACGCGCTGGCGATGACCGTGACGCAGGGCGAGCGCCCCACGCTCTACGTGCTCGACCCGGCCACCTCCGGCGTGGTCGCGCTCGATCCGGCGCGCAACCTCAAGCCGGTGGCGCGCATGGACAACATCAGCGAGAACGCCGTGCAACTGGAGGCCCATCAATGAACCCGGCTGCCTTCCCCAGTGCGTTCCCGATGGCCCTGCTCGGCGACCCCATCGTCACGGCGGCCTGCAGTGCCGCGGGCGCGCTCGTGCTGCTGCTGTCGGTGGCCCCCAAGCTGCGCGGGTTCGACCGCTTCCACGGTGCCGTCGATGCCTACCGGCTGGTGCCGTCCGCCTGGTCGCGCGCCGTGGCGCTGGCCTTCGTCGCCGCCGAGGCCGGTGCCGCGCTGCTGCTGGCGCTGATGCCGCTGCACGCCGCCTCCGCGCTGGCCGCCATTGCCGTGGCGGCGCTGGCCACCGGCGCCGTCACGGTCAACCTGCTGCGGGGCCGGCGCGACATCCGCTGTGGCTGCGGTGGCGCCGACGACAGCATGCCGCTGTCGGGTGGACTGGTCGGCCGCAACGCCGCGCTGCTCGCCGTGCTCGCGGTGGCGGCGGCCTCTGCCGCCGTCGGCAGCGAACGCCGCATGGCCGCGCTCGACTTCGCCGCCGCCGGCTTCTGTACCCTCGCCCTGCTGCTGATGTGGCTGGGCGCGACCCAACTGCTGGTCAATGCGGGCCGCGCCCGCGGGCCCCGACGTTCCTGAATCCCGTTCCTGAATCCCGTTCCTGAACCCCGCTTCTGATTCCCTCCTCTGATCGAGACCACCATGACCGCACTTGTCATCTCCAATATCGTGCTGTGGGTCGCCGTGCTGGCCCTGCTCTTCGGCCTCTACGCGCTGGCGCGCCAGGTCGGCATCCTGTACGAGCGTGTCGCCCCGATGGGCGCCCTGATGATCGACGCCGGCCCGAAGATCGGCCAGCCGCTGCAACCGTTCGCGCTACAGGACGTGCGCGGCAGTGCCGTGACCGTGGGCGGCGCGCAGCCGTCCAGCACACTGCTGTTCTTCCTGTCGCCTACCTGCCCCATCTGCAAGAAGCTGATCCCGGTCCTGAAGTCGATCCGCGCCAGCGAAGGCCACTGGCTGCGCATCGTGCTGGCCTCCGACGGCGAGCAGCCCGAGCACCTCGCCTTCCTGCGGCAGGCCGGGCTGGGCGACTTCGAGTACGTGCTGTCGCGCGAACTGGGCATGCACCTGCAGATCGGCAAGCTGCCCTACGCCACGCTACTCGACGAGCACGGCACGCTGCGCGCCAAGGGTCTCGTGAACTCCCGCGAGCAGCTCGAAAGCCTGTTCACCGCCATGGACCTGAACGTGGCCTCGGTGCAGCAGTTCCTCGAACACCACGCATGACGCACGAGAGATAACGACGATGTGGATCGACAAAGTCTTCGAGCGCGGCACCCGCCGCGCCGCCCAACGCACCGGCCGCCGCAGCGTGCTGGCCACGCTCGGCAAGGCGATGGTCGGCGCAGTGGCCCTGCCGGTGCTGCCCTTCGACCGCAGCGCCCATGCCGCCGCCGCACATGGCGCAAAGGTCGGCAAGGCCGTGGACGAAACCTCCTGCGACTACTGGAAATACTGCGCCGTGGACGGCTTCCTCTGCTCGTGCTGCGGCGGCAGTTCCACCACCTGCCCGCCGGGCACCGAGCCGTCGCGGGTGTCGTGGGTCGGCACCTGCCGCAACCCGGCCGACGGCAAGGACTACATGGTCAGCTACAACGACTGCTGCGGCAAAACCACCTGCGGGCGCTGCGAGTGCAACACCAACGAGCGCGAGCGGCCCGGCTACAAGCTCGGCGTGCATAACGACGTGAACTGGTGCATGAGCAACAGCAGCACGATGTTCCATTGCACGACCTCGATCATCCTCGGAGTCCAGGAATGAAGTTCCGACCGATCCTCATGGCCGCCGCGCTGACGTGCGTGGCCGCCGGCGCCAATGACGCCGCCAATGCCGCCGACCTTGCCGTCCAGGGCAAGGAGATCTTCAGCGCCAACTGCGCGGCCTGCCACAACGCCGATGCCGGCGGCATTCCCGGCGTGGCGCCGCCGCTGGCCAATGCGTTGCGCGAGCGGCTGGGGTCGCCGGCCGGGCAGACCTATCTTGCCAACGTGCTCGTGCATGGGCTGGCCGGTCCGATCGAGTCGCAGGGGCAGTCGTTCAATGGCGTGATGCCGTCGTTCGCCAGCCTGCCGGACGCGTCGCTGACGGCCGTGCTCGCGTGGCTCGGCACGCAGAACGGGCAGGCCGCGCCCACCGTGGGCGCCGACGCGCTCGCCAGGGCACGCGCCGAACGCAAGACGCCGGGCGCCGTGCGCAAGCTGCGCGAGGCGGCGAACTGACATGCGGCGCCCGGTTCTCCGCTCGCTCGCGTGCCTGGCCGCCGGCCTGCTGGCCTGTGCCGGTCATGCCGCCGACGCCGAAGGCACGCTGGCGCGCGGCCACGCCAGCTACGTGCTGAACTGCTCCGGCTGCCACCTGCCCGACGGCTCCGGCAAGCCCGAGGCAGGCATCCCGGACATGCGCGCGACCGTGCCGAAGCTGCTCGCCACGCCCGCCGGGCGCGCCTTCCTCGTGCAGGTGCCCGGCACCTCCGGCTCGGCGCTGACCGACGCCGAAATCGCCGGGCTGATGAACTGGATGCTGCCCGCGCTGACCGGCCGCCGCGATATCGCCCCCTTCACCACCGCGGAAGTCACGCGCTACCGCAACGACAAGCTGGACGACGTGGCCGCGCATCGCGCCGCCATCCTCGGCAACACCCGCTGAACCGACCCGACAAACCAGAGAGAACAAGGAGACACCATGGATACCCGCACCGAACTGCTGTCCGCCGCCACCCGCGCTTTCCTGCAACGCCCCAAGCGCATGCTGATCGGCGGCGCGTGGACGGCCGCCGCCGATGGCGCCGTCTTCGTGACCGAGGACCCGGCCAGCGAGACCGCGCTGGCCGAAGTGCCGGCCGGCAGTGCGGCGGACGTGGACGCCGCCGTCCGCGCCGCCCGCAAGGCCTTCGAACAGGGCGAGTGGGCCGCCGCGCGCCCGTCCGACCGCGAACGCCTGCTGCTGCGCCTGGCCGACCTCGTCGACGCCAATGCCGACGAACTCGCCCAGATCGAGGCGCTCGACAACGGCAAGCCCGTCACCATGGCCCGCGCCATCGACGTGGCCGGCGCGGCGGGCTTCCT
>Ga0160472_100320_pt1 | contig 47776 bp, 36 predicted proteins | sample HID1973M_E11MG_FD_108267 | JGI IMG/M metagenome (GOLD analysis project Ga0160472, IMG submission 108267) | Enriched mosquito-associated microbial communities from UW Madison campus, WI, USA - HID1973M_E11 MG | ecosystem: Host-associated > Arthropoda: Insects > Digestive system > Unclassified ... | reverse complement strand
GCCAGCTCTTCGGGTTTGCGCTTGATCGAGTAGTTGGTCAGTTCAGGGTGGCTTTCCACGAAGCTGGTATTGAACTGGCCACTACGGAATTCCGGGTTACGCAGGATTTCCTGGTAGTACGCGGCAGTGGTCTTGACCCCTTGCAGACGCATGTCGTCCAAGGCACGCAAGCCACGGTCCATTGCTTCTTCCCAGGTCAGCGCCCATACCACCAGCTTCAGGCACATCGAATCGTAGAACGGTGGAATGGTGTAGCCGGTGTAGATCGCTGTGTCGGTACGCACGCCAGGGCCGCCGGGGGCGTAGTAGCGTGTGATCTTGCCGAAGCTTGGCAAGAAGTTGTTTTTCGGGTCTTCGGCGTTGATCCGGAACTGCAGGGCAAAACCACGGTGGTGGATGTCTTCCTGTTTCACCGAAAGCGGCAGGCCGGAGGCGATGCGAATCTGCTCACGGACGATGTCGATACCGGTGATTTCTTCGGTGATGGTGTGTTCCACCTGCACTCGGGTGTTCATTTCCATGAAGTACACCTCGCCTTCGGCGAGCAGGAACTCCACGGTACCGGCGTTCTCGTAACCCACGGCCTTGGCTGCGCGCACCGACAGGTCACCGATGTAGGCGCGCTGCTCCGGGGTCAGCTGCGGGCTCGGGGCGATTTCGATCAGCTTCTGGTTACGGCGCTGGATCGAGCAATCACGCTCGAACAGGTGAACCACATTGCCAAAGCTGTCGCCAAGAATCTGCGCTTCGATGTGCTTGGGATTGACGATGCATTTTTCTAGGAACACTTCCGCGGAACCGAAAGCCTTGGTGGCTTCGGAAATCACCCGTGGGAAGGCTTGTTCCAGCTCTTCACGGCTGTTGCAGCGACGAATGCCGCGGCCGCCGCCACCGGAAGTGGCCTTGAGCATCACCGGATAACCGATGCGGTCACCTTCGGTCAGGGCTTCTTCGATGCCCGACACGTTGCCTTCGGTGCCAGGAGTGACCGGCACGCCGGCCTTGATCATGCTGCGGCGCGCTTCAGTCTTGTCGCCCATGCGGCGAATGACTTCAGCCGATGGACCAATGAACTTGATCCCGCGCTCGGCGCAGATTTCAGCCAGTTCGGCGTTTTCCGAAAGGAATCCGTAGCCTGGGTGCAAGGCATCGCAACCGGTCTCGACGGCCAGGTTTACCAGCTTGCGCGGGTTCAGGTAGCCAGCCAGAGGCTCGGCACCAATGCTGTGGGCCTCATCAGCACGCTTGACGTGCAAGGCATGACGGTCGGCGTCGGAATAGATCGCGACCGAGCGAATGCCCATTTCGGCGCAGGCACGTACGATTCGTACGGCAATCTCACCACGGTTGGCGATCAGGATCTTTGTTATCACTTGGAAATTCCCTTGAGCCGGTAAACCTACGACCTGCTAGACCCAGGTCGATGAGTGACCAAATGTTTCAATTTGGTCGCAGGGCCACAGTAGCGCTCACAAGGGATTAACAAAAATGAATTAAAATTGGGTCAGGCATAAGTAAAGACTTATAGTTGAAACATCAGCCAGCGACCAGAGCGACTCGACCATGCGTAAGTCATTGATGCGTATGACTTTGCGGCAATTGCAGATATTCAATGAGGTTTGCGACCTCCGATCGTACAGCCGCGCAGCCGACGAAATGTCACTCACACAACCTGCCGTCAGCCTGCAAATTCGACAACTGGAGGAGCTGGTCGGTCAGCCGTTGTTCGATTACGTGGGCAAAAAGCTTTACATGACCGAAGCGGCCGAAGCCCTGCAACGCGCCAGTCGCGACATTTTCGGGCGTCTGGAAAACCTCGACATGCAGCTGTCCGACATGCAGGGCTCACTGCAAGGGCAGTTGAAACTGGCGGTGGAATCCAGCGCCAAGTATTTCGTGCCCCACCTGTTTGCCGCGTTCAAACGCCAGCATCCGGAAGTGAACCTGCAACTGACCGTAGTCAATCGCGGCCAGGTCATCCGGCGCCTGTCGGACAACCGCGACGACCTGGTGATCATGTCCATGGTACCGCAGGACATGGGGCTGGAGTTCTTGCCGTTCTTGAACAATCCGATCGTCGCCGTGGCACCACCGGATCATCCTTTATGCCACTTGGGTCCGCTGCGACTGCAGGATCTCGAGCCTTACACGCTGCTGTTGCGCGAACCTGGCTCCGGCACACGGATGGCTTGCGAGGAGTACTTCAAGGAAAAGCGCGTGCACTTCAACCAGACCCAGGAAGTGTCGTCAGCCGAGGCCCAACGTGAATGCGTATTGGCGGGACTGGGCGTTGCGCTGTTGACGCGCCACGCCCTGAACCTTGAGTTGGCAACCGGCGGATTGATCGAGCTGCCGATTGAAGAACTGCCACTGTACCGCAGCTGGTGCCTGGTGCAGGCCAAGGCAAAACGCCTGTCACCGGTGGCTCACGCTTTCCTGGCGTTCATCCGCAATGAGCGGATTCAGATCAGCGCGCTGGTTGAGCGTTTTGACGGGAAGTCGCGGGTTTTGCCTGCCAGTAGTTGAGTTCCAGATCGACAGGGAAGTCGCTGATTTCGGCCAACAGTTGTCGACGTTCGCACCGATCTTCTATGGCACGGCGAAACTCCATGCGGCGCTGATCTTCTTGCTGGCGACGGGTTTTGACGGCGCTGTTGCGTTCTTCGTAAGGGGCCATTTCGAGTCTCCCAAGGCGAGTACGGGAGTTTCAAGATAGGCGCGGGGGATGACGGTTTGGCGGACAGAGCGTTACAGAACAATGAATATTGAAAGCAAAGATCGCAGCCTTCGGCAGCTCCTACAGGTGCTCACATTCCTGTGTAGGAGCTGCCGTAGGCTGCGATCTTTTGACCTTAATCGTCCAGTGCTTTTACCGACTTGGGCGACAACCGCAAGCTGCGCAGACTGCGTTTGACGCTCTTGAGGTGGTTGACCAGGCTCGGTCCACGGGCCATCGCCACACCCATCGCCAACACGTCGATCACCACCAGGTGAGCAATACGCGACGTCAGGGGCGTATAGATTTCGGTGTCTTCATGCACATCGATCGCCAGGTTGACCGTCGAGAGTTCCGCCAAGGGCGTCTGACTCGGGCACAGGGTGATCAGCGAAGCGCCGCTTTCGCGTACCAGGTTGGCAGTGATCAACAAATCCTTGGAACGGCCTGACTGGGAAATGCAGATCGCCACATCGGTCGGCTTCAATGTCACGGCCGACATCGCCTGCATGTGCGGGTCGGAGTACGCCGCCGCAGTCAGCAGCAAGCGGAAGAACTTGTGCTGGGCATCCGCCGCAACAGCACCCGAGGCGCCAAAGCCGTAGAACTCGACGCGCTGAGCCTGGGACATCAGCGTCACCGCCCTTTGCAACTCCACCGGATCGAGCTTCTCGCGAACCTCCATCAGCGTATGCAGGGTGGTGTCGAAGATTTTCAGGCTGTAGTCAGCGACCGAGTCGTCTTCATGGATGGCGAACTGGCCGAAACTGGCGCCCGCCGCCAGGCTCTGGGCCAGCTTGAGTTTCAAATCCTGGAAGCCCGAGCAGCCGATGGCACGGCAAAAACGCACGATGGTCGGTTCACTGATGCCCACGCTGTGGGCCAGGTCTGCCATGGAGCTGTGCATCACGGCCGCAGGATCGAGCAGCACATGGTCGGCGACCTTGAGCTCTGACTTGCGTAACAGGTGGCGAGACTGGGCGATGTGTTGCAGCAGGTTCAAAGGGCTGGACTCTTTGTTATGGGCAGGTGCCGGGGATGTAGCACGCTTGTAGTTATACTACATGAATCGGCTTTTTGCCTGCTCAATGCGTAACCAGATCCCTCGGCCACAGGTGCCTTCGCTTCATGTAGCGTTAAAATTCACCTCCACCTTGACACTTTCAGTATTCGCCCAATGCGCTTGCCACGGCATTACAACTTATTTACTAGTTGCTCAGCAGAACAAATCAAACATATCGCTTTACAAAAGTTGCGAATAAAAAACCTGCACAAGTTTAATTTAAGTAGATATATTGAGCACGCAGGAAGCAAATAAACAATTACAGGAGTTACAACCATGAACATCAAAAGCAAAAACTGGACAGCTCAAATCGATCGCATGCCACCCAGCCCTTCTTTCCGGACCTACGGCACTGTAACCGTGCCGCACCCAGGCATAACGCCGGTGCTGGAACGGGATCTGATGCAGGACAAATCCTTTGGTCTGCGTCTGATACTAAGTTTTAAAACAACCGATACGATTACTGCCCAAGTCGAAACCGATAAGTTCGTTGAATACAAAGAAGAAGGGCCGTCCAATGTCACTGGCGTGAGTATCTACTTTGAAGGTGAACTTGTGCATCACATTAATGATGTACTGATCACTCACTAAGCAACACGCTCCAGCGCTTAAAAACCTCCCGCAGCCGTCACAATGGCTGCGGGAAGTCTACCTCGGACTCATTGAGTCGCATTTGATGCATGAGCACCTGCGCAAGCGCATCCGCCTCGATCGGTCGGCTGATCAGGTATCCCTGTACTTCATCGCAGCGCTCACCGCGCAGGAATTCGAGCTGATCTTGCCGCTCCACCCCTTCAGCCACAACCTTTAGCGACAGGCCGTGCGCCATGGCGATGATCGCCCGGGTGATGGCCGCGTCCTCGGTGCCCTGCCCCAGCCCTCGGATAAAAGCCTGGTCGATCTTCACGTAATCCACCGGAATACGCTTGAGGTAGCTCAGGGATGAATAACCCGTACCGAAATCATCGATCGCCAGCTTCACGCCCAGGGTACGCAACTGCTGGAAGCTCGCAATGATGTGCTCGACACTGTCGAGCAACTGGCTCTCGGTTAATTCCAGCTCCAACAGGTGCGGGGCCAGCCCTGTTTCCTCCAATACTTGACGGACCAGGCTGACCAGTTTGCCCTGACGCAATTGGTGGACTGACAGATTGACCGATACCCGTATCGGCTCAAGGCCCTGACGCTGCCACTCACAGGCTTGCCAACAGGCCTGGCGCAAGACGAACTCGCCGATCGGACCGATCAACCCGGTTTCCTCGGCCAGACCGATAAAGTCCCCGGGCGGTACACACCCCATGGTTGGATGGTCCCAGCGCACCAGAGCTTCCGCCGCGTTCAGCTGGCCCGTGGCGAGGCACAGCTTCGGCTGGTAGAACACTTTCAGTTGCTGTTCTTCGACCGCCTTGCGTAGCTGGTTTTCCAGTTGCAGGCGCTCCAGAGTGCTGGTTTGCAAGCTGTCGGTGTAAAACTGAAAATTATTACCGCCCAGGTGCTTGGCATGCTGCATAGCCATGTTCGACTGGCTGACCAACGCGGAAATTTCCCGCGCATTGTCCGGCAACAGGCTGATACCCATGGACGCGCTGATGACCAGCTCATGCCCGTCCACAGTGACCGGCACACGCAGCTTGGCCGACAATCGGGTCGCGACCCGCGCCAGGCTCGAGAGATTGCCGTAGGCATTGAACAGCACGGCGAATTCGTCACCGGAAAGGCGCGCGATGGTGTCCGCCTCCGGCAACGCATTAACCAGGCGCCGAGCGACCTTCTGCAACAGGTGATCGGCGACTTCATGGCCCAGGCTGTCGTTGAGCAACTTGAATCGGTCCAGATTGATGTGCAGCAATGCCAGGCTGCGATGGGCGCCCTGACGCACCCGCTGGTGAGCCTCGTTCAACCGCTCGCGGAATAAGGAACGGTTGGCCAGGCCAGTCAGCTCGTCGTAATGGGTCAGGTAACGCATGCGCTCTTCGGATTCGCGCCGAGCCGAAATATCGGCGAAGAAGCCAACTATGTGGCTGACCTTTCCCCGGGAATCGCGCACCGCGTTCAGCTGCAACCATTGGGGATACATCTCGCCACTTTTGCGGGTTTCCACCAGCTCGCCCTGCCAACTGCCCAACTGCTCCAGCGCTTGATGGATGACACCATAGTGCCGGCGGGCATCACGGCTGCAAGGCAATTCGGCGACATTGCGCCCCAGCGTTTCATCAAGGTCATAACCGGTCACGCGGCTGAAGGACTGATTGACGGCGATCAGGTTGTAGTCGGGATCGAAAATCACAATGCCTTCGCTGGCCGCCTCAAACACCGTCGCCGCCAGTTGCTGCTGCTCTTCCAGCGCCTTGTTGACGCTGATATCGCGGCGGGTGCCGACCATGCGAATCACCCGGCCACTGTCAGTGCGCTCGACGGCGCGCCCACGGTCCTCGATCCACACCCAATGACCATCGCCATGGCGCACGCGGTACTCGACCTGATAATCCTCGGTGCGCCCCTTCAAATGTTCGACCAGCGCCCGGCGCAGCACCGGAAGGTCTTCAGGGTGCAAGCGCGGCTTGAGGTGGCGCAGCATGGCTGTCACGTACTGCGGGTCCAGGCCGAACAATTCCTGAATCTGCGTGTGATGCACTTCGTCGGTTTGCAGGTTCCAGTCCCACAGTCCCTGTTCACTGGCTTCCAATGCGAGGGCCAGGCGCGCTTCGCTCTTGCTCAGCGCCTGGTTGGCGGCGTCCAGCTCCAGATTGCGCTGGGCAACACGGCTTTCCAGTTCGACCTGGATTTGCCGCAGCTCGTCTTCCGCCCGTCGGCGCTGCTCGATTTCATTGGCGAGTTTTTTATTGAGCTGCTCACTGCGACTTTGCGCCTGCTGCAGGTGTTCGATCAGCGCCTGATTTTGAAAGCGCCGCAACAGACCGCGATCGATCAGCCGGTTAACCTGCCAGGCGACCACGCTCAGTGCTCCCAACAGGATCAGGCCGAACCAGCCCCATCCCTGCTGTTCTTCGCCACCCCAGAACATATAGGCGATGGCCGGCAGCAGACAGGGCAAGGTAAAAGACAGAAATGCCGGCAGACTCACCGCATAAGCCACGCTGGCCGACAGTGCGGCGGCACCGATCAAGCCAAACACCCAGGCTTGCTGAATGAAGGTGTCGGCGGGCACCAGCGCAATGCCCGCCCCGGCCAGAGTCAGCCCGGTCAACGCCGAACCGAGCAAAAACATGCGAACCCAGATCGGATTGGCCTGGCGGTTGGGAATCGCCGAGTCGAAAGCGGCGACCTGAATCACCCGCAATGCCACCAGCGACAACAGCCACACCAGCCAGACGCTGACCAGGAAGTAGCGCTGCGGACTCCAGAGCAATCCGGCACAGACCAGGCCATTGAGCAGCATGAACAACGTCGGCAGGAGGGAGCCTTGATACAGCAGGCGCGTGCGTTCAACCGCCATTTCCATGGCGTATTGCTTGCGAATAACCCGGGCATCCACAGTGGGGCCCGACAGGTCAGAGCTGAGGGTCATAGGCGATGTTCTTGTTCTTATAAGATGAGCGTGGGCCCGAATCGTCGAGGGAGCATACACAAGCATGTGCCCGGACCAAACTGTTGCTGATCATTAAATCGCCAATAGTTTAGTTCGACCGATATCCCCGGCAATGACTTCAGGCAGCCCTGGCAATGCCTGTAGCCAATGAGCAACCGGTCGTCTGCCAGGTAACTTTCATCGGTTTAAGCAAAGCGGTGTTTGCCCGGTGTCTCGTCGCCCCCTAGAATGCCCCGATGCGCGATGATCTCTCCCTTCTGCTGAACTCCCTCAACGATGCCCAACGGCAGGCCGTAGCGGCCCCCGTGGGTCGTCAGTTGGTCCTGGCCGGTGCTGGTTCCGGTAAAACCCGAGTGCTGGTGCACCGTATCGCCTGGTTGATCCAGGTCGAAAACGCCTCGCCCCACTCCATCCTGTCGGTGACGTTCACCAACAAGGCTGCTGCCGAGATGCGCCACCGCATCGAGCAGCTGATGGGTATCAACCCGGCCGGCATGTGGGTCGGCACCTTCCACGGCCTGGCGCACCGCTTGTTGCGGGCACATTGGCAGGAAGCGGGCCTGAGCCAGACCTTCCAGATTCTCGACAGTGACGATCAGCAACGGCTGGTCAAGCGGGTGATCCGCGAGCTCGGCCTCGACGAGCAACGATGGCCGGCCCGCCAGGCCCAGTGGTTTATCAACGGGCAGAAAGACGAAGGTCTGCGCCCGCAGCATATCCAGGCAAGCGGCGACCTGTTCCTGGCAACCATGCGCGGTATTTATGAAGCCTATGAGGCCGCGTGCCTGCGCGCTGGAGTCATCGACTTCTCCGAACTGCTGCTGCGCGCCCTCGACCTCTGGCGCGACCACCCCGGTCTGCTGGCGCATTACCAGAAGCGCTTCCGGCACATTCTGGTGGACGAATTCCAGGACACCAACGCCGTGCAGTACGCCTGGTTGCGCCTGCTGGCCAAGGGCGGCGACAGCCTGATGGTCGTGGGCGACGATGACCAGTCGATCTACGGTTGGCGTGGCGCGAAAATCGAGAACATCTACCAGTATTCCGAAGACTTCCCGGACGCCGAAACCATTCGCCTGGAGCAGAACTATCGCTCCACCGCCGGCATCCTGAAAGCCGCCAACGCCCTGATCGCCAACAATACCGGGCGCCTAGGCAAAGAACTGTGGACCGATGGCGGGGATGGTGAAGCCATCAACCTGTATGCCGCGTTCAACGAACATGATGAAGCGCGCTACGTTGTCGAAACCATCGAAAGCGCGCTGAAAACCGGCTTGGCTCGCAGCGATATCGCAATTCTGTACCGCTCCAACGCCCAATCGCGCGTTCTGGAAGAAGCTCTGCTGCGCGAGCGCATTCCCTACCGCATCTATGGTGGGCAACGCTTCTTCGAACGAGCGGAAATCAAGAACGCCATGGCCTACATGCGCCTGCTTGAAGGCCGCGGAAATGATGCTGCGCTGGAGCGGGTGATCAACGTGCCAGCCCGTGGCATCGGCGAAAAAACCGTCGAAGCGATTCGTGACCATGCACGCCACAGCGATGTGTCGATGTGGGAAGCGATGCGTCAGCTGGTGGCCAACAAGGGCCTGACCGGTCGCGCTGCCGGTGCGCTCGGTGCGTTTATCGAATTGATCGAGAACCTCGCCGCCAAATGCCTGGAAATGCCGCTGCACCTGATGACCCAGACCGTTATCGAGCAGTCGGGGCTGATCGCCTACCACGAAGCGGAAAAAGGCGAGAAAGGTCAGGCCCGGGTAGAAAACCTTGAGGAGCTGGTCAGCGCCGCACGCAACTTCGAAAACAGCGAAGAGGACGAAGACCTGACGCCGCTGGCAGCGTTCCTCGGTCACGCCTCACTGGAAGCCGGGGACACCCAGGCCGACGAGCACGAAGACAGCATTCAGTTGATGACGCTGCACAGCGCCAAGGGCCTGGAATTCCCTTACGTGTTCCTGGTGGGCATGGAAGAAGGCCTGTTCCCGCACAAGATGAGCCTGGAAGAACCTGGCCGTCTTGAAGAAGAGCGCCGCCTCGCCTACGTCGGCATCACCCGGGCGATGCAGAACCTGGTGATGACCTATGCTGAAACCCGACGCCTCTACGGTAGCGAGACCTACAACAAGGTGTCCCGTTTCGTACGTGAAGTTCCGAAAGGCCTGATCCAGGAAGTGCGCCTGTCCAATAGCGTCAGTCGTCCGTTCGCCAGTAATCAGTCGATGAGCGGCAGCAACCTGTTCAGCGGCAGTGAGATTCCGCAGACCGGCTTCAGCCTCGGCCAAACCGTGCGTCACTCGATCTTCGGTGATGGCGTGATCCTCAACTTCGAGGGCGCCGGCGCCCAGGCCAGGGTGCAGGTGAATTTCGGCGAAGGCAGCAAGTGGCTGATGCTGGGCTATGCCAAACTGGAAGCGATATAGCTGTGATCTCTCTGTAGGAGCGAGCCTGCTCGCGAAGAACGATAACGCGGTGTTTTAGAGACACCTTGCCGTTCCCGTTCGCGAGCAGGCTCGTTCCCACAGGTTGCTGCATGGGTGTTGCGACAATAGGTAGCGATCCTACAAAACCTATCCACTCATCTGACAGTCCAAATCCAACAAGCCTTATTGCACTGACTGAAGCTGAACCCGACCTGTCAGGCAAAAGCTCGAAACACTCTGCTGCTAGCCAGTAACACTTCAGCTGTGCAACATGGCGCGCGTGCCTTCCACAAATGGGAATTCCCTTTATGAAACGTTTTCTTAGCATCGCCATGGCGTTGTGCATCGGTCTGACGATGAGTCTCGACGTCAATGCCGCCAAGCGCTTCGGTGGTGGCAAAAGCGCCGGCGCTGCGCCGACGCATCAGACCAGCCAGATGGCTCCTTCTTCTCCAGGCATGGGCGGCGCTGCGGCGACCGCTGGTGCTGCCGGTGCCGCTGGCGCCGCTGCCAAGGCCGGTGGCGCTTCGCGCTGGCTCGGCCCTCTGGCCGGCATCGCCGCCGGTGGCCTGCTCGCCTCCATGTTCATGGGCGACGGCTTCCAGGGCATGCAGATCTTCGACATCCTGATCATGGCGGTCATTGCGTTCCTGGTCTTCCGCTTCATCGCTGCGCGTCGTCGCAAGCAGCAGGAACACATGGCTCCAGCGGGTTACGCGCCACCGATGCAGCGTGAAGCCTTCGAACAGAAACCGGCCAGCGGTTCGATCTTCGGTGGTTCGGCTGCACCGGTTGCCGCTCGCCCGGTGATCAACGCTCCAGCCTGGTTCAATGAAAAAAGCTTCATCGAAGCTGCGCGCAACCACTTCCAGTCCCTGCAACAACACTGGGACGCCAACGAAATGGACAAGATCGCCGAGTTCGTGACCCCGCAAATGCTCGAGTTCCTCAAGCGTGAGCGTGCCGACCTGGGTGACGCCTTCCAGTCCACCTACATTGATAACCTCAATGTGCAGCTGGACGGTGTTGACGATCGCGCGGACAAGACCATCGCCACCCTGACCTTCAACGGCGTGTCGAAGAACTCGCGTTTCGACCAGGGCGAAGTGTTCAGCGAAAGCTGGAACATGGAGCGTGCACAGGGTGATAACCAGCCTTGGCTGGTAGCGGGTATCCGCCAGAACGGCTGATTGCCCTTCTCGATTCATCTGCTGTAATGAAAACCCCGGCTTGCCGGGGTTTTTCTATTTCGCGGTTGCATCTATAGCGAGCTACTGTATAAACCGCCCCATATAAACCGCGCCATACAAGCAAGAGGATCCCGGACGTGGAAGAAATCATCGAACAACTGCGTGAAGCCAACGAACCGGTACCGGTCCCCTTGGAGTTGCCCGACGAAGATCTGCTGGTCGAAATCGAAGAACAACTGTTCATCGACATTCCGTTTGTCTTCAGAGAGTTTCTGCTGACGGTGAGCGATGTCGTCTACGGCAGCCTGGAACCCGTGACGGTCACCGACCCGCAATCCCACACCTACCTGCCGGATGTAGCCGCCAACGCCTGGGATGCCGGTGTCGATCGCAGCCTGATTCCGATTTGCCAGGACGGTGACGACTACTACTGCGTGGAAGAAGACGGCACCGTGGTGCTCTGGTCGGCCGAAGAAGAATTGGTCACCGAAGAAACCTGGGAGTCGGTGTGGCACTGGGCGCGGGACGTCTGGCTGGAAAGCTGAGCCAGGCCCCACGCCAGGTGGTCAATGCGGGGACGACTCCTTGTGGTTGTCGAGGGTTTCCAGCAGTGCCACCTGCATCCGCGTATGCACGCGAATGAACCATCGCCATAACAACGCCGCCACCGCGGCCGCGACGATGGCGATCAGCACCAGCAACTTGTTGGTCGGCAAGATACTGGCCGACAAGGCTGCCAGCAGCAGGAAGATCACCAGCAGCGAAAGGATCGGAATCACTTCAGCGATCACCCGACGCACCCGCTGGGTATGACGCCCTGCCATCTCCGGTTTCACGCCCATCTCCGCCAACAACATCGACAGCGCCTTGAGCTTGCGATAGGCGGCGATCAGGAAGGGCAGCGACAGCAACAGCGCACCTCCCCAGATCAACGCCTTTTGCCAGCTGGGATCACCTATCCAGGCCTGTAGATGCGCCGACAGGCGTTCGGCAAAGAACGCACCGGAAAAAAAGATCGCGATCACCAGGGCCAGATTGACCCCCACCTGCAGCAGGATTCGCCGGATCATCGACGCCAGCAACGCGCCCTCGCCCTGAGGCTGAATGCTGCGCAGCCATTCGCCATACATTCCCAGCACCCGCCCCAGACGCTCCGGCATGATCCCGGCCAGCTTGATCGACAATGGATCGGCGGCGCGAATCAGATAGGGTGTCAGCAAGGTCGTAATCACCGAAACCGCCACGGCCACCGGATACAGGAAGTTGCTGGTGACCTGCAGGGTCATGCCCAACGCGGCGATGATGAATGAAAACTCGCCAATCTGTGACAAGCCCATGCCCACCCGCAGCGAGGTGCGGCCATCGTTACCGGCGATGAATGCGCCGAGGCCACAGGACAACATCTTGCCGAGCACCACGGCGACGGTAATCACCGCGATCGGCCAGGCGTATTGCAACAGGATCATCGGATCGAGCATCAAGCCGATCGCCACGAAAAAAATCGCACTGAACAGGTCGCGAACGGGCTCGATCAAGCGCTCGATTTTCACCAGTTGCCGGGATTCGGCCATGATCGCGCCGATCAGGAATGCGCCGAGCACCATGCTGTACTCGAGCTTGACCACCAGCAGGCAAAACCCGAAGCACAGGCCCAGAACGGTGATCAGCAACATCTCATTGCTGTCGAATTTGGCCACATAGGCCAGCAGGCGCGGCACCATCAGGATGCCAACCACCAAGGCCACGATCATGAACAAAGAGAGTTTGCCGACGGTCGAGAACACTTCGCCGGAACTGACCGTGCCGCTGACGGCGATGCTCGACAGCAAGGCGATGATACCGATGCCGAGGATGTCTTCGACAATCAGCACGCCGAAAATCAGTTGTGCGAACCGCTCGTTCTTCAGTTTGAGATCGTTCAGTGCCTTGACGATGATGGTGGTCGAGGAAATCGCCAGGATAGCGCCGAGAAACAGCGAATCCATGGTGTTCCATTCAAACCAGCGACCGATTTCGTAGCCGATCCAGATCATCAGCACGATTTCCAGGAATGCGGCGATGAACGCTGTGGCGCCGACCTTGAACAGTTTGCGCAGGCTGAATTCCAAGCCAAGGCAGAACATCAGGAAGATCACCCCGAGCTCGGCCAGTGTCTTGATGGTCGCTTCGTCGTGGATCAAGCTGAATGGCGGCGTGTGCGGGCCGATGATAAAACCGGCGACGATGTAACCCAGCACCACTGGTTGCTTGAGTCGATGGAATACCACGGTCACCACACCTGCGATCAGCATGATCACTGCCAGATCCTGAATAAAACTGATGGCATGCATGATGTGCGGCTCCTTGATGACGAGACTCGATCGGCAAGCGCAGCAGCCACCCGATCGAGCCGGATGGAAATCTGCTGTGAGCGCAAGAACAGCCACGGAAATGGCTTTTCGCAGGTTAACACCGCGACTTGTGCTGAAAAGGCGGTGCAATATATGGAAACAGATCGATGTGGAGTGACGGCAACCAAGGACCTGGCGTCCCGATAACTGTGGTTTGAAAAAAACCGCAGAAGCACCCGCAGAGGTGCCTCCCTCAAACGTAGCCCTGACCCGTGAGAATGCTATGGAACCCGGAAACGCCCAGCTGTCGATGACGGTACTGATGACCCCCGACATGGCCAACTTCTCTGGCAATGTCCATGGCGGCACCTTGCTCAAGTACCTCGACGAAGTGGCCTACGCTTGCGCCAGCCGTTATGCCGGCCGCTACGTGGTGACCCTGTCGGTGGACCAGGTGATTTTTCGCGAGCCGATCCATGTCGGCGAACTGGTGACCTTTCTCGCCTCGGTCAACTACACCGGTAACACGTCCATGGAAGTGGGCATCAAGGTGGTGACAGAGAACATCCGCGAGCGTTCGGTGCGTCACACCAACAGCTGCTTCTTCACCATGGTGGCCGTGGATGACCAGCGCAAACCCGCCCAGGTGCCACCGCTGCAACCGGACAATAGCGAGAGCAAACGCCGCTTCATCCAGGCACAGCAGCGCCGGCAGATTCGCCAGGAACTGGAAAAGCGCTATCAGGAAATCAAGGGCGACGCGTGAAGCAAAAAAGATCGCAGCCTTCGGCAGCTCCTTCGCTGGAATGCATATTCCTGCAGGAGCTGCCGCAGGCTGCGATCTTTACGCTTCGATGTATTACAAGCTGATCGAGGTAGCCTCGAATCGCACGCGCGGATGGGCAATCCGGTCCTGAGCGCGCACCAGCTCCAGCTCATAACTGGCGCAGGCCTGGGTTTCCAGCAGCACTTCGTGCACCGCCGACGCAGCGAACTCGAACGCTGCCACCAGGCTGTCGCCCAGCAGCACACGCGCCAGGAACAGGCCAGACGTCAGGTCGCCGACACCCACTGGCTGACGCGGGAATGCCAGTAACGGCCGCTGCAGGTGCCAGCTACCCTCTGCCGTCACCAGCAGCATTTCAAAGTTCTCGGACGATTTACCGGGATAGTCGAGGTGCTTGACCAATACCGCCTTGGGGCCGCGCGCCAGCAGCGCCCGGGCCATCGCCAGGCAATCGAGCAAAGACTGCGGCTTGCGCCCCGAGAAGCTGTCCAGCTCCAGCTGGTTAGGGCACATGAAGTCCGCCACGGCGGCGGCCTCCTCCAGCAGGAAATCACTGACTTCGGCCGGCACGCTGCAACCCTTTTCCGGATGCCCCATGACCGGGTCGCACAGGTACAACGCCTTGGGGTTCAGCGATTTGATCTTCGCCACACCCATCAGGATCGCCCGGCCCTGGGCCGCACTGCCCAGGTAACCGGAGAGCACCGCGTCGCAGTTACCCAATTCGCCAATCGCCGCAATGCCGTCGACCAGGTCGGGGATCTGATGCGGCGCCAGCACCTCGCCCGCCCACTGGCCGTACTGGGTATGATTGGAAAACTGCACGGTATTGAGTGGCCAGACGTTAACCCCGAGCCGCTGCATAGGGAAAACTGCGGCACTGTTACCGGCGTGACCAAACACCACGTGGGACTGGATAGCGAGCAAATGGGGTGTACGTTTCATGCGGTGGATATCCGTAAAACGATTGAAATTCTAGCCGCGCAGTATGCGACTAAACGCAGCCTGTACGACAGACCGGCGACACAGTTAAGCTGACACTATCTTGTTGGAGCACCCTGTTGATGCTGACCCTTGGAAATATCTTCGTGCTGATGCTGATCGCCACCGCTGGCGCATGGCTATGGCATAACCACGGCTTGCGCGAGCGCGCGCTGGAGCGGGTCAAGCAGCATTGCGCCAAGCTGGGAATCGAATTGCTGGACGGCAACGTGGCCTTGAAAAAGATCGCGTTCATCAGGGACGCCAACGGTCGTCGACGCCTGGCCCGAGTGTACAACTTCGAATTCACCGTAACCGGCGAGAGCCGCCACAACGGCACCATCACTCAGTTTGGCGCCCACAGTGCGCAGATTGAACTGGCCCCATACCCGGTACCGTTCGACGAGCCCGAAACCGTGGTCGATATCGTCAAGCCGCGTGCCGAAGTGATTGAGCTAAGCCAGTGGCGCCAGGAACACACCAAGTGGAAGCCTTGAGCCGTTAATCTGATTTCCCGCGACAGTTCGCCAGACCCTCCTGCAGCACTTGCCTATCTTGCGGCTCATTGAAGATCAGCTCGATGCGTGAGTCCTGTCGCCATTCACTGGTTTGCCAGTTCAACACCGAGTTATCCACCGCATTAACCGACATCCAGCCCTTGGCGCTGTGGATAATCAGCTTGGCCCGCTGCCAGGCAACACCTGCCAGCCACTGATCAATGAGCGCGGAATCGAAAACCTGGCGAGGGTGCCAGCGCCACCCGATGCTCCAGCCGCCCTGCTGTTCCTGAGTCAGGCAAATCGGCACATCCTGAGCGGTCCAGACCGCGCCCATCTGCGTCAATTCTTTGGGCACGATTAAGTTATCCACACCCGCTGAGGCCTGCGCCCCAAAGCCGGGCAGTTCAGCCAAAGGCATGGCGGCTTGCTGTGTCCAATAGAGGTAACGTTCTGGCAATTGGGCGGCGATTCGCTGACGGCTGCTTTCATCGAGCTGTTCGGATTTGTTCAACACCAACAGTCCGGCACTTTCCAAAGCCTGCTGTTGCGCGGCCGGCAATGGTTTGCCCGCCGCGAGGGCCTGGGCGTCCAGCACCAGTACACATGGCTGTACCGCCAGTACACCTTGCCAGGGCGCTTCACTCAACTGCCTGAGCAGTTGTGCGGGATGTCCCAGCCCGGAGGGTTCGATGAACAGCCGATGGGGTCTGGCCTTGCGCAGCAAGCGTGCGAGACCGATTTGAAAGGGTGCGCCGTTGACGCAACACAAACAGCCCCCGGCCACTTCGCCCAACGCGATGCCTTGCGCATCCTGGGTGAGCAACGCCGCGTCGAGGCCGATCTGACCGAACTCGTTGATCAGCACCGCCCACCGCTCCCCGTCCGGACGCTGGGCCATCAAATGCTTGATCAGACTGGTCTTGCCGGCGCCCAACGGGCCGGCGATGACGTGGGTGGGAATGTTCTGCAGCATGATCGATCTGTTCTGACGGGGACGGTGGCCAATATGCCCGATATTAACCTGAAGCGTCAGGCAGCCTCTTCGTACCAGACGCCGAACGGATCCGGAAACAGGCGCCAGCCCTCAGTGCCCAGGGCCATTTCATCGTCCGTCAGCAAACATTCGTCGAGCTCGGCGGTAAGCCGCGTGAAGTCGATGTTCTGCCCGATCAATACCAGTTCCTGGCGGCAATCTCCGCTGGCTTCACTCCAGTTCTTCATGATTGCGTCCGTGCTTTCCGGGTCTTGCGGCCATTGGCTTTTCGGCACAAAGCGCCACCAGCGTCCGGCAAACCCATAGCGCATCAAGCCTCCCGCCTGCGACCAACTGCCGGCATCCTCATGCTTGCTGGCCAGCCAGAAATAACCCTTGGAGCGCAGCAGTGTTCCATTGACCCATGGCTGGTCGATGAAGCTGAAGAAGCGCTGGGGATGAAAGGGCCGACGGGCACGGTACACGCTTGAGGCGATGCCGTACTCCTCGGTTTCCGGCACATGTTCACCGCGCAGCTCCTTCAACCAGCCCGGAGCCCGGGCAGCTTTCTCGAAGTCGAACCGCCCAGTGTCGAGAATTTTTTCCAGGGCAACCTCGCCCATGGCCATCGGAACGATTTCCGCCTGGGCATTAAGTCGCTTGAGTATGGCCGTGAGTTCCTCGCGTTCGTCGCTGCTGATCAAGTCGATCTTGCTGATCAATATCACGTCGGCAAATTCGACCTGTTCAATCAGCAGATCCGTTATCGAGCGCTCATCGGCATCACCCAGGGTTTGACCGCGGGAGGCGAGGCTTGCCGCAGCCTGATAGTCGGCCAGGAAGCTCAGGCCGTCGACCACCGTGACCATGGTGTCGAGCCGTGCGATGTCGGCCAGGCTCTGCCCGGCCTCATCACGAAAGGTAAAGGTTTCTGCGACGGGCAAGGGTTCGGAGATGCCCGTTGACTCGATCAACAGGTAATCGAAGCGCCCCTCCCTGGCGAGCTTGCTCACTTCCTCCAGTAAATCTTCGCGCAACGTACAGCAGATACAGCCGTTGCTCATCTCCACCAGCTTTTCTTCAGCGCGATTGAGGCTGACATCGCGCTGCACTTCGTTGCCGTCGATGTTGATTTCACTCATGTCGTTAACGATCACGGCGACGCGCAGATTATGGCGATTACGTAGTACGTAATTAAGAAGTGTACTTTTCCCGGCACCTAGAAAGCCGGAGAGGACGGTAACGGGGAGTCGGTTGGGCATCAGGGTATTCCTCGCAGGAGAATCGCAGCGATTATCGCGTGACAGCAATGTTATACTATAACAACGCAATAACGCGAATATCGCCTCCAGCCTTTTCAAGACACGTCTGAGCAACAGAGAAAAAGGTTGTCTGGAATACGACGTTCCACGTGGAACAGAAAGAATGAAGAGCGCTTTGTCTGGCGTGATTGCGCGAAAAGCGTTTCTCGCGGGGGATTTGAAGAAGGAGCGCCCGGGAAATCAACGTCCCTAATGCCCGGACCCGGGCGCTCGAAGTAAACCCGCTTCAACAGAAAATCGCTCGGATCCTGATGAAGCGGGTTCTGTCATTCAGAATTCAAAGCACTCAAGCCCTCGGCTTTACCGTGCCACAATCCTGCCCCAACCACACAGCGCGGGATTCGAGGCTACCCTTCTGCTGGATACCTGTGGCGTTGAAGGTACCGTTGACCTTGGTTGTGAACTCACGGTCACTGAGGAAAGTTGCCACTCCGGCGCCTTGGGCACGTGGACAGCTGAAGCGGAACTTCCACTGATTGCCGGTACGCTCGGTGACTTCCTGTTTGCAGCCTGACTGTGGGTCGGTCAATGGAATATTGTCGGTCTTGACCTGCTCAGGCGTCAGGCAGGCACGAATTCCTTTACCGCCCATGGTGATGCCCTGCTTTTCCAACTGCGCCCGTTGTTCAGGAGTGATCTGACTCTGGATCTGCCCGAGTATCAATTGCAGGTCCGGCATGTTCTGGTCATCGACTTTCATGTTACTGGTGGTCAATTCCCACAGACCCGGCTGAAGCATCTGCGCCTGTGCGACCACAGGAAGTGCCACCCCAAGTGCCAAGGCCAATCCCAGCAGACGAACGTTCATTGAGTAACTCCTGATCAGTAGTGGCCGTTAGACGCCAGCCACAAGCTTCGGTTCATGGGCCAATTAATTAGCGACATTCTGCACGGAACATGGTCTGTTAAGCACTGAATCTTCAGGAGCAAGGCTGCCCCCATGGATTACTTCGGACCACACATTTTCGGCTACACCATCGCCCTCCTGCACACCTTGGGCATGATCGCGGCGATACACGCCGTGCTCACCGTACGTACCGCTCAAGGCTCCATCGCCTGGGCCCTGTCATTGTTTTTCATGCCCTACCTCACACTCATTCCCTATCTGGTGTTCGGCCGCAGCACCTTCGATGGTTACATCAAGGCCCGGCGGCAAGCCAACGAGCAAATGCGCAAAGCCATCTCCGAACTGAACTGGCGCCCCTGGGTAGAAGAAGCGCTCACTGCCCGCGCCTCCAGCGCCTACGACGCCTTGAGGGCGATGCCGAAACTCGGAAACATGCCGTGCCTGGCCAACAACGAAGTGCACTTGTTGATCAATGGCCAGGCGAGCTTCAATGCCATTTTCAAAGCCATCAGCGAGGCAAAAAAAGCCGTACTCATCCAGTTTTTCATCGTCAAGGACGACCGCCTCGGTCAGCGCCTGCACAGCCTGTTGCTGAAGAAAGCAGCGGAAGGCGTGCCGGTCTATCTCTTGTATGACCGCATTGGCAGCCATTCCCTGCCCCACCGGTATGTGCAGGCGTTGCGCGATGGCGGTGTCGAGGTCAAGGCGTTCGCCACGCGCAGCGGCTGGCTCAACCGCTTTCAGGTCAATTTTCGCAACCACCGTAAAATTGTAGTGGTGGACGGTATCCTCGGCTTCGTCGGCGGTCATAACGTCGGCGACGAATACATGGGCGAGAAGCCACCGCTGGCGCCGTGGCGAGATACTCACGTGCAGGTCCGTGGCCCAGTTGTCGCCTGCATGCAGGAATCCTTCGCCGAAGACTGGTTCTGGGCGGCGCGGACATTGCCGCCACTGATCCTTCCCGAGGTTTACCCTGACGACGGGGTGCTCTGTCAATTGCTCGCCAGCGGCCCGGCGGATTCCTTCGAAACCTGTGCGCTGTTTTTCCTCGAAGCGATCTACGCGGCGACTGAGCGTATCTGGATCACCACCCCCTACTTCATTCCAGACGAGGCGGTGTTCGCCGGCCTGCGCCTGGCCGTGATGCGCGGCGTCGATGTGCGGATCCTCCTGCCATCCAGGCCTGACCATCGCATCGTCTACGCCGCCTCCAGTCTGTATGCCTTCGAGGCCGCGCGTGCAGGCGTGCGGATGTTCCGCTACGAACCCGGGTTCCTGCACCAGAAAGTGGTGTTGATCGACAACGAAATCAGCGCCATAGGCAGTGCCAACATGGACAACCGTTCGTTCCGTCTGAATTTCGAAGTGATGCTGCTGACCGTGGACAAGACATTCGCCGCGGAGGTGGAGCAGATGCTCAATAAAGATTTCGCCCAGGCCCACGAAATCGCCAAGGACGAAGGCCGGGAGACCCACCGACTTCAACAGTTCGGCATGCGGGTCGCCCGGCTGGTTGCGCCGATACTTTAAGGGGTATAGATATCGTCGCGGGTCCATGGCAGTTCATGGCTGCCATCGGCATGGGCCTTCACCGCAAGAATCTGGTGCAGGTTGATCCAGCCCCTGGCGAAGGCGTAAGCACACCCGGCCAGGTACAGCCGCCAGATCCGCAGTGCCTGTTCCGGCACCAGTTTCGAGGCGGCGTCGAGGTTATCTTCCAGCCGTTCGCTCCAGTGATCCAGCGTGCGTGCATAGTGCAGACGCAGGCTTTCGACGTCGACGATTTCCAGTCCGGCCTCGCTGATCTCAGCGGAAATCATCGATAGATGGGGCAATTCCCCATTGGGAAACACGTATTTGCCGATGAAGTCACCGGCGCCCCGTCCTACCGGGCGACCGTCAGTGTATTTGGCGGTTATACCGTGGTTCATCACGAGCCCGCCCTCCTTCACCGCGTTAAACAAGGTCGTGCAATACTCGGCCAGATTAGCGTGGCCGACATGTTCAAACATGCCGACACTGACCACTTTGTCGAAACGTCCGTCCTGCGGCAAATCGCGGTAGTCGAGCAACTGCAGTTCGACGAGGTCCTCCAACCCTTCGGCTTTCACCCGCTCGCGGGCCAGGTCTAATTGCTCTTTGCTCAGGGTGATGCCAAACACTTTCGCGCCAAACTCCCGCGCCGCATAACGCGCCAGACCACCCCAACCACAGCCGACGTCGAGCAGATATTCGCCCGGTTGCAGGCGCAATTTGCGGCAAAGGTGGCGGAACTTGGCCTGCTGGGCTTGCTCAAGGGATTCGCTGCCGGTCTCGAAATAGGCGCAGGAATACGCCATGTCACTGTCGAGCCATAGCTGGTAAAAGGCGTTGGAAAGGTCGTAATGGTAGGAGATTGCCTTGGCGTCGGTTTCCTTGTCATGGACAGAACGCACCGGCTGGCTGTCGTCATTCTCGTCCAGCAAGGCCTGGCTCCACTCATCGCAGACGCGGATGACATCGCTGATCGAGCCCTCGAGTTCAAGCTTGCCTTCGACAAACGCCGCTCCGAGCGCGTCCAGGCTTGGATGGGTGAACTGGGTAACCATTTGTGGGTCCTTGACCACAATCGTGACGCTGGGCGCCGGCCCCAGATTGAACTCATGACCATCCCAGAGTCGCAGGCGTAACGGTAACTGCAGATTCTGTAAGGTCGGTGGAAGTTGCGCGAGCATGGAAAAACCCCCTAGTTTCAGACGTCTGATCAGAGGGTAGACCATCTTTTTGAAAAGTAGCCGGCTATCGATTCAATAGCCGTCTTCAATGACTCGCAGCGTTGCAGCGATCACCGCGAATGCACAAAAAAGACGTGCCCTCATGTGCAATGACTACAGCGCCGCCAGACAGTTCTAAAAAATGTTAGTCGCACGCCCGCCGTCTAGAGCCCTGGCTGCCGATTAGACGCTGAGTTACTCCTTGAGCTTGAGCAACGGCTCCTGAAAACGCAACAAACGACCGGCGTTTCCCAGTACCAGCAGGGTGCTGAGATTGTGCATCACCGCAGCAATCATTGCCCCGGCCACCCCGAGCCAGCCGAATGCGGCGAAAACCACGATGGCCAGGGTCCAGCCCAAACCGATGATCACATTGACCTGCAATGTTTGACGGCACTGACGACTCAGGCGCACGCAGGTGCCCAGCCGGCGAAGATCGCTGCCGATCAGTACGATGTCCGCCGAAGCCAGTGCAATGTCGGCCCCACCCGCACCCATGGCGATGCCTACGACGCCCGCCTTCAGGGCCAGTGAGTCGTTGATGCCGTCGCCCACCACCATCGGCCGGAAGCCGCTATCGATCTCCTTGAGGACGCGGTTGAGTTTGTCCTCAGGCAAGGCCTGTGCTTCGACATCACTGATCCCTACATCCCGGGCAAGTGAATGCGCGACGCTCTGGCGGTCGCCGGTGAGCAATAGCTGACGGCCCAGCCCGAGTTCTCGCAGTTCGTCCAATGCCAGGTGCGCTTCTGGTTTGACGGTGTCAGCCAGCAACAGCCAGGCGAGGAATTCGCCATTGAGCGCCAGGCCGGCGATGGGCCCGTCGTGGTCTGGAACGTTCGCGGTACGAATGCCCAGTTGCTCGAACAACTCTGGCCGGCCAAGCGCCGCTTCTCCCTGTTCAGACATCGCTACCACGCCGAGGCCCTGGCGCTCATGGATCTCCGTGAGGGGCAGCATTTGCTCAGGCCCTGCCAACCCCGCCAGAGCCCGGCTGACCGGGTGACTGCTGGCCGAGCCAAGGCTGGCGGCCATTGTCAGGATGCGCCCGCGATCCTCCAGCTGACTGTCGATGGATTGCAGGCGCAAGGTGCCAAAAGTCAGGGTCCCGGTCTTGTCGACGACCAGCGACGTCAGGTCCGCCAGTTCCTCGAGGAACGCCGAGCTACGAATCAAAATGCCGTGCCGCGCCGCCACTGCCACGCCGGCAATCGCCGTGGCCGGCGCCGACAACACCAGTGCACAAGGACAGGCCGCTACCAGCACCGCGAGCATCGCCTGGGCGTTGTTGGTGATGAACCAGGTGACGGCCGCCAACAGCAACACCAACACCATATAGCTGCCAGCATAGCGCTCGAGCAAACGGGTAATCGGAGGCTTGGAGCGTTCGGCGTTTTGCATCAGGGCGATGACTTTGCCGAGGGTCGACTCATTCCCCGTGCGGGTCACTTCAATGCGCAGCAGGCCATCGAGGTTAATCGCCCCGCCGAACACCGGCATGCCGACAGCCACTTCCATCGGCACCGATTCACCGGTGATCGATGCCGTGTCCAGGCTGGCCTGCCCGGAAATCACTCGGCCATCAGCCGGCACCCGATCACCGGCACGTACTTCCACCAGGTCGCCCGCCATGAGTGAGCCGTTGTCGACTTCGACAATGGAGCCGCCCGCCTGGACCTTTCGCGCGTGACTGCGGGTCAGCTGACCGAGTGCGCGAATCGCCTCCTGGGAGCCGATCACGCTGCGCTCTTCCAACACATGGCCGAAGATCATGATGATCGGCAACAAGGCTGCCGTCAGCAGATCGCCCGTGGCCCAGGCGCCGAGCATGGCCAGGGCAATCAGTTGGTCCGTGATGCCGTGCAAGCTTGGAAGACGCAGGCTGTACCAGGCCGAGCGCATGACGGGCACGGCGACCAGAATCGAAGCGGCGCCCAGCAACAATTGACTGACGCCTGGCTGCTCAGGCGCCAGCCAGCGCCAGATCAGCCCGAGCATGAGCAAGCCCAGGGCGAGCATGGCTGAGGTCAATTGACGCGCGGCGCTGCGTTGTTCTGCCGAGGACAACAGGCTTGGGGCCGCGGTGGAATGGGCGGTCATTGGGCAGCTCCCTGAATGATCAGGCGGGAATCGTCTTTGGGATCGACAGTGGTCACCGATCCCGCTTGGCCAAGAATCTTCGGCATGCGCTCACGGTAGATGCGCAGGAGCATTTGTGGATCAGCCCCTTGTCTTTGCGCCTCGGCCAGGCTCGACACCGTTGCCGTATCGGCAGACGCTTTGGCCAGGCGCTCACTGGCCTGAGCGTGGGCGACCTGTAGCGTGCGATCCGCTTGCTCATTGGCGGCCTGAGTCAGCTTCTCGGCCTCGGTGCGGGCATTGGCTACGGCTTTATCGGCTTGCTGGCTGGCCGTCAGTACCGCGTTGAAGGCGTTTACCGCAGGGCCCGGCAAACTCGATTGCACGTCGACCCGGGTCACTTCGATGCCCACACCCTGCCCTGTCGCGGCGAGATCAGCCAGTCGTCGATTGATGCCTGCGACCAGATCACCCCGCAGTCGCTCGCGTCTTTCGGCCGCCTGACTGTCGGCACCGATCAGTTCCGGGCGAGCCACCAGGATGGTATCGAGATCGCGGGCGGCGGTGAGAGCCACGGCGCTGCGAGTCACCAATCGATCCAGTGCCGGCAGCACATGTTCACCCTGCAGCACGAAGGCATAGGGCTCGGTCACTTTGTAGAAAACCCGCACGTCGAGTTGCACCACACCGGCGTCACCGGTGAGCAGGTAACCGGACCCCGCGAGGGCATCACTGATCGGAGTGGCAAAACTCGCCACACGATCCGCCTTCGCGGCTTCGTCACTTCGCAGCAGATTGGTGACACGGCGCTCGATGACTCGATCCGCTGCGGGCAATAAAACCACCTGCTCGAATGGCTGCGGCCAAGCCAGCAACAAGCCGGCGTTTTCAATTCGATCCAGCGCGCCGAAGTGCAACACCACCGCACGATTCTGCGGATCAATTTGCCGTACGTTGGAAAAAAGCCAAGCCAATGCCGCCAACACCGTCACCGCATACAACGCAAGAAACGCCAGGCGCCCAGCCTGAATCCAGGGGCTCCCCGTTTCATGTGTTCCACGTGGAACCAAACTCATGGTTGCGTCCCGGTCTTGTTTTCAAGATTGGGCGGACCATCGACCAGTGCCCGAAACGGTGCGGCATCGGTACGTAAAATCAGCTTCGTTCCAGGCGTGACCACCGCCCCCAAAGTGTCGAGGGAGCGCAGCAGGTTGTAGAGCTGCGGCGAGCTGGCATAAGCGCGCCCATAAATCTGTGCAGACTCCACGCGAGATTGCGCTTCGATATCGGCCGCTTTCACCGTGGCATCCGCTTGCAGAATTCGCGCATCCCGTTCGGCAGCGGAACGGATTTGCGCCGCTTCGCGTTTGCCGATCGCGGTCCGCTCAGTGGCGATAGTTTCACGCTCGGCGCGCATGCGGTCGACCGTCGCGGTGAGCGTCACCGAAGGCAAGGTCAGCCGCTCGATGCCCACTTGCAGCACACGCACCCCGTACGTGGTGAGTAACTGCTGATCAATTTGCTGACGCAGCTGCGCTTCGAAATCAGCGATGTGCACTTGGCTCGCATCAGTGTTGACCAGGTTCGCCAGATCAAAACTGCTGGCCGTGGTTTCCAATGCAGAACCCACAAAGGTGCGGATCTGCCGTGCCGCTTCGTCCGGCTGATTTTGTACGGCGCGCATGAAGCGCTGCACGTTGTCTGGATCACCCTGGACCTGCCAGGCCACATACGCCTGGACGATAATACGCAGCCCGTCGCGAGTGCCGACATCCTGCAAGCCACTGGAGGTGGTGCGCAATCGTAGATCGACCGGAATGGCCGCCTCGAACGGGGCCGGCCAGCGCCAGCTCAACCCCGGGTCCAACAAGACCCGTGACGGGTTGCCGAAGCGCGTGATCACTGTGGCTTCACCTGAACGCACTTGCACCAGGCTTGCCGCCGCGACGGCAAATGCCACCAGCAACGCCGCCCACCCCATACGTCGCCAAGGCAATGGCCCGGCGGGCATTGGAGCGCCGTGGTGATGATGGTGATGACCGTGGTGGTGGCCACCATGGGCGTGATCGTGACCGGCATGATCTGCAGGGTCGTGGCTATGGGACTGGCTCAATGGGCAGCTCCTGGCTGAACGGATTGACGCAGCGGTGCAGGATCGACCGGCAGTGTGAATGTGCGAAGGTCAATGGTGGGTGCATTGCTGCTACCTCCCAGACGATGGTCGAGCACCAGCAATCTGGCGTTGGCCAGGCCTTGGGACAACTGACTTAAATACTGCTCCAGCACAAAGGCCTGGCCGGCAATGGCATAAGCCTGTTGTTCGGCAGCGAATTTGCGTTCCGCCGCTTGCGCGCCTGCGTTGATTTCTCGGGCACTGGCGGTGGCCTGATCGCGAGCGACACTGGCCTGCAGCTGCGCCTGATTCGTCGCTTCGGCAGCGGCCCCGCGTTCGCGGGCAGTCAGTGCCTGTACACCAATCTGTGCTGCCTGCACCGCGTGATAGGCATTGGCCGCCCCCGCCGGTGGATGAATCGCCTCAACCACCGTGGCGAGGATTTCCACACCGCTGTCGAGTTTCGCAAGGTCGGCCTGGACGGCGTGTCCAATCTCTTCGGCCAGCCCTGCCCTGTCCTCACCCAACAGCCCGTCGAGGGTGCGCGAGGCAAAATCGTGAACCAGAATCCGACTGGCGGTGCTGCGGATCAGCGTGGGCACGTCAGCGCTGTTATAAGTCGCGGCCATTGCCGCCTGATCATCCAGGCCAATCCGATAGACGAAGCGCACATCCATGTTGACGATCTGAAAGCTCTGCTTGTCGGCGCGGCTGCTGGCAATCACCTGAGATTTATCGTTCACGTGGCTGGCATCCCACAGGCGGTTGGCGGCGGCCGGCGCAGGCCCCTCGGCGGGGTCGGCCTGCATCGGCGCCACGGCTTCGCCAACGCTGGTGGCCAACTCGTGAACCACGCCATTTTCAACGCCCAACACCTGTCCCAGAGGCCAGGGCAAACCGGCATGCAAACCCGGACCGAACACCGTTACCGGTTTGCCGAACCGCTCGTAAATCCCCCGGCCCTGCAGCGGGATTTCATGAATGCCCGTCAGCAACCACCCGATCAGCGCAATGACCACCAGCACCGGCAGCAAGGCCCGGCGCATGAAGGTGAAGGCCCAGATCTGTCGCAGGTCGATACCGAAGCGGTTGTGTAATTCATTCTGCAACCCCAGCAAACGCTGCGGAGGCCAGCACAACAGATCGGCAACAAAACTGCGCGCCAGCAGCTGCGGTTCCAGTCGCTCACGCTGGGCAGTGAAAACCGACAACAACGCGCGCAGCAGTAGTTCCGCCGCCACCAGCCCTGGCAGCAAGCCGATGAGCACCGCCAGACGCACCGGCCACAGCGCAGCGTCATTGCTGAAAAGCAGGCACAAGGCGCCGAGTACGAGGCTGACAATCACCACCCGTATCAGCTGCGCCAGGTGTCTGGCTTCGGGCCATTGCGCGGCGATCTCCTGGGACAGATGCCGTTCCAGCACCAGTAACCCGAAGGCCAGCAACAGGAAAACAATCGCCCCGACCGTCGCCGACATGCCCAGGGCACCGGCTGGCAGCGCGAGATTCCAGACCTGCCAGACGCCCGACAATGCCAGCAACGACCATCCGCCCAACCACAGGGTCGGTGCGCCGATCTGCCGCAACAGGATCACCCATCGCTGACTGATGCGCTCCAGCAATCGCTCATACCAACCGACAACGATCTCGGGTTCATCAGCCACGACCACTGCCGCTGCCGGACTCATTGCCCGCGCTCGCCACCGCGTCACCGACCAGGCCGATTGCAGGCCTGCAATCAGTATGAGCAATGCCGCGCACTGGTTAATTAGCAGCGCGGGCCACAGCGATTTTGCTGCAAACAAACCGGCAAAAAACGCCAGGAGTAACGCCGTCGCAGCCAGCAAACCAGCGCCAATCGCAATCTGGCGCAAGCGCCGCCCCTGAAAGACCGCCTGCTGAAAGCGTGGCAGCCCAGCTATTGGCGTCTCATCTCCATCAAGATCGAGTCGCATAACACTCCGGTGTATTTGTGCCTGTGATCGTTACAATATAACGATAATGGTGAAATTTTCGTGCTCAGGGCCGCTATCTAAAGATGTCGAACCTGTCGCTTGCCTGAAGCCTTGACCGAAACACGTGGAAACGCACATATTACGCTCGTAATTTTATTCAAGGACTACGTTTACCCATCCAGTTCCCCTCCCCTAATCCAGGAAAACGTCCATGAGCACTTATGATGTCGTGATACTCGGTGGTGGCCCCGGCGGCTATAACGCAGCCATTCGCGCCGGTCAGCTGGGCTTGAAAGCTGCCTGCGTTGAAGGACGTGCCACCCTCGGTGGCACCTGTCTGAATGTCGGCTGCATGCCCTCCAAGGCGTTGCTGCACGCCTCCGAACTCTACGACTCAGCCATGGGTGCGGAATTTGCCAACCTGGGGATCGAGGTCAAGCCCAGCCTTAACCTCGCCCAGATGATGAAACAGAAGGATGAGAGTGTTACCGGCCTGACCAAGGGCATCGAGTTTCTGTTCCGCAAGAACAAGGTCGACTGGATCAAGGGCTGGGGCCACATCGACGGCCCGGGCAAAGTCACCGTGACCGACAGTGCGGGCGGCAAGACCGAACTGAGCGCCAAGGACATCATAATCGCCACCGGTTCCGAACCCACTCCCCTGCCCGGCGTGGACATCGATAACCAGCGCATCCTCGATTCCACCGGCGCCCTGTCACTGAAGGAAGTGCCCAGGCACCTGGTGGTGATCGGCGCCGGTGTCATCGGGCTCGAGTTGGGCTCCGTGTGGCGCCGCCTGGGGGCGCAGGTGACCGTGGTCGAATACCTGGACCGAATCTGCCCCGGGGTCGACCTGGAGGCGGGTAAAACCCTGCAGCGCTCCCTGAGCAAACAGGGCATCAGCTTCAAGTTGAGTTCAAAAGTCACCAGCGCCACGACCTCCGTCAATGGCGTGCAACTCAGCGTCGAACCTGCCGCAGGCGGCACTGCAGAGCTGATCGAGGCCGACTACGTGCTGGTGGCCATTGGTCGGCGGCCTTACACCCAGGGCCTGGGCCTTGAGAATGTCGGTCTGGCCACGGACAAGCGCGGCGTGCTCGCCAACCAGCACCATCGCACCGAAGCAGCCGGCATCTGGGTGATTGGCGACGTGACCTCGGGGCCGATGCTCGCGCACAAGGCCGAAGACGAAGCCATGGCCTGTGTCGAACAGATCGTCGGCAAGGCTGGGGAGGTCAATTACGATCTGATACCCAGCGTGATCTACACCCGGCCGGAACTGGCCAGCATTGGAAAGACCGAAGAGCAGCTCAAGGCTGAAGGGCGCGCGTACAAGGTCGGCAAGTTTCCTTTCACCGCCAACAGCCGGGCGAAGATCAACCACGAGACTGAAGGCTTCGCCAAAGTCATCGCCGATGAACGCACCGATGAAATCCTCGGCGTGCATCTGGTCGGCCCCAGCGTGAGTGAAATGATTGGCGAGTATTGCGTGGCCATGGAATTCAGCGCCTCGGCCGAAGACATTGCCCTGACGTGCCATCCACACCCGACGCGCTCCGAGGCGTTGCGTCAGGCGGCGATGAATGTGGAGGGGATGGCGACGCAGATGTGAGGGCTGGGGTTCAGCTCGGCAAATGCTCCAGCGGCAACGCCCCCGGCGTCTTCACCGTATGAATTGCGAAGTTGCTGCGGATATCGCTTACACCCGGCAGCTTCAGCAAACGCCCCGTGAGGAATCGGTCGTAGGCGCGCAGGTCCGGCACCACCACTTGCAGCAAGAAATCCGATTCTCCTGACACCAGGAACGCTGAAATCACTTCCGGCAAGGCGGTCACCGCTCGGCGGAAGGCGTCGGCCTGCTCGTCGTTATGTCGCTCGACCTTGACCCCGACAAACACCGTCAGCCCCAAACCGACCTCATCGCGATCCAGATTGGCCTGGTAACCACGAATCACCCCGGCCTCCTCCAGCATCCGTACCCGGCGCAAGCAGGGTGACGCCGACAGACCGATTTCGTCGGCCAGTTGTACGTTGCTCAGGCGACCGTCGCGCTGTAGCGCGGCGAGGATCCTGCGGTCATAGGCGTCCAGTTTCATGACTTGGCATATCTCGATGGTTTAACTATGGATGTCTAGCAGATTATGCCAATCCATCACCCATTAGAAGCTGACTACGCAAGCACCTGCCCTGCCCTCGCGCCTTAGACTGGACGTAGCGAATCGACAACGAATGGGGTGCGACATGGCGGGGCTCTGGCTGTTTTTCTTGGCACTGGCGGTGGTTTACCTGCTGCCCGGACCCGACATGATCCTGCTGTTGCAGACGGGTGCCCGGGAAGGGAGAGGCGCTGCACTGGCCACGGCATTGGGTCTGGGCGCTGCACGGGCCTGTCATGTAGCAATGGCAGCGCTGGGGCTCGCGGCTTTGTTCAAGGCCGCGCCCTGGACCTTCGAGGTGGTGCGCCTGGCGGGTGCCGCGTACCTGCTGTGGATCGGCATTCAATGCCTGCGAACAACCATGTTGCCGAGCCTGACCGGCGCTGATCCGACCGCTGGAAAACCTCTGATGGCAGCCGCCGTTCGCCGCGGGCTGCTGACCAATTTGCTCAATCCCAAGGCACTGCTGTTCTGCTCGGTGCTGCTGCCGCAGTTCATCAATCAAGGCGAGCCGGTGCTGGGACAATTCGCCACCTTGGGCGTGATTCTGGTCGCTGTCGGTTTGCTGTTCGACAGCGCCTACGCCCTGATGGGCGCAGCGCTGGGCCGTTGGCTGCAACGCAGTCCTTCTGCCCAGCGTTTGCAACAGTGGCTGTTCGGCAGCCTGCTGATCGGGTTCGCCGTGCGGCTGACCTTCGTTCAACAAGCTTGAGCCCTTACGGATCCTGGCGGCGCCGACGCCGGATCAACAGCACAGACGCGGCGATGATCGCTACGACTCCGGCGAGCAACAGGGTCTTGTAAGGTCTCAGCGCCGAACGGGCCGCATCGGTCACTTGCGTCACGTAACGCTTGTCGGCGTTCTCGAAATCCGGGTACGGGCACTGGTGGCCGAAGTCGGCTGCCCACTCCACGTAAGGCCCTTCCTTGATGTAACGCTGATACAACGCACTTTGTTCGGCGAGGCTGCTGTTCCAGCCGGAGGCCTCGCACAAGACCGCAGCGAACGCCTGGCTGGTATGCGGCAAATTGTCCGCCGCGCGACTGGCCAGCGCCGTCGCCACGAAGCGATAGTGATAACGCTCGTCAGGCTGCGCGGCACTGGCCTGCTGTCGCTTCACCTCGTCTTCGGCCATCAGTGGTCCGACCTTGAGTTCACTGCTTTCCAGGCTGAAGTTGCCGCCGAAGGTGGCGTAATCCGGGGCCATTTCGTAGCCGAGGATGTCCATCCCCCACTCCCGAGCCGTCCACGCCGCGTTATACAGCGACGCCGCACGCCGGGTCGGCCACCACGCCGAATCCGCCGCCTGGCGCTGCTGACCATACAGCCTGGCCTTATGCTGCAAACCCGGATTATCGAAATAGCCCACGGCTTCTTCGTAATGCCCCTCACGCAACAAGCGACGCCCGAGCAGATTGCGCAAGCTGGCGGCCACCGGCAGGGGCACATAATTGTCGCGCTCCTGCTGGGTGAGCGCTGGCGGTGCCGGCACTTGGGTATCGACGTACTGCTTGAGCTCTTCGAGGGTCAACACGCGCTCGGCGACGGTGGCCGCGTCGAACCAGTAGAGGCTCTGGCTGCGATAGAGCTGATCGAAGGCTTGCAGGTAGTCACCCCTTTGCAGCGCCAGAATTGCACTTTCTCCCTCGACCCGGCATTTGGGTTGCAGCGTTTCGTAATCGAAATCCGGCGTGCGCCGATCGCCCCACGACTCGTTCTGCGGGAAGGCCTGCGCAGCCTTGGCATAGGCCGCAGCGGCAGCGTTCTTGTCGCCGTCGCGCACGGCCAGTTTCGCCCGCAGCCACCACGCCAGTCCGCCATCGCCAGCGTGCTCAAGGAAGGCCTTGGCACGGGTGTAGTCGCCCTGTTGATAATTCACCGCGGCCAGGCGATCGGCGTTATCGAGGCTGCCGCGGGTGCTGTTCTGCAAGGCCTGGAGCAATCTTTGCTCGTTGGCCGGTTGATCGCCGAACGACCAGCCGAGCCGGCTGATCAGCGATGCCGTGACCAATTGCTGCACCGGCTGGCCTTTGAGCAACGCAGCCAGTTGATCATCAGGCAGTGCCGCCAACTCAACCACCAACTGCTTCAACGAGCTGTAGCCCACCGTTGAACCCTGGAGATTTTGCGCGGCATAGAGTTCGATGGCGCGGTTCCAGTCGCCGGTCGTGCGCACCACCCTGGCTTCTTCGCCGAGGCTGGCGACCCCCAGTTCCAGGGGATCGCTGAAACCGTCGATGCTCAGTTGCCGGGTCAATGCGAACGCCTGGCGCGATTGCTCCAACGAGTCGCCGTCCGTATTCGCCTGGGCACTGGCGAACAACGCGCGACCCAGGGAGTACGCCGCCCAGGTACTGCGCAAGGCCCTCTGTTCAGCCGGCAAGGCCAGCACCTTGCGGAAATACTGGGCGGCCAGCCCGTGGTCATCGGCAGCGAAGGCGACGGCGCCCGCCAGATAAAACTTGAGTTCGTCCGGTAACGGCGCACCCTGGATCTCTACCTGCCGTGCATCAGTGAGGCTGCGCAGGTGTTTCACCAGCTCTTGCTGTTCAGCGCTCAACCCGATCTGTTCGGCCTGATCCCGCTGCGCCGCAGTATCTTGCTCATCCATGTTGTCAGAGTCGACGCTGACCGGCTTCAAGCCATTGATGGCGTGGCCGAGGCGGCTGATCTCAAAAGCAAAATTGCCTTCAGGCAACTCCGTCAGGGTCTGCCCCCGGTTGTCCAGCAGGCGCATGGGGAAGTCCGGGCCGCAGGCCAGCGCCGAACCCAGCGGCAGGCTGAGACTCAGGCAGAGCAAATGACGCGGCCAGTTACGGGTGAACATTAGAACCTCCTTGATCAATTTGTGTGCAGCGTGCCCAACCGATGGCGCGCTGCCCGCCGGCCGGGATGCGCCCCTCGCGCAGGCGGGTGAAAGTCAGCAGATCGATGCGCTGTTGCAACGTGTAGCCGGCCAAGGCGTCGGCGCCTTCGCAGCCCTGCACCGCCAGTGTCAGGCGTGCCGGCCAGGCAGTGTCGAGATTGCCCTGATTGCTGACGCTGATGTCGTAGAGCCCATTGTGCGTCGAGAGTTTCAGCGTTACGCGGCTGACGAGCGTATCGCCGCGCGCCACCGCCTGCAGCGTTGTCAGGCTCCAGGCCCGGCGATCATTGGCCAGCGGCAGGCGAAACCAGATCAGCCCGAGCAGGTGGGCAGGAGGATCAGCGCGCAAGCGGGCACCGAGTTTACTCAGCTGTTGCGGATCTGCCAGCAATTCCCGGCGCTCGCCGCCCCGCTCGATGGGCACCTCGCTTTCCACCACCGGTGCGCCGGACTCCGTCGGCAACAGCGCCACGCCATAGGCCGGCAACGCCAGGTAAAAGGGTTTGGCGGTGATGCGGCTCCAGGCTTGGGTCCACTGCCAGGCCTGGTCGGCATCGAACAGTCCACGACGTGGATCGCTCACCGCATGCACCTGCAGGACGCTGCTGTCGACCGCCGCCAGCAATGCCGGCAATTGCGGGCTGTCGAGCCAGGCCGGCAACGCGGTAATGCTCAGTGGCAAGGAGGCCGGCAGCGCGGCACGCAAATGCCCGAGAAATTCGCGGTAGGCCGGCAAGCGGGCGTTGCCGGCATCGTGGTCGATTTCCACACTGGAGAGGATCAACCCCTGCGCTTGCCAATCATTGAGCACCTGGCGGATCTGCGCGATGACCTCGTCCCGGTCCACCGCCTTGAGCTGGCCGTCCAGGCGGATCACCGCAATCAACGGGCGGCCATCGCGCTTGAGCAATGCCGGATCGATTCGTGCCCGGCTCCAGCCGGCCTGCGTGAATGTCTGCAGGGCCAGCACACGCAAGGTCGAAAAATCGTTGCGGCTGTCTCGCAGGGCAGCGTCATGGGCGGGTGTCCATTGCCGTTGCCAGACATAGAGTTGCTGATCGAGCGGTGGCGCGTCCTGGCGCTCGCAACCGAGGAGCAACATCACTGCGAGTAACACGATCAAGCGGGTGAACATTGCCATGAAATAACGCGGTTCCTTAAATACAAAAAGGGCCCCTCAAGGCCCTTTGTCGCTCTGCTCGCTACCCTACGCATCAGCTGGGCTGGCGGCAATGATCAGGTTACAGATCCAGTACCAGCGGCTGCGAACCCTGCGCTGGCACCGCACAACAAATCAGCACCTCGCCCGGCTCGGGAGTCTCCGCAGGAGGCTGTGGGTAATTCACCGCCCCGCTGATAAGCCGGGTTTTGCAGGTGCCACAGGATCCGCCGCGGCAACTGAACTCCGGCTGCAATCCACGGCTTTCCGCCAACTCCAGCAAACTGCCGCCGTCCGGCTGCCAGCGCGCCTCTTTCGCCGAACGCTGAAACACGACGGGCACCGATTCGGTAGCGGCCGGTGGCTGCTCGATGACGATGGCGTCCGGATCCGGCTTGCGCCGCAGGGTCGACGGACCAAAGGTTTCGGCATGAATTCTCGCGTCGCGGACATCGAGATCGCGCAGCGTGTCGTACAGGCCCTGGGTAAAACTGCCCGGGCCGCACAGCACGAAGTCCACCTGGTCGTAGTCCTCCACTTCCAGCAGGGTTTGCAGCCGTTCGGCGTCCAGGCGCCCGGTCAGGTCGAAATCCTCGCCCTCGCGGGCATCCGGCTCCGGCTGACTGATCAGCCGCAGTACGCGCACCGAATCGCCCAGCCCTTCGAGCAAGCGCTCCACCTCAGAACGAAACGGCTGATCGGCCAGTGTCCGCGAGCTCTGGAAAAACCAGGTCGGGCGAATGCTGCGGGTGCGCAGGCCCTGATAAACCACTTCGCGCATCATCGACAGCAGCGGCGTGATGCCGACGCCAGCCGCCAACAGCACCAGTGGTCGCCGCTCATTGGCGGCCACGGTGAAATGCCCCTGAGGGGCACGTGCTTCGAGCACGTCTCCCACCCGAATCTGTTCATGCAAGTGCGTGGACACCAACCCGTCGCGCTTCACGCTGATGCGGAAAAAGTCATCAGAGGGCGCGCTCGACAGGCTGTAAGTACGAATATGCACAGCCCCGCCAATGTTGAATCGCAGGGGCAAGTGTTGCCCGGCCTGAAATAATGGCAACCCGGCACCGTCGGCAGGTTCAAGATATATCGAGCGAATGTGCTGGCTCTCCGCTTCGATCCGCGCCACCCGCAACGGCCGCCACTGGTCTCCCAGGGTCTTGGCCTGCAATCGTGCGGCCGCTTGCTCCCAGTTCCCGGTGAGCAGACTAGTGGGCGACACGCCGTCAAAGCGCCAGCGTAACGCTAACGCAGCGGGACGACGCACCACTTGTTCCACGTGGAACGTCCACAGTCGCTCAGCCCCTTGAAACGCCTCAACCTCCGGTCCCTCCAGAGTGATTTCAGTGCGGCCATAGAGGTGCAGTACGTCGCCCGAGTTGAAATCGATAAACAACAAACCGGCCCGGGGATTAAGCAGCAAGTTGCCCAAGGTATTGAAATGCAGGTTGCCAGCGAAGTCCGGTATGGTCAGGCAATTGCCCTCCACCTTTACAAAGCCTGCCTGGCCGCCGCGGTGAGATACGTCCACCGAACGCTCACCCTCGATATCCACATAACTGGACACGAAAAAGGTGTCCGCCTCACCGATCATGCGTTTGGCGACGTCATCCAGTCCGGTGGAATACTGCGCCATACGTGTAGAAGGGTCTGCCAAGGGTACCGAACGAAATTGCCGCAATTGAATGTACTGCGGGCAATTGCCGAATGCCTGGTCCACCATCACGGTAAAGCCCTGTGGGGTCATCTCGTGAAGATGGCCATTGAGGCGATTGCGTCGCCGGGTATGCAGTTCGATGCCCAACAGGCCAATGGCCGCGCCCTCGACCAGTTGCGCAGGATCGTCGGTGGCTGGCAGGGTGTCGAACTGCAGCCGATCAGGCTGTGGGGAGTGAGCGAAGCCTGGCGGCCCTTCAAGCAAGCTGGCCCATGGGCGGCCATGCGCATCCACCGCCCCGTACACCATGAACGGCAGTTGCTCATAGAACTTGCGATGCTGGTCGGGCATCTCGCTGCGAATCACCTTGCGACCAAAAACTTCCATTCGTTCGGCAACGCCCACGTGCGCTTGCAACTGCTTCTCGCCGGCATGCCAGGGTGAAGGTTCCATAACGGTTGCTCCCGTGCGCCATGGCGCAATGTGAGGGCGGCCCGAAAGGATCGGGCCTTCAGCATCAAGCGGTTTTTTGCAGACCAGCAACGGTGCGTGGCATGCCGACAAAACCCGGCAAGGCTTCGATCCGCGCCAGCCAGGCACGTATGTGCGGATAGTCATCCAGCGCCACGTTGCCTTCAGGGGCGTGGGCGATGTAGCTGTAGGCCGCGACATCGGCAATGGTCGGCTCGCTGCCGGCGAGGTACGGCGAATTGGCGAGCTCGTGTTCGATCACTTTCAGCACGGTGTGGGCGTAGGCAATTGTTTCCTCGGCGTTATAGGGCGCGCCAAACACGGTGATCAATCTCGCCCTGGCCGGGCCGAAAGCAATCGGGCCCGCGGCGGCTGACAGCCAGCGCTGTACTCTGGCAGCGCCAACCGGATCCGCTGGCAGCCAACGGCCGTTGCCATACTTTTGCGCCAGGTACACCAGGATCGCGTTGGAGTCGGCCAGCACCACGCCCTGGTCGTCGATGACCGGTACCTGTCCAAACGCATTGAGCGCCAGATACTCCGGCCGTTTGTGTTCGCCTTTGGCCAGGTCAACGAAAATCAGCTCGGTCGGCAATTTCAGCAGGGACAACATCAACTCAACGCGATGGGCGTGGCCGGAACGCGGGAAGTTGTAGAGTTTGATCGCTTGCATGGTCGACTCCTCGGGTGAGTGGTGTTGGTCACAGAGGAAACCAACGCCGGAGCCGTATCTTCTACCTGTCTTCAAAACAAAAGAATAACCACCCAGCGCAATCCATTATTTCAGTGAGAGAAATAATTCAGTGCTGTGATGCCGGGTGTTCCCTGAGGGCCTGCACCACAAAATCGACAAAACTTCGCACCCGCGCCGGTGCCTTGCGCCCGCCTTGGTACACCACATGGATGGGCAATGGTGGCAACTCAAAGTCAGCGAGGAGGATTTCCAGCTCGCCGGCCGCTACCTTGCCTGCCACCTGATACGACAGGACACGGGTGAAGCCCAGCCCCAACGTCGCTGCGGTTATGGCAGCTTGATTCGCCGTCACCAACAACCGCGGCTCGACCCGCACATTCAGCGGTTCACCCTTTTCAAGAAAGGGCCAACTGCGCAGCTGGCCACTGGCAGACGTTGCAATGATCGGCGACTGGGCCAACGCTTGCGGATGCTCGGGCCGGCCATGTCTCGTCAGAAACTGCGGTGATGCACAGATCACCCGGCGCACCTCGCCCACCCGGATTGCATGCTGATTGCTGTCGGGCAATTCACCAATGCGCACGGCTATATCCACGCCCTCCTCCACTATGCTGACAATCCGGTCCACCAGCAGTGCATTGATGCAGACCTCCGGAAACTGCGTCAGATACTCCACGATCAAGGGCGTGACAAACAGCTCGCCAAATAACACCGGAGCCGTAATGGTCAACTGCCCCCGGGGATGGATGTGGCTGCCCGCCGCAGAATCCTCAGCTTCCTGCACCTCCGCGAGAATTCTCCGACAGTCTTCCAGGTAACGCTGGCCGGCTTCACTCAAATGGACGCTGCGCGTGGTGCGAGTCAGCAACAAGGTACCAATGCGCTGCTCCAGCGCCGCCACCGCCCGGGTGATGCTGGCCGCCGACAGGCCGAGACGTCGCGCTGCCGCGGAAAAACCCTGTTCTTGGGCGACGGCTATGAAAATCTGCATTTCCTGGAAGCGGTCCATGGCTGTGTCTCTCTTTGCGAATTGCATCCGGTAATTAGAACTTGAGGATGGCGTGCAACACCCTGTCCATGCACGCGATCGACATTGAAATCCAGGCGCCAGCAACCATCGAGAAGCCCAGGCTATTTATTGATTGTATATGAGCGCAACTCATATCTATTCCTGATAAAGACAGCAAACAAAATTGCTTAATGGAGTAAAGGGAAATTCAACTAATTCCCCCACAGACGACTTCAAAAGTCCGATGAGCTCTTCGCGGTTCGCACTCCTCGCTGCGTTCAGAGCGCTAGCCCAGACGCGTTCCACTCCCCCTTCCTGGTTCGGCGAGTGAGATTTTTTCAGTCTGTGAAGGTAAACGGGCAGAAAACAGGACTGCTCCTATACTAGAAACCACCCGATGACCTATTGCATTTCACTAGGTTCCCTTTTTCAGACCACCTACTTGAATAACCCTGTTAGCCATTAGTGGATAGACGGTTATCCATCAAACTTGTTTTCATATTTTGTTGGGATGATTTGAAACTTTAGTTAGCTGGCTAAGCCGGGTGACACCGCGAAGGAGTTTGACAATGTTGCGCACAAACATTTCCGCCAGAGCACTGTCCGGTGGTTTGCTCGACGTATTGATTCGCGCCGGGCTGATCACGGTGCTGGTGCTGTTCTGCTTCCAGATTTTCCACCCGTTCCTCAACTTGATGATATGGGCCGTGATCCTGGCTATTACCCTATATCCGCTGCATAAAAAGGTCAGGGGAAAGATGGGGGGCAAGGACGGGCGCACCGCTACGTTGATCGTATTCGTCGCCGTCGCCTTATTGATGGTGCCAATCTACCTGCTGGGCACCTCCATCAGCGAGTCGATCGAAGGCGCCCTGGCCGTGCTCAAGGCCGATACGCTGCAAGTACCGCTGCCCAACGAAAAGATCGCCTCCATTCCGCTGATTGGCAAGCCACTCTACGGATACTGGATGCAGGCCGCCAACGACATGGGCAGCGTGCTGATGAAGCTGATGCCCTACATCAAGACCGTCGGCCTGACCTTGCTGGGCAAAATGGCCGACGTGGGCGTGGGCTTTCTGCTGTTTATCGGCGCCCTGATCATTGCCGGTGTGCTGATGGCTTATGGTGACAACGGCGAAAGAAGCGCCCTGGCCATCACCTCGCGGCTTTCCGGGCCGGAACGCGGTCCCCGCATCACCGAACTATGCACCGCGACCATCCGCGCGGTTGCCCAGGGCGTGGTGGGCATCGCCTTTATCCAGATGATGCTGGTGGGTGTGGGCTTCGTGCTCATGGGCGTTCCCGGTGCCGGGTTGCTGGCCATGATTGCCCTGTTGATGGGGATCATGCAGTTGCCGGTGCTGATATTGACCATTCCGGTCATCGCCTATGTCTTCGCCACTGAGGGAACAAGCGTTGCCACTGTGATTTTCTGCATCTACAGCCTGGTGATGGGCATGGCTGACAACGTGCTCAAGCCACTGATGCTGGGCCGTGGCGTGGATGTGCCGATGCCGGTGATTCTGATTGGCGCCCTGGGTGGCATGGTCAGTGGCGGTTTCATCGGCCTGTTCATCGGTCCGGTAGCACTGGCTGTGGGCTATCAGCTGTTCTGGCAATGGGTCGATGACCAGCCGCCGGCCGAAGTCGCCGTCGATGTCGAGGTCCCGAACGAGTCACCGAAGCTTGAGGTACTGAACGATCAACATCCCGCTTGAGGAGTTCGCGCTTGATGCCTCACTCTGTTCGCATCAGCCGACTGCTCCTGTGTGGCACCGCTCTTCTGGGGGGCTGCATGCAACTGGGGCCGGACTTCAAGTCGCCGGCCCAGCCTTGGGTCGAACACTGGAATAGCCCGGCACTGGAACTCGCCGGGCAACAGCGTCCGCAGCCGGACAGCCGCCAGTGGTGGCAGGTGTTCGGTGACCCGGTACTCGATCAACTGATGGCTGACGCGGACGCACACAACTCCGACCTTCAGGTCGCTGGCCTGCGGGTGATGGAAGCACGCGCTCAGTTGGGTATCGCCCTGAGCGGTCGTTATCCGCAACTGCAGCAGGCCAGCGCCGACAGCCTCTACCTTAACCGTCACCAATCCGGTGGCGCCAACCCCCAGAACACGCATTTCTGGCAATACAGCGCCGGCTTCGACATCGGCTGGGAACTGGATTTCTGGGGCCGTTTCAGCCGCGCCATCGAGTCGGCGGATGCCGCCTGGTTTGCCGCCCAGGCCAATTACGAAAATACTCTGGTGCTGTTGCACGCACAGCTGGCACAGACCTACTACGGATTGCGCACCGCCGAAGCCCGACTGGAGATCGCGCGCAATAACGCCAAGCTGCAAAAACGCAGTTACGAAATCACCGAGCGCCTGTTCAACAGCGGCGCTGAAGCCGAACTCGACCTGCAACAGGCCAAGACCCAGTACCTGGGCACCCTCAGCACAATCCCCGACTTCGAGGCCCAGGTCGCCAGCTTTCGCAATGCAATATCGACACTGACCGGTCGCCCTCCCGGTGCACTACCCGAGCTGAATCGAAATACCGGAAGGGTGCCGCTACTGGATACGGCGGTGTTGCAGGATGTGCCTGCCAACCTGCTGGTGCGGCGTCCGGACGTTCGCGCTGCCGAATTGCAAGTGGCGGCACAGTCGGCGCTGATCGGAGTGGCCGAAAGCGATCTGTACCCATCCATCAGTCTTTTGGGCAGCATCGTCTGGTCCGCCAGTTCGCTCAATGCCGCGCCCAATACCCTCGACTTCGTCGCTGGCCCCAGTCTGCGCTGGGACATTTTCGACCATGGCCGGATCACCAACAATGTGCGCGTGCAGGACGCCCGCCTGCAGCAATTGATCGTCATCTATCAGGACAGCGTGCGCCAGGCGGCGCGCGAGGCCGACGATGCGGCTACCGGCTTGATCAAATCCCTCGAACGCGACCGCATCCTCAGCGAAGCCTCGGTGGCTGCCGACCGTTCCGTGACCCTGGCCAATGCGCAATACCGCGAAGGTTATTCGGACTTCCAGCGTGTACTCGATGCCCAGCGTGCCCTGTTTGCCCAGCAAGATTCCTATCTGGTCAATCGCGGCAATGCCGTCAACAACCTGATTTCCTTGTACAAAGCCCTGGGCGGGGGCTGGTACAGCGACCGGCCAATGATCGACCCGGCCACCCGCCAGGAAATGCAGCAACGAACCGATTGGGGCGATCTGCTCGACGAACCGAAGGAAAAAGGCCCATGACTGACAGCCCACAACCGGCCGAGGCAAATACTACGACGCCCACCGCCGACCCGACCAAAAAAGCGGTGAACTGGGTATTGCTCCTGATCATCCTGAGCCTGGTCTGGTATCTGATAGCCGACCGCTACACACCCTACACGCAGCAAGCCAGGGTGCAGGCCTTTATCGTGCCAGTGGCGGCTGAAGTGTCGGGCCGGGTAACCAAGGTGTACGTACACAACAATCAGGACGTCAAAGCCGGTGAACTGCTATTTGAAGTCAATCCGGAGCAATACAAGATTGCCGTCGATCGCGCCCGCTCCGACCTTGAGTCTGTGCGTCGCCAGGTCGGTGCCAACACCGCCGGCGTCGATTCCAAACTGGCCTCCCTGCGTTCAGCGCAAGCCAACGAACTCAAGGCGCGCCAGGATATTCACCGGCTCGAGCGCCTGTACAGCGATGACCCGGGGACCATCTCCCTGCGTCGCCTGGAAATTTCCCGGGCCACACTGACAGAGTCCACCAGCCAGGTCGCAGCCGCCAAAGCCGAAGTGCAACGGGCGCGCGAGACGCAGGGTGGCAGTGAAGATGAAAACGCCCAACTGCTCAGCGCCGCCAGCAATCTGGAAAAAGCTGAACTGGACTTGAGCAACACCAAGGTCCACGCCCGCTCGGCTGGCCTGATTACCGACCTGCGCACCGATGTCGGCCAGTTTGCCGCCGCTGGCGCCCCGGTCATGACGCTGATCGCCATCCACGACGTCTGGGTCAGCGCTGACATGACCGAAAACAACCTGGGCAGCGTCCAGCCCGGTACGCCGGTGGCCATCATCCTTGATGCCCTTCCCGGGCGAATCCTCAAGGGCCATGTGCGCAGCGTCGGCTACGGCGTCAGCGTCGGCCAGAGCACGCCGCCGGGCAGTTTGCCGACGGTGGAGAACAGCCGCGACTGGCTGCGCCCGGCCCAGCGCTTTCCGGTCATCATCGAATTCGAACCCGGTGAGTTGACCAGCCCGCAGGGCATCCGCGCCGGCGGCCAGGCCGAGATCATGGCGTTCCCCAGCGACAGCAGCCCGCTGAATCTGCTGGGGCGCCTGTTCCTGCGTGTGATGAGCTGGCTGTCCTATGCCTACTGAGCGCTCGCCGCGCGTACAGCGTGCGCTGCGCCTGAGTTTCGGCACGGCGCTGTGCCTGGCGGCGAGTTATGGCCTGGCCTTGCCCATTCCTTTCATAGCCCCGATGCTGGCGCTGATGATGCTGGCGGCGATGAATCGTCCGCTGCCGTTCAAGGCCAGCCTGGGCTTGGTCATTGTCGTCATGCTGACCACCGGCAGTGGTCTGCTGTTGATCCCGCTGCTGCGCTACTTTCCGTTCAGTGGCGTGATGCTGGTCGGTGTGTGCCTGTTCATGGCGTTCGGTTATGGCTTGCGTGGCGGTAATCCACTGGTAGCAACATTTCTGGTGGTGGGACTGACCTTGATCAGCTCGGCTGGCACCGCTGAGTTCGCCCTGGCGCTGGAGGTGATCACCGCCCTGGTCAAGGGGCTACTCCTGGCCGTCATGACCCTGACCATCAGCCACTGGCTGTTTCCCGACCCCGTCACGGCCCCCCCCGCCAAGCCCGAACCACAGCGCTCTGCAACCGAAAACGGCTGGCTGGCCTTGCGCGCTACGCTCGTAGTTTTACCGGCCTTCCTGCTGGCCATGATCGATCCGGCCAGTTATATGCCGATCATCATGAAGGCAGTCGGCCTCGGCCAGCAGAGTTGCGCAACCAATGCCCGCACAGCCGGCCAGGAACTGCTCGGCTCGACCCTGTTGGGTGGCTTGATGGCGATCCTGTTCTGGTGTGCGCTGAGTCTGTTCGTCGATATCTGGATGTACTTTCTGTGGATGCTGCTGTTTGGATTACTGGTGGCCAGAAAGCTCTATGGACTGACCGCGACCAGACAACCGCCGAGCTTCTGGCTCAATAGCCTGACTACGCTGATCATCCTGCTCGGCCAGTCGGTGCAGGACAGCGCAGCGGGCAAGGATGTCTACACCGCCTTCGCCATCCGCATGGGGTTGTTTATCCTCGTCACCTTGTACGCCTGCGCCATGGTGTATCTGCTGGACGCGCGGCGAGAGCGACGGCAGGGCTCCCCGGCGTCGAACAAACCCGGCGAGCATCCCGGATAATTAAACAGCCGAAAAAGAAAAACCCCCGGTGATCGGGGGTTTTTCATGTACATCAACTCGCCTGTGGATAACTTATTCCACAGTCACCGACTTCGCCAGGTTACGCGGCTGGTCGACGTCAGTGCCCTTGAGCACAGCGACGTAGTACGACAGCAACTGCAGCGGGATGGTGTAGAGAATCGGCGAAAGGATGTCGTGGATGTGCGGCATGTGTACAACATGCGTGCCTTCACCGTTGGTCATACCGGCCTTCTCATCTGCAAAAACAATCAGCTGGCCGCCACGGGCGCGGACTTCCTGAAGGTTGGACTTCAGTTTCTCCAGCAGCTCGTTGTTCGGCGCCACGGTCACCACGGGCATGTCGTTGTCCACAAGCGCCAACGGGCCGTGTTTCAGCTCGCCCGCTGGATAAGCTTCGGCGTGGATGTAGGAGATTTCCTTGAGCTTGAGTGCGCCTTCCATGGCCACCGGGAACTGCGCGCCACGACCGAGGAACAGCGTGTGGTTCTTCTCGGCGAACAGCTCGGCGATTTTCTCCACGGTGCTGTCCATGGCCAGCGCTTCGCCCAGGCGAGTCGGCAAACGACGCAACTCTTCGACCAGTGTCGCTTCGACGCCTTCGGCCAAGGTGCCGCGAACCTGGCCCAGGGACAGGGTCAACAGCAGCAGACCAACGAGCTGCGTAGTGAACGCCTTCGTCGAAGCTACGCCGATTTCACGGCCTGCCTGAGTCAGCAACGTCAGGTCGGATTCACGCACCAGCGAGCTGATGCCGACGTTGCAGATGGCCAGGCTGGCGAGGAAACCCAGTTCTTTGGCGTTGCGCAGCGCAGCCAGGGTATCGGCCGTCTCGCCAGACTGGGAAATGGTCACGAACAGGGTGTCGGGCTGAACCACGACTTTGCGGTAGCGGAATTCGCTGGCGACTTCGACCTGGCAAGGAATACCGGCCAGCTCTTCGAGCCAGTAACGGGCAACCATGCCGGCATGATAGCTGGTGCCGCATGCGACGATCTGCACGTTACGCACCTTGGCAAACAGCTCGGCAGCCTGAGGACCGAACGCCTGCACCAGCACCTGGTTCTGGCTCAGGCGGCCTTCCAGGGTGCGCTGTACCACGGCAGGTTGCTCGTGGATTTCCTTCATCATGAAATGGCGGAACTCGCCCTTGTCGGCCGCTTCGGCACCGTCGCTGTATTGGACAGTATTGCGCTCGACCGACTGACCCGTGACGTCCCAGATCTGCACGCTGTCACGACGGATTTCGGCGATATCGCCCTCTTCCAGGTACATGAAACGGTCAGTGACCTGGCGCAACGCCAATTGATCGGAGGCCAGGAAGTTTTCCCCCAGACCCAGACCCACCACCAGCGGGCTACCACTACGGGCTGCCACCAATCGATCCGGCTGCTTGGCACTGATAACGGCCAGGCCGTAGGCACCGTGCAATTCCTTGACGGTCGCCTTGAGGGCCACGGTCAGGTCGGCGAGGTCTTTGAGTTTATGATTCAGCAGGTGAGCGATGACCTCGGTGTCGGTGTCCGATGTGAACACATAACCCAAAGCTTTGAGTTGATCGCGCAAGACTTCATGGTTTTCGATGATGCCATTGTGCACCACCGCCAGATCGCCGGAAAAATGCGGGTGGGCATTACGCTCGCACGGGGCACCGTGTGTGGCCCAGCGGGTGTGGGCGATGCCCAGGCGACCGACCAGTGGCGATTCTTCCAAGGCTTGTTCCAGTTCGCTGACCTTGCCCGGACGACGCAGGCGTTCGAGTGTTTCGTCGTTGGTGTAAACCGCCACGCCCGCGCTGTCATACCCACGGTATTCCAGGCGCTTCAGGCCCTCGACCAGAATGGCAGTGATATTACGTTCCGCAACTGCACCGACAATTCCACACATGTTATTTCTCCTGACTGACTGCCGCGCAAATCAAATTGATTCCGCGGGCCTGAATCTGATCCCGTGCCTCAAGCGGCAGTCGATCATCGGTAATTAAGGTATGGACACTGCTCCAGGGCAGCTCCAGGTTTGGTATCTTGCGGCCGATTTTGTCGGCCTCCACCATCACCACCACTTCCCGAGCGACGTCAGCCATGACCCGGCTCAAGCCCAGCAACTCATTGAAGGTGGTGGTACCACGAATCAGATCGATGCCGTCCGCACCGATGAACAACTGATCGAAGTCGTAGGAGCGCAGGACCTGCTCTGCAACCTGCCCCTGAAAAGATTCGGAGTGCGGGTCCCAGGTGCCGCCGGTCATTAACAGCACCGGTTCGTGCTCGAGTTCGCTCAACGCGTTGGCGACGTGCAGGGAGTTGGTCATCACCACCAGGCCCGGCTGCTGGCCGAGTTCCGGAATCATGGAAGCGGTAGTGCTGCCACTGTCGATGATGATGCGCGCATGTTCGCGAATCCGCGCGACGGCGGCACGGGCGATGGCTTGTTTGTACTTGGACACAGGCTGGCCAAGGTCGGCCACCAGTTCCTGAGGCATGGTGATCGCGCCGCCATAACGGCGGAGCAACAGACCGTTGCTTTCGAGTGCCGCCAGATCCTTGCGAATCGTAACTTCCGACGTTGCGAAGCGCTTGGACAACTCATCCACACTGACTTCACCCTGCTCGGTGAGCAAGGCGAGGATGTTGTGGCGGCGTTGGGGAGTGTTGCGCTTCGACATAAGTTTCGATTCGAAAGATAACGCAAGCAATCAAAACCTATAAGCGAAACTTCGTCAAGCGCAGAACGACAAAAAGAACTGTGGATAACCTGTAGGAGCCGGCTTGCTGGCGATTGGAACAACCCGGTTAATAGCCAAATCGCTATCGCTGGCAAGCCAGCTCCTACAGAGTCTGTGGATAAGTTAGGGCTTTTTAACTTTCTCTGGCCGCTTCCAGCCGTCAATATTCTTCTGACGTGCACGCCCTACCGCCAACTGATTTTTATCCACAGTCGAAGTGATGGTCGATCCGGCTGCGGTGGTCGCACCGTCAGAGATATCCACAGGCGCCACCAACGAGTTGTTGGAACCGATGAAGACATCTTCACCCAGCACGGTTTTCCACTTATTCACACCGTCATAATTGCAGGTGATGGTGCCAGCTCCGATGTTGGTGCGAGCACCGACTTCGGCGTCGCCCAGATAGGTCAGGTGGCCCGCTTTGGCGCCTTCACCCAGGTGAGCGTTTTTCAGCTCGACGAAGTTACCCACATGCGCGCGCGCTTCAAGCACAGTGCCTGGCCGCAAACGTGCGAACGGTCCGGCATCGCTGCCTTCCCCCAGAATGGCGCCGTCGAGGTGGCTATTGGCTCTGATCACAACGCCCTTGCGCAGGGTGCTGTCCTTGATCACGCAGTTCGGGCCGATTACCACGTCGTCTTCGATGACCACCTTGCCTTCGAGGATGACGTTGATGTCGATCATCACATCGCGCCCCACCGTGACTTCGCCACGGATATCAAAGCGTGCCGGGTCACGCAGGGTGACACCTTGAGCCATCAGGCGACGGCCAGCGCGCAGCTGATAGTGGCGTTCGAGCTCGGAAAGCTGCTTGCGGTCGTTGGCGCCCTGCACCTCCATGGCGTCAAAGGGTTGCTCGGTGGCTACCACCAGACCATCGTTGACCGCCATTTCAATCACGTCAGTGAGGTAATACTCGCCCTGCACGTTGTTGTTCGACAGACGACTGGTCCAGTCGGCCAGGCGATCGGCAGGAACAGCCAGAATACCGGTGTTGCCTTCGTTGATGGCGCGTTGAGCTTCAGTGGCGTCCTTGTGCTCAACGATGGCAGCCACCTGGCCGTCAGTGTTGCGCACGATTCGGCCGTAGCCGGTCGCGTCATGCAGTTCGACGGTCAGCAGACCCATTTGCCCTGGTACTACCAGCTTCAGCAAACGCTGCAGTGTTTCCACTTCAATCAGCGGCACGTCACCGTAGAGCACCAGAACCGTGTCGGCCTTGATGAAGGGCACCGCCTGAGCAACGGCGTGGCCCGTTCCAAGCTGTTTGTCCTGCAGGACGAAATTCAGATCGTCGGCGGCCAGACGCTCACGTACGGCATCGGCGCCATGGCCGATCACCACATGGATGCGCTGTGGATCAAGTTGCCGGGCGCTGTGGATAACATGACCCAGCATCGAGTTACCGGCAATCGGGTGCAATACTTTTGGCAAAGCCGAGCGCATGCGCGTGCCTTGGCCAGCAGCGAGGATAACGATTTCAAGAGACATGACTGGCTACCAATCCTGGGTGGTCAGCGGCTGCGACCGGGTTTAAAAATCGGAAAAGAAAAAAGGGTAGCCGAGGCTACCCTTTTTAATCAATCACACAACAAGCGCAGCCTTAGTGGCCAAACTTCTTGCGGATCTGCTGGACGGTGCGCAGCTGAGCTGCGGCCTCGGCCAGACGTGCGGCAGCAGAACCGTAATCGAATTCTGCGCCACGTTCATGCAAGGCCTTCTCGGCAGCCTTGACGGCTTCCTGAGCGGAGGCTTCATCCAGGTCGGCAGCACGTTGCACGGTGTCGGCAAGAACCTTGACCATGTTCGGCTGAACCTCGAGGAAACCACCGGAGATGTAATACACCTCCTCTTCCCCGCCCTGCTTGACCAGGCGGATCGGGCCCGGCTTGAGATTGGTGATCAGCGGCGCGTGACCCAGGGCGATACCAAGATCACCGAGTGCACCGTGCGCAATCACCATCTCGACCAGACCGGAAAAGATTTCCCCTTCCGCGCTGACGATATCGCAATGGACTGTCATAGCCATCTGAT
>Ga0160472_100319_pt1 | contig 47874 bp, 46 predicted proteins | sample HID1973M_E11MG_FD_108267 | JGI IMG/M metagenome (GOLD analysis project Ga0160472, IMG submission 108267) | Enriched mosquito-associated microbial communities from UW Madison campus, WI, USA - HID1973M_E11 MG | ecosystem: Host-associated > Arthropoda: Insects > Digestive system > Unclassified ... | reverse complement strand
GCGGCGGCCTGTCCTTCGCCAGCCCGAACAGCATCACCGCCCCGGTGACGCAGGTCGACGCGTCGAGCCACACCAAGGTCGACCTGACGACCGTGTCGAACGCGCTGAGCAACATCGGCGGCATCGTGGGCGCGGCGCAAGTCTGAAACCTGCCCGTCGTTCCTGCCTGACCTGGCCGCGTGCCGGGTCAGGCGGACAAGGCCTCCCCACCGTCCCCCGGGGAGGCCTTTCTGTTTTCATCCCCTTCGATATCCGTTGCCTGACGACGCAACGTTCATTAGTCTCACTCCGACCCCAACAAACCGGCACAGGAGAAGACGCATGGACGGAGTGCTGTTTTCCGCAGACGGCGCGATCTGCACGATCACCCTCAACCGGCCGGACCGGCGCAACGCCGTCGACGGCCCGACCGCGCGGGCGCTGCGCGCCGCCTTCGAGCAGTTCGAAGCCGACCCCGCGCTGCGCGTGGCGATCCTGGCCGGCGCCGGCGGCAACTTCTGCGCGGGCGCCGACCTCACGGCCGTGGGTGATCCGGCGCTGCGCAACGAACTCGATCCGGAGGGCGGCGGCAGTGGGCCGATGGGGCCGTCGCGCATGGCGCTGTCGAAACCGCTGGTCGCCGCGGTGAACGGCTATGCCGTGGCGGGCGGACTGGAACTGGCGCTGCTGGCCGACCTTCGCGTGGCCGACGAGGACGCCGTGTTCGGCGTGTTCTGCCGCCGCTGGGGCGTGCCGCTGATCGATGGCGGCACGGTGCGGCTGCCGCGCATCGTCGGCATGGGACGGGCGCTCGACATGATCCTCACCGGCCGCCCCGTCGACGCCACCGAGGCGCACGGCATGGGGCTGGTCAACTACGTCACGCCGAGGGGTGGTGCGCTGGAGCGGGCACGGCAACTGGCAACGGCCATCGCCGGCTTTCCCCAGCAATGCATGCTGACGGACCGGCAGTCGGCCTACACGCAGTGGGACCTGCCGCTGGCCGACGCCTTGCGCCAGGAAGGCGCGCGCGGCACGCCGATGGTCTTTGCCGAGGGCGTGGCCGGCGCGAAGCGCTTCAGCGAGGGCGAGGGGCGCCACGGCGGATTCTCTGTTTGAACGGGGCTGGCCCGGCAAGAGGGAAGGGCGCGGCACACGTCCGGCCTTTGCGGTATGGTTCCGTGCTCGCCCGTTACCGTTCGACTACGGAGTCCCCCGCATGACCGACATCCACCACGCCGCCGCCGAAGGCTTCTCCCACCAGGCCGCCGCCTATGCCCGCGGACGCCCGGAATATCCCGAGGAAATCGGTGCCTGGCTGCGCGACACGCTGGGCCTCGGTCCCGGCAGGACCGTGATCGACCTCGGGGCCGGCACCGGCAAGTTCACGCGCCGCCTCGTGGCCACGGGCGCCACGGTGATTGCCGTCGAGCCGGTGGCCGAGATGCGCGCGGAGTTGTCCGCGGCGCTGCCCGCCGTGCGCGCGGTGGAAGGCACCGCCGAGTCCATCCCCCTGCCCGACGCCAGCGTCGACGCCGTCGTCTGCGCGCAGGCCTTCCACTGGTTTGCCAACGAACAGGCCATGGCCGAAATCCGCCGCGTGCTGCGCCCGGGCGGCAAGTTCGGGCTGGTGTGGAACGTGCGCGACGAGAGCTTGGGCTGGGTGGCGAAGCTCACCGTCATCATGACGCCCCACGAAGGCGACGCGCCCCGCTTCCACAAGGGCGACTGGAAACGCGTCTTTCCCGCCGACGGTTTCGGCCCGCTGGCGATGCAGAGCCTGCCCTACACGCACGTCGGCCCGCCGCAGCAAGTCATCATGGATCGCGTGATGTCCGTCAGCTTCATCGCCGCCCTGCCGCCGGCGCAACGCGACGGGGTGGCCGCGCAGGTACAGGCGCTGATCGACAGCGATCCGGCGCTGGCGGGGCAGGCGGAAGTGGCGTTTCCGTATCGGACGGAGGCCTATGCGTGTGAGCGGGTGGGCTGAGGGGCGGAAAGCTTCCGAATACAGCTTTTGATTTGTATTTCTGATTTACAGCCTGAATTGTGTAAATCGGAAAAACAGCCTAAGATTTGTATATCGAAAATACAGTCTCAGGCCTGTCATGAGCGACTTCACCGTCCGGACCCCCGAGCACCTGCCGCCCCTGTTGAAAGGATTCAGGAAGAAGGCCGGCCTGACCCAGGCCGAGGTCGCGGCCCGCCTGGGCATGCGCCAGCAGACGCTGTCGGCGCTCGAGCGCAATGCCGAGAACGTGAGCGCCGGGCGTCTGCTGAAGCTGCTGTCGGTACTCGGCGTCGAACTGGTGCTGCGCGAGGCAGGCAGTCCCCCGGCCTCGGATTCTCCGCAGTGGTGAGCCGATGGGACGCCGCTCGCACACGCGCGTACTCGGGCTCTGGATGAACGGCGTCTACGTCGGGACGTGGGAACTCCAGCCGCACCCGGGCGATGTCCTGACGTACGCAGAAAGCTGGACAAGCTCGCCGCAGGGGCGGCCTTTGTCGCTGTCCCTGCCATTCACCCCGGACAACGCGCCGCATAAGGGCGAAGCCGTCCGCGCCTATTTCGAGAACCTGCTGCCGGACAGCAAGGACATCCGCGATCGCATCGCCCGCCGGTTCCGCGCCGCCACGACCGACGCCTTCGACCTGCTGGCGCAGATCGGCCGCGACTGTGTCGGCGCGCTGCAGATACTGCCCGCCGGCGCGGCGCCCGCCAGCGTGACCGAGGTCGATGCGGAGCCGCTGAACGACGCGCAGGTCGCCATGCTGCTGCGCGACGCGGTCGCGCCTCCGCCACTGGGTGGCGTGTCCGGGGCGGACGAGGAGTTCCGTATTTCGATTGCGGGCGCCCAGGAGAAAACGGCGCTGCTGCGGATGGACGGGCGATGGTATCGACCCCGCGGCACCACGCCGACGAGCCATATCTTCAAGCTGCCGATGGGGCTGGTCGGCAACATGAAGCTGGACCTGCGCGAGTCGGTCGAGAACGAATGGCTGTGCGCGCTCGTGCTGAAGGCCTACGGCCTGCCGGTGGCCAACTGCGAGCCGATGACGTTAGAAGACCAGAAAGTGCTCTGCGTGGAGCGCTTCGACCGCAGATGGTCGGACGGCGGTGCGAGGTGGCTCGTCCGCCTGCCGCAGGAAGACATGTGCCAGGCGACCGCCACGCCGCCCTACCTCAAGTACGAATCCGACGGCGGCCCGGGCATCGACCGGATCATGGGACTGCTGGACGGCTCGACGCATCGCGACGCCGACCGCCTGACATTCTTCAAGGCCCAGTTGCTCTTCTGGATGCTTTGCGCGCCGGACGGCCACGCCAAGAATTTCAGCCTCGCACTCCGCCCCGGCGGCGCCTACGCGCTGACACCCCTGTACGACGTGATGTCCGCCTATCCGCTGCTGGGCGAAGGGCCGGGCAGCCTGTCTCCCCATCGCGTCAGGCTGGCCATGGCCATCCGCGCGAAAAACGCGCACTGGAAGATGCAGGACGTCCAGCGGCGTCACTGGCTGGGTCTCGGCGCGCGCCACGGCATCGTCACGCCGGAAGGCGACAACGCCGAAAAAGTGGTGGACGATCTTGTCGCGCGTACCCCGGAGGTTGTGCGCACCGTGCGGAGCCAGCTTCCGCCGGAATTCCCGCAGGCCTTGGCCGACAGGATTCTCGACGGGTTGCTCGGGGCGGCGCGCAAGCTTGCGGACTAGAAGACAGGAACGACCAACAGGCCGCGCGGACGCCTCCTGCGCCACCCGTTACCTATACTCCCCCATGGCAGAGGCGGCGTTCCGGATACCCACCCCGGCGACCGTCCCGTCCGACCGGGAGATTGCCATGGCCAGATTCAGACCCTTCGCGCGACCGCTCGCATATGTCGTCCTCATCGCCGTGGCGCCGCTCGCGCTGGCCGGCTGCATCTCGTTCAGCAGCAGCGATCCCTCGCCGCCGCCGAACACCCACACGATCGTCGTGCCGGCGGGGACTACCGTGATATGCAACCCGAGTCCTTGCCCGGGCCAGTGAGCGTGTCGGGGCGCTGGCAGGCGGCCACTTCGCGCGCCTGCCGGAGCACGGCGCTGGCGAACAGGACCGAGCCGTCCACCGGCAACTGGGCGGCGCGCAGGGCATCGGCGGTCCAGGTGTTGCAGGTGTAGTAGCCGGCGTAGTCGGGGGTGGCGCCGAAGAAGAGGCTGCCGGCGTAGGGGCCGTCGCCCAGCCGCACGGGGCGCGACAGGTCGTCGTGCTCCACCGACCGGGCGAGATAGTCGGCCAGCCGCGTCTTCCCCGTTTCGCCCACGCGCAGCGTGACCACCTTCTCCGCGCCGTAGGCCGCGGCGGGGGTGTCGCGCAGCACCGTCATCAGGATGGCACCGCGCCCGGGCCAGAGGGCCGACAGCGTCGCCAGGATGCCGTGCTCGTGCGTCATCACGAACTCACGCTCGCCAAAGCCGAAGCAGAGGTGCGTGGCGCCGATGAAGTCCTGCGCCAGCCACGCCTGCAACGCGGGCGCATCCTCCACGCGCACGCAGACGTCGGTATGCCAGCCGCGCTCGACCACGTCGATGGTGGTCACCGGCGGACCGCTGGCCGGGGCGAGGGGGATGGTGGAGCAAGCGGCGAGGAAGGTCGCGAGGCAGGCCGCGCAGGCGAGGGCAGGGGCCAGCCGCGCCGCTGTCGCCATGAGGGCCATCGGGACCATGGGGGATGGATGTTGATCGCCGCCGCGCATGCCGGAAGTGTAGGCAGCGCTGGCGCCACCCCGCCAGCGCATCCATGCGGCCATGCCAGCATGTCGCACAATTTCAGTGCATGAATTCTGCTGTGAAATGCCTTTAACTTTCATTTTTCATAGTCGGCATTTCATCCGATACTTCCGATACCGGCCCTCCCCGCATTGGCCGGTGCATCCCGGAAACAAGGAGCCGTCATGGATACCGCCACCCTGTCCCCCATCGCCAGCCTGGGCCTCGCCTTGCTGCTGATGGCGCTCGGCGCCGGCGCGACGTTCCTGATCGGCTGGCTGATTCCGGACGAGGTATTCGAGACCGCCCAGGCGCATGGGCGCTATGCCGGTCTCGGGACCGAGGCCGTCGCCGACAGCGGCGGACGGCGCCGCCGCAAGCCGCGCGTGCTGCGTTTGCCCGCGCGTCCGGTGCGAACCCTGCCGCAGTTCCTCCCGCAACCGGCCCGCGCCCGGGCCTGAACCCGCGGCGCCACCTCAGGCCGGAATTTCAGGCCGGATATTCCCAGCGCTGCGACCAGTCCGCGTCCTCGCCGACGATCTCGCGCAGCAGCCCGAGCGCATCGCGCAGCGCGTGGCTCGCCGCCGCCTTCGCATGTACGAGCCACACCGGGTACGAGAACTCCGGCGCTCCGTCCACCCGCTCCAGCACCCCGTCCTCCAGATAGCGCTGGACCACCCGCGTGCGGAAATATCCGCTGCCACCTGACTGCAGGATGTGCTGCAGCGCCAGCGGTCCCAGGTTGAAGTAGAGCGAGGCGTGCGCCAGGTCGGGCAGTGCGCTGTCGTGCTGGCGGCGGAATTCCGGGCCCCAGTCGACGTACACATACTGGCCGGCCTTCTGCGTCGAGCGGATCTGGACCAGCTTCTCTTCCATCAGCAGTTCGATGTGCAGGCCGGTGGCGTACTCGGGCTGGTAGACCAGCGCCGCGTCCATCGTGCCGGACTGCACCTGCTGCTGGAGCGTCGCGCCGTCGCCCACTTCCGCACGCACCGCATGGGCCGGCAGGCGCTCGCGCAGCCGCGTGGCCCAGCCCAGCAGCAGGGGATTGCCGAGACTGCATTCGGCGCCCACGGTCAGCAGGTCGCTCACGCCGCTGGGCAGCGGCAGGTCGCGGCAGGCGGCCTCCCACGTCTGCACGAGCTGGCGGGCATAGCCGAGGAAGCGCTCGCCATCGGCCGTGAGCCGCGCGCCAGCCTTGTTGCGGGCGAAGAGGCGGCAGTTCAGTTGCGATTCGAGGTTCTTGAGCCGCGCGGTAACGGCGGTCTGCGTCACGTGCAGCCGCGTGGCCGCCGCCAGGAGGCTGCCGGATTCCACCACCTGGAGGAAGGTACGCGCGAGGTCGATGTCCATGCGGGGGCTGGGGGAGGGGGCTCGGAGTGCAGTATATAGCGCATCCCGTGCCCGGGTGCCCGCTCCTGCCCGACACGACGGCAGCGGGCCCGGAACGCTGTCAGCCGTGGTGGTACCGGTACTCCTGCGTCAGCCCACCATAGCCATAGGCCGCCGCACGGGCGTCGATCACGTGGATGTACGAGACGGGATGGACGTTGCCGAGCAGGCCGGACATCGTCTCGAACACCGCCTGCAGGTACTGAGCCTTCTCCGCCTTGGTATTGGTCTCGTCGGTCACGCTGATGTCGAGATGGAAGGCGTTGCGGCCCGTGGCGGAGAGCGGTTCGCCGCCGACGATCCACTGGTCGTGCGGGATGTACTGCACGCTGACGACGGTCACGTCGGGCTTCTTGCCCAGTATCCGCTGCGTCAGTTCGGTCACGGCGGCGGCGCTGCGCAGGGTCAGGTCGGCGTCGGGCGTGCCGGAGAGCTGGAGGTTGATGTGGGGCATGGCGGGCTCCTCTGGTGGGTTGGTGATCTCATCGTACGAGCAGGTGTACCATCGGAAAAGCGGGAATATTCGATGGTATCCATCGGTTTTGACGAATCGACCTGAGGGGAGTTTCCATGCGCGGATTCGAGACCGACCAGTTGCGGACCTTCGTGGCCGTGGCCGAGAGCGGCAGCCTGTCGGCGGCGGCGCCGCGGCTGTTCCTGTCGCAGTCCTCGGTGAGCGAGCAGTTGCGCAAGCTCGAGGAGCGCGCCGGCATGCCGCTGCTGACGCGTGGCCGGCACGGTGCGGCGCTCACCGCCGCGGGCAGCCGCCTGCTGGAGCATGCGCGCCAGATCCTGGCGTTGAACGAGCGGGCGTTGCAGGAGTTGCGCGGCCACACCCTCGAAGGCGAATTGCGGCTGGCCGTGACGGACTATTTCCGCCCGGCCGAAATCGCCGGCATGCTGCGCCGGCTACGCGAGCTGTATCCCTTCCTGCGACTGCACGTCACGGTGATGAAAAGCGCCGCCATCGACGCCGCCGCCGACATGGACGCCTTCGACATCGGCCTGAGCATGCGCCTCGCCGGCGAACGCGGGCAGGCGGCGGGACGGCAGGGCACGGTGCTGCGGCGCGAGCCGCTGGCCTGGGTGGCGGCGGAGCACGAGGGCGGCGCGCTGTCGGCACCATTGCCGCTCGTGCTGCTGCCGGACACCTGCTCGCTGCACCAGTTCGTCGTGCAGTTGCTGAAGCGCAAGCGCGTGTCCTTCGACATCGCGCACTCCGCCTCGGGCGTGGCCGGCCTGTACCTCGCACTTGCGGCCGGGCTCGGGCTGTCGTGCCTGAACGCCTCGGCCATCGGCCCGGGCGTGGCGGCGCTCGACGCGGCCACTGTCCGCCGCCTCGGCCTGCCGGCGCTGCCGGAAGCGGAGTTCTTCCTCCTGCCGCCGAAGCAGGGGGAGTCGGCATTCATCGAAGCGGCGCGCGCGACGCTGGCCGAGAAGCTCGGCTGAATCCGCCGCGTCGCGCGGTGCGCGGCGGCCCCTGCACGTCCGCATGGCGGGCGTGGCGATTCATGCCTTCGTGCGCACCGCGTAAGCGTTAACCCCCAGCCATATTTCCTGCCCCGTGTAAGTAGGAGGTAAGGGGCGACCTATACCTTGTCAGCCAGAACTTCCGGATTGCAAGAGCCAGGCGCTACCGCGCAACTGGCCACGCAATGGCACATAAGCAGGAGACTGGCATGAATGAAGAACTGGCAGCAAGGCTGAGGGCCAACCCTCGATATCGGAACCTCGTCCAGCGGCGCTCGCGGCTCGCATGGACGCTGACCGCCGTGATGCTCGTGGTCTATTACGGCTACGTCCTGCTGATCGCCTTCGACAAGGAACTCCTTGCCACGAAAATGGGGGCGGGCGTGATGACGTGGGGCATGCCCATCGGGTTGTTCGTCATTCTCTTCACCGTCGCCATCACCGGCTTCTATGTACGTCACGCCAATGGCGCATACGACGAAGCGACCGAGCAGATCAAGCGGGAGGTCGCATGAAAGCCGCCCGCGCCATTCTCGCCGGCGGCCTGCTGCTCGCGTCCACCGCCGCGTTCGCGGCCGGTGGCGACCTCGGGCAGGCCGTCCGCCAGCCGACCAACTGGACGGCCATCGGCATGTTCGTGGTGTTCGTCATCGGCACGCTGCTCATCACCAAATGGGCGGCCAAGCGGACCAAGTCCGCGGCGGCGTTCTATACGGGCGGTGGCGGCATCACCGGCTTCCAGAACGGCCTGGCCATTGCCGGCGACTTCATGTCGGCGGCGTCGTTCCTGGGCATTTCCGCCGCGGTCTACGCCAACGGCTACGACGGGTTGATCTACTCCATCGGCTTCCTCGTCGGCTGGCCGATCGTCACCTTCCTGATGGCGGAAAGGCTGCGCAACCTCGGCCGCTTCACGTTCGCCGACGTGGCCGCCTACCGCTTCAGGCAGGCGCCGATCCGCGCGTTCGCGGCGTCGGGCACGCTGGTGGTGGTGGCCTTCTACCTGATCGCGCAGATGGTCGGCGCCGGCCAGCTCATCAAGCTGCTGTTCGGGCTCGACTACTGGATCGCGGTGGTCCTCGTGGGCGCGCTGATGATGGTGTACGTCCTGTTCGGCGGCATGACCGCGACGACCTGGGTGCAGATCATCAAGGCCGGCCTCCTGCTCGGCGGCGCGACGTTCATGGCTTTCATGGTGCTGGCGCAGTATCACTTCAGCCCCGAGGCGCTGTTCGCCAAGGCCGTCGAGGTCCACGCGAAGAAGGACTCCATCATGAGTCCCGGCAACTTCATCAAGGACCCGATATCGGCCATCTCGTTCGGCATCGCACTGATGTTCGGCACCGCCGGCCTGCCGCACATCCTGATGCGATTCTTCACGGTGCCCAACGCCCGTGAAGCGCGCAAGTCGGTGTTCTGGGCCACCACGTGGATCGGCTACTTCTACATCCTGACCTTCATTATCGGCTTCGGCGCCATCGTGCTGGTGGGGACGAACCCGAGCTTCCAGGATGGCAGCGGCAAGCTGCTGGGCGGCGTCAACATGGCGGCGGTCCACCTGGCCAGCGCAGTCGGCGGCAGCGTGTTCCTCGGCTTCATCTCGGCGGTAGCCTTTGCGACGATCCTGGCCGTGGTGGCGGGCCTGACCCTCGCCGGTGCGTCGGCCGTCTCGCACGATCTCTATGCGACGGTGTTCAAGCATGGCAAGGCGACGAGTGCGGTCGAACTGCGCGTGTCGCGTATCACGACCGTCGTCCTCGGCGTGGTAGCGGTGTTCCTCGGCATCGTCTTCGAGAAGCAGAACATCGCGTTCATGGTGTCGCTGGCCTTCGCGGTGGCCGCCTCGGCCAACTTCCCGGTGCTGTTCATGTCGGTGCTGTGGAAGGACTGCACCACGCGGGGCGCGACGCTGGGCGGCTTCATGGGCCTGCTGTCGGCGGTGGTCCTCACCATCCTGTCGCAGGCGGTCTGGGTCGACGTGTTCCACTTCAAGACCGCGCCGTTCCCCTACACGTCGCCGGCGCTGTTCTCGATGCTGATCGGCTTCTTCGGCATCTGGGTCTTCTCGGTGACCGACAAGTCGCCCCGGTCGCGCATCGACCGGGCCGGCTTCGAAGCCCAGGAACTGCGCTCCGAGAGCGGCATTGGCGCGGTGGAGGCGGCAGAGCACTGAACAGTCGCCGTCGTCCCCGCGCAGGCGGGGACCCAGCGTCTTGCTACAGCGCCGAAGAAAGTCACTGGGCCCCCGCGTGCGCGGGGGCGACGCAGAGGCAATGAAGGATTGTCAGCAAGCTCAGGCCGCCATACCCCTGGCGGCCTTTTTCTTCCCACGAATGTGCGCCTCCCGCCGCCGCATCCCACCCGGGACAACTGTGCTCCCGCCCCCGGCTGCCGTCTGTACGCATCGCGCAGCACCCGCTCCACCTACTCTGGCGTTACAGCAACGCGCCTGGGCGCATCCCCTCCCGGCCCTGGCGTTGCCCCGTGTTACAGGACACCACGCCATGAGCTCACCGAAGCCCGAGAAAGGCCACGTCGCCCCCTATACCCACCCCGCCGCCGGCTGGGGCGCGCTGAAGTATGTCGCCATCAACCTGATCAAGGAGAAGGTGGCCGGCGGCAAGTACAGGATGCTGTTCCGGCAGAACCAGGCGGACGGCTTCGACTGTCCGGGCTGCGCATGGCCGGACCGCCAGCACGCGTCCACCTTCGAGTTCTGCGAGAACGGCGTCAAGGCGGTGGCGGCGGAAGCCACCGGCATGCGCGTGACGCCGGAGTTCTTCGCGCAGCACACGGTCGCATCGCTGATGACCCAGACCGATTTCGAGCTGGAGCAGAACGGCCGGCTGACGCATCCGATGGTCTACGACGCGCCCACCGACAAGTACCGTGCGATCTCGTGGGAGAACGCGTTCGCCCTGATCGCCCGCCACCTGCAGGCGCTGCCCGATCCGAACCAGGCTGCCTTCTATACCTCGGGACGCGCGAGCAACGAGGCCGCCTTCCTCTACCAGCTCTTCGTGCGTGCCTACGGCACCAACAACTTCCCCGACTGCTCGAACATGTGCCACGAGGCCACCAGCCGCGGCCTGCCGCACACCATCGGCGTGGGCAAGGCCACAGTGGTGCTCGACGACTTCGAGCATGCCGATACCATCCTGCTGTTCGGCCATAACGCGGCGACCAACCACCCGCGCATGCTGGGCGAGCTGCGCGAGTGTGCGCGGCGCGGGGCGACCATCGTCTCGATCAATCCGCTGCGCGAGCGCGGGGTGGAGCGCTTCACGAGCCCGCAGCATCCGGTGGAGATGCTGACCGGGTCGAGCACGAAGATCGCGTCGATGTTCGTGCAGCCGAAGCTGGGCGGCGACTTTGCGCTGATGAAGGGCATGGCCAGGCGCCTGGTCGAACTGGACGACGAGGCGGTAGAGCACGGCCAGGCGCGCCTCATCGACGTGGACTTCGTGCGCGAGCACACCATCGGCTTCGACGATTTTGTCGATGACCTGCGCACCGAGAGCTGGGCGGACATCGTCGCCGAATCGGGCGTGACGCAGGAGGACATCGATGCGCTGACCCGCGTCTACGCCCGCGGCCAGCGCGTGATCGCCTGCTGGGGCATGGGCCTGACGCAGCACAAGCATTCGGTGCCGACCGTGCAGTTGCTGTCCAACCTGATGATGATGCGCGGGAACATCGGGCGGCCCGGCGCCGGGCTGCTGCCGGTGCGCGGCCATTCGAACGTGCAGGGCGACCGCACGGTGGGCATCGAGGAAAAGCCCACGCAGGCCTTCCTCGATCGCCTGCAGGCCACCTTTGGCTTCGAGCCGCCGCGCGAGCACGGGTATGACGTGGTCGAGACCATCTCGGCGATGCTCGAGGGCAAGGTCAAGGTCTTCGTCGGACTGGGCGGCAACTTCTCCACCGCCACGCCCGACACGCCGCGCACCCACGAAGCGCTGCGCCAGTGCGCGCTGACGGTGAACATCGCCACCAAGCTCAACCGCAGCCACCTCGTCCACGGCAAGGAGTCGCTGATCCTGCCGACGCTGGGCCGCACCGAGATCGACATGCAGCAGGGCGTGCCGCAGGGCGTGACGGTCGAGGACTCGGTCTGCATGGTGCACGTGTCCTTCGGCATGAACCAGCCGGCGTCGCCGCACCTGCGCTCCGAGACCGCCATCGTGGCCGGTATGGCCGCCGCCACGCTCGGCCCGGAGAAGATCGATTGGATGTGGTACGCGCAGGACTATGCCCGCATCCGCGACGCCATCGAGGCCGTGATCGACGGGTTCGAGCACTACAACGAGCGCGTGGCGGTGCCGGGCGGCTTCCACCTGACGCCCGCCGCGTGCAACCGGGTCTGGGAGACCCCGTCGGGCAAGGCCCAGTTCCTGGTCCACCGCATCGACCGCGACAGCCCCATCCACCGCGCCCGGGAGGAGCACGGCGACCGGCTGATGGTGATGATGACGACGCGCTCGCACGACCAGTACAACACAACGATCTACGGGCTCGACGACCGTTACCGTGGCGTCTTCGGCCTGCGCCGGGTGGTCTTCATCAACCCGGCAGACCTGGAGCGGCTCGGCATGGAGGCGGGCCAGCACGTCGACATCACCAGTGTCTGGGACGATGGCGTGCGGCGCCATGTCGAGGACTTCCTGCTGGTCGAATACGACATCCCGCAAGGCTGCCTCGGCGCCTACTACCCCGAGACCAATCCGCTCGTGCCGCTGGAAAGCACCGGCGACGGCTGCGGCACGCCCACGTCGAAGTCGATCCCGGTCCTGCTGACGCCGGCCGCGCGCCAGTCCGCCGCCGCGGCATGAACCTCCGGGAGAACGCCATGGATTGCATCGAACAGGTGGAACATCGCGGCTACGAAGCGCGCAGCATCGTGCGGCACAAGGCGCACGCGGCGCAGCCCGCTACCGACAACGTTGCGGAGGAGGTCCCGGTGGCCCTCGTCTACAACGGCATCTCGCACGCCGTGATGATGGCGACGCCGCTCGACCTGGAGGCGTTCGCGGTCGGCTTCTCGCTGACCGAGGGTATCGTCAGCCGCAACGCGGAGATCCACGACCTGGAAGTGCGCGTGGGCCGGCACAGTGCCGAAGTGCAACTGCAGATCGGCGAGCACGCCTTCGCCGCCATGAAGGCGCGCAAGCGCGCGCTGGCCGGGCGCACCGGCTGCGGCGTGTGCGGCATCGAGAGCCTCGAACTGCTCGACCTCGAGCCCGTGCGCATGCCCGAGCCGGCCAGGCGGCTGGCGCCGTCGCGCGAGGCCATCGAGCGCGTGGTGGCGGCGCTGCCGTCGCACCAGCGGTTGATGCGGGAGACCGGTGGCGTCCATGCCGCGGCCTGGTGCAGGGAGGACGGTGAGATCCTGCATGTTTTCGAGGATGTCGGCCGCCACAACGGCCTCGACAAGCTGATCGGCCATCTGGCCATGCAGCGCACGGCGATGGACGAAGGCTTCGTATTCCTCTCCAGCCGCGCCAGCTACGAACTGGTGCGCAAGGCGGCACGCATGAATATCCAGATGCTGGCGACGATCTCGGCGCCCACCTCGCTGGCGATCCGGATTGCCGGTCAGGCCGGCCTGCGGCTGCTCAGCTTCTGCCGCAAGGACGGCTATGTCGACTACACCGGGGACGATGCAGGGGCAGCGCAGGCTTGCTGACTTGCAAGGCCGCGGGCGCGCACCAGCGCCACGATGTGCTGCCGCCGTACTATGATCTCCACCGTTGGCTGCCCGCGGGCCCCGGAGAGGCGCGGCGGCAGGGAAATGGCTGGCGGGGGGAGCGCTGCGTGAAACTCTACGAAAAACTGGCTGCGGACATCGAGGCCATGGCCCGGCAGGGCGTGCTGCTGCCCGGCGAGCGCATCCCGTCGGTGCGGCAGGCAAGCCAGCAGCACCGCCTGAGCATCACCACGGTGCTGCGCGCCTATGTCCTGCTGGAGAGCCGCGGCATCATCGAGAGCCGGCCGCAATCGGGGTATTTCGTCCGCGCCCGCCCCGGCGAACCCACGGCCGAACTGCGCCCGTCGCGACCCAGCGCCCGGCCGTCGGCGGTGGACGTCAGCGCGCTGGTGCTGTCCACGCTGCGCTCGATCCGCTCCGACGAGGCCGTGCCGCTCGGCTCGCCGTATCCCGACCCCTCGCTGTTCCCGTGGCAGCGCATCAGCCAGTACGCCAACAACATCGCCCGCCGCCACGTCCGCTGGAACATGCTGGACGACCTGCCGCCGGGCAGTCCCGAACTGATCCGGCAGATCTCGCGCCGGTATCTCGAGAACGGCTACGCCATCGATCCGAACGAAGTGATCGTGACCATCGGCGCCACCGAGGCCATCAACCTGTGCCTGCAGGCCGTGGCGAAGCCGGGCGATGCGATCGCGGTGGAGTCGCCGACCTACTACGCCATGCTCCACGCCATCGAACGGATGGGCATGCGCGCGGTCGAGGTGGCGACCGACCCGGTGGAGGGCATCGACATCGACGCGTTGGAGCGCCTGATCGACGAGAAGGGCGTGACCGCGTGCATGGTCATGCCCAACTTCCAGAATCCGCTCGGCTTCCAGATGCCGGACGAGCGAAAGCGCCGCCTGGTGAAGATGCTGACCGCGCGGGACGTCCCCGTCATCGAGAATGACGTCTACGGCGAGCTCTACTACGGCGAGGCCCATCCCAGTTCGCTGAAGGCCTTCGACACGGCCGGCATCGTGCTGCATTGCTCGTCGTTCTCCAAGACGCTCACCAACGCTTACCGCATCGGCTGGGCGCTGCCGGGGCGCTACCGCGAGACGGTGGAGCGGCTCAAGTTCCTCAACACGCTGACCACGCCGGCCATCCCGCAACTGGCCATCGCGGAATTCCTGAAGAACGACGGCTACGACTTCCACTTGCGGAAGGTGCGCAAGGCCTACGCGCAGCAGGCCAGCATCATGGCGGCCGCGGTGCGCAGGTTCTTCCCCGCGGGCACCACCACGTCGCGGCCGGTGGGCGGCTATGTGCTGTGGGTGCAGTTGCCGGAGGGCATCGACGCGATGGAGATGTACCACGCCGCGCTGGAGCATCGCATCACCGTCGCGCCGGGGCACATGTTTGCGCCGGGGGCGACGTACCGCAATTGCATCCGGCTGAACTACAGCACGGAATGGTCGCCCGACATCGAGGCCGCCGTGCAGACGCTCGGCAAGGTGGCCGGGCACCTGCTCGCGCGCAGCCGGCGGCAGGCCGAAGAGAGAGAAGACCATGGATGACCCCGGCATCGATCCCGCCATCCTCGCGGTCCTGCGCGTGCTGTGGCAGGCGAAGCGCGAGGACGGCGACAACCCATGGTCGCTTGCGAAGATCGCCAAGCGGGAGAAGCTGCCGATGAGCGTGCTGCGGCGTGTGCTGACACAGCTTCAGGAGGCGGGTCTGGCGGAGGTGCGGATCGACGAGGAAGGCCGGGGGCAGGCGGGGCTGACGCAGGACGGGGCGGAGCTTGCGGCGCAGGTGTTTTCGGACCCGGGATCGCCGCCGCAATAGGGGACGGTTTCTCCCCTCTCCCTTTGGGAGAGGGGTTGGGGGTGAGGGCAGGCGCTTCGTGGTTGCGCGGGCGCTTCCCTCCCTCACCCCGACCCTCTCCCTCAGGGAGAGGGAGAACTTCTCCACGAACGCATGGCCCACCCGGCCACCACATCACTCGCCGCGCGCCTCCCGGATCCTCACCGTCGCCGACTGCCCCGCAACCAGATTCACCCCGGCCGGCACCTCGTCCAGCGCAATACGCACCGGAATCCGCTGCGCCAGCCGCACCCAGTTGAAGGTCGGGTTGACCGTGGGCAGCAGGTTCGGCCCGCTTCCCCGGTCCTGGTCGTCGATGCCCGGCGCGATGCTCTGCACGTGGCCGTGCAACGGCTGGCTCTGTCCCATGACGCGCACCACGGCGGCGCTGCCGACATGGATCGCCGGCAGCTTGGTTTCCTCGAAATATCCCTCCACGTACTGCGACCCGCTGGCCACCACCGACAAGGCCGGCTGGCCGCGGTTCACGTAGTCGCCGGCCCGGGGCACGTGGTCGGTGGCGTAGCCGTCCACCGGGCTGGCCACGCGGCAGCGGGCGAGATCGAGGCTGGCGGCTTCGACCGCAGCGTTGGCCTCGTCCGCGCGCGCCTGCGCGGTTGCCGTGGCCTCCGCGCCCTTCGCCTGCGCCAGCGCCACCCGCGCGGCGGCGGCCGCGGCCTGCGCCTGTTTCAGGGCCAGGCTGAAGCGGTCCTGGTCGACCACGAAGAGCACCTGCCCGCGCTGCACGCGCGCGTTGCCGGTGACGAGGACGGTGGCGACCAGTCCCGAGACGTCCGGCGCCACCCGGACCACCTCCGCGCGCACGCGGCCGTCCCTTGTCCATGGCGCTTCGGTGTAGTACCGCCACAGGTGGTTGCCGGTCAGGGCGGCGGCGGCCACGGCTGCCACGGTCACCACGACCGGGACGATCAGCGAGAGTCTGCGATTCATGATGGAACCTCCACGACGAGCGCGACGATGGCGCCCAGCACGAGGATGTAAAGCGAGAAGTTGAACAGCGAGCGGTGCCACACGAGGCGGTAGAAGCCGAGCCGGTCGAGCACGGCGCGCGCGCCCGCAGTGATGGCGAACGCGGCCAGCATCCAGACGAGGGTGGCCGGCACGTAGACGCCGTACAGGTCGAACTCAGAGGCGTGCATGGCGGCCTCCGCCGGTCGGGGCCTGCTGCGGGTACAGCGCCAGCCGGAGGCTGGCGAGCGACGCCAGCGTGGCGCGGGGGCTCGCGTCCGACGTCGCGGACAGCGCCGCGAAAGCAGCATCGATCCGCGCGGCAAGCGCAGGCGGGGGCGGGAGGGAATGGCCGGCGCGCGCGCATTGCCGGTAGTGGCGCGCGACGCCTGCCAGCACGTGCTCCACGGCGCGGCGGCGTGCCGGCGGCATGTCCGCGCAGGCGCGCTTCAGCCCCAGTGCGGCCCATTCGACCAGGAAGGCCGCCGCGCCGCCGCGCGCCGCCAGCGGCGACCACTGGCGCAGCAGCCGGTCCAGCATGCGGCCACGCAGCCGGGCGCTGTTGACCGGCGCACGCGGATGGGCGATCAGCGCGATCTCGTCCCAGTTGGCCCTCGCCAGCCGGTACGCCGCGAGGTGCTGGCCGAAGGGCTGCATCAGCGCCGCCCACAGCGAGGCAAAGCACAGCATGGCGAGGCTGCCGAGGCTGCTGTTGAAGATGTCGGCAAAGCGCGCGGCGGTCAGGTTCTGCAGGCTGGCGAACGACGCCGTCGTGACCGCGAGCAGCACCCCGAACAGCGCATAGCGCGGCTGCGTGGTCATGGCGCCGATGAACAGGTAGGGCAGGAACAGCAGCAGGGCGAGCGCGGCGAAGTCATGGGCCACCACGAGCACCACGAACTGGTAGTACCAGGCCAGCAGCGCGCAGGCCACGCTCCATACCGCCACCCGGCCGGCTACCAGTCGCGGCTCGTCGGCGGTGGCGATGAAGCAGCTCGCGAGCGCCGACAGGGCGACCGGGGCGGCGCCGTCGATCCAGCCCGACAGCATCCACAGCACGCCCGCGACGAACGTCGCCGAGCCGGCCGTGGCGGCGCGGAACAGCAACTGGGCGTGATCGTGGTGCCGGGCCTGCCCGGCTGGCTCTGCGCGGTAGCGCAGCACGGTCGGCTCGCTGCCGCCGTCGCGCAGGCTCGCCTGCAGCAGGCGGCAGTCCTGCCAGAGGTCGGCCAGCTCGTCGAGGTACTCGCCGGCGGCGCCGGCCAGCCTCGCGTGCCAGTCCGCCGATTCGGATTGCGCGGGTGTCGGGCACACCGACAGGGGCCGGCTTGCGCCGCGCTCGCCGGCGATCCAGGCCAGCGTGGCGCGCAGCCGCTGGGCCGTGGCGTCGGGCAGGCCCTCGGGCGACCGCCGCAATGCGCCGACGGCGTCCGCCAGCGCCAGCACCTGCGGCAGCAGGGCCGTCATTCGTTGGTGCAGCGCGCGGGCGCGCCGCAGCGTGGGCGCGCCGTCGGTCTCGTAGGCGAGCTGGGCAAGCTGGGTTTCCATGGCGAGGATGTCGGCCGAGAGGGTGCGGAAGCTTTCGAGGCGCCGCGCCGGGCTCGCGCCGGCGGCCAGCGTGTCGTGGATCCAGCGCGAGGCGTGGGCCAGCCACGCGGACGCGCGCGCGGCCAGCGCGGGCGTGGTCCGCGCAGGAAAGACCACGGCGCTGACCACGCTGGCGCAGACGATGCCGATCACGATTTCCTCGATGCGGGCGAGCGCCAGGTCGAACACCGTGCCGGGCGCGGTCACGGTCTGCAGTGCGACGATCGGCAGCGTATAGGCGGCCAGCAGGCAGACGTAGTTGCGCGGCGCCGGTTCCAGCAGCGACAGGTAGAGCAGGGTGCCGGTCCAGCACGCGATGGCCGCCATCAGCAGCATCGGCTCGTCGATCAGCAGGGGCACCAGCGCCACCGCGCACACGGCGCCGAGCAGCGTGCCCGCCACGCGGTAGGTGCCCTTGGCATAGGTGGCGCCGGCCAGCGGGCTCGATACGAGGTAGACCGTGGCCATGGCCCAGTAGGGCCGCGGCAGGCCGAGCGCCAGCGCGGCATACAGGGCGAGCATGGCCGCGCCGAATACCTTGAGCGAATGGATCCACGGCCCCGGGTTTGGCCGTGCCGCCCAGGCTGCGGCCAGCACGTCGGGCGCGCTGCCTGCCTGGCGTGCGCCCGGCGTGGCGCGGGAGGGTGTGCCGGGGGAGGACATGCCGTCAGCCCGTCAGCCCGGCCGCGTGCATCAGCAGGCGCATCACGCAGGCGAAGGCGAACACCGTGCCGACGCCCCCCAGCCAGAGCGCCAGCAGCCAGCCGAGGCGGCCCGCCAGCCGCGAACGTGCAGTCGTGCCCATCAGTGATACCCCTCCCCGCGCCGGACCTTGCCGCGGAACACGTAGTAGGACCAGGACGTGTAGGTCAGGATGATCGGCACGATGAACAGCGTGCCGACCAGCGCGAAGCCCTGGCTCTGCGGCGGGGACGATGCGTCCCAGATCGAGACCGACGGCGGGATGATGTTGGGCCAGATGCTGATGGCCAGCCCGGTATAGCCCATGAAGACCATCAGCAGCGCGTACAGGAACGGGGCGACGTTCGGGCGCCCGCGCAGGGCGCGGTAGATGCCGGCGGCCGCGCCCAGTACCAGCAGCGGCACCGGCAGGAAGAAGAACAGGTCGGGCAGCGCGAACCAGCGGTGGGCGATCTCGGGGTGCGTCAGCGGGGTCCACACGCTCACCGCGGCGATCATCGCCAGCATCACGCCGGTCAGCACGTTGGTCACGCGCAGCATGGTCCATTGCAGCCGGCCCTCCGTTTTCATGATGAGCCAGGTGACACCGAGGAAGGCGTAGGTGACGACCACCCCCACGCCCGCGAAGAGCGGGAAGGGCGCCAGCCAGTCGAGGGCGCCCCCGGTGTAGGCCGTGCCCTGCATGGCAATGCCATCAATATAGGCGCCAAGGGTCACACCCTGGAAGAAGGCGGCAACCACCGAGCCCCACGTGAAGGCGGCGTCCCAGTATGGCCGGCTGCGGTCGCTGGCCTTGAAACGGAACTCGAAGGCCACGCCGCGGAAGATCAGGCCGAGCAGCATCAGCACCAGCGGCAGGTAGAAGGCGCTGAGCAGCACCGAGTAGGCCAGCGGGAAGGCGCCGAGCAGCGCCGCGCCGCCGAGCACCAGCCAGGTCTCGTTGCCGTCCCAGACCGGCGCGACGGTGTTCATCATCACGTCGCGGTCGCGGCGGTCGCCGACGAAGGGGAAGAGGATGCCGATGCCGAGGTCGAATCCGTCCATGATGACGTACATCATCACGCCGAAGAAGATCAGGCCGGCCCAGATAACGGGGAGGTTGATACCCATGTCGATCACCTGTTCAGGAGTTGTGCTGGCCGTGCGGGGCCATGACGGCGGCCGTGGAGGATGCGGCAGCCCCGGGGATGGCGGGCGGGATGGCCGCCGCGACCGGGCCGACGGTGCCCGGCCCGTAGGGCGGAGGCGTGTCGTGCGCGTGGTCGTCCGCGCCCCCGGCCACCGGGCCGGCGCTCGCGAGCCGCAGCATGTAGCGGATGCCCACGCCGAAGACGACGAAATAGACCGCCACGAACATCGCCAGCGAGAACGCCACCGGCGCCGCCGCGTGCGCGGAGACGGCATCGCTGGTGCGCAGCAGGCCGTAGACCACCCAGGGCTGCCGGCCGATCTCGGTGGTCATCCATCCGGCCAGCAGCGCGATCAGCCCGGCGGGACCCATCAGCACCGCAAGCCGCAGGAAGGCGCGCGAGCGGTACACGGCGCCGTTGCGGCGCAGCACCCATCCCAGCAGGCCGAACAGGATCATCAGCACGCCCAGGCCGACCATGATGCGGAAGGTGAAGAACAGCACGGTGGCGTTCGGGCGGTCGGCCCTGGGGAAGTCCTTCAGCCCGCGGATCTGGCCGTCGAGGCTGTGCGTCAGGATCAGGCTGCCCAGGCGCGGGATCTCGATGGCGTAGCGGGTTTCCTCGCGCGCCATGTCGGGGATGCCGAAGACGATCAGCGGGAAGCCGCCCTTGTCGTCCTTCGCGGCCGTGTTCCAGTGCCCCTCCATGGCGGCGATCTTGGCGGGCTGGTGCTCCAGCGTGTTCAGGCCGTGGGCATCGCCGACCATGGCCTGTATCGGCGCGGTGACCAGCACCATCCACAGCGCCATCGACAGCATCCTGCGGGCGGCGCCTTCCGCGCGGCCATGCAGCAGCTGCCACGCCGAGGCGGCGGCCACGAACAGCGCCGTGGACAGCAGGGCGGCGATCACCATGTGCGCGAGGCGGTAGGGGAACGACGGGTTGAAGATCACCGCCAGCCAGTCGGTCGGCACCACCCTGCCCGCGACGATGGCGTAGCCGGCGGGCGTGTGCATCCAGCTGTTCGATGCCAGGATCCACGTGGACGAGACCAGCGTGCCGAGCGCCACCATCACCGTCGCGAAGAAGTGCAGTCCCGGCCCGACGCGGTTCCAGCCGAACAGCATCACGCCGAGGAAGCCCGCTTCGAGGAAGAAGGCGGTCAGCACCTCGTAGGTCAGCAGCGGGCCGGTGATGCCCCCCGCGAACTGCGAGAAGAACGACCAGTTGGTGCCGAATTCGTAGGCCATGACCAGCCCGGAGACCACCCCCATGCCGAAGTTCAGGGCGAAGATCTTCACCCAGAACTGGTAGAGGGTGCGGTACACCGTGTCCTGCGTCAGCAGCCAGCGCGCCTCCAGGAAGGCGAGGAAGCTGGCCAGCCCGATCGTGATGGCGGGAAAGAGGATGTGGAAGGAAACCGTGAATCCGAACTGGATGCGGGCAAGCTCCAGGGCCGTGAGTGCGTGCATCGGTGTGCTCTCCGTGGGGTGGCCGCCGGGCCGGCTGCATGCCGGGCGACGGTACGGAGAAGCGTAAGGAATACGGCCTGAGCGGGAGGATTACAGTTGCCGGGAAACCGGCAAGGCTCAGTTTGCGGGGAGGCAACAAAAGTGCCGCCGCCCCCGCTTCCGGGAGCGCGACGGCTGGGGCGGCAGGGGAGTCGTAGAAGTTCTCCCTCTCCCTGAGGGAGAGGGTTGGGGTGAGGGCGGAAGTGGCCGCGCCACCACGAAGCGCCTGCCCTCACCCCCGACCCCTCTCCCAAAGGGAGAGGGGAGAAAAGAAAGACTCACGCGACCCGCCGCCCCGGCAGCAGCCCCGCGTACTCCCTCCCCAGGAACTCCGCCGTGTTCTCCAGCAGATAGGCACGGCACCGCTCGCTCGCCGGCGACAGACGCTTGCTCGCCATATGCGCCACATGCCAGGTCCGCTCGATCGGCGTGCCCGTCACGTCGAGCAGCGCGATCCCCCCGGTGCGCAACTCCAGCGACATCGTGTGCAGCGACAGCAGGCTGATGCCCATGCCCGCCATCACGGCCTGCTTGATGGTCTCGTTGCTGCCCAGCGTGATCACCTTGGCCGGCGTGAACAGGTGGTCGCGGAACATGTACTCCGCCACGGTGCGCGTGCCCGAGCCCGGCTCGCGCAGCAGGAAGGTCTCGTGGCGCAGCTCCTGCAGGTCGAAGTCCCGGGCATCGCGCAACGGGTGCAGCGGCGAGGCCACCAGCACGTGCGGATGCGCGGCAATGGGCTCCGACACGGCGTCCAGCTCGCGCGGCGGACGGCCCATCAGCGCGAGGTCGATCGCATTGTCCTGCAGCAGCCGCAGCAGCGTTTCGCGATTGCCTTCGGCGAGGCGCAGGTCGATGCCGGGATGCAGCGCCGTGAAGCCGGCAAGCAGCTTGGGCGCGTAGTACTTCGCCGTGCTGATCAGCCCGATCGTGAGCGAACCCTGGTCGACGTCCTTGACGGCCTGCAGGCCTTCCTCGGCGTCCTTGACCTCGCCGAGGATGCGCGAGGCATGGTGCACCAGCCGGTCGCCCGCCTCGGTCAGCGTGAGCTGCCTGCCGACCCGCTCGAACAGCGCCAGCCCGACCACCGATTCGAGCTGCTTGACCTGCATCGAGACCGCCGGCTGGGTCAGGTGCAGTTCCTCGGCCGCACGCACGAAGCTGGCGTGGCGGGCCACCGTGACGAAGATCTGCAACTGGCGAAGGGTGAGGGCGCGCAGGAAGGACATGGGGGCGGGCAGCAAGAAAGTGGCATGGTCGAAACACCACGTCGTCCCCGCGCAGGCGGGGACCCAGTGACTTTTCCAGCGCCCGGGAAGCCGCTGGGCCCCCGCCTGCGCGGGGGCGACGGGAGTACTTAAGGTATAGCTTATACAGCGGCTAAGAATATCTGAATTCACCTTATACGGGTCGGCCTCTATCGTTCCTCTCATGCACCCACGCCGCCAGACCAACGGAAAAGGAGACCCAGCATGAACGCACCCGAGACGATCCAGGCAAGGCCGCGCAAGCGCTACGACGCGGGCGTCATGAAGTACAGGGAAATGGGGTACTGGAACGCGGGCTACGAGCCGAAGGACACTGACCTGCTGGCCCTGTTCCGCATCACGCCGCAGGACGGCGTGGACCCGGTCGAGGCCGCCGCCGCGGTGGCCGGCGAATCGTCCACCGCGACCTGGACCGTGGTGTGGACCGACCGCCTGACCGCCTGCGACATGTACCGCGCCAAGGCCTACCGCGTCGACCCGGTGCCCAACAACCCGGAACAGTTCTTCTGCTACGTGGCCTATGACCTGTCGCTGTTCGAGGAAGGGTCCATTGCCAACCTGACCGCGTCGATCATCGGCAACGTCTTCAGCTTCAAGCCGATCAAGGCGGCGCGGCTGGAGGACATGCGCTTCCCGGTCGCCTACGTGAAGACCTTCGCGGGGCCGTCCACCGGCATCATCGTCGAGCGCGAACGCCTGGACAAGTTCGGCCGCCCGCTGCTGGGCGCCACCACCAAGCCCAAGCTCGGCCTGTCGGGACGCAACTACGGCCGCGTGGTGTACGAGGGCCTGAAGGGCGGGCTGGACTTCATGAAGGACGACGAGAACATCAACTCGCAGCCTTTCATGCACTGGCGCGACCGCTTCCTGTTCGTGATGGACGCGGTCAACAAGGCCTCGGCCGCCACCGGCGAGGTCAAGGGCAGCTATCTCAACGTGACCGCCGGCACGATGGAGGAGATGTACCGGCGCGCCGAGTTCGCGAAATCGCTCGGCTCGGTGATTGTCATGATCGACCTGATCGTCGGCTGGACCTGCATCCAGTCGATGAGCAACTGGTGCCGCCAGAACGACATGATCCTGCACCTCCATCGCGCGGGCCACGGCACCTACACGCGGCAGAAGAACCATGGCGTGTCGTTCCGCGTGATCGCCAAATGGCTGCGGCTGGCGGGCGTGGACCACATGCACACCGGCACGGCAGTGGGCAAGCTCGAAGGCGACCCGATGACCGTGCAGGGCTACTACCATGTCTGCCGCGACGCCTATACGCATACCGACCTGACGCGCGGCCTCTTCTTCGACCAGGACTGGGCCTCGCTGCGCAAGGTCATGCCCGTCGCCTCGGGCGGCATCCACGCCGGCCAGATGCACCAGTTGATCCACCTCTTCGGCGACGACGTGGTGCTGCAGTTCGGCGGCGGCACCATCGGCCACCCGCAGGGCATCCAGGCCGGGGCCACCGCCAACCGCGTCGCGCTGGAAACGATGGTGCTGGCGCGCAACGAAGGGCGCGACATCCTCAACGAAGGGCCGGAGATCCTGCGCGACGCCGCGCGCTGGTGCGGGCCGCTGCGCGCGGCGCTCGACACCTGGGGCGACATCACCTTCAACTACACCCCGACCGACACCTCGGACTTCGTGCCGACCCCGTCCGTCGCCGCCTGAACCGGAGGAGCACATCATGCGCATCACCCAAGGCACTTTCTCCTTCCTGCCCGACCTCACCGACGCGCAGATCACCCGCCAGCTCGACTACTGCCTCGGCAAGGGCTGGGCGATCGGCATCGAGTACACCGACGACCCGCATCCGCGCAACACCTACTGGGAGATGTTCGGCCTGCCGATGTTCGACCTGAGCGACGCCGCCGGCATCCTGCTGGAAATCAACAACGCGCGCAGCACCTTTCCCAACCACTACATCCGCGTCACGGCATTCGACTCGACCCATACCGTGGAGTCGGTGGTGTTGTCGTTCATCGTCAACCGGCCGGTCGACGAGCCCGGCTTCCGGCTGGTGCGGCAGGAGGAACACGGCCGCACGATGCGGTACGCGATCGAGAGCTACGCCGTGCAGGCGCGGCCCGAGGGCAGCCGCTACTGAGGCCGCCATGTCCGCCCCCGAAACCACCGCTCCGCTGCAGCCGCCCGCCAGCCTCGGCGAATCGCTGGCGAGCTCGGGCATCACCGAACTGCTCGCCCAGCTCGACCGCGAACTGATCGGGCTGAAGCCGGTGAAGGCGCGCATCCGCGACATCGCCGCGCTGCTGCTGGTGGACAAGCTGCGCGCCGCGCGCGGCTTCAGCGCCGGCGCGCCCAGCCTGCACATGTGCTTCACCGGCAATCCCGGCACCGGCAAGACCACCGTGGCGATGCGCATGGCGCAGATCCTGCACCAGCTCGGCTACGTCCGGCGCGGCCACCTCGTGGCCGTGACCCGCGACGACCTCGTCGGCCAGTACATCGGCCATACCGCGCCGAAGACGAAGGAGATCCTGAAGAAGGCCATGGGTGGAGTGCTCTTCATCGACGAGGCCTACTACCTCTACCGGCCCGAGAACGAGCGCGACTACGGGCAGGAGGCCATCGAGATCCTGCTGCAGGCGATGGAGAACAACCGCGAGGACCTGGTGGTGATCCTGGCCGGCTACAAGGACCGCATGGACCGCTTCTTCGCGTCCAACCCGGGCATGTCGTCGCGCGTTGCCCATCACATCGATTTCCCCGACTACCAGCTCGACGAGCTGCGCCAGATCGCCGACCTGATGCTGGGCGAGATGCAGTACCGCTTCGACGGCGAGAGCCGCGCCGTCTTTGCCGACTACCTCGTCCGGCGCATGGCGCAGCCGCATTTCGCCAATGCCCGCAGCGTGCGCAATGCGCTGGACCGCGCGCGGTTGCGCCATGCCTCGCGCCTCCTGGATGACGCCGACAGCGTGGTCGACGACCGGACCCTGACCACCATCACGGCGGCCGACCTGCTTGCCAGCCGCGTGTTCGCGCCGGCCGGGGCGTGAGCCATGGACGCCCTGATCTTCGACGTCGACGGCACGCTCGCCGATACCGAGACCGCCCATCTGCGGGCCTTCAATGCCGCCTTCGCCGAAGTTGGCCTCGACTGGCACTGGGACGTACCGCTCTACACGCGCCTGCTCGGGGTGGCCGGCGGCAAGGAGCGCCTGCTGCACTACTGGAGCATGGTCGATCCCGACGCTGCGTGCGGCGACGGGGTGATGGCAACCATCGACGCGGTGCATGCCGTCAAGACGCGCCACTACGCCGAACGCGCGGCCGGCCTGCCCCTGCGCCCCGGCATCGCCCGCCTGATCGCCGAGGCGGGAGAGGCCGGCCTCCCGCTGGCGATTGCCACCACGACCACGCCCGCCAATCTCGACGCGCTGCTGCGCGCGCCGCTCGGGGCCGGCTGGCGCGACCGCTTTGCCGTCATCTGCGACGCCGGCACCACGGCAAGCAAGAAGCCGGCCCCGGACGTCTACCTCGCCGTGCTCGCGCGGCTCGGCCTGGCGCCCGGAGCCTGTCTCGCCATCGAGGATTCCGCGAACGGGCTGCGCGCCGCGCAGGCGGCCGGCATCCCCACCGTGGTCACGCCCACCCCCTACAGCGCGACGGAGCGCTTCGACGGCGCCCTGATGGTGTTGCCGCACCTGGGCGACCCCGACGACCCGGTGCCCCGCCACCTCCCCGGCGCCGACCACCGCTGGACCGATCTGGCCACGCTGCGGTGCTGGCATCGCGGCAGCCTGTCCTGACCGGCACGGATGGACACACACAGACACACACGAAGAAAAGGAGACCTGCCATGCCCGCAATCCAGAGGATGACCCTGACGCAGTTCCTGATCGAAGAGCGCCGCCGCTATCCGCTTGCGAGCGGCGGCTTCAACGGCCTGATCCTCAACGTCGCCATGGCCTGCAAGGAGATTGCGCGCGCGGTCGCCCTGGGCGCGCTGGGCGGCCTCCACGGCAACGCCGACGCGGAGGATGGCGAGGGTGGCGGGGGCGCCGCCGTCAACGTGCAGGGCGAGACCCAGCAGAAGCTCGACGTGCTGAGCAACGAGACCTTCGTGCGCGTCAACGAATGGGCCGGCTATCTGGCCGGCATGGCCTCCGAGGAAATGGCGGAGCCGTACCAGATCCCCGAGCGCTACCCGCGCGGCAAGTACCTGCTGCTGTTCGATCCGCTCGACGGGTCCTCGAACATCGACGTCAATGTCTCCGTGGGCAGCATCTTCTCGGTGCTGCGCGCGCCCGAGGGCGCCGGCGCCGTGACCGAGCAGGACTTCCTGCAGCCCGGCACGGCGCAGGTGGCGGCCGGTTACGCGCTCTACGGGCCCGCCACCATGCTGGTGCTGACGGTCGGCAACGGCGTCAACGGCTTCACGCTGGATGCGAACCTCGGGGAGTTCTTCCTGACGCATCCCAACCTGCGCGTGCCCGCCGATACCCATGAATTCGCCATCAACACCTCGAACAGCCGCTTCTGGGAGGACCCCATCAAGCACTACGTCAGCGAGTGCGTGGCCGGCAAGAGCGGCCCGCGCGGCAAGGACTTCAACATGCGCTGGATCGCGTCGATGGTGGCCGAGGCGCATCGCATCCTGATGCGCGGCGGCGTCTTCATGTACCCGCGCGACACCAGGGACCCGGCCAGGCCGGGGCGCCTGCGCCTGCTCTACGAAGCCAACCCGGTGGCCTTCCTGATGGAGCAGGCCGGCGGGCGCGCCAGCACCGGCCGCCAGCCGCTGATGTCGGTGGTGCCGTGCGGGCTGCACCAGCGCATCGGCGTGATCTTCGGCTCGCGCAACGAGGTCGAGCGCATCGAGCACTATCACACCGACCAGTCCGATCCCGACCTCCCCGATCCCCTGTTCAACGAGCGCAGCCTGTTCCGCGCCGTCGCCGTCTGAGGAGCGTGGCCATGTCAGAGCGCTATCCCATCATCGCCATCACGGGCTCCTCGGGCGCCGGCACCACGTCGGTGACCCATACCTTCGAAAGCATTTTCCGCCGCGACGGGGTGAAGTCCGTGGTGATCGAAGGCGACAGCTTCCACCGCTACGACCGCGCCGAAATGAAGGTCAAGATGGCCGAGGCGGAGCGCACCGGCAACATGAACTTCAGCCACTTCGGGCCGGAGAACAACCTGTTCGCCGAACTGGAGAACCTGTTCCGTTCCTATGCCGAGTCCGGCAAGGGCATCCGCCGCCGCTACCTGCACAGCGCGGAGGAGGCGGTGGCCCATGGGCAGGAGCCCGGCACCTTCACCGGGTGGGAGCCGTTGCCGGACGACACCGACCTGCTGTTCTACGAAGGGCTGCACGGCGGCGTGGTGACCGACGCGGTGAACGTCGCCCGATATCCCAACCTGCTGATCGGGGTGGTGCCCGTCATCAACCTGGAGTGGATCCAGAAGCTCTGGCGCGACAAGAAGCAGCGCGGCTATTCGACCGAGGCGGTGACCGACACCATCCTGCGCCGCATGCCGGACTACGTGAACTACATCTGCCCGCAGTTCTCGCGCACGCATGTGAACTTCCAGCGGGTGCCATGCGTGGACACGTCGAACCCGTTCATCGCCCGCGAGATTCCCGCGCCCGATGAAAGCATGGTGGTGATCCGCTTCGCCAACCCGAAGGGGATCGACTTCCAGTACCTGCTGAGCATGGTCCACGACTCCTTCATGTCGCGCGCCAACACCATCGTGGTGCCGGGCGGCAAGATGGAACTGGCCATGCAGCTGATCTTCACGCCGTTCGTGCAACGCATGATGGAGCGCAGCAAGCGCGCCGCCATGTAGGAGGACGCGTGATGACCCCAGCAGCCCTCGCCCTGCCGTGCGCAGCCGTGCTGGTCGACCTCGACGGCACGCTGGTCGATACCGCCCCCGACATCGTGGCGGCCGCCAACCGCATGCTGGCCGGGCTTGGCAGCCCGCCGCTGCCGTTCGACACCGTGGCCGGCTTCATCGGCCGCGGCGTGCCGAACCTCGTGCGGCGCGTGCTCGCCACGGCGCGGCTTGCGCCGCAGGTGGAGGCCGCCGAGGCCGAGACGCTGTTCCATCATCACTATGCGGGGCTCAACGGCCAGCTCGGCGCCGTATTCCCCGGCGTGGAAGCCGGCCTGGCCGCGCTGCGGCGCGACGGCTACCGGCTGGCCTGCGTGACCAACAAGCCCCGCGCGCTCGCGGCGCCGCTGCTTACGCTGACGGGGCTGGCGCCATACCTCGATGTGCTGGTGGCCGGCGACGCGCTCGCACGGATGAAACCCGACCCTGAACCGTTGCGCCACGCGTGCCGCCTGCTCGGCGTCGACCCGGCGCTCGGCGTCCTGGTTGGCGATTCCCCGGTCGACGTGGCGGCAGCCCGCGCGGCGGGCATCGCAGTCTGCGTAGTGCGCTACGGCTATGCCGGCCCGGGAGGCGCCGCGGCGCTGGGCGCCGACGCGCTGGTCGATTCGATGGAAGCGGTGCCGGGGCTGCTGACGCCAGCGCGGCGGTCTACGCCTGACAGGCATTCACCCGCGAGCTGACATTGCGCGGCGCCCCGGTTGCGGCTTACCATCCCGAAGCCAGCAAGCAGGCGCCACGCAACAGCATCGACAAGGACGGCGGATCGACCCTCCCCAAACCGGTGCGCGCAGGCGCGATCGGAGATGAGAGATGCAAGACCCACAGGCCGTGTGCAACCCGTTGACCCGTAGCGCGATCTTTATCGTCGCCACCCTCAGGCCAGGCGCCGCGAATGCCGATACGGTGCGCGCCTGGTGCGCGGACGTCGGCAACCTCGTACGCGCGGTCGGCCACCGCAATCCCGATGGAAACCTGTCCTGCATCTGCGGCTTCGGGGCCCAGGCGTGGGACACGCTGTTCGGCGCGCCGCGCCCGGCCTCGCTGCATGTCTTCCGCGAATTCGGCACCGGCGAGCGCCGCGCCGTCTCGACACCGGGGGATATCCTGCTGCACATCCGCGCCGAGCAGATGGACCTGTGCTTCGAACTGGCGACGCAACTGATGGAGGGCCTCGGCGAGGCCGTCTCGGTGCTCGACGAGGTGCATGGCTTCCGCTACTTCGACATGCGGAGCATGGTGGGCTTTGTCGACGGCACCGAGAACCCGTCCGGCAGCGAGGCGGTGGATTTCACCATCGTCGGCGAGGAAGACCCGGCGTTCGCCGGGGGCAGCTATGTGGCCGTGCAGAAGTACCAGCACAACATGGCCGCGTGGAACGAACTGCCGGTCGAGACCCAGGAACGCATTATCGGCCGCACGAAGCTGTCGGATATCGAACTCGACGATGCGGTCAAGCCGACGTGCTCGCACAGCTCGCTGACGACCCTCGTCAAGGATGGGCAGGAAGTGAAGATCCTGCGCCACAACATGCCGTTCGGTCGCCCGGGCGTGGGTGAGTTCGGCACCTTCTTCATCGGCTATGCGCGCGCGCCGGAGCCAATCGAGGAGATGATCGAGAACATGTTCGTCGGGCGGCCGCCGGGCAACTACGACCGCCTGCTCGACTACAGCACCGCGCTCACGGGCTGCCTGTTCTTCGCGCCGCCGGAGCCGATGCTGGAAACGCTGGCCGAGCGGCATCCGCACGCCGGGTGAGGGCGGGGGGGGAGCGTCGGGGGTGTCGTGCGCATCGTCAAGCACTTGTCAACCCCGACGTTGGCGTCTACGTTTATTGAGTGAATCCTGCCCCAGGATGGAGAGGCCCAGTCATGAACGTGACGCATGATCTGAAATCCAATCACCTGCTCGTCGCGCTGCCGGTAGCGGACCGCGAGCGTCTTGCGCTGCACCTCACGCTGGTGGAGCTGCCGCTGGGTCATGTGGTGTACGAGTCGGGGGATCAGCTCGGCTACGTCTACTTTCCCACCGATTCGATCATTTCACTGCTGTACGTGATGGAAGACGGCGCGTCCGCCGAGATCGCCATCGTCGGCAACGAGGGGATGGTCGGGATTGCGATCTTCATGGGGGGAGAAACGACACCGAGCCGTGCCATCGTGCAAAGCGCGGGGCATGGATTCCGGCTGAGTGCCGCCGTCCTGAAGCAGGAGTTCGTGCGCGGCGGGCCGATGCAGCATCTGTTGCTCCGCTATACACAGGCGCTCATCACCCAGATGTCGCAGACCGCCGTCTGCAACCGCCATCACTCCATCGACCAGCAACTGTGCCGATGGCTGCTGCTGAGCCTCGACCGGCTGCCCTCCAACGACCTGGCGATGACGCAGGAACTCATCGCCAACATGCTCGGCGTGCGCCGCTCCGGCGTGACCGAAGCCGCCCTGAAGCTTCAGGCCGCGGGCCTGATTCGCTACAGCCACGGACATATCGCGGTACTCGACCGGGCCGGACTCGAAAAGCGCGTGTGCGAGTGCTACGCAGTCGTCAAGCGCGAGTTCGACCGCCTGTTGCCGGACCTGTCGTCGCCCTGACGCGCAGCGCAGAAATGGTGTACGTATTGCGCATCCCCGGCGTGTAGAGTTCCCTTGCCAGCAGCAGTATCTGCTCGCGATGCTGGTCGAACGTGGCCAGGAAGGCCGCCTCTTCGGCGGTGGTTTCCGTGTTCAGGTGTGCAAGCACATCGTCCGAGACCTGGAAGGCGACCTCGCGTGCGTTGTCGTAGCCCCAGAAACACACGCAGTGCCGCGATGCATCGTAGCTGCGGCTGGGATTGGGGAAATTCAGTGCCATGGTCGAACTCCTGTGAAGGGCGCATCAGCCCGGCCCCCCGGCTTGCACAAGCCGCCGGCCTGTCAGGACTTGTGGATGCCCAGGTGGTTCTCTACCTTCGTCACACCGCTGACGCCCCTGGCCACGTCGGTTGCCATCTGCCGTTCCGTCGTGGAAGGAACGCTGCCGGTCAGGCGTACCACGCCTTCGCGTGTGCGTACGTGTATATGCATCGAGCTCAGGTCCTTCTGATCCAGCAGGTCGGTCTTGACCTTGGTGGTGATCGCCGTATCGGACATGCCCTCGCCAGCCGTCTCATGCGTGGGGTTGGGGTTCGTGATCGTGGCGGACGGTGCATGGCCTTGCCCCATGCCAAGCGGAGCGTAGAGGGTGCCGGCAAGCGCGAGTAACGCCGAACTGGCGGCGATGGTGATGGCGTGGGTGTATCTCATTTGGACTACCTCGACCTGGAAAGACGACTTGAAAGAATGAGTGATTCGGGTGCGGCGTGTTGCGGTATTCACGCAGCCCCGACACACAGAGGCTGACATCCATCCACGCGGAAGTCGGTACGCTGGCGGACAGGCAGGCAAGCCTCTTGCTAGCAGTACGGCACCGTACCGACAGGGGGAGGGGCCGTGCCTATCCTCGCTGCAGAGGTAGCGCCGCGCGATCACACTCCGGGGGCGAAGGGGACAAAAGGGAGCGGAGGGGTCGCGGCGGTCGCGAGGTCGCAGGGGAAAGCGGTGCCGGTACTGTTCCCCGAGGTACCGGTGTCTCCAGTGGCGGATCCCGCCGTTGCATCGGCCATTGACGATGCGCCCATGATCCGCCGGGACGCGGAACGGGTGGGGAAAGCGAAGAGAGCCGGTCAAGTGCAGCGCCGTGTTTCCTGGGGCGGCTTGCATGGCGCACTGGACGAAAGCCTGAGTTGTCCCGGCCCTCGGCCATCGAGGGCCGGGATCAGGCAACTACAGGCAACCGCGCCGCGCGATGGAACGCAATGCAGCGCATGCAGACTGGAGATCCCGATTGGACCCGACGACTTCCTCCGGCCTTCCGGCCACCCCGCTCGATGCGCTTTGCATCAACACCCTGCGCTTCCTGTCGGTGGACATGGTGCAGAACGCCAACAGCGGCCACCCGGGCATGCCGCTCGGTGCGGCGCCGATGGCCTACGTGCTGTGGACGCGCTTTCTCCGGCACCATCCCGCCAATCCGCACTGGTTCGACCGCGACCGCTTCGTGCTGTCGGCGGGACACGGTTCGGCGTTGCTCTACAGCCTGCTCCATCTTGCCGGCTATGCGCTCCCGCTCGAACAGCTACGGCGGTTCCGGCAATGGGGCAGCATCACGCCGGGGCACCCCGAGCGCGGCCTGACGCCGGGCGTAGAGGTAACCACCGGTCCGCTCGGCCAGGGCTTTGCCAATGGTGTGGGTATGGCCATCACCGAGGCCAACCTGGCGGCGCGCTACAACTGCGACGGGTTCGACGTCGTCAACCACTACACCTATGGCATCGTGAGCGACGGCGACCTGATGGAGGGCGTGGCCTCCGAGGCGGCATCGCTGGCGGGCCATCTGCAGTTGGGAAAGCTGGTCTATCTGTATGACGACAACGCCGTCACGCTCTCCGCCGGCACCGCCATGACGTTTACAGAAGACCGCGCCCAACGCTTCGCCGCCTATGGCTGGCATACCCAGCGCGTGGAGGACGGCAACGACCTCGTCGCGATCGAACAGGCCCTGCACGCCGCCCGCGCCGAGACGAGCCGGCCGTCCCTGATCCTGGTGCGCACCCATCTCGGCTATGGCTCTCCCAACAAGCAGGACAGCTTCGAGGCCCATGGCTCTCCGCTCGGCGAGGAAGAGGTGCGGCTGACCAAGCGGAACCTCGGCTGGCCGGAGGAGCCCGCTTTCCATATCCCCGAGCCGGCGCGACTGCATTGGCGCGAAGCGGGCGCGCGAGGGGAGCGCGCCGAAGCGGAGTGGACCGGCAAGTTCGCTGCCTACGAGAAGGCATTCCCTGCGCTGGCGCGCGAGTTGAAAGCGCGCATGCCCGGCGCGGCGGCGGATGTGTCGACCGATGGGTTGGCTGAGTTGCCGGCCGAATGCGAGGCGGCGATCCCGCGCTTCGACGCGGACGCCAAGGGCATGGCGACGCGGCTGGCATCGGGCAAGATCATGAACGCCGTCGCCGCGCACTACCCCGCACTGATCGGGGGCTCGGCCGACCTCGACCCGTCGACCTTCACGGCATTGAAGGGCGTCGGCGACTTTGAGCCGGCGAGCATCTGCGCGCTCGACCGGCAGGGCTCCAATGGCGGCGGCTGGAGCCGTGCCGGCCGCAACCTGCATTTCGGCGTGCGCGAGCATGCCATGGGCGCGATCATGAACGGCATCGCGGCACACGGCGGCGCGGTGCCGTTCGGCGCGACATTCCTGATTTTCTCCGACTACATGCGTCCGTCCATCCGCCTCGCCGCGCTGATGGGACTGCACGTCATCTACGTCTTCACGCATGACAGCATCGCATTGGGCGAGGATGGTCCCACGCACCAGCCGGTCGAGCAGCTTGCCAGCCTGCGCGCCGTGCCGCGCCTGGTCGTGATCCGTCCGGCGGATGCCAACGAAACCGCGGTGGCCTGGCGCGTGGCGCTGGAATCCGCTGATCGCCCGGTGGCGCTGGTGCTCTCGCGGCAGAGCGTGCCCACGCTCGACCGCACCCGCGTTGCCGACGCCGACGGCCTGCGCCGGGGCGCCTATGTGCTGGCGGAAGCGCCGAACGGCAAGCCGGAACTGATCCTGCTCGCCACCGGTTCGGAAGTATCGCTGGTACTGGCCGCACAGCAGGCGCTGGCGCAGCGGGAAGTCCAGGCGCGCGTGGTGTCCATGCCGAGCTGGGAACTCTTCGACGCGCAGCCACGGGGCTACCGCGAAGCCGTGCTGCCGCCCGCATTGCGCGCGAGGCTGGCGGTGGAGGCGGGCGTCGCGCAAGGCTGGCGTCGGTATGTCGGCGAGCATGGCGACGTGCTGGCGGTGGACCGCTTCGGCGCCTCGGCCCCGGGCGAGACGACCATGCGCGAGTACGGCTTTACCGTGGAGAACGTCTGCAGCCGCGCGGCGGTGTTGCTGGGCGAGTAGCGGATTTTTTCGCCCCTCTCCCATTGGGAGAGGGGCGCAAAGAAGTTCTCCCTCTCCCTTTGGGAGAGGGCCGGGGTGAGGGGCGGCGCCACGTCGAGCGCGATCGGTGACGCAACCGCCTGCCCTCACCCCCAACCCCTCTCCCAAAGGGAGAGGGGAGCAAAGAAGTTCTCCCTCTCCCCTGGGAGAGGGCCGGGGTGAGGGGCGGCGCCACGTCGAGCGCGATCGGTGACGCAACCGCCCGCCCTCACCCCCAACCCCTCTCCCGCGAGCGGGAGAGGGGAGCAAACCGACGGGCATTTTCATACAGGCTTCAATGCCATATCGACGATGCCCTGGGCCGCTTCCACCACCTGCCGCAGGTGTTCCTCCCCACGAAAGCTCTCGGCGTAGATCTTGTAGATGTCCTCGGTGCCCGAGGGCCGTGCCGCGAACCAGCCGCTTTCGGCCACGACCTTCAGCCCGCCGATGGGCGCGCCGTTGCCCGGCGCCCGCACCAGTACGTGCTGGATGGGCTCACCCGCCAGTTCCGTGCTTTTCACCTGTTGCGGCGCGAGTTCCGACAGCACCGTCCTTTGCGCCAGCGTGGCGGGCGCCTCGACCCGGGTGGTGAGCGGATCGCCGAGTTCTTGCGTGAGCTTGCGGTAGCTTTCGCCCGGATCGATGCCAAGGCGCGCGGTCATCTCGGCGGCGAGCAGGCAGGGCGCGAGGCCGTCCTTGTCGGTCGTCCAGACGGTGCCGTCCAGGCGCAGGAAGGCCGCGCCCGCGCTTTCCTCCCCGCAGAAGCCCAGGCTGGCGTTCCACAGCCCTTCGCAGAACCATTTGAAGCCGACCGGCACTTCGTAGACCGCACGGCCCAACCGGGCGCTGACGCGATCGATCATCTGGCTGCTGACCACGGTCTTGCCCACGCCTGAAGTGGCGGACCACATCGGCCGGTGCCGGAAGAGGTAGTCGATGCATACCGCGAGATAGTGATTCGAGGGCAGCAGCCCCACGCTCTGCGTCACGATGCCATGCCGGTCGTGATCGGTGTCGCAGGCGAAGGCGACGTCGAAGCGGCTCTTCAGGTCGAGCAGGCGCTGTACTGCATAAGGCGAGGACGGATCCATGCGGATCTGGCCATCCCAGTCGACCGTCATGAAGCGGAAGGTCGGGTCGACCTCGTCGTCGGTCACGGTCAGGTCGAGCCCATAGCGCCCGGCGATGGCGCCCCAGTAGTGGACGCCGGCGCCGCCGAGCGGATCCACGCCCAGGCGGATCCCCGAGCCGCGAATGACCGCCATGTCGATGACCTGGCCGATGCCGCCGACATACGCCTCGAGATAGTCGTACCGATGGATCACGGGCAGGCGCATGGCCTTCCCGAAGGGCATCCGCCTGACGCCCTCCAGCGCCTGGCGCAGCAGGGCATTGGCCCTGGCCTCGATCCAGTCGGTGACGGCGGCCCCGGCGGGACCACCGTTGGGCGGGTTGTACTTGAAGCCGCCGTTGTCGGGCGGGTTGTGCGACGGCGTGATGACGATGCCGTCGGCCAGCCGGGTGGTGCGGCCGTGGTTGTGCGTGAGGATGGCGAGCGAGACCGCCGGCGTGGGCGTGTACGCATCCTGCTCGGCGAGCATCACGTCCACGCCATTCGCGGCCAGCACCTCGATCGCGCTGGCGCTGGCGCATCTCGACAGGGCGTGCGTGTCGATGCCGAGGAAGAGCGGTCCGTCGTAGCCCTCCCTGGCGCGGAAGTCGCAGATGGCTTGGCTGATGGCAAGCACATGCCATTCGTTGAAGCTGCGCTCCAGCGATGAGCCCCGGTGGCCGGAGGTGCCGAACGTCACCCGCTGCGCGGGCACGGACGGGTCGGGCACGTCCGTGTAGTACGCCGTCATGAGCCGGGGTATGTCCGCGAGGATCGACTGCGGGGCGGGCTTGCCGGCGAGCGGGCTGATGTTCATGACGTGGCCTCCGGCGCGGCGGGTTCTGCCCTCGCACGCTCGAAGATTCCCACCCATTCGGCATATTGCCCGGCGATGCGTGAAATCGCCTGCTGCCGCGAAATCGTCTTCGCGCCGAACTCGGCGATGGCGTCCCAGAACGTCGTGCGTCCCACCGCAAAACCGATGAGGCCCGGCACCGATGCGGCGATGCCGAGCCAGTTCGCGACCTTCTGTTCGTCGGCGCCCCGTCCCAGCACGATGCAGCTGACGTTGCCGCGGCCGTCGCGCCGCACCACGTCGACCAGTTGCTCATAGTGTTCCCGCTGACCGAGTCCCTCGATCTTCCAGACATCGGGCTCGATACCGGCATCCTGCAGGGCACGGATCGCGTCGCGCATCAGCGCGGGCCTGAGCCGCAGGTCGTAGGCCCCCTTGTCTGCCTGCACCTGCGCCATCTGCCCGGCCGTGGCCGGCACCAGCAACTCGAACATGAAGCGCTGGGCGGACTTGCGGCAGTAGTCGGTGAGCTGCCGCAGGCGCGCGACCTGTCGCCCGTTGAGCGCGACATTCCCCTCGGGGTTGTAGCGCACCAGCACCTTGGCGAAGGTGGGCAGGAAGGCTTCGATATGCCGCTCGAATTCGGTTCCGTACTCGAATTCGAACTCCGCCGAACCGCTTTTCTCCACCGAGACCGCGGTAACGTAGCCGTCCCTGACCGCGTCGCGCAGGACGGCGGCGCCGAATTCCTCGTCGACGAGGATGCCGGCCCGGGAGGCCGGCACGCCGTTGTCGATCGCTTCCCCGAAGCCTTCGTAGATGAGCCGCTTGCTGTCGATGATGGCGTCGCGCTGTTCGGGTGTCAGCGGAGGCGTGAAGCCGAACATGCCGCTCACATAGGACTGGCGATGGTCGAAGGGCAGCAGGTAGAGCGGGATGTCATAGCCGAGTTTCATGATGGTTCCTCCCGGAGCCGGCGATAGTGGCCGATCAGGGTGTTGGTGGAACTGTCGTGCGCCTGCGTCGGGCCCTTGCCCGGATCGAGCTCCGGCAGGATGCGCTGCGCCAGCAGCTTGCCCAGCTCCACGCCCCACTGGTCGAATGAGTCGATACGCCAGATCACGCCTTGCGTAAATACGCTGTGTTCGTACAGTGCGACCAGCGCGCCGAGAACCTCCGGTGTCAGCCGCCTGGCCAGGATGACATGGCTCGGCCGGTTGCCCTCGCAGACGCGGTGCGGTACCAGCCAGTCCGGCGTGCCGTCGGCGCGAAGCTGTTCCGCGCTCCGCCCGAACGCCAGCGCCTCGGCCTGCGCGAAGAGGTTGGCCAGCAGCACGTCGTGGTGGCGGCCAAGCGGGTTCAGCGGCTGGCAGAAGCCGATGAAGTCGCAGGGCACCATGTGGCAGCCCTGGTGGAGGAACTGATAGAAGGAATGCTGCCCGTTGGTGCCGGGCTCGCCCCAGTAGAGCGGGCCCGTGAGCGTCTCGACCGGCGTGCCGTCCAGCGTCACGTGCTTGCCGTTGCTCTCCATGGTCAGTTGTTGCAGGTAGGCGGGCAGGCGCTTGAGGTACTGCTCGTAGGGCAGCACTGCCACCGACCGCGCGCCGAGGAAGTCGGCGTTCCAGACCGCCAGCAGGCCCATCAGCACGGGCAGGTTCCGCTCGAACGGCGTGTCGCGGAAATGCCGGTCCATGGCGTGGAAGCCGGAGAGCATCGCGCGGAAGTTATCGGCGCCGACCGCGATCATGGTCGACAGGCCGATGGCGGAGTCCATGGAGTAGCGCCCGCCGTCCCAGTCCCAGAAGCCGAACATGTTCGCCGTGTCGATGCCGAACGCCGCCACGCCCTCGGCATTGGTCGAGACCGCCACGAAATGACGCTGCACCGCCAGTTCGTCATGCAGCGCCTGCAGGCACCAGTCTCGCGCGGACCTCGCGTTGGTCAGCGTCTCGAGCGTGGTGAACGTCTTGGAGCAGACGATGAACAGCGTCTGCGCCGGGTCGAGGTCGCGCGTGGCTTCGGCAAAATCGGTGCCGTCGATGTTGGAGACGAAGCGGAACGTCATGTCGCGCCGGCTGTAGTGCCGCAGCGCCTCGTAAGCCATGACGGGACCGAGGTCGGAGCCGCCGATGCCGATGCTGACGACGTTGCGGATGGCGAGCCCGGTGTGGCCGCGCCAACTGCCGTCCCGCACGCGCTCCGAGAATGCCGCCATATGCGCCAGCACTTCGTGCACGGCGGGCACCACGTTCTCGCCGTCGGTCTCGATCCGCTCGTTTGCCGGCGCGCGCAGCGCGACGTGGAGCACGGCCCGTCGCTCGCTCGTATTGATGCGCTTGCCGCCGAACATGGCTTCGATCTGCCCGGGCAGCCCGCAACTGGCGGCGAGCTGCAGCAGCAGGCGCATGGTTTCGGCGGTGGCGCGCTGCTTCGAATAATCGAGGTAGAGCCCGGCGCCTTCGGCAACCATGCGCTCGCCACGGCCCGGATCGTCGGCAAAGATCTGCCGCAGGTGCAGGTCGCCCACTTGCGGGTAATGCGCCACCAGGGCTTGCCATGCCGGCAGCGTGGACAGCTTGGGAAGTGCGTGCGCGTGCTCATCCATGATGGCGGTCTCCGGGGGAGTTGTCCTCTGCCGGCGGGGCGTTGGCATTGGCCACGCGGGCGGTACCCTGCTGCGCCGGCCAGCCGTAGTGGAGCAGGTCGCCAATGCGGTCGATCGTCAGGTCGGGGCCGGCATCCGTGGCATCCAGCGCGTGCGGGTCGTTGGCATAGTGGCCCTGGCGGGGGAAGACGGTCGTCAGACGGTCGGTCCATGCGTGCTTCATGGCGGCCAGGATGCGTGGCTTGTCGTCGACCAGTACGTAATGGTGGGCCGGATGGTGCTGCACGATGTCGGGCAGCATCTCTTCCTTGTGCACGTAGATCAGCACCCGGCCGCCGACCGCCTGCCACAGGCCGGAGCGCCTGAGCTTGCGCGGCTGGAACACCGCGTCGCCGTCGGTCAGCAGGACGGTGGTCCCCCATGCATCCAGGTGGGCAATGACCTCGAGGGCAGCCGGATACAGTCGGGCGGCAAACGGGTAGTCCAGCAGGAACGCGGACAGCGCGAGCACGCCCATGTCGTCGTCGGCCTCGCAGCGCAGGCGCTGCACCGCGCCGAGGTAGTCGGCATAGCCGAGTTCAGTGCGCAGGGATTCGAATATCTGCCAGTAGCGGTCGCGGCCGGCCGTGCCGACGACGCGGTCGAGCTCCGCCTGCAGGTCGTCGTGCAGGCGGTCGTTGTCGAACAGCGTGTTGTCGCAGTCGAGCAGGAAGACCGGTCCGGACGGGTGCGTCATGGCAATGCCTCCGGTGGTGCCGGGTCGTGCCACCGGGTGCCGTCGGCAAGGAGCCGGCCGGCCGATGGCGGTCCCCACGTGCCCGGTTCGTATGAGGTCACCGGCACGGCATCGTCGAGGATGGGATCGACCACACGCCAGGCTGCCTCGATCGCATCGCCGCGCGTGAACAGGGCCGTATCGCCGCGCAGCGCGTCGCCGAGCAGGCGCTCATATGGCGTCATGCCCCCGGCGTGGCAGCGAGCCACCAGGGGCGTCGCCGTGCCGGCCATCGGCTCGCCGGGAAGCTTGGTGCGGGCGCCGATGGCGATCGCCACGTCCGGACTGAGCCGGAAGCGGAAGTAGCCCGCCTGGCCAGCGTCGGGGGCATCGAAGATGGCGGGCGAGGGCGGCCTGAGTTCGACCGTCACCTCGGTACAGGTGACCGGCAGGCACTTGCCCGCCCGGATATGGAAGGGCACGCCGTGCCACCGCGCGTTGTCGATGTGCAGGCGCAGCGCCGCAAAGGTCTCCACCTGCGAGCCGGCACTGACGCCGGGTACCTCGCGATAGCCGTGGAACTGGCCGCGCACTGCTTCGCCCGGCGCGACCGGGCGCATGGCGCCCAGTACGCGCAGCTTCTCGTCGCGGATCGCATCGGGGTGGCCGTCCCGCGGCGGCTCCATGGTGAGCAGCGCAAGGATCTGGAGCAGGTGGTTCTGCACCACGTCGCGTAGGGTCCCCACTTCGTCGTAGAAGGCACCGCGTCCCGCCACGCCGAACGCTTCCGCCATGGTGATCTGGACATTGGCGACGTGGCCGCGATGCCAGACGGGTTCCATGAAGGTGTTGGCAAAGCGGAAATAGAGCAGGTTCTCGACGGCTTCCTTGCCGAGATAATGATCGATGCGAAAGATCGCGTCCTCGTCGAAGCGGGCCAGCAGCGTGCGGTCGAGCGCCTGCGCCGAAGCGAGGTCACGCCCGAAGGGCTTCTCGACGATGACCCGCGCCCCCGCCGCGCAGGACGATGTGGCCAGGCCGCGCGTGACCGGCTCGAACATGGCCGGCGGGATGGCGAGGTAGTGCAGCGGTCGGGCCGCATGGCCCAGGGCCTGGCGCAATCGCGCGTAGGTGGCGCCGTCGTTGTAGTCGCCGCTGACATATTGCAGCCGCGCGGCGAGGCGTGCGAAGGTCGCGGCGTCGACCTCGCCGTCCGCCGCGCCATATTGCGCCAGGCTGTCGCGCGCGCGTGCGCGGAACTGGTCGAGGCTCAGGCCGGAGCGCGCCACGCCGATCACGGGAAGGTCGAGATGCCCATCGCGGGTCAGGGCCAGCAGCGCCGGGAAGATCTGCCGGAAGGCCAGGTCGCCGGTGGCGCCGAAGAAGACGAAGGCGTCGGAACGGAGGGCCGTCATGATGGCTCGCCCCCCGCCTTGGCCGTCTGCTCGACATGGCCGCCAAAGCCGTAGCGCATGGCCGACAGCAGCCTGTCGGCGAAGTCCGCATTTCCGCGCGAGCTGAAGCGCGCGAAGAGCGCGGCGCTCAGGACCGGCACCGGTACGGCCTCGTCCAGCGCGGCGGCGATCGTCCAGCGGCCTTCGCCCGAGTCCGCCACGCTGCCGTTGAACCCCGTCAGTTTCGGGTCTGCCTGCAGCGCCATAGCGGTGAGATCGAGCAGCCAGGAACTGATAACGCTGCCGCGGCGCCAGAGTTCGGCGATATTCGGCAGGTCCAGTTCGTACTGGTAGGCGGCAGGGTCGCGCAGTGGCGTGGTCTCGGCATCCGTGCTGCGCGCGCGCTTGCCGACGTCGGCGTTATGCAGGATGTTCAGCCCCTCCGCATAGGCACTCATGATGCCGTACTCGATGCCGTTGTGGACCATCTTGACGAAGTGACCCGCACCATGCTGGCCGCAATGCAGGTAGCCCTGTGCCGCCGTGCTGTCCGGCACCGGCTGGCCGGCGGCGGGGGGCGCATCCGCGCCGGGGGCGAGCGCGGCGAAGATCGGATCGAGGTGCTGCACCACGTCTTTCTCGCCGCCGATCATCAGGCAGTAGCCACGCCTGAACCCGGCTACGCCGCCGCTGGTGCCGACGTCCACGTAGTGGATCTGCCGCCGCTTCAGTTCGGCGGCGCGCCGGATGTCGTCGCGGTAGGAGGAATTGCCGCCATCGATGAGGATGTCGCCGGGTTCGAGCAGCGGGGCCAGCAGGGCAAGGTCATCATCGACGACGCCGGCGGGCACCATCAGCCAGATGGCGCGGGGCGGTTGCAGCGCGGCCACCAGCGCCTGCAGGGAGGCCGCGCCGATGATGCGGGGGCGCACGGCGGCATCGATCGCCTCCGCCCGCACGTCGTACACCACGCAGGTGTGGCCATGTTCCGCCAGGCGCTGCGCCATGCTGGCGCCCATGCGCCCCAGTCCAATCACGCCGAGTTGCATCTTGTTGCTCCTTTGTCCATGTTGCGGGCCAGCAGCGCACCGGCGTCCGCTGCAAGGCTGGTGACGACGCGGGTGCGTTCGATAAAGGCCGGAGGGTCATGGCGATGCTCCCGTTGTTCGGCCCGGGCGCGGAGCAGCAGGGGGCAGGAGTCAAGCTACAGCAGGGGACGAAGCGTTTCAGTCCGCTAACGTACCCATGGATCACTCCAGCCAGCCCCCGCTGAAGCCGGCGCGAAGCAGGCCGGCCCGGATATAGGGGCATTGCCGCATGAGTGCCCAGATCGCGCCGCTCAGGTAGTTCTCGATCATGATGATCGTCGGCCCTTCATTGATGCCGAAGTGAAACGGCGACACCCATCCCGCCGCGCGTGTCGGTTCACTGGGGAAGGTGGGATTGAACGACGCCTTGTAGCCATAGGGATTGGCTTCGCGGAGCCGCAGGCGGCTGAAGTGGGCGATGGTCGGCAACACGATCTCGGGGGCGAAGGGAAGGGAGGCCACCACGGCCCATGGGGCGAGCGTGCCGTCGTCCGGGCCGTAGGGAACGCCGCGCGCGATGTAGTCGAAGAACGTGCGCCGCACGCCATTGAGCGTCAGCGTGACAGCGCCGGGGCCGTCGCTGGCGGTCGTGCCCCAGCAGAACTCGCCGTATTGCGCGAAGTCCAGCGGATTGCGGATCGCGTACTGCTGCTGCACCAGCGTCGCACGGCGGCTGTTCTCGAAGTAATCGCATTGATGCTCCCGCATGAACGGGTCGCGGATGCCGCGAAAGTCCACCCACGCATGGGATATCTGATGGGTGAACAGGGGACCGGCATACAGGTATTCGATGCCGTAGATCGTCTTCCAGCAATAGCTCGCGGCCCAGGCCGCATAGCTGTCCGCCGGGATGGGAAACGTCGGGGAGCCGAGCGCGAGGATGTACAGGATCAGTGCCTCGTCATAGCCTTCCCAATGCCACTTCAGGAACCCGTGTTCGGGCGTCCAGCCGTGGCACAGGAGCGGGCTGCCGCCGCCGAGCATCCAGTGCCAGTCCACCCGTCTGTAGAGCATCTCGGCAAGTCGCCTGATCTCGGCCTCGTCGGCGGTTTCATCCTGGAAGTACGCGGCCGCCGTCAGGATGCCCGCCATCAGGATGGCGGTGTCCACGCTCGACAGCTCGCAGCGCCACGCCCGCCGGCCGCAACCCATGCTCAGGAAATGATAGTAGAAGCCCTTGTACCCGCTGGCGTCGGGTCCGGTGCTCTGTTCGGAGCCGGCCAGGAAGCGCAGCGTTGCCAGCGTGCGCTGCATGGCGTGATGGCGCGACATGAAGCGGTGGCCGACGCCGATTGGATAGACCGAGAGCGCCATGCCGATGGCCGCGATGCTGGCTGGCCACTCGGAGCGTGTCTTGTCGCACACCAGGCCGTTGAGGGGGTTGGCCTCCTTCACGAAATAGGCAAACGAATCCCGCTGCAGCCCCTGCAGCATTCCGTTCTCCGGGATCGACCCGGCGACCGTCGCTTGTGTCATGGCCGGCACCATTCCCGTTCGGGCCTCCTGATTCGTTCCATATAGCGCCTCCCGGCCAACCGCGCTGTCCGGAGGCGTACCGTCCGGGCCGGTAGCGTACAGACATCCGCGGTATTGCGATCGATCATTGCCAAATGCCGGGACCTCCGGTAGCGCGACCTTCGATAGGAGACCATCATGCGTGCCTTTCTCTGTATTTGCCTCGCTGCGCTATATGCATCCCTGGCCGGATGCTACTGGGGACCGCCTCCGGGCGGGGATCGTGAGCGCGGCTACTGGAATGGCGATGGCGGCCATCATGAGGCCGTTCGGGATGACGATTGGCGGCGCGATAGCCGCTACCAGGAAAACCGGTAGTCCCTGGAAGCATGCAGCGCCCAATCCCCGTCCCCCTTCAACTCCAGGACATGCTTGTGATACTTGAGCAGGGTGGGGCGGTGGCTGACGCTGACGAGGGTTGTCGATGCGGTCGACAGCTGGAAATAAAGCCGTTCTTCGTTGCTGATGTCCAGTGCGCTCGTGGCTTCATCCAGCATGGCATAGCGCGGCCTGGCGAGCAGTACCCGGGCAAACGTGAGCCGTTGTTGCTCGCCGACGGAGAGCACCTTGCCCCAGTCCAGGCTCGCGTCCAGCCCGCCAAACCGCTTCACGACGTCGGACAGGTTGACCATGTCGAGCAATTGCAGGAGTTCGTCGTCTGCAACCTTTCGCTCCCTATGATTGGGATATAGCAGCTGGCTGCGCAGGCTCCCCAGCACCATATAGGGATTCTGCGGCAGGAACAGCATCTGCCCGGCTTCCGGCCGCACGATGCGTCCCGTACCGCAGTTCCACAAGCCCGCAATCGCGCGCATCAGCGAGCTCTTTCCGCCCCCGCTGGCGCCGACGATCAGCAATCCCTCTCCGGGGTTGATCGACACAGTGAGATCCTTGATGAGGATCCGTTCGCGATTCGGCGTCTGCAGGGTAACGTGCTCCAGTGCCAGGCGCTCGTCCCGTTCCGCCGCGATCCTGTCTCCCGCGAGGCGGGGCGCGTCTGGCGGCTCGTCGAGGGAATGCGAGAACGTGCTCAGCCGGTCCAGCCCGGCGATAAATCGGCTCAGGCTCTCGAAGTTGTCGACGATCACGGCCAACGCGGCCAGCACCGCGGCGAACGCGCCCGCCGCCTGTACCGCCCGTCCGATTTCGAGCTCTCCGGATATGACGCGCGAGGCAACGATCGCGCTGGGCAGCATGATGGTCAGGAAGCCATACCCGTACTGGAACAGGTTGAGGTTGAACTGCCACCGGATGAGCTTGTTGAAGTTCGCGAACACATGGTCGAAGCGCCCTCTCACGTGTGTGGACTCATGGGCTTCGCCGCGATGAAAGGTAATCGACTCCGCGTTCTCGCGAACCCGGATCAGGCTGAAGCGGAAGTCCGCCTCTCGCCGCAATTGATAGAAGTTCAGTCCGATCAGCACTCTTCCGAATACGAGCGTGGAAATCAGGGTGCCGGCGATCGTGTAGACGACCAGGAAGTAGACCAGCTCATGGGAGATGGACCACAGCACGCCGCTGAAGAGAAGAAGCTGCAATAGTGCGCCAAGGCTGAGCAGGGAAAAGTACAGGGACTGGCGGGTGAAAGTGTTGATGTCCTCGGAAATTCTCTGGTCGGGATTGTCCAGGTCCCGATCGTAGTTGAGCTTGTAGTACGTGTGGTTCCTGAAATATTTGTCGAGATATCGATTCGTCAGCCAGCGCCGCCAGTGGATGCCGAGCTTGTCCCTGACGTAGTAGTACAAGGCGTAGATCGGAATCGCGGCGATCATGACAAAGAAGCAGACTGCAATGGCGTGCCAGAACCTGGGGCCATCCTTTGCCGCGAGCGCCGATGTGAACTCCCCGCTCTGGTTGTTGAACATGACATTGACCAGGGTCTGGCCAAGCAGCAGCACGATCAACAGGACGAGGAACAGCCTGGCTTTCCATTTTTCCCGGGAGAACCAGAAAGGCTTTGCAATGTCCCAGAACCGAAGCCACAGGTTGCCGCCATCGGTTTCCATGATGGAGTGCCCCGATGGGACGGGCGGATCGGGCTCGTGCGGAGCGCTGCGTCCACTGCCTGCCGCGCCGCGCCGGGTGTTACCCGACGCGGGCGCCTGGATCTCCGAGTCCATCTCATGACCGGTCAGCAGACTTCAGCGCGGAACGATGACCACGGTGCCATCCGATGCGACGCCCCTGGCGCCGGTACTGCCGGTGCTACCCCTCGAGCCGGTATTGCCCGTTGCGCCCGTATCGCCGGTCGCGCCGGTGTATCCCATTGCGCCGGTGTCCCCGGTTGCCCCCGTCCCGCCTGTCGCCCCTGGGCGTCCGGTCGCCCCCGTGGAGCCGGTGTAGCCAGTGTTGCCGGTATTGCCTTGAGGTCCGGCCGGCCCCGTGCACGCCGCGACGGCGAGTGTCATCAGTGTTGCGACCATCAGGTTCGAATATTTCATCACAGTACCTTTTCTCGTAAGCCGACTTGAACCGCCCACGGGATTGCGGGCAATTTCCCAGACCGGAACGGGCTCGTCCGCAGGACAGCGAGCTGCCATCACCTGCGACACTAGACGGGATCGGCGCTGGCGTCGGTACGGTAACGGGCAGGCGCAGGGGATAATTCGCGCGCCACGGGCGAGTGTCGACCTGCCGGAACCGGGTAATTGACTAGACTATGGATGTGTCGCACACCAAGCCAGGGGCGCCTATGGAACACGACATCGACCCATCCACAGCGCCAGGCAGCGAAGCCGATTCCTGGTTTGCGAAGCTTGGACCGGGGCTCATCACCGGGGCGGCGGACGACGACCCGAGCGGCATCGCCACCTATTCGCAGGCGGGCGCGCAATTCGGCTTCAACATGCTGTGGACCGTCCTGCTGACCTATCCGCTGATGGTCGCCATCCAGGTCGTGAGCGCCAGGATCGGCCGGGTGAGTGGCCATGGACTCGCGACGAACCTGCGGCGCCACTACCCCCGGTCGCTGCTGTATGGCACCGTCGTTCTCCTGCTCGTTGCGAACACCATCAACATCGCCGCCGACCTCACGGCCATGGGCGCGGCCGTGAACCTGCTCGTCGGTGGGCCGACGCGTGCCTACACGGTCGGCCTGGGCGCGTTTTCGCTGGTACTGCAGGTGTTCGTGCCGTACCACCGCTACGTGCGCGTGCTCAAGTGGCTCACCCTGTCACTGTTCGCCTACGTCGGGATCGTCTTCGCGGTCCAGATCCCGTGGGCGACAGTGGCGCTGCGCATGGTGCTTCCGCAGGGGACATGGAGCGCTGGCTACGTCACGACGGTGGTCGCCGTGTTCGGCACTACCATCAGCCCGTACCTGTTCTTCTGGCAGGCGTCGCAGGAAGTCGAGGAACTGCATGCAAGGGACGGGCAGGAGGCGCTGACGAAGGTGCCGTCGCAGGGGCCGGCGAACCTGAGCCGCATCCGCATGGATACGTCGATCGGCATGGCGTTTTCCAATGCCATCGCGTTCTTCATCATTCTCACCACCGCGGTCACGCTGCATGCCCATCACATCACCGACATACAGACGTCGACGCAGGCCGCCTCGGCGCTGAAGCCGATCGCGGGGAATCTTGCCTTCCTGCTCTTCAGCCTTGGCATCATCGGCACGGGCCTGCTCGCATTGCCCGTGCTGGCGGGGTCGGCTGCCTACGCCATGGCGGGTACATTCCGCTGGAAGAACAGCCTCGCGCTCGAACCGCAGCTGGCAAAACGGTTCTACGGCATCATCGTGCTCGCGACCGTCGTGGGGCTTGCGCTGGGATTCACGTCGATCGACCCGATCAAGGCGCTGTTCTGGAGCGCCGTCATCAACGGGGTGACGTCGGTGCCGATCATGGTGCTGATGATGCTGATGGCGTCGAATCCGAAGGTCATGGGTACGTTTGTCACGCCGATGCCATTGCGCGTTCTCGGATGGCTTTCGGCCTGCGTGATGGCTGCCGCGGTGATTGCGATGTTTGTTTTTATCTGGGTGTGAGGTGCTTGGGCGTCTGTCGTGACGGGATGCGCTGGGGGTTGCCACTCCCCCTCGCCGGGGAGCGGCGTCCTTGTTTTTCGTCGCCAAAAGACGGACCAAGAAAAGGCGACCCGATGATCGGCGCCCCCCCTCGCGCTTGCGCTAGCCGAACCGCGTTTTGACGCAAGCGCGAGGCGCCGCTCAACGGGAGATTGAAACCGGCGCGCGTGGATACGCATCGGGAGGGCCAGCCGTTGTTCACCACATGGGTGACAGTTCAGTTCAAGCACATGGGTAACAGCTAGCGCATCGTCACCGCCTGTTTGGCCGTTCTCCCCCCTTGGAGCGGCGCCTCGCCATGATGGCAAGCCGCGGGAAGAGCCGGCGCAGCCGGCTCCGTCGGCCCGCTGTCTGAGCGCCGTTCAGGCGCGAGTTTGGGCCGACTGCCGCGGCTTGTCGTCATGGCGAGGGGGTGTCGCCGATCTTGGGGTCGCCTTCTCTTGGTTACTTCTCTT
>Ga0160472_100316_pt1 | contig 48018 bp, 42 predicted proteins | sample HID1973M_E11MG_FD_108267 | JGI IMG/M metagenome (GOLD analysis project Ga0160472, IMG submission 108267) | Enriched mosquito-associated microbial communities from UW Madison campus, WI, USA - HID1973M_E11 MG | ecosystem: Host-associated > Arthropoda: Insects > Digestive system > Unclassified ... | reverse complement strand
CCTCAGCGCCTGACACACCGCCATCGCGAGCAAGCTTGCTCCTACAGCAATACCGGGTACCCGCCACATTTCCGGTCGGCCGCGAACCCTGTAGGAGCTGGCTTGCCAGCGATGAGGCCGGCGCATCCAGCATCCTCAGGGCCTGACACACCGCCATCGCGAGCAAGCTTGCTCCTACAGGGGTGGGTGGAGCATCAACCTGGCAATGTGGATCCGATATCGGACGAACGAGCAGGCATTACCCTGAAGTTGGTCTAAACATAACAGCAGGTACATCCCACGTAGTCTCAAGTGTTTACCTGTGCGCGGACTGACTCGCGCTGGCACCCATGATATTCGGACACGCTTGAGGGGAAACTCGACAGCGTGTATCGAGGGTTCGCACAGGGAGTTGACCACTATGTTTCGCCACCTGGATTTGTCCTGCCCGACTGCTGGTACTTTCCGGTCATTACCCGGTAAAGCAGATTCTGAATTCAAGCCGCGGTTGCGCCTGTTGACGCCGATGGCGACGGCCGTCGCGCTGCTGGGTGGCATGGCCGGACCCGCATGGTCGGTTGATTGCCTCACACCCGCAGTCGCCAATAACACCAGTTGCACGGTGCCATCCGGAACCGTCACAACCGTCAACGCCGCCACCCCTGTCGGCCTCAACGCCAGCGGTCCCGCGGGGCAGATCACCGCCGACGGCATCACCCTCAATCTGGCGGCAGCCAGCACCACCGGTGCATTGGCACTGCAAGGCGCCAGCATCAGTTTCAACGGCAGCACAGCCACTACTACCTCTGTCGCCGCCGCCGCGACCGGTCAGATTGGCGTGCGCGCCTCCGGTGCCGGCAGTACGGTTTCCGCGACTGGCGCCAGCCTCGACCTGACACCCGCCAGCGGCAACTCCCTGAACATGCGCGGCGCCCAGGCGGATGCCGGCGCCGTACTGGCGCTGACCAACACCACGGTGCTGGTCACCGGCGGCGCCAATGGCACCGGCAACTACGGACTGGTGGCCACCGGGCCGGGCAGCCAGATCGGTTTCAGCGGCGGTTCGGTCAGTACCAACTCCCGCGGGGCTTTCGGCGTTCTGGCGGAAAATGGCGGGGTCGTGAATTTATCCAACGGCGCGCAGATCACCTCTGCCGGGACGACCAACGCCACCACCCTGGCAGGCAGCCATGCGCTCTACGCCACCGGGGCCGACAGCCAGATCAATGCCACCGGCATTTCTGCCAGTGCCTCCGGGCTCAACGCGTCCGCAGCGCTGGCCGAAGCCGGCGCAAAGCTTACGCTGACCAGCAGTTCGATCAGCAATTCCGGCGCCAGCAACAATGACAACTTCCCCAATGCCGGGGTTCGCGCACTCAATGGCGGCAGCGTTGTGCTGAGCGGTGCCGGCAGTTCCATCACGACGACGGGGCAGCGTGGTTTTGGTCTATCGGTGGAGGGCTCCGGCTCCCAGGCCCAGGTGGCCGACACCGCGATCCAGATCGGTGGCCCCCGTAGCTTCGGTGTTTCGATCAAGACAGGCGGTGTGGCGCAGATCACCAACAGCAGTATTGCCGTAAGCGGTACCTCCGGCACCTTCGGACCGGCAGTACAGGTCGAAGGCGCCAGTTCGAGCCTGACGCTGGCCAACAGCAGCGTCAGTACAACCACCCCTTCCGTCTCCCTGGGCCTGACAGCCCGGGATGGCGCGAACATCACCGTCAGCGACACCGCCATCACCACCACCGGCCCAAACTCTGCCGCACTGGCCGCCAGCAGCACGACCGGCACGCCAGGCACGGTGACGGCAAATAACGTGACCATTGTCACCAGCGGCGACGACAACGCCATGGGCGCCATTGCCGACCTCGGCGGCAGCATCACGCTGAACGGCGGCACCGTCACCACCAGTGGCAATCGAGTCCGGCAATCGTCCTTTGCCCATGGGCTGGGCGCGCGCAACCCCGGCGGTACCCTGCTGGCCAACAACACGGTGGTCAATACTTCGGGCTTGTCCGCCATGGGCGCCTGGTCGGACGATGGCGGCAATTCAACGCTCAATGACGTCAGTATCACCACCTCTGGCGAACTGGGCGTCGGTGTTTATGCGGTCTCCGAACAGGTCGGCAGCCAGTTCAACGCCAGTACCACGGCCAACAACACCACCGTGGTCACCACCGGCCTCAATGCCTTTGGCGCCGAAGCCCAGGCGCGCAACGACCAACCGGTTCAAATGGCCACGGTGACCCTGAACGATACCTCGATCACCACCCGGGGCATCGGTGCCGTGGGCCTGCGGGCGATCCTGGAAGATTACGGCACGACGCCGACCGGTCGCGGCGAAGCCAATGTAGTGGCCAACCGCAGTACCGTACTCACCGAGGGCGCCGGTGCCCACGGCGCCCTGTCCCGGGACAATCCCACCTCGGTGACCCTCAACCAGAGCAAGATCCAGACCACTGGCGCCAACGCCCACGGCGCGGTTGCACTGATCGGCGGGCGCATCAGCGGCACCGACGCCACAGTGACGGCCAGCGGCGCGGATTCGATGGCGCTCTACACAGTGGGCTTTCCGGGCGCCGTCTCCACAGCCGACTTCACCCGCAGTACCCTGACCAACAGCAGCGGCCCGATAGTCGGCGTCGCTGGCGACGGCAACATTACCCTGACCGGCACCACCGTCAGCGGTGCCAGTCAGTGGCTGCGCGTAGGTACCTTGAGTGATTTTCCAGCGCTGTCGGCATCGCCACCGCCACTGACTGGCCCGGCGGATTTTCCCGACGAAATCACCGGGGATTTGCCGCCACTGCAATCACCGCCGATTTCGGCACCGACACCGCCGGTTGTACCGGGACTGGCCAATGTCAATCTGTCCGGTTCCACAGTGACCGGCTCTGCCTTCACCGCGCCGGGCAGTGTGTCCAACCTGACCCTGAGCAACAACAGCCTGTGGCGCATGACGGGTGACTCCAACGTGACCAACCTGGTCAACGACCCCAGCCTGATCCAGTTCAGCGCACCGGTGGCAGGTGTGTTCAAGACCCTGACCGTCAACACCTACAGCGGCGACGGTGCCATCGGGCTGCATACCTTCCTGGCAGGTGACGGCTCGCCTTCGGACAAACTGGTGATCGACGGCGGCACCGCGACCGCCTTACCCGCCGGCAACACCGCCCTGCTGATCACCAGTGCCCGCGATGCCAGCGGCACCATTGGACGCGGTGCATTGACGACGGGCAACGGCATCCTCGTGGTCGATGCGTTGAACGGCGGTACCACCGCCACCGACGCCTTTCGCCTGGGTGGCCGGGTAATCGCCGGGCCGTACGAGTACACCCTGCAACGGTCGAGCGTGGATGCCAGCAACGGCGAGGCCTGGTACCTGCGCTCCACCGCCGAGCCGGTGCCGCCCACCCCGCCCGTGCCCCCTCCTCCGACACCACCGGTGCCACCGGATGACCCCATCCCACCGGAACCGCCAACCCCGGCGCCACCCTCCCCGGTGCCGAACTTCCGCCCCGAAACTTCGCTGTACGGCGCCATCCCGGCATTGGCACTGGTCTACAGTCGCGGGCTGATCGATACCCTGCACGAACGCGTCGCCGAAGAACGGCGCCTGCCCACCGATCCGCTGCCCAATGAACATGAAGAAACCTACGGCCCATCGCTGGGCTGGGGGCGCATGATTTTCCGCAATGGCGAGCGCGAGAGCGGCCACGATGGCCCGTTCGGCAACTCGCCGGCTTACAACTACGACCTGCAGGCATTCCAGGTCGGCCTGGACCTGTATCGCGGCGAGGACACCGATGGCAGCCACGATCAGGCCGGGTTGTCCCTGGCGATCGGCAAGATCGACGGCGGCGTCGAGCACTACACCGGCTTCGGTGCCGGCGATGATGTGCTGCGCGCCTACAGCCTGGGCGGCTACTGGACGCACTTCGGCCCCGACGGCGGCTACGTCGACGGCGTGCTGCAACTGCATCGCTTCGACATCGAGGCCAAGCCTGGCGACATCGATGAACTGGACACCCAGGGCTGGGGCTACACCGCGTCATTGGAAACCGGTTATCCGTTCCTGATCGATGAGGGCGAAGGCGCGGACAAACACGAAAACCTCTACCTGGAACCCCAGGCCCAGGTGATCTACTCAAAAGTCGACCTCGATGACAGCGATGACATTGCGGCCGATGTGCGTTTCAGGGATATCGACTCGCTGATCGGTCGCCTGGGCGTGCGCCTGGCCAAGGACTGGCTGCGCGAAGATGACAAAGGTCAAACGTTGCGCACCAACGGCTGGCTGCGTCCCAGCGTCTGGCATGAGTTCAAGGGACAACCGAAGACCGAGTTCTCCTCAGCCAACGGCTTCGTGCCCTTCGAGTCCGATATCAGCGGCAGTTGGTGGGAAGCCAACCTCGGCGTCGATTATCAGGCCGACAAGAAGGTCACGTTCTTCATCTCCGCCGGCTACCAGGAATCCTTTGATGGCGACAGCCACAGTTACGAGGGCATGCTCGGGGTGAAATACGACTTCTGAATCACAGGCATTCCTGCACGGCCTCTTCGTGTTTTTTCGATATCCAGAGGTAGGTCGCGGAATAGTATTTGGCCACCGTGCCGGCACCCTCTGACTGAATGTCGGCAAAATAGGCCTCACCCACCGAGGCAACCGTGTAGCCACCATGGCTGCCCGGTTCCTGCGTGGCGCCTTTTTTCCCCTCGAATACCGGTAGCTCCTGCCATTTTTTCTGCACGCAATCGGCGAGGACCTTGGCGGTTTTGGTGGAGTGCATCACCTGGCGAGGTTCCTTCTGCCGCATCTCGGTCATCGTCGGCACCGCACAGCCTGCCAGGGATGCACATGCCACTGCCCATAGGATGAATTTCATCTCGTTCCCTCATGTGGTTTTCTGACCGGACGTCATCCTTGGCCAACAGTGGATAAACGTGCTGTTACTCCCCTGGCTGGCTGAAACTCGGACCGATTGCCAGTTTCACCATAGATCACCTGTGTGTTTTTGCATGGGCGGCAAGCCGGTGTCAGTGGTGCTTGTATTTGTTTTTGTGCTTATTTTTGTGCCCGGAGTCGTGGTGGTCGTGGTCGTGGTCATTGTCGTCGGCCAGATTGTTGCCGACGGCACCACCCGCTGCGCCGCCCAGTCCGGCGCCTATCAGGCCCCCGGTAGAGCCGCCCAGGCTGTTGCCGATCACCTGGCCGCCGGCAGCCCCGAGTCCGCCGCCGATTGCCGATTCAGTCTTCTTGCCGCTTTTTGCCGTCATGGCGCCACCCGCCGCTCCACCCACACCGGCACCCAGTGCAGCACCGGTACTGCCACCCATGGCCTGGCCTACTACGCTGCCAAGGGCGCCGCCAACACCACCACCCAATGCCGTGTTGGTGGCTTCCCCGGCGAAGGAGTACGGCGATACGAGAACAATCAAAGCAAGTGCACAAAACGATGTACGCATCGGACAGACCTCAAAGATCACGAAAGAGCAGGAAAGTCTGTTGTAGCGAGAGTGTCAGGTCAATGCATAACCGGTCATGCATTAACGCGGGTCAACGAATCGTTGATTGAAGTGACCGTTGATCACTCATTCGTTGTGGGTCCATAGCGACAGTTTTTATGGTTGACGGTAGTGCTTTAGAAACAAAACGACCTCCCTGTTGCAGGTGGGTCACCTGCACAGAAGAGGTCGCTGGTCAGAAGGTTTATGCTCGCCGGGATTACATCCCAGGACTATTTAACAGGCGCTGGCTACGGCAATCGGGGTGCCCTGTTGTCTGGCACGCTGAGTCAGCACCAGCATCGCCAGGAAGCCGAGTGCAATCAGCACCGGGTAGGCCATCAGCAGTTCAGACAGCGAGTATTTCCACGCCAATGGGCGCCCGACTCCGAGCATGGCGGCGTACATCCAGGACACAGCGGACAGCGAGCCGCAGGCCAGTGCCAGCATCCGCGCGCTGAATCCCAGGTTGAGCAGCGAGCCGGCCTTTTGCAGGGCCGGCAATACCAGGCGGTGCAGCATGACGCCGTTGTAACTCAACAAAGCGACGATAATGACTTTGGCATGAAGTTTCGGATTCATGAAGTAATCGACCCCTTTCTCCAGGTAATCAATACTGATGATGGCGATCCCTGTGATCCAAAGGGATATCAGGGCAAACACGACTGACTTCTGCAAACTTTCCAGGTGCGCGTTGTCATGGGCGGTCAATACTTTGCGTTTCAACAAGTCCCTGACCATCGCGATATCGCTGGTCAACACCAAACCAATGGCTACACAACACGCCAGCAAGTGAACGTAAACAACGCCCAGGCGCAAAAGCTCCATGAACTCTTTATTTTCAAGCAAGCTCATAATTGTATTTATCGCCACGGTATTCTCTCCACTTTTATCGCCAATACGGATCGATTGTTCACAGGATGTTTTTATTTAAAACCTGTATGCCCGTATTGATACAAAGTAAGCCAAATCATCGATTTGACACTGTTAACCCATTTGATCTGCCCGGGCAAATCAATGATCGATTCATGCTTCCCTGGTGAATTTCAGTTAATGGATATCCATCGGCTGCTCAATGCCGATGAGGCTGGAATTGCATTTTTTTTCGCGACTGCGCAGGCACGTCATGAAGGACATGCTGCAGAATCAGAGGCTCAAAACACGGCTATGTTCATTTTGTGATCAGGCTACCGACCGGCGGTGGAATGTGCCGGCTTAACTAACGAGTCAACTTCCCCGGTAACGCCCATAGGCACTGGCCTGCTTAATTTCAGTGGACTTGCTTAGTTGCCTTTGGATCCTAATAGCCAATGAACAGCCAACAACATCCATTATGATGACTGCTGCTCGATCTCATCTAATAATCATACTATTCGCAACTAAGCCGAGACTTGCCGAATGCCCGGGCTTTTACGCACCGTGAACATGGGACTGAACATGCGTTCAGGGACTCGCCTGTGTTCCTTTGAAACCGTAGACTGAGTGGCTTGCCACATCCCAACCTGACACCTCAGGAGCTGTTCCATGAAAGCTGCCGTAGTCCACGATTTCAACGCACCGCCACGTTACGATGACTTCCCCGCGCCAGAAGCCCAGGCGGGCGAAACCCTGGTCCATGTTCGCGCGGCGGCGCTGAGCCAGTTGGTCAAGGCGCAGGCGTCCGGCCGTCATTACAGTAGCGGCAAGACCTTGCCCCTGGTGCCTGGGGTCGACGGTGTGGGCCTGTTGCCCGGTGGCCGCCGGGTATTTTTCGCCTTCCCGCGAAAACTGTTCGGTTCGATGGCCGAGACCTGCGTTGTCGCGGCGGAAAACTGCGTCGAGGTCCCCGATGACGTGGATGACGTGACCGCCGCGGCCATCGGCAATCCCGGGATGTCCTCATGGGCGGCACTGCTGGATCGTGCCAAGTTCGTTCCCGGTGAAAACGTCTTGATCAACGGGGCAACGGGCGCCTCCGGACGCCTGGCGATCCAGATTGCCAAGCACCTCGGCGCGGCCAAGGTGATTGTCACCGGGCGCAATGCGCAGAGTGTGCGCGGGCTGGATGCGCTGGGCGCCGACATCATGATTGCCCTGGATGCCCCGGCGGAGGAGCTTACGCAAACCTTTCGCGAAGCCTTGCATACGCACAAGGTCAATGTGGTGCTCGACTACCTCTGGGGGCCTTCTGCCGCCTGCCTGCTGCAGGCCGCGTCCGGGCACGGCAACATCGCGGGTGAGCCGCGTATTCGCTACGTGCAGATCGGTTCACTGACCGGCAACGAGATCAGCCTACCCGGCTCGCTATTGCGCAGTTCCGGCCTGGAACTGATGGGCAGCGGCCTGGGCAGTGTGTCCAATGCCGGTCTGGTGCAGGCTGTCGGCGGAGTGCTGCGTGCGATCAGCAGCGCAAAACTGTCGATTGCCACCGAAGCGGTCGCGCTGGCGGATGTGGAAAGCGCGTGGGTGCGACAGGACCCTGCGCGTCTGGTGTTCACGCTCTGAGGTCTACGTAGATGCTAGCCAGTGCCGCGCCAGAGCGGCACGGGTTCTAATGGCGTTAGCGTTGTAGAAATGAGCTCAGTTGCTCCAGCACGGCATCGGGGAATTCGCGGTGCGGCACATGCCCGCAATCCGTGAAGATGTGCAAACTGACCGGGCCACTTACCTGTGCCGCAATGCGTTCGGGGTGACGGGTTGAACCGTACTCATCGCGATCGCCATGCAACGCCAACACTGGGCAGCCTACCCGGTTCAGTTGGGCATCCAGGGTCCAGTCGCTGAAAGCTTCCGCGAGCCAGGTGCCGATCCACGCCTGCAACACCCATTCGGCCTTGTCTGCGTGGTACTTCTGCAAGCGCTCCAGTTGCCCCGGCATGGCGAACTGGCGTTCGGCCTCGCGGATCCCGGCAAGGGTGACGGCCTCGACAAATGCCTGCGCGGATTCGCTGATGACCGCCTGGCAACGTTCTGGATACGCCGCCGCGCAACCGATCGCCATGCCCCCTCCCACACTGTGACCGAACACCACAAACTCATTCAGGTCGAAGTGTTGGCAGACCGCCTTGAAACCACCCCTCGCCTCATCCTCGACAAAACCCGGCGTCAATACGCCCGGGTGGGCTGCCGAGCGTCCGAAGCCCAAGCGGTCGTAGGCGATCACCTGGCGACTGGTCGCCCGTGCGAGCTGCTCGGGAAAGTCACGCCACAAGGCGACGCAGCCGAGGGAGTCGTGCAGCAGGACGATGGGGGCGCCCTGCGTGTCTTCAGCGCTCCAGTTCTGCGCAAATAACTGCCCGTCAGGCGTATCGATCCAGTGTTGGCGGGTAGAAATTTGTTGCATGGAGGGGCTCCGGGTATAGGTTTCTTGTGCGGTATGGGCCGCCATCTTGCGCAAAAACCGCTGATTCGGAAAGCCCGGGCATCCACCATTTCCCGGGATTCGCCACCACCTCTGTAGGAGCGAGCATGCTCGCGAAAAAGGCGAGACCGCCACGGGGAATCAGATACCCCGCGTTATCGTTAACGACCATCGCGAGCCTGCTCGCTCCTACAGGAGATTTCCAAGCACCTTTGCGTAGACAGGCTGGTCCACATTGGCGCCGGACAGGATCACCCCAACCTTCTTGCCCTTCATCACTTCCCGCTCCTGCATCAACGCGGCCAGCGCCGCCGCACCGGCTCCTTCGGCGAGGTTGTGGGTGTCGGTGAAATACACGCGCATGGCCTCGGCAATCTGCGCCTCGCTGACCGCGACGATGCGCTCGGCACCGGCCGCATACACGGCGAAGGCTTCGGGCACCGGCTTGCGCACCGCCAAGCCGTCAGCAAAGGTATTGGCCGAGGCGGTTTCTCGAATGGCGCCCGCTTCGAAGGACAATTTTGCCGCGGCGGCCTCGGTGGACACCACGCCCACCACACGGGTTTTCAGATTGAGAGCATCACGGGCGGCGATCACCGCGCAGATGCCCGAACCGCAACCGACAGGCACATAAACGGTGTCCAGGTCCGGCGCTGCCGTGAACAGTTCCAGGGCATAGGTAGCCACGCCCTTCACCAGTTCGCTGTGAAACGGCGGCACCAGATAGAGGCCATGCAACTGCGCCAGGCGGGCGGCTTCTTCCCGGGCTTCATCGAAGTCGTGGCCATACTCGACCACTTCACCGCCGAACCCGCGCATCGCCTGGTTCTTTTCCGGCGAATTGCCTTGGGGCACGACGATCAGCGCGGTCAAACCGAACGCGGCGGCCGCCAGCGCCACGCTCTGACCGTGGTTGCCGCGGGTCGCACTCACGATGCCCTTGACCTCGGGGTGTTCGCGTTTGAGCCAGTGCATGAAGGTAATGCCGCCGCGCACCTTGAAGGCACCGGTCGGCGTGTGGTTTTCGTGCTTGACCCACACGGTGCACCCCAGCCGCCGGGCCAGCAAGGGCCAGGCGTACTGGGCGGTGGCCGGCATGACTTTATAAACGTGGCGGGCCGCTTGTTCGATATCGTCGCGGGTCAGTCGCTGCATGGGTCGTCTCCCTGAGATGGTGACCCAGTCTAGACAGGAAAGCACCCGGCCGGCTTTCAAAAAACCGACCTGACTTTTACCCGCTTTTTTCACTATGATGCGCTACATGAGCCCCCGTAACCGCGTGCCGCGAACAGCCCAGGCCGAACCGATCCGTCGTATCGAGGCCGGGCCCTGGGCGATCGAATTGCTCCCCGGCTGCGCCTACGCAACCCGCTATGTCGCCAGCCAGGCAGCCATCGGATTCGCCTTCGACAGCCAGCGCGGCCTGCACGCGATCGGCAGCGACCGGATTCGTCCGTTCGACGCCCTGCCCAACGGCCTGGCGTTCGTCCCCGCCGGCTGCGACGTCATGTCCGAATCTCCCCGGGGCGGTGAATACTTGCGAGTCATCCGCAGCGACGGCGCGGCATTGCCGGGTGATCATGCCTTCAACAACCGCATCGATCAGCCAGCGACAGCCCTGGCCCTGCGCATGCGTAGCGCACTGCTGCAGCCATCGCTGGCCGACGATTGGGAGGCCTGGGCCCTGGCCCTGGCTGAACGGATTAACGCCGATAAAGGATTGCCGTCCGCGCCTCATGCCCTGATCGCCGGCCGCCGCATGCGCCTGCTCGATGAGTTCATCGACGCCGGCCTCGACGGTCCGCTGGGGGTACAGGCCATGGCGCAGTTGCTGGGGTTGTCCGAAGGCTATTTCACCCGTGCCTTCAAGCACACCACCGGCAGAAGCCCCCACAGCTACCTGATCGACCGCCGCTTGGCCAGGGCCCGGGCGTTGCTGCTGGATTCGAATGCGTCCCTCGCGCAGATCGCCCAAGCCTGCGGCTTCAACTCCCAGGCGCACATGACCACCGCGTTCAAGCAGCGCCTGGGTGTCAGTCCGGGGCATCTGCGCCACCAGCTGTAAACGATGACGCGTGTTGACCGGAACGCGGCGCTTGTCAGGCGTTCACGTCAATTGCGTTCGACGCGAACCCTGTGGGAGCGGGCTTGCCCGCGATGGTCGTGAACGGTTATGCCTGCTGGCTGGTTAAACGCAGCGCACCTGAGTTCGTCGCAAGCGAGCTGGTTTTTCAACGCGCGACGAACAACAACACCATGACCAGAACAGCAAGAAAGACCGTTTCACCCACCAGCATCACAATCGGTCGCCAACCCACCTTCGCCAGTTTCTGCAGGGACGTCTTCACCCCAAGCGCCGCAATGGCGATGACCAGGCAACTGCGAGACAGATCGTTCATGCCAGCGGTCACCGCTGCAGGGATGACGCCGCAGCTGTTGATTGCCACCAATGCCATGAACGCCACCAGAAAACCCGGGACGACAGGAATGCGCCCACGCTCACCGCCCGCATGCTGACGACGGAACAGCCAGGCGACCACGACAACCGCCGGAACCAACAGCGCCACGCGCAGCAGTTTGACCACGGTTGCGATGTCTCCGGTGACTGGCGAAATCATGTAGCCGGCGCCGACCACCTGGGCGACGTCATGGATGGTCCCGCCGAGGAACATGCCGGTCTGTTCAGGACCAAGGCCGAGCAGTTTGCAGATAATCGGATACGTGATCATCGCCAGCGTCGACAAGCCGGTGACTCCGACGACTGTGAGCAAGGTGTCACGTTCACTGTTCTCATGCTTGGGCAGCACGGCAGAGATTGCCAATGCGGCCGAAGCGCCACAAATCGCCACGGCGCCGCCGGTGAGGACGCCGAAATCGGCACGCTGGCCGAGCAGTCGGGCGCTGGCCCAGCCGACGCACAGGGTCGCAGCCACCGCCAGTACGGCGGCAATCACCGTTTCAAAACCCAGTGAGCCGATCTGTTCAAGCGTGATACGTGCACCGAGCAGCACCACGCCAACGCGCAGGATAATCCGTGAGGCAAACTCGATGCCGGGCAGGCAACGACCCTCCTCCACCAGAAAGTGGAAGGTCATTCCAAACAGCAACGCGTACAACAAAGTCGGGCCACCGTAGTGGTCGGCGATAAAGGCCGAAGCCATGGCGATTGCCAGGCTGACCATCAGGCCAGGTCCCAGGGTCCGCGCACGCGTTAGAAGTTTGCGCGGGACGCTGGCGGCGGGTGCGAGATCCAGATCCTTGATCATTGCGCCGATTCCCTGTCAACTCGGGTCAGCCACTGGCTGGCGTCATGGGATGCGAGGGTATTACCCCGGGCAGGGCCGGGCCTTGCCGTCTGCAGGTTATTTTTATTGTTCATGACTGGAGTCTCATGTCGGTCAACGGTAAGGCGCACTCAATCAAACGCCTCACAATGGCGGAAGTGAATATCTGGCATGCACGGTATGCACAGCGCTAATGCCTGAACGCCGGCTCTCTCTGCGAGCCGGCGGGCACCACGACAGCTGAACATGCCTTCCCTGGCTAATTCAGCGGTTGGAGTGACTAGCGCACCCCTTCCTGACGCAATGCCGCTGGCGTGTAGTTCGCCATCAACGCTTTCACGCCAAATTCGATGCTGCGCTTTTCTTCATTCTTCAGACCCAGCACCGAGTAACGCCCAGAGATCAAGTCATACAGCGTCTCGGCGGTGTAACCCGGCACCTTGTGGTCGTAATACTGTTGCGAGTGGCCCTCGGCGACCCGCCACAGTTGGCCTCGCCCGTCATAGTGATCGACCTCGGCGAGCTGCCAGGTGTCCTCGTCGAAGTACATGTGGCGCTTGGCATAGATGTGCCGTTCGTTTGGCTTGAGCGTGGCCTCGACTTCCCAGACCCGGTGCAGTTCGTAACGGGTCAGGTCCTGGTTTATATGGCCGGGCCTGATGATGTCGTCGTACTTCAGCTGCGGCGAATCGAGCTTGTAGCTGTTGTACGGAATGTACAGTTCCTTCTTGCCGATCAGCTTCCAGTCGTAACGGTCCGGCGCGCCGTTGAACATGTCGTAGTTGTCCGAGGTGGCCAGGCCGTCGGCGGCAGTGGCCGGTCCGTCGTAAGCCACTTGCGGGGCGCGACGCACGCGGCGTTGCCCGGCGTTGTAGAGCCATGCGTTGCGCGGTTCCTTGACCTGGTCGATGGTCTCGTGCACCAGAAGCACGTTGCCGGCCAAGCGCGCGGGGCCGGTGACCCGCTGGATGAAGTAGAACAGGCTGTTTTGCGACTTGCTCTTTTCCAGGTCCGGCATGTTGCCCGGGTACGCGATTTCGTCTTCGAAGTGCACCATGGTGAAGGCACCATCGGTCTGCGGCTGCACGCGGGTGACGTAGCGATGCACGTTGCCACCGCGATAGCGGGTGGTGTGGTTCCAGATGACCTCGACGCCGTTGGCTGGAATCGGGAAGGCGTAGTAGCGGCTGTCACTGAAATTCTGCAGGCCATTACCGCCGCCCAAGGTTTCGGTGTTGGCGGCACTGACCTTGATTGCGCTGTAGATCTCATCAGGCAACGCCGCCGTACGGTGGCTGGTGTACACCGGAATCTTGTAGGTTTGCGGGTAACGCTGGAGCATTGCGAGCTGCCCTGCCGTGAGCTTGTCCTTGTATTGCTGGGCATTGGCCGCAGTGATACTGAACAGCGGTTTTTCATTGGCAAACGGATCGCTGAGGAAGCCCTTGGCGTCTACTGCGCCGGCATTGGTTGGCAACCCGCCGGTCCACGCCGGGATAGCACCGTCGGCACTGGCGGCTTTCTCGGCGCCCATCGGCGTCAGGCTCGCCCCCAGTCTGGCGACTTGATCGGCTGGTACCGCCGCCATGACACCGGTGGCCAGGAGCGACAGGCACAGCGCACCGGATTGCAGCAAGGTTCTGGAGTTTTTCATTGTCGTTGTCTTCCTGAGGGTGTGGCGTCGAAAAAAAACGCACCGAGGCGCGGCGGGGTCAGGCCGCCAACGATGGTGGTCACCGGAGTTTTCCTCGGAGGGTGGTGGTTGCCGGCGTCAGCAGACGCCCGGCGCTAGAGCAACGGCGAATGCCGGGGCGCGCTCAAATCGGTGTGGTCGGGCGCACCGTTACCCGGTTCCCAGATGGCCGCGTGCCGCCGGGTACGGCCGAACGAGGTGAATCCGCGGCTGAACCAGCCGCAGGCCAGTAGCCCCGAGGCCAGGCACACCACCAGCATCGCGTACTTGATCGCCGCCGGGTCATGCAGCACATGATCGGTCAGCAGGCCAACGGCGACAGGTCCCAGGCCGGCGCCCAGCAGGTTGATCACGCCGGTGTACATCGCCGCGAACTGGCCGCGCATCGGTGCAGGCGAACTCTCCTGGATGGCCGCCGGCCCGGCACCGAAAAAGATGAACCAGAAAGGACACGACAGCGCGAGGAAGATCAGCGCCAGCTCGGCCGTGGGCATCAGCAGCATGAGCGTGCTACTGAGCGTCAGGCCAAGGCCGCCGACCGCGGCCACGCGCAAATTGCCGTGAACCACACCCCGGTTGCGCCAGAAATCGCCCAGCCAGCTGCCGAACAACGCGCCCAAGGGGCCGAGCAAGCACAGAAACAAGCCCAGTTGCTTGCCTATCTCGGCATAGGACCAGGCGAACTCACGGACGAAAAATGTCGGTGCCCAACTGCTTATGGCGTACACGCCCATGTAGAAGAAGCCACCGCCGAGCATCAGGGCCGAGTAACTTCTGCGGTTCGCGCGCAGAAAAGCCATGACCTCTGCAAACGGCAGCTGTGCGGCATGGGTGATACCTTCACGTGGACGATTTTTCCGGCTACGCGGTTCAGGAATCAAGGTCACCAGCAAGGCGATCAGCAATCCTGGCAGGCCCAGCGTCAGGAACGTCAGCTGCCACGCCTCCAGCTTGCCCAGCAGCGGCAGCGTCGGTGCCGCCGTGGTGAACAGGCCCAGCACCGTGCCGCCAATCAGCAGTCCGGCACCCGCCCCGAACGGGCCTGCCGCCCCGAAGACACCCAGGGCTTTACCCCGTTGCCTGGGCGCAAAAAGGTCTGCGAGCAAGGACACCGTACCCGGGATCAGCACCGCTTCACCCACTGCCACGCCGATACGGGCCAGCAGCAAATGCCAGTACTCGCCGGCCAGGCCTCCCGCCGCTGTAGCCAGGCACCACATCGCGACACCTGCGGCAATTACGATGCGGCGGTTGCCGTAGTCGATCAAGCGGGCGATCGGCATGCCCACCACGGCGTAGAACGCGGCGAAGGTGAAACCATGCAACAGCCCCATCTGGGTATCACTGACGCCCAGGGAGTGCTGGATCGGCCCTACCAGCAGGGTGAGGATCTGCCGGTCCATGATCGAGAACACGTAGGCCAGCAGCAAGGTACAGACGGCGTACCAGGCGCTGTGGCGGCTCACTCCCAGCCAGGGTTGTTCGCCTGGCGGGACGTTATTGGAATTCAGGGACATCGTAGTTCCTCAATATTTTTGTTTTAAGGGAGGAGCCCGGATCGTGCTTCGGGCGGCGTTCCGACGATGGCTATCGCGAGCAGGCTCGCTCCCACAGGGTTCTTCAGTGCACGCGAAAGCTGTGTACGCCACAAAACCTTGTGGGAGCGAGCTTGCTCGCGATGGCGGCATCAGCTGCGATGACGATGCTGACTGAATAAACGCTTCGCGAGCAGGCTCGCTCCTACAGGGGATCCTGTGCACGAACCATCATCACGGCGCCCAGAGGTTGTTTTCCCGCCAGAAGTTTTCCTTGCGCCAGTACGCCGGCAATTCGTTGCCCGTCGAACGGATGACCCGTTTGAGCAGCACCTTCAGCAGCTGCGCTTCCTCGAAGCTCAGGCCCTGCTCGGCGGACGTCTCGGCGGCCTTGGCAAAGGCCAGCAGTTCAACGGCGAAACGCCGACCCTGTTCGGTGAAGTGCACCCGTCGGCCCTGGTCAAGGACAATCAGCTCGCGTTCGATCAACGGCTGCAGGTCTTTCGCCGAGACCGTTTGCCCGGTGATGGCGACCAGATGCTGCAGGTCGGCCAGGGTGCGGCCGTCGCCCATGCCGAGCAGCGTCAGCAACTCGTAGTCGAGGTCGCGCAGGCCCTGTTCCTTCAAGTATTCGCGCATCGGCAAGAGTAACTGGTAATAGGTGCGCCCGAGGAGAAAGCCCAGCCAGTCATTGCCGTACGCCGCGCTGTCGTCCGCAGCCTCACTGCCCTTTTTCAGCAGCAGGCCATAGCCACCGCTGTGAAAGACCAGGGGCGATTTGTCGAAGCTGTCGAAGGCCACCACTTCGCCGACGAAGATGATGTGATCACCGCCCTCATAGCGGTAGGTGGTGCGGCACTGGAACCGCGCCGAGCAACCTTCCAGTAGCGGGATGTCCCCCGGGCCGCGCTGCACGGACAGGTTCGCGAACTTGTCTTCGCCACGCCGGGCGAAACGGTTCGACAACGACTCCTGATCCGCCGCGAGGATATGCACCGCGAAATGCTCGGCCGCCATGAAGGCCGATGCGCTGGACGATGCCTTGCTCAGGCTCCACAGGACCATCGGCGGTTCAAGCGAAACCGAGTTGAAGCTGTTGGCGGTCAGGCCATAGTCCTGACCGTCCTCACCCCGAGTTGTGACAATGGTCACGCCGGTGGTAAAGGCGCCCAGCGCCTGGCGAAACTGTTTGGGATCAAAATCTGCAACGTTCATCGGCATACTCCGTCGCTGCCGGAATCCGGCAGCGCGTGATCATCATCGGGTCAAAGTCACTCAGCGGTTCAGCAGCGGCATGACCAGGCGGCCAAAGCGCTCGGCTTCTTCGTGATGCGGGTAACCCGAGAGGCAGAAGCCGCTGCAACCGGCGTCAACGAAGGCCAGCAACTGATCGGCGACCTGCTGCGGATTACCCACCACCGCCACGCCCGCGCCGGGACGCACTTCAGTGATGCCGGTCCACAGATGCGGGGTCATCTTGCGCCCGACGGTCTGGGACAATTCCTTCTGGCGCTGGTTGGCCACCGATTCGGCCATCATGGTCTTGACCTCCGATAGCCAGGTCGGGTCGGCACCGCTGATCAACGCATCGGCCGCTGCCCAGGCTTCTTCTTCGGTTTCACGGCAGATGATCTGCAGGCGCATGGCGAACTCGATCTCTTCGCCCCGGCCGTACTTCGCTGCGCGCTCGCGCATTTCCTTGATCTGCTCGGCAATGCGCTCCGGGTAGTCACCCCAGAACAGGTGCACGGACGAATGCTTGGCGGAAATCTCCGCGGCCTGCTCCGAACCGCCGCCAAGGAAAAATGGCGGATGCGGTTTCTGGAAGTTCTCCAGGGTCTTGCGCGGACCGTGAACCTGATAGTACTTGCCGTTGTACTCCACGCCCTCCTCCGTCCACAGGCGCTTCATCAACTCGACCTCTTCCTCCATCTGCTCGTATCGCGCTTCCTTGGAGGCGATCGAGCCTTCGGCGTAGGCATCCTTTTCGCTGAGGCCGGCGATCAGGTTGACGTAGATGCGCCCTTGAGACAGTTGGTCGAACGTGGAAAACATCCTGGCTTGCGCCACGGGATGGATCATGCCGGGCTTGACCGCGATCAGCGCTTTCAGCGTTGTCGTGCGGGAAATCAGAAACGAAGCCGTGACCCAGGCGTCCCAGCAAAAAGGCGTGACCGGTATCAGCACATAGTCGAATCCGGCGGCTTCGGCGGCAAGGCCGACCCGCTCGAAATGCTCCATGGATTGCGCAACGCTTTTGCCTGGATCGCTGAACGCGCTGGTGTCACCCTGAGTCGGAATGAACCAGCCCATTTGCAGTTTTTTGTTGTTATTCATGATTGAGGTCTCGCACTGATGAACGATGCGATGCACTTAATCAAAACATGGACAATGGTGGAAATGAATAGGTAGCATTCAAGGTATGCACAACATAAATACCAAGACCCTGGACCTCAATCTGCTGGTGGTGTTCGCCACGCTCTGGGACACCCGCAACGTCACGCGTGCGGGTGAGCGCCTGGCGCTGAGCCAATCTGCCGTCAGCCACGCCTTGCGCCGCTTGCGCGAACGCCTCGACGACGAACTGTTCGTCCTCGGCAGTCATGGCCTTGTCCCCACGCCCCGGGCGACCGAACTGATTGCCCCGGTGCGCGAGGCTCTGGAAAAGATCGATCAGGCGCTGCAAGGCGGCGACACCTTCCAGCCCGCCACGGCACAACGCAAATTCCGCATCGCCGCCGGGGATTTCGTCGAGTTCCTGATCCTGCCGAGGTTGATCCAGCACCTGTCCCTTGAGGCTCGCGGCGTGATGATCGAGGTGATACCGCTGCCGCCGGCGAACGGTCTTTCAGCGCTGCTGGAAAGCGGCGAGATCGACCTGGTGATCAATACGCCCATTACCGTGGGCGCTGGCCTGCGCCATGAACTCATCACCGCCATCGAACTGGTGACCATGATCTGGGCCCGGGAAGGCGTGCCGCCGGGGCGTTTCCCCCTCGATCTGTACCTACAGCGACCGCAGGTGATGATCGAATTGCATCAACGCAATGGCAACATCATCGACCAGACCCTCACCGCCCAGGGCCTGGAACGCCGCATCGGCGCGCTGGTGCAGAACTTCATGGTAATGCCGGTGATCGCCGCGCAAACCGGTTACATCTGCAATCTGCCCAAGCTGATCGCCCAGGTGTTTGCCGATAACTTCGGGCTCACCTGGCATGAACCGCCGGTGGACATTCCCGAGCCGGAACTGGTGGCTTACTGGCACAGCCGATATGACGCCGACCCAGGTCTGATCTGGCTGCGCGAGCGGGTCAGGCAGAGCATTTGACTTGGTGAGATTGAACGATGTAAATGGACGCCCCGTCCGCCATACCGCCTGCTGCTGAATCCCCAAACGAGTGAGCCTTCAATGCTGGTCGCTGCTGCTGTCTTCGTCTTCACCCTCATTCTGGTCATCTGGCAACCCAAAGGTCTCGGCGTTGGCTGGAGCGCCTCCATTGGCGCGGTCATAGCGCTGGCCGTGGGCGCGGTGTCGCTGCAGGATATTCCCACCGTGTGGGCCATCGTCTGGAACGCAACCGCTACCTTCATCGCCATCATCGTTATCAGTCTGCTGCTGGATGAGGCAGGTTTTTTCGAGTGGGCCGCGCTGCATGTCGCGCGCTGGTCAAAGGGCAACGGCTACCGGCTGTTCGCGTTCATCGTGCTGCTGGGGGCGGCAGTTTCTGCGCTGTTCGCCAACGATGGCGCGGCGCTGATCCTCACGCCCATCGTCATGTCCATGCTCCTGGCCTTGCGCTTTTCCCCCGCCGCCACCCTCGCCTTCGTCATGGCCGCCGGGTTTATCGCCGACACCGGCAGCTTGCCGCTGGTGGTGTCCAACCTGGTCAATATCGTTTCTGCCGACTACTTCGGGCTGGGTTTTGCCGATTACGCCTCGGTGATGGTGCCGGTGAGCCTGGCCAGTGTCGCAGGCACTTTGCTGGTGCTGTTCCTGTTTTTCCGACGGGACCTGCCGCAACGCTATGCGCTCGAAGCGCTGCGGGCACCGGAAACGGCCATTCATGATCGCGCCACTTTCATCGTCGGCGCGTGGACGCTGCTGGGTTTGCTGGTGGGCTTTTTCGTCCTGGAACCCTTGGGTGTACCGGTCAGCGTGGTCGCGGCCGCCTGTGCAACGATCCTGTTTGCGGTCGCCGCCAAGGGCCACAAGATCTCGACCCGGCGCGTATTGCGTGAGGCGCCGTGGCACGTGGTGGTGTTTTCCCTCGGCATGTACCTGGTGGTCTACGGCCTGAAGAACGCGGGCCTGACCGACCTTTACACGCACTTGCTTGACCGCCTGGCAGCGCAAGGTCTATGGGCCGCGGCCCTCGGCACCGGACTGTCGTCCGCGCTGCTGTCCTCGGTGATGAACAACCTGCCCAGCGTGCTGATCGGTGCATTGTCCATCCAGGCCAGCGAAGCCCAGGGCGTTGTTCGCGAAGCCATGATCTACGCCAACGTCATCGGATGCGACCTCGGTCCGAAGATCACCCCCATCGGCAGCCTCGCCACCCTGCTCTGGCTGCATGTGCTGGAACGCAAGGGAACGCGCATTACCTGGGGCTACTACTTCAAGGTCGGCATTGTGTTGACCCTGCCGGTGCTGTTGATCACCCTTTCTGCGCTGGCGTTGCGTTTGAGTCTTTGAGAACGGGGCGGCGACACAAGCAATACCCCGGAAAATTCGTATACCATATCTAAAACCCATTCCGAATGACCGCCGCCGTGACCCTATCCAAATTCAACGCTCCAGACCTTGGCAATGCGCCGTCGACCTCGGAAATCATCACCCGCCATCTGCGGGATGCCATCGTCGCCGGGCATTTTGCCGAGGATGAACCGATCCGCCAGGACGACATCGCCCGGCAGTTCAACGTCAGCAAGATTCCGGTGCGCGAGGCGCTCAAGCGTCTGGAGGCCGAGGGCCTGGTGATGTTCCAGCGCAATCGCGGGGCGATGGTCACCAGGGTGTCCGATGCGGAACTGGCGCAGATGTTCGAAGTGCGCATGCTCCTCGAAGACAAGGTGCTGCGCCTGGCCATCCCCAACATGACCGAAGACACCTTCGCCCGCGCCGAGCGCATCTGCCAGGAATTCATTGGCGAAGATGACGTCGGGCGCTGGGCCGAACTCAACTGGGAACTGCACGCCTGCCTTTACGAACCGGCGCAGCGGCCGTTCCTGGTCGGCCTGATTCGCTCGGTCAACGACAAGCTGGAGCGCTACCTGCGCATGCAGATGAGCCTGTCGGCGGGCAAGGAACGGGCCGACCATGAACACCGCGAGATCCTCGCCGCCTGCCGCGCCGGTGACGTCGACCTGGCGGTGAAGCTGCTCGACGAGCACATCGCCGGCGTCTGCAAGACCCTGTTCGAGCACCTGCCGCACCATCACTGATTGCTTGCCGCGTTGTGCCGATTTCGTCATCGGCACTGAGTAAAACCCTCAAGCCGGCAAACCCCGCCGCGGGCCACTCTGTCCTTCACTCATCTGAATGGACGTGGCCCTCGTATGAAACGAATCAGCGTGATCGACTCCCACACCGGCGGCGAACCGACCCGCCTGGTCACGGCGGGCTTCCCCGACCTGGGCACCGGCAGCATGGCCGAACGACGCCAGTTGCTCGCGCAGCAGCATGATCAATGGCGTGCCGCCTGTGTGCTGGAACCTCGGGGCAGCGACGTACTGGTCGGCGCCCTGCTCTGTGAGCCGGTGGACCCGACTGCCTGCGCCGGGGTGATTTTCTTCAACAACAGCGGCTACCTCGGCATGTGCGGCCACGGCACCATCGGCCTGGTGGCTTCGCTGGCTCATATGGGCAAGATCGGCCCCGGCGTGCATCGCATCGAAACCCCTGTGGGCACCGTCGAGGCGACCCTGCACGACGATCATTCGGTCAGCGTGCGCAACGTGCCGGCCTACCGTTATCGCAAAGCCCTGGCGCTTGACGTACCGGGCATCGGCCGAGTGGTCGGCGATGTGGCGTGGGGCGGCAACTGGTTTTTCCTGATCGCCGAGCATGGCTTGCGCGTGGCCGGCGATAACCTCGACGCCTTGACTGCCTATACCTACGCCGTGCAGCAAGCCCTCGAGGTGCAAGGCATTCGTGGCGACGACGGCGGGTTGATCGACCACGTCGAATTGTTCGCCGATGACGAGCTGGCCGACAGCCGCAACTTCGTGCTCTGCCCCGGCAAGGCCTACGACCGTTCTCCCTGCGGCACCGGCACCAGCGCCAAGCTGGCGTGCCTGGCGGCCGACGACAAATTGCAGCCGGGTCAGGTCTGGCGCCAGGCCAGTGTCATCGGCAGCGAATTCGAGGGCTTCTATGAACTGCAAGGCGAACGCATCGTGCCGACCATTCGCGGGCGCGCCTGGATCAGTGCCGAAACCAGCCTGATCATCGAGCAGGACGATCCGTTCGCCTGGGGCATTCGCCTGTGAACCCGGGGCCGATCGCCGATGTGATCGTGATCGGCGCCGGCATCATCGGTGCCGCCTGCGCCCAGGCCCTGGCCCGCCGTGGCTTACGCGTGCTGGTGGTGGACGCCGGCCTGCCCGGCGCGACGGCCGCCGGCATGGGCCACCTGCTGGTGCTCGATGACAACCCGGCGGAACTGGCCCTCAGCCAATATTCCCTGCAACGCTGGCGCGAACACGGGCCGGACCTGCCCGCCGGTTGCGCCTACCGCAGCAACGGCACCTTGTGGCTGGCGGCCAACGCCGAGGAAATGGCCGTGGCCCAGAGCAAATACCTGAACCTGCAGGCCCAGGGCGTGGCCTGCGAAGTGGTTTCGCAAAGGGCCTTGCGCGAGCGCGAACCGCAATTGCGCGAAGGCCTGGAAGGCGGCCTGTTGATCAATGGCGACGGCATCCTCTACGCGCCGGCGACCGCCCACTGGATGCTCGACACGGCGAACGTCAGCCGGATGCAGGCGCGGGTCAGCGAAGTCGATGGCAACCGTGTGCGCCTCGATGACGGCCGCTGGCTCGGCGCCGAGGCGGTGATCCTGGCCAACGGCATCCAGGCCAACGAGCTGTGCCCGGAATTGCCGATCGAACCGAAGAAAGGTCACCTGCTGATCACCGATCGCTACCCCGCCAGCGTTACCCATACTCTGGTGGAGCTTGGTTACGTCACCAGTGCCCATAACGCCTCGGGCCCCTCGACGGCCTGCAATATCCAGCCGCGGCCCACCGGGCAATTGTTCATCGGTGCCTCACGGCAATTCGGCACCAGCGACCCGCAGGTCGAAGGCTGGATGCTCGCCCGGATGCTCAAGCGGGCCATCGAGTACATGCCGGGTCTGGCGCAACTCAACGGCATTCGCGCCTGGACCGGCTTTCGCGCCGCCAGCCCCGACGGCCTGCCGCTGGTGGGCCAGCATCCGCAGCGCAAGGGCCTGTGGCTGGCGGTCGGGCACGAAGGCCTGGGTGTGACCACGGCCCCCGGCACCGCCGACTTACTGGTCGCGCAGCTGTTCAACGAAACTGCGCCGCTCGCCGCGCAACCTTACCTGCCCCAGCGTTTTCTCGGAGAAGCCGTGTATGCCTGAATTGATCCTCGATGGCCGGGCATTGCGCGTGGGCGAAGGCACCAGTGTCGCCGCTGCGCTGGCCTTGGGCGGTGACGGTTGCAGTCGTACCTCAGTGAGCGGCCAGCGTCGCGCTCCGCTGTGCGGCATGGGCATTTGCCAGGAGTGCCGGGTGACCATCGACGGTCGCCGCCGCCTGGCCTGCCAGACCCTGTGCCGGGACGGCATGCAGGTGGAGACACGGTCATGAGCGAATACGCCGACGTACTGATCATCGGTGCCGGGCCCGCTGGCATGTCCGCCGCCCTGGCTGCCGCGCCCAGTGGTGCGCGCATCGTTCTGATCGACGACAACCCCGCGCCCGGCGGACAAATCTGGCGCGCCGGCCCTCAGGCGAGCCAGCCCTCTCTGGCCCGTCGCCTGCGCGAGCAATTGCAGCAACGGGCAAATATCCGCGTGCATTCCAGCACCCGAGTGATCGCCTGCGCCGGACTGAAGCAATTGCTGCTCGAAGATGCCGATCGCGGCTGGCTGATGGTCTACGACAAACTGATCCTGTGCACCGGCGCCCGCGAGTTGCTGCTGCCCTTTCCCGGCTGGACATTGCCCGGCGTTACCGGCGCGGGTGGCTTGCAGGCGCTGATCAAGGGCGGCCTGCCGGTACAGGGCGAGCGCGTCGTGATCGCGGGTAGCGGGCCGCTGTTGCTGGCCAGCGCCGCCAGTGCAAAACAATATGGCGCCCGGGTGCTGCGCATCGCCGAGCAGGCTTCGACAGCGGCGGTCGCCGGGTTCGCCGCGCAGTTGCCGCGCTGGCCTGACAAATGGCTGCAGTCGTTCAGTTTGTTCGACCGGCACTACCGCACCGGCACCCATGTACTGGCGGCACTGGGCACAGAGAAGCTGGAAGGCGTGCGCCTGCAACAGCAAGGGCAAATCGTCGAGTTGGCCTGTGATCGTCTGGCCTGTGGTTTCGGCCTGATTCCCAATACGCAACTGGGTCAGGCCCTGGGCTGTGAACTCGATGGCCAGGCCCTGGCGGTCGATGCCTGGCAAGCCACCCGCCGCGCCGATCATTATGCCGCGGGCGAATGCACCGGTTTTGGCGGCAGTGAGTTGGCCTTGGTCGAAGGGACGATTGCCGGGCACGCCGCGGTCGGCGAGCGGCACGCGGCTCAGGCTCTAGGCGCCCGGCGCAAGCGCTGGCAGGGTTTCGCCAGGGCGCTGAACCAGGCTTTCGCCCTGAATCCGCAACTGAAAAAACTGGCTGAACCGGACACCCTAGTGTGCCGCTGCGAAGACGTGCCCTACTCGGCCATCACCGGCCACGCTGACTGGCGCGCGGCCAAACTGGCCAGCCGTTGCGGCATGGGCGCCTGCCAGGGCCGGGTGTGCGGCGGCGCCGTGCAGCATCTGTTCGGCTGGCAGCCTGCGGCGCCCCGCCCCCCTTTCAGCCCGGCGCGGATCGAAACCCTGTTGTGCCTCGACGACACCCCGCCGCTTTGAACGCCAGCACATCCAGCATCCCTGTCGCCTGAAACACCGCCATCGCCGGCAAGCCGGCTCCTACAATGTTTTGTGGCGTTCACAATCCTTGTGTTCACAGCAGCCCCCTGTAGGAGCTGGCTTGCCAGCGATGAGGCCAGCCAATTCAACACCCCCGTTGACTGACCCACCGCCTTCGCCGGCAAGCCGGCTCCTACAATGTTTTGTGGCGCTCACAATACTTGTGTTCACAGCAGCCCCCTGTAGGAGCTGGCTTGCCAGCGATGAGGCCAGCCAATTCAACACCCCCGTTGACTGACCCACCGCCATGGCCGGCAAGCCGGCTCTTACAATGTTTTGCGTCGTTCACAATCCTTGTGTTCACAGCAGCCCCCTGTAGGAGCTGGCTTGCCAGCGAAGAGGCCAGCACATCCAGCATCCCTGTCGCCTGAAACACCGCCATCGCCGGCAAGCCGGCTCCTACAATGTTTTGCGTCGTTCACAATCCTTGTGTTCACAGCAGACCCTGTAGGAGCTGGCTTGCCAGCGATGAGGCCCTGACAGCCACCCCGGAAACCGCCCAATACCCCGGCTCTTTCGGTCGCAAACCTTTCGGGATCCCCACCGACCCACTATGATCCCGGCATCGCCACCAGACGCCAAGCGCCATGTACGCCTCGCTCACGACCTTCAAGCCCTGTGACCTGCCGACCCTGTTGAGCAGTCTGCAGCCCATCGCGCCGTTGCTCGATACCCTCACCGACGTGGTGTTTTTCATCAAGGACAGCGAGGCCCGCTACGCCTTCGTCAACCAGACCCTGGCCCGGCGCTGCGGGGTCACGCACCGTGAAGACTTGCTCGGTCGTACCGCCGAAATGGTCTTCCCCGAGCGCTACGGCCCGCTGTACACCGAACAGGATCGACGGGTACTGTCCACCGGCCGCGAACTGTCCGACCAACTGGAACTGCACCTGTACTTCGGCAATCAGCCGATGTGGTGCCTGACCCACAAACTCGCTTTGCACGATCAACAGGGACGCATCGTGGGCCTGGCCGGTATTTCCCGTGACCTGCAACTGCCCCAGTCAAATCACCCGGCGTTTGCCAAACTCGCTGCGGTGGACGCGCACATCCGCAAGCACTTCGCCCGCCCCATCAGCCTCGCCGAGTTGACCGCGATTGCCGGTTACTCCGTGGCGCAGCTGGAGCGCCACTGCAAACGGGTGTTCCAGCTCACCCCCCGGCAAATGATTCACAAGGCACGCCTGGAAGAAGGTTCGCGGTTGCTGTTGCACACCGATCTGCCCATCACCGACATCGCCCTGCGCTGCGGTTACACCGACCACAGTGCCTTCAGCCGCCAGTTCCGCGCCTTGACCAGCCTGGCGCCGAGTCAGTATCGCGACAGTCGCCGCTAGTGTTTCTTTAAGGGGCGCCGCTGCACGGCTGTGCTCCCTTCTGTAACACCACTCCATGCCGCACCCTTTCATCCCCGTCCGCTATCCGCTCCAAAAGCCGTCTGCCTCAAGGGCTGAAAAATAAATCGTCCTCCTGGAGGAAAACAGGCACGTCCGTTGCTATGGTTAATATCGTATACGAAATCCCCAATACGATATCTGACGACACTTCAACCACAACGAGGCCTCTATGAAAAACCCCGCATTTGCCGTAGCCCTCAGCGCTGTCCTCAGCACCTCCTTCATCGCCACCGCCCAGGCCGACAAGCTCGACGACATCATCGGTTCCGGCAAGCTGCGGTGCGCCGTGACCCTGGACTTCCCGCCGATGGGCTTCCGCGATGAAGGCAACAACCCGGCCGGGTTTGACGTGGACTATTGCCGCGACCTGGCAAAGATCCTCGGGGTCGAGGCCGAGGTGGTTGAAACGCCCTTCCCTGACCGCATTCCGGCGCTGGTGTCCGGGCGTGCCGACGTGATCGTCGCCTCCACCTCCGACACCCTCGAACGGGCCAAGACCGTTGGCCTCACCGTGCCTTACTTTGCCTTCCAGATGGTGGTACTGACCCGCGACAACACCGGCATCAACGGCTTCGCCGATCTCAAGGGCAAGGCCCTGGGCAACACCAGCGGCACCTATGAAGCCATCGCCCTGGAAAAAGACGTGAAGAACTGGGGCAGCGGCACGTTCCGCGCTTACCAGTCGCAAAACGACACGCTGCTGGCGGTTGCCCAGGGCCACATCGACGCCACGGTCGTGACCAACACCGTGGCCGCCGCCACCCTCAAGTCGGGCAAATACAAGAACCTCAAAGTCGCCGGCAACGCGCCCTACACCATTGACTATGTGTCCCTCGGGGCCAAGCGCAACGAGTACGGCCTGCTCAATTACCTCAACCTGTTCGTCAACCAGCAGGTGCGCAGCGGCCGCTACGATGAGCTGTTCACCAAGTGGGTCGGCACCGATATCAAGCCTTCCGACCTGACCGTGCCCAAGGTCTATTACTGAGATGCCCGGGATGCCTGGGACCCTGTCCCTGCCCGGTCGTAGCCTGGTGGAGGGCGCCGCGCAAGGCGCCCTGCTGTTCGCCGAGGTCGGCTTGAGTTTCTGGGGCGGCGTCGATTCGTTCAGCGGCGAGGTCATCGACCGTCATCACCCGCTTAGCGGCGAGCACTTGGCCGGTCGTGTGCTGGCCATTCCCAGTGGTCGCGGCTCGTGCACCGGCAGCAGTGTGTTGATGGAGTTGATCAGTAATGGCCATGCACCGGCGGCGCTGGTGCTCGCCGAGCCCGATGAAATCCTGACCCTCGGTGTGCTGGTGGCCCAGACCATTTTCCAGCGTTCGCTGCCGGTGCTGTGCATCGGCCAGGAAGCCTTCGCCACCTTGCGCGGCCAGGCATTTGCCCGGGTCGAGGATGGTTCGCTCACGCTGTTCCACTGTCGCCCTGACGATGACTGGCAGGCACAGGATTGGCACCCAGCCGAAACAGCCGGCCTGATTGAACTGACCGATCTCGACCGCGCACTGCTCGATGGCGAACATGGCAAGGCCGCCCAAGTGGCCATGCAGATCGTCCTGCGCATGGCCGAGCTGCAAGGCGCGCAACGTCTTGTGGATGTCACCCAGGCGCACATCGACGGCTGCATCTATACGGGACCTGCGAGCCTGCGGTTTGCCGAACAACTGGTGCAGTGGGGAGCCAAGGTGCGGGTGCCGACAACCCTCAATTCGATCTCCGTCGACCAGCGTCGTTGGCGCGAGCTGGCGATCGATCCGGCATTGGGTGAACCGGCCAGTGCCCTGGGCGATGCCTACATGGCCATGGGTGCACAACTGAGTTTCACTTGTGCGCCGTACCTGCTGGACAGCGCGCCGAAGGCCGGGGAACAGATCGTCTGGGCCGAGTCGAACGCCGTGGTCTACGCCAACAGTGTGCTCGGTGCCCGCACCCTCAAGTACCCGGATTACCTGGACATCTGCATTGCCCTGACCGGCCGCGCGCCGCTGATTGGCTGCCACCTCGATGCGCAACGCAAAGCCGCGCTGCTCATCGAGGTGCCGGCCTTGGGTGAGCTGGACGATGCCTTCTATCCGCTGTTGGGTTATCACATCGGTGCGCTGGCGGGCAGCCGGATTCCCCTGGTTTTCGGTCTGGAGCATTGCAAACCCGGTCAGGATGATCTGAAAGCCTTCGGCGCGGCATTTGCCACCACCTCCGCCGCACCGCTGTTCCATATCGCCGGGGTCACACCGGAAGCACTCGATCCGTTAAAGGTGCTTGACCCCGATCACCCCCTGCCGCGCGAAACCATTCGCTTGAAGGACCTGCTGCGCAGCTGGCGCGAACTCAACACTGCTCGCGAGCCGCGGGTGGATGTGGTGTCCCTGGGCAATCCGCATTTTTCCCTCAGCGAGTTCGCCCGCCTGGCGCAACTGTGTCACGGCCGGCACAAGCACCCAGACGTGGTCATTGCTATCACCTGTGGTCGCGCCGTGCTGGAGCAAGCGCGGGAGGCCGGGCACATCGCCGTGATCGAAACCTTTGGCGCGACCCTGATCACCGATACCTGCTGGTGCATGCTCGGTGAGCCGGTGATCCCGCCGGGCGCTACCACCCTGATGACCAATTCGGGCAAGTACGCTCACTACGCACCCGGCCTGGTCGGTCGCAAGGTGCATTTCGCCAACCTCGCCGAATGCGTCGATGCGGCTTGCTCGGCCAGGGCCAGCGGGCGCCTGCCGGCCTGGCTGCAACCGGCGGTCCACCTGGAGAACCCCGCGCATGTTTGACTACACCTTCCAATGGCGCTCGGCCTTGCGCGCCCTGCCGGACATGCTCGCCGGCGCTGTGGTGACCTTCGAGACTGCGGCCTTGTCGATGATCTTCGGGGTGCTGATCGCCCTGGCCCTGACGGTGATGCGCGAGGCGAAAAATCCGTTGCTGCGCGGTTTCGGCAACGGCTGGGTATCGATTGCCCGCAACACGCCGTCGCTGTTCCAGGTCTACATCCTCTACTTCGGCCTCGGTTCGCTGGAGTTGCACGTCAGCTCATGGTTCGCCCTGCTGGCGGGGATCACCTTCAACAACGCCGGCTATCTCGCGGAAAACTTCCGTGGCGGCCTCAAGGCGGTCCCCACCACGCAAGTGCGCGCCGCGCGTTCCCTGGGCATGAGTGCCTTCCAGGCCTATCGCCTGATCATTGTTCCGCAACTGCTGCGGATCGTCTTCTACCCCCTGAGCAATCAGATGGTCTGGGCGGTGTTGATGACTTCCCTGGGGGTGATCGTCGGGCTCAACAATGACCTCACCGGCGTGACCCAGGACTTCAACGTCAAGACCTTCCGCACCTTCGAATACTTCGCCATTGCCGCGGTGCTGTATTACCTGATTGCCAAGGCGATCGTCGCGACGGCCCGGCTGATGGCCTGGCGGCTGTTCCGTTACTGAGGAGCTGACATGTTGGACACGAGTTTTTCCTGGAATGACCTGCAATTCTTGCTCAACGGCGCCTGGGTCACCCTGCAGCTGACCTTCTGGTCAATCATGCTTGGCTCTGTCGCCGGGCTGGTGTTCGGCCTGATGCGCGCATTGTTGCCACGCCTGAGCCTGCCCCTGGCCTGGGTGCTGGACGTGTTTCGCAGCGTGCCCCTGCTGATACAGTTCGTGCTGTTCAACTCGCTCAAGAGCATCGTCGGGCTGGACATCAGCGCCTTTGCCGTGGGCTGCATCGTGCTCGGGGTGTATGCCGCGGCGTATTTCACCGAGATTGTTCGCGGTGGTGTGCTCGCGGTGCCGTTCACCGTGCGCCGCGCCAGTCGCTCCCTGGGCCTGAGTTTTTTCCAGGACCTGCGCTGGATCGTCCTGCCCATGGCCACCCGCGTAGCGTTCCCCGGCTGGCTGAACCTGGTCCTGGGGGTGATGAAAGACACCGCGCTGGTGATGTGGATCGGCATCGTCGAACTGCTGCGCGCCTCGCAAACCATCGTGACCCGCATCCAGGAACCGTTGCTGGTGCTGTGTATTGCGGGCCTTATCTATTACGTCATGAGCCTGGTGGTTGCCCGCCTTGGCGCTCGTCTGGAAAGAAGGTGGCAAGAAAATGATTGAGATCGACAACGTGCACAAATCCTTCGGCAACCTGGAGGTGGTCAAGGGTGTGAACCTGACGGTGAACAAGGGCGAAGTGGTGTCGATCATCGGCGGCTCGGGCTCCGGCAAGTCGACCCTGCTGATGTGCATCAACGGCCTGGAGCCGATCCAGAAAGGCAACATCCGCGTGGACGGCGTCGAGGTGCACGACAGCACCACCGACCTCAATCGCCTGCGGCAGAGAATCGGCATCGTGTTCCAGCAATGGAATGCGTTTCCGCACCTGACGGTGATGGAAAACGTCATGCTCGCGCCGCGCAAGGTCCTCGGCAAAAGCAAGGCCGAAGCCGAGGAACTGGCGGTGCGCCAACTGACCCATGTCGGCCTGGGCGACAAGCTCAAGACCTTTCCCGGCAAATTGTCCGGCGGTCAGCAACAGCGCATGGCGATCGCCCGCGCTCTGGCCATGTCGCCGGATTACATGCTGTTCGACGAAGCCACCTCGGCCCTCGATCCGCAACTGGTGGGTGAGGTGCTGGACACCATGCGCATGCTCGCCGAGGACGGCATGACCATGGTCCTGGTGACCCACGAAATACGCTTTGCCCGGGATGTTTCCGACCGCGTGGCGTTTTTTCGCAATGGGCTGGTGCATGAGATTGGTACACCGGACCAGGTGATTGGTAATCCGCTGCATGCGGAGACGGCGGCGTTTCTCAGTTCGGTGAAATAACGGATGGCCCCATCGCTGGCAAGCCAGCTCCCACAGTGACCGGTGTAGCACCCCAATTTTTTTTTACACCACACCCCCCTGTAGGAGCTGGCTTGCCAGCGAAGGCGATGGTTCTGTCGATAAAGATGTGCCGGATGTACCGGCCTCTTCGCTGGCAAGCCAGCTCCTACAGGGATCTGTGGTGCACGCCAATACCGGGTATGCCACAAAAACACTGTGGAAGCTGGCCTGCCAGCGAAGGCGGTGGTTCTGTCGATAAAGATGTGCCGGATGTACCGGCCTCTTCGCTGGCAAGCCAGCTCCTACAGGGATCTGTGGTGCACGCCAATACCGGGTATGCCACAAAAACACTGTGGGAGCTGGCTTGCCAGCGATAGGGCCCTGACAGACAACACAAGGATCTAATAATGCGCTCATCAAAAATCATCCATGTAGTCAGCTGCCACGCCGAAGGCGAAGTCGGCGATGTCATCGTCGGCGGCGTCGCTCCACCCCCGGGCGCCACCGTCTGGGAGCAGTCACGCTGGATCGCCCGGGACGAAACCCTGCGCAACTTCGTGCTCAACGAACCCCGCGGCGGGGTCTTCCGCCACGTCAACCTGCTGGTCCCGGCCAAGGACCCGCGGGCGCAAATGGCCTGGATCATCATGGAACCGGCCGACACCCCGCCCATGTCCGGCTCCAACTCCCTGTGCGTCGCCACGGTGCTGCTCGACAGCGGCATCCTGCCGATGACCGAACCGCAAACCCGCCTGGTACTCGAAGCCCCGGGCGGGCTGATCGAGGCCGTCGCCGATTGCCGCGACGGCAAGGTCCAGCGGGTGGAAATCAAGAACGTGCCCTCCTTCGCCGACCGCCTCGACGCCTGGATCGAAGTCGAAGGCCTTGGCTCGATGCAGGTCGACACGGCCTATGGCGGCGACAGTTTTGTCATCGCCGACGCTCAACGCCTGGGCTTCTCCATCCGCCCCGACGAAGCGGCAGACCTGGTCGCGGCCGGCCTGAAAATCACCCGGGCAGCCAATGAACAATTGGGCTTCGTCCATCCGCTGAACCCGGAGTGGTCGCACATTTCCTTCTGCCAGATCGCTGCGCCCATCGTCCATGAACAGGGCATCGCCACCGGCGCCAACGCCGTGGTGATTCAACCGGGCAAGATCGACCGTTCGCCTACGGGTACCGGCTGCTCGGCGCGCATGGCGGTGCTGCAGGCCAAGGGATTGATGCAGGTCGGCGAGCGTTTTATCGGCCGTTCGATCATCGGCTCGCAATTCCACTGCCGCATCGATTCCCTCACCGAAGTCGCCGGCCGCGCCGCGATTTACCCGTGCATTGCCGGCCGCGCCTGGATTACCGGTACCCATCAATTGCTGCTCGACCCAAGCGATCCGTGGCCGCAAGGCTATCGCCTGTCCGACACCTGGCCCGGCGCCTGATACCGCCCCCCTCAACACTCTGACCAACGGCTGCCAAAAACCCTGTTTAAAGCGGAGAAAGCGCTAGCCGAATTCAACTACTTACAATATCGTATACGAAATACGTTAATCCCAACGGAGGCAACAAATGAGCAAGCGCATTAACTGGAGTGGTGTGTTCCCCGCGGTGACCACCCAATTCAACGACGACTTCAGCATCAACCTGGATAAAACCCACCAGGTGATTTCCAACGTCATCCGCGATGGCGTCTCGGGGCTGGTGGTGTGCGGATCGGTGGGAGAAAACACCTCGCTGACCGCCGAAGAAAAAATCGCCGTGACCGAAGTCGCGGTCGACGCCTCCCGCGGGCGCGTGCCGGTGATCTGCGGCGTCGCGGAATTCACCAGCGTTGCTGCGGCCAAGGTGGCCAATGCCGTGCGCAAGGTAGGTGTCGACGGCGTCATGCTGATGCCGGCGCTGGTCTACGGCTCCAAGCCTTTCGAGACCGCCGAGCATTACCGCTACGTGGCGAAAAACGCCGACGTGCCGCTGATGGTCTATAACAACCCGCCGATCTACAAAAACGACGTCACCCCGGACATCCTCATTTCCCTGGCCGACTGCGACAACGTGGTGTGCTTCAAGGATTCCTCTGGCGACACCCGCCGCTTCATCGACGTGCGCAATGAAGTCGGTGATCGTTTTGTGCTGTTCGCCGGTCTCGATGACGTGGTGCTGGAAAGTCTCGCGGTGGGTGCCGAAGGCTGGGTCTCGGGCATGTCCAACGTGTTCCCGAAGGAAGGCGAAACCATCTTCCGCCTGGCCAAGGCCGGTCGTTTCGCCGAAGCCATGCCGATCTACGAATGGCTGATGCCGATCCTCCATCTCGACGCCCGTGCCGACCTTGTGCAGTGCATCAAGCTGTGTGAAGCCATCGCCGGTCGCGGCAGCGCGCTGACCCGTCCGCCACGCCTGGCTCTGCCGGACGCCGATCGTGAGTACGTCGAGCAGATCATGGCCAAGGCCCTGGCCAATCGGCCGCAACTGCCTGACGTCGGTCTCTGAGTGAATGCCGGGCGGGTCCCTCAGGGGCCCGGTCCGGCTGCCTGTCTTTGCGCCTCTACAGGAAACGCCAGCATGTCCCATTCCCCCAGCACTCCCAGCGCAACCACCCCCTCTGGCCTCAGGCGTATCGTCGCCGCGGCCATGGCCGGCACCGTCGCCGAATGGTATGAATTCTTCCTCTACGGCACCGCCTCGGCACTGGTCTTCGGCCAGTTGTTCTTCCGCCAGACCGACAACCCGGTGGACGGCATCCTCGCCGCCTTCGCCCTCTATGCCGTGGGCTTTCTCGCCCGCCCTCTGGGTGGCCTGGTGTTCGGTCACTACGGCGACAAATTCGGCCGCAAGCGCCTGTTGCAACTGAGCCTGGTGGTGGTCGGTATCACCACCTTCCTGATGGGTTGCCTGCCCGGTTTTGACCAGATCGGCTACGCGGCGCCGATATTACTGGTGCTGTTGCGGCTGATTCAGGGGTTCGCCTTTGGCGGTGAATGGGGCGGTGCGATTCTGCTGGTGTCCGAGCATTGTCCGGACAATCGCCGCGGCTTCTGGGCCAGTTGGCCGCAGGCCGGCGTCCCGGCGGGCAATCTGGTGGCCACCGTCGCCCTGCTGTTGTTGTCGGCCAACCTGTCCCAGGAGGAGTTTCTGGCCTGGGGCTGGCGCGTGGCGTTCTGGTTCTCGGCGGTGGTGGTGCTGATCGGCTACTGGATTCGCACCAGCGTCGATGATGCGCCAATTTTCAAGGAAGCCCAGGCCCGCCAGGCGCAGGTCAAGCAGCAGCAACTGGGTGTGGTGGAAGTCCTGCGTCACCACTGGCGCGCGGTGCTGGTCGGAATCGGTGCGCGTTTTGCCGAGAACATCCTCTACTACACCGTGGTGACCTTCTCGATTACTTATCTGAAGCTGGTGGTGCACAAGGACACTTCGCAGATCCTCTTGCTGATGTTCGGTGCGCACCTGCTGCACTTCTTCCTGATTCCGCTGATGGGCTACCTGTCGGACCTGGTCGGGCGCAAACCGGTGTACCTGACGGGCGCGGTACTCACGGCGTTCTGGGGCTTCATCGGCTTCCCGATGATGGACACCGGCAACGACTGGCTGATCATGGCCGCCATTACCCTGGGCCTGGCGATTGAATCGATGACGTACGCGCCCTACTCGGCACTGATGGCCGAGATGTTCCCGACCCACGTGCGCTACACCGCGTTGTCGCTGTGCTACCAGGTCGCGCCGATCTTCGCCGGCTCCCTGGCACCGCTGATTGCCCTGACTTTGCTCAACAAGTACCACAGCTCGGTCCCCATCGCGTTGTACCTGGTGGTCGCGGCGCTGATTTCGATTGTGGCCGTGGGGTTGACCCGGGAAACCCGGGGCAAGTCGTTGCATCAGGTGGACAGTGAGTCGGCGGCGCGCATTGCTGCCCTGGACAATGCTGAGCCAGCTACCGCTCGCCGTGGTGATTCACTGGCCTGAGATTTGACACATTCTCCTGTAGGAGCGAGCACGCTCGCGAGAAATCCAGATGCACCGCGGGCATTCAGACAGCCCGCGTCATCGTTGGCGTCCATCGCGAGCGTGCTCGCTCCTACAGGGGGGGGTAATGCGTTTTTTTGACTTTTCCCAGGAGATTTCCATGCCCGAGATCATCGGCCATCAATACATCGGCGGTGCACGCAGCGCCGCCGGCACCCTTGAATTGCGCAGCCATGACGCCAGCACGGGTGAAGCGCTGCCGTATTCATTCTTGCAGGCCACCGAAACGGAAGTCGACGCCGCCGCACGCGCTGCCGCTTCAGCCTACCCGGCCTTTCGCGCATTGCCAGCGACGCGGCGAGCGGAGTTTCTCGAGGCCATCGCCGCACAACTGGATGCACTGGATGATGACTTCATCGCCCTGGTCACCCGCGAAACCGCGCTGCCGGCCGCACGCATCCAGGGCGAGCGCGGTCGGACCAGCGGGCAGATGCGCCTGTTTGCCCAGGTCCTGCGCCGCGGTGATTTTTATGGCGCGCGCATCGATCGGGCCTTGCCCGACCGCCAGCCGCTGCCGCGGGTCGATCTGCGCCAGTACCGGATCGGCGTCGGTCCGGTGGCGGTATTCGGCGCGAGCAACTTTCCCCTGGCCTTCTCCACGGCCGGTGGCGACACCGCCGCCGCCCTCGCCGCTGGCTGCCCGGTGGTGTTCAAGGCCCACAGCGGGCACATGGCAACGGCCGAATGTGTGGCCGATGCGATCCTGCGCGCCGCCGCGCAAACCGGCATGCCCGAGGGTGTGTTCAACATGATCTACGGCGCCGGCGTTGGCGAAGCGCTGGTCAAGCACCCGAGCATTCAGGCGGTCGGTTTTACCGGTTCGCTCAAGGGCGGTCGAGCCCTCTGCGACATGGCCGCGGCGCGCCCGCAGCCGATCCCGGTGTTTGCCGAGATGAGCAGCATCAATCCGGTGGTGGTGTTGCCAGAGGCTCTGGAGTTGCGCGGCGAGAAGATAGCCAGCGAACTGGTCGCCTCGGTGGTGCAAGGTTGCGGTCAGTTCTGTACCAATCCGGGGTTGGTCATCGGTATCCGTTCGGCGTCCTTCAGTGCGCTCACGGCAAAGTTGAGCGCCTTGATGAATGAGCAGCCGGCCCAGACCATGCTCAACCGTGGCACCCTGGCCAGCTATGAAAAGGGTGTACAAGCCTTGTTGCGTCATCCGGGTATCAGTCATCTGGCCGGCGCAGACCAGGAAGGTAACCAGGCTCGTCCGCAATTGTTCAAAGCTGACGTCAACCTGTTGCTCGAGGCTAATCCGTTGTTGCAGGAAGAAGTGTTCGGACCTGCCAGTATCGTCGTCGAAGTGGCCGACAAAGAGCAGTTGCAACAGGCGCTGCAAAGTCTGCACGGGCAGTTGACTGCCACGCTGATCGCCGAGGCCGGTGACCTGCAGGCGCATGCTGACCTGCTGCCGTTGCTGGAACAGAAAGTCGGGCGCGTGCTGTTCAACGGTTATCCAACCGGTGTTGAAGTCTGTGATGCGATGGTCCACGGCGGGCCCTACCCGGCTACCTCCGATGCCCGTGGCACCTCGGTCGGCAGCCTGGCCATCGAGCGTTTCCTGCGTCCGGTGTGCTATCAGAATTGCCCGGATGCGTTGTTGCCTGAGGCGTTGCAGAACGCTAATCCGCTGGGGATCAATCGTCTGGTGGATGGGCGTAGTCACTGCGAGCCGCTGTAATCGCTATCGTGCCACTGTAGGAGCGAGCACGCTCGCGAGGATCTTTCAGACAACGCTGGCTTGTGGGTGTACCTATCCATTGTTTGGGTAACCGCAGGAAAGGCTATGTACACCCACAGCCCAGCGTCGCCGGACAGATCATCGCGAGCAGGCTCGCTCCTACAGGGGGGGTGGGGATGGTCGTGGGGTTTGTTCAATGCAGCAGGGCCTGCAGGTCGTTGTACAACGCCTCGGGAATCTGCACCCCGTCCACCAGGCTGCGCGCCCTCGCCTCATACCGCCGCTGCGACGGTAATCGCGCGCCCTGCCCCTGAATATTCTCGAACAGCACTTCAGCCCGTGCCAGGTGTTGTTCGGTGGCCTCACCGAGAAAACGTCGCGGATCGAAGGCGATGATCAGCTCGCCATGGTACGGCGATGACTTGCTGCCCGCGTCGTAAGCCAGGGATTCAGCGCTGGTCAGGTCGCCAATCAACGGCCCGGCGATCAACTCCACCATGGCCGCCAGCGCCGAGCCCTTGTGTCCGCCGAAGGTCAGCATGGCGCCCGCATCAAGCACCACGTTCGCATCGGTGCTTGGTTGTCCGTCAGCGTCCACTCCCCACCCTTCGGGGATCGGCTTGTCGGCACGGCGGTGCAGTTCAATGTCGCCACGGGCAATGGCACTGGTGGCGAAGTCGAAGACAAAGGGATCATGCCCGGCACGGGGCCAGCCGAAGGCGATGGGATTGGTACCGAACACCGGCAGACGACCACCCGCCGGCGCCACCCAGGCATGGCTGGGATTGCAGGCCAGTGCCACCAGCCCGGCCGCGGTCAGCTGCTCGATCTCCACCCAGAGCGCAGAAAAATGCACGCAGCGATTAATGGCCAGCGCGGCGATACCGTTAGCCCGGGCCTTCGCCTCCAGCAAAGGCAGGCCCGCCTGAAATGCCAGCTGCGAGAAACCACCCGCCGCATCGACCCGTACGATCGCCGGCGCCTGGTCGATCACCTCGGGCACGGCATCGGCCGACACCTTGCCGGCCCGCAGCGAGTTGACGCAGCCGAGAATCCGGTACAAACCATGGGAAGCACAGCCATCGCGCTCGCCGGCAATCACCGTGGCGGTCACCGCTTGCGCGTGAGCGGCGTTGAAACCGTTGTGCAGCAGGATGGATTCGGCCAGCGCGCGGGCCTCGTCCAGAGACAGTCGGATCATGTTCAACTCCTTGTTCAGACCGTCCAGAATGGCCTGTTCCAAGGGGTGCGGCTTGATCGCTTTAGCCAGGGCCGATGACGAATTGGGCACAGCCAGGCCAGCGCATCATCGGGATCTGGTTTACTATTTGCGCTGACTTCGTTGAAGCACTGACCCGCCAGGTAAAAAACATGAACCGCCGCAAGAAGATCAAGCAGCTGCTACAGGCCCACGCCAAAAAGGCCAGTGCCAAGCTGGCACCGCAAAAACCCAAATACATCAGCAAGGCCGACCGGGCGAAGCTGGCCGTTGAAGCCGATCAGAACCTGCTCAACGACAGCAGCGCAGACACCCAGTAACCCGCCTTACTCGTCGAGCCATTGCACCAGCTCTTCGGCCTCAGCGCGGGGCGTCTGGAAGCCATTGGCGGCTGATTCGTGATCGGCATAACCAAAAGACACGCCACACACTACCAGTCGGTCATCGCCGATCCCGAAATGCCGGCGCACGAACGTTGAGTAGCTGGCCAGCGCCGCCTGGGCGATGGCACCGAGACCCAGGGCCTCGGCAGCCATCAGCAGATTGGCCACATAGCCGCCGCAATCCACCGCACCATAAGCACCCAGCGCCCGATCGCTGGTGATGATCGCGACATGGGGCGCATCGAACAGGGAAAAGTTGCGCAGCGTCTGCTGCTGGCTGGCCACTCGGTCGCCCGGCGCGATGCCGATACTTTCATACAGCTGGCGTGCACATTCTCGACGGCGCTGCTGGTAGACACCGTGGTACTCAGTCGGAAAAACAATGTCCGGATCCGGCGCACTGACTCGCAATTGGGCGGCATAGGCGGCGCGAAAGCGCTCGGTGGCCGCGCCTCGCGTAACAATGACCTGCCAGGGTTGGGTGTTGCACCAGGAGGCCGTACGCCGGGCCATTGCGAGCATTTGCGTGATCAATTGCTGATCGACCGGCTGCGGCTTGAATGCGCGGCAGCTGCGCCGCCGGGCCAGCAGGTCCGACAGTATTTCGACTTCCGTAGGGTGCATGCCCGCTCCTCAGTTTTCATTAAATGGTTCTGTCGCCGCGCCCATGTTGGTGGACGGCGCACGTCCCAATCAACTCCCAGCGTTGGGGGGGCGCCGTCAGGGTCAGAGAGTGGGTGCCATCAACGCACCACATGCAAGAAATGCAAATGCCGCTCGTACTGGTCGAGGATGTCGCCGATGACGTCCTCGCGGCTCCAGCCCATGATGTCATAGTCCTGCCCGCCTTCACGCAGGTGCACTTCGGCGCGGAAGTATTTGCGCGCGTCGCTGCCATCCTCGGTGTCGCGCACGATGAAGCTGGGGGTGGTGAAGGCGCGTGGGCGCACTTCGTAGAGGAAGCGCCCTTCGCCGCTATGGGCCAACTCCAGCGCCACATTGCCTTCTGCGTCCTCGCTGACCGTCACCTCGTGGCCCTGCTTGCGCAGTTCGGCGGCAACCTCCTCACAGGCTGGTGTGACCACCTCGGCGATAAAACGATTGACGTGGGCACGCCGGGGCAGCAGGGAGATATTGCGCAATCGCCGCTGCCAGCCGCCGTGCAGGTGGGGGGCGCGATGGGGCCCGGGCAATGCCTGGTTGCGCAGATCGCGGCGGGTGGCGTCGAGGTTGAGCGCCTTGAACAGCCCCCAGATCGAGGCCAGGAGAATGATCGAGAACGGCAAGGCACTGGCAATAGTCGCGGTCTGCAAGGCTTTCAAACCGTTGGCCAGCAGCAGCGCAATCGCTACCACCCCGATGGTCACCGACCAGAACACGCGCTGCCACAGCGGCGAATGGTCATGCCCGGATGACGCCAGCATGTCCACCACCAGCGCGCCGGAGTCGGCCGAGGTGACAAAAAACACCACCACCATCAGCACCGCGACCATCGACACCACGCCGGAAAACGGGAAATGCTCGAGGAAGGCAAACAAGGCCAGTGACGTGTCCTGGTTGATCACGCTGGCCAGATCTTTCACGCCTTCATTGAGAATCATGTGGATCGCCGTGTCGCCGAAGATGGTCATCCACAACAGCGTGAACCCGGCCGGCACGAAGAGCACGCCACAGACAAACTCACGAATGGTCCGCCCCCGGGAAATGCGTGCGATGAACAAGCCCACGAACGGCGACCAGGACAGCCACCAGCCCCAGTACAACAGGGTCCAGCCGCCGATCCAGTCGGTCGGTTCATAGGCGTACAGGTTGAAGGTCTTGTTGACGATGTCGGACAGGTAGGCGCCGGTGTTTTGCACGTAGGCCTGGAGCAGGAACACTGTCGGCCCCAGCAGTAGTACAAAAACCAACAGCACTACGGCCAGGCCGAGGTTGATCTCCGAGAGAATGCGAATGCCTTTGTCCAGGCCGCTGGCCACCGACAACGTCGCCAATGCGCAGGTCGCCGTGATCAATATCACCTGCACCGTGGTGTTCACCGGCAGGCCGAACAAGTGGTGGAAACCACTGTTGATTTGCAGCACGCCATAACCCAGGGACGTCGCCACCCCGAACACCGTACCGAGGATGGCGAACACATCCACGGCATGGCCAATCGGGCCGTAGATGCGTTCGCCGATCAAGGGGTACAAGGCCGAGCGCAGGGTCAGCGGCAGGCCGTTGCGAAAGCTGAAGTAGGCGAGGATCAGCGCGACCATGGCGTAGATCGCCCAGGCATGCAGGCCCCAGTGGAAAAAGGTGATCTTCATCGCCTCACGGGCCGCGGCCGCGGTGCCGCCCTCGCCCACTGGCGGCGTGTTGAAGTGCATGACCGGCTCGGCCACGCCGAAAAACATCAGGCCGATGCCCATGCCCGCGGAGAACAGCATGGCGAACCAGCTGCTGTTGCGATAATCCGGCTCGCTGTGGTCCGGCCCCAGCTTGATATCGCCGTAACGACTCACCGCCAGGAACACCACGCTGATCAGGATCAGCGCCACCGCCAGGATGTAGAACCAGCTGACGTTGGTGTTGATCCAGTGCTGGATGGCATCGAACTGCGACTGGGCCTCGACCTGGAAGACCACGGCGTAGAGCACCAGCAACAAAATCAGGATCGCACTGGTGTAGAACACCGGCGGATTGAGCGTGCTCTTGGGCTTGGAGGAGCTGTCCGTCATGGCATCGGTCTCTTCTGGAACAAAACGTTCACATGCGCTAACTACCTGCTCATGGGCCTTAATCGCTCATCGAGTGTAGTCCAGAAGATTTGCCTGCTGATTTACACCAGCAGGGTCGACCAGGCCGAGGCCAGAAGCAGCACGGCCAATAGGCGGTTCATGCGAATGAACGCCTGTGGCTTCCCGAATGCCCGAGCGCTGCCCACACCGAGCAGTGCCCACAGGGTCATACACGGCAAGGACACCAGCAGGAACACCAGTGACAACATCACCAGCCGCATCGTCCGGTCGCCACTACCGGCGAATACACTGGCGACCGCCACCGCCATCATCCAGACTTTCGGGTTAACCAGTTGCAGGCCGACGATGCCGAACACACCGAGGCCCTCATTGTCCTGGGCCGCCGGATTCAGGGATGGCGGCGGGCTCTGAAAAATCTGCCAGGCCAGCCAGCTCAACCAGAGCACCCCGGCCCAGGCCATCGTTTGCTGCACCCAGGCAAAACGCAGCAGCGTTTCGCCGACACCCAAGCCGACGGCAAACACGATGGACGCCGCCGCCAGGCAGGCGCCAAAAATGGCCGGCAGCGTGGCCACCAGGCCCCGCCGCGCGCTGTGGCTCAGCACCAGAATATTGGTCGGTCCCGGGGTAATTGACGCAACGAAGGTAAACAGCAGAAACGGCAACAACGACTCCATGGCCTGGACTCCCTGATCAGTAAGGAGGCCATGGTCGCGGCTTTGGCGGGTTCAGTCTGGAAGGTTTGAGCAGCGCTTGCGGTAGTCAGCGGGGGTCAAATGATAGGCGCGGCGGAACCAGCGCCCCAGATGACTTTGATCGGCGAACCCGAGCGCCACCGCTACCTGCGCAGGCGACTCGCCCCGCGCCAGCAGTTGCCGTGCCCGGGCCAGGCGCAGCTGGATCAGGTAGGCATGGGGCGCGAGGCCAAAGGCGGACTTGAAGGCCCGAGTCAGGCGAAAGCGGTCGACACCACAGGCCTGGGCCAGGTCGTCGAGGCCGATGTCCGCGTACAGATTGGCATGCAGATAGTCCCGCGCCACCTGGGCCACCCTGGGCAGGCGCGGATCCCAGGCCTGACGCTGGCGCCATTCCAGATGGCGAGTCAGCGTCCCGAGCAAATGATCGACGGCACTCTGGCGCACGATGCGCAAATCACCTTCATGCAGCGCGTTGAACGCCTGGTTGATGGCCGTCGCCAGACCGGGATCCTGGCACAGGGTGTCGGCAAATCCCGGCTGACTGTTGCTCGGTGCGTGTTCGAACAGGGCCGTCAGCTCCCGTTCCAGCCACTGCGGATCGAGGTAGAGCATGGAATAGGTGAAGCCCTCCTCGGTCGGCGCATGACCGTCGTGGATTTCCCCCGGTTCGAGCATGAACACTTTGCCCGGCGTACTGAGGTGACGCACGCGCCGGCAGTTGAACTGTTGTACGCCCTGCTCGGTAACACCCACCAGAAAACTGTCGTGCCAGTGCGGATCGTAGGCATGCCCCTGGAAATGGGCACGAATCGACTCGATCCCGGTATCGGCATCCTGGGACAGTTCGATCCAGTTGTGTTGATCCATGGCGGGCTCCAGGGGCATGGGCGACCTTCAACGGTGAGGCCGACCAAAATACCCTGCTTTGGCGGGCACGTTTAGAAGATTTGTGCGGGGCCGAGTCCCATGCAAGCGCTCTCGTGCCAGTCGCACGGGCTGTCACCCCCCCCAATAATGGTGGGTGTTTCCACCGGGTGCCTGCAACAGTATCGACATTGATACATTTCGGCTCCACCCGGTGAACCCCGGCATCTTTGGGTGAATCCGTGCAGACGCCAAACGGTGTCTGCTTCCCAGTGCACGTCCAACAACAATAACAAGAGGCAAAATATGAGCACAAAAACCACTAAACCGAGCGCCACATTTTTCTTTGACACGCTGGTACTGGTCGCCTGGATCGTCGCCGTGGCCTTGATCGGGCTCGCCCTTGGCTTCAAAGAGCTTTGGCCGCCCTTTTTCTGTGCGGTGCTGTTTACGGTGTGCCAGAAGGATTCCAGGCAAATTCCGCACATCATCATTGGCGGCTTTACCGGGGTGTGGATGGCCTACGGGATTATCTGTGCGGTCGGCGCGCTGACGCCCTGGCTCGGGCACTTGCCGGCGACCGGTATCGTGTTGCTCATTGGCCTGTACCTGATCCTGTGCGGGGGCATGCTGCTGCCATTGTTCATCAACCTGAACACCTTCGTTTTCCTGGCCGTGGCGCTGTCGGTGCACCTGACCGAACCGCCGATCAAATCCTCGATATTGCTCGTGACTGGGGGCGGAATTCTGCTGGTTGGTGAGGTCGTGTTATTGAATCTGCTGGCCCGTCGCAGCAGTAAGGTCCAGCCCGCGGGTGTTGATTCTTCCCTGTAGCCGATGCGCCTGGAAAACCGGTGCTCGTTGTCCTGAGCATCCTGCAGTCGATCAAGGTCGACTGCAGTTAGTGACCCGCGCCGACGTCACATGTTCAAACGGGCTTTTGTTGTGCCTGCGGCTCTCGACATAATCATTATGTTATAAGGTATCGCATGTCAGCCGATCTTGCGGCTGGAAATCCAATTTTCTTGCGATCCTTCAATGACTGCCGACGAACGCTTCTCCATCAAGACCCAATCGAACCAGCGACTTCTCTCAATTGATGCGCTAAGAGGACTGGTTATCCTGTTCATGTTGCTGGACCATGTGCGTGAGACGTTTTTTCTTCATCGCCAGGTCGCCGATCCGATGACCATCGATGCAACAGAGCCCGCCTTGTTCTTCAGCCGAACGCTTGCCCATCTGTGTGCACCCGTGTTCGTACTCCTGACCGGATTGTCTGCCTGGTTGTACGGGGAAAAGCACCAAGGCAGATCCGCTGTGTCGGCATTTCTCTTCAAGCGCGGATTATTTCTGGTGGTGCTGGAATTCACGCTCGTAAACTTCGCCTGGACGTTCCAGTTCCCCCCTGAAGTGATTTACATGCAGGTAATCTGGGCGATTGGCGTGAGCATGATTGCGCTTGCGGCCCTGGTCTGGCTGCCACGTTCGATACTTTTTCTTCTTGCAGCGGTGATCATTGCCGGACACAACCTCCTCGATTCATTGCACTTCCCGCAAGGTTCAGCGATGCATGCGGTGTGGGCCGTCCTGCATGACCGTGGCTGGATCGAGCTATCTGACACCCTGCGTCTGCGCACTTCGTATCCCGTTCTGCCCTGGATAGGTGTCATCGCCCTGGGGTACTGCGCTGGCCCCTGGTTCAGCAACTTCCGCTCCCCCAGGATTCGCCAGCGAAAACTGTTGCAGGCCGGTATCGGCGCATTGCTCGGATGCTTCGCGCTGAGGCTGCTCAATGGCTACGGTGAAGCGCACTGGATGACCTACGACAGCCTCACACTTACCCTGATGAGCTTTTTCAACATCACCAAATACCCGCCTTCCCTGTTGTTCCTGGCCTTGACCCTCGGGCTGGGACTGTTGCTGCTCCTGAGTTTCGAGCGCGCGCGGCAGCGCAACTGGATCAACGTGCTGGCTGTCTTTGGCGCCGCGCCGATGTTCTTTTACCTGCTGCACCTGTACGTACTCAAAGGGTTGTACCTCACCGCCGTGGCGTTGTTTGGCCTGAACCACGGCAATTACTTTGGCTTCGATGGCATGGCAGCGGTCTGGTTGACCGCCGTTGTGCTTGGCCTGGCGCTGTATTGGCCGGTGCGTTGGTTCGCCGCGCTGAAAGCCCGGCGTCGCGACATTACCTGGCTGAAATACTTTTGATACAGATATCCGGTTACACCTGCGCGGCATGATCGACTACCATGCCGCGCCGGTTCCCGAACGGGACTAATAGGGAATCCGAAGATGCCGCCCTGGCATCAAACGGAACTGCCCCCGCAACTGTAGGTGCCGAGCCTGCTCCCTGACTGCCACTGGACTTGCTTCCGGGAAGGCTGGAGCACGGTGATGACGCATCAGTCAGGAGACCTGCCGGCAAAGACAATCACTAACCGGCGGGGTGTCCGGAAAGGGACATCCTTGCCGCGCATTCTCGAAAGAAGCCGGCCTTGCTCTGCTCCAGCGGCAGCGTTTGATTGTGTGTTTCCAGACCGTACCCCCTGCCCTGTGTACGGTACCCCTGGAGACTGCATCATGCGGCTGCACCGCGTCGTCACCCTCATCACCGCTCTGGGCCTCTGCTCCCAGGCCCAAGCGACCCCGACCCAGTATCCGTTGACGCTGGAGAACTGCGGCAGCAGCCTGACGTTCCAGCACGCCCCGGCTCGTACCGTGACCATCGGCCAGGCCGGCACTGAAATGCTTTATGCCCTGGGGCTCGCTGACAAGGTGGTTGGCACTTCGCTGTGGTTCAACGAGGTGGACGGCAAGTACAAGGCGCAGAACGATCAAGTCGGGCGCCTGGCCGATAACGAGCCGAGCTTCGAAGCCGTGATCGGCAAGCGCCCGGAGCTGGTCGCCGTGGAACTGGAGTGGATGGTCGGCCCGCAAGGCGCCGTCGGCACCCGCGAACAGTTTCACGAGCTGAACATTCCAACGTACCTGATGCCTTCCGATTGCGAAGCCAAGGACAACCGGGTCGGTGCCGACGGCACCCGTCTTGAGCCCTTTCGCATCGACAGCATGTACAAGAGCATCAGCCAGCTGGCAGAGATTTTTGATGTGCAGGTCCGCGGCCAGCAACTCGAAGCCGAACTCAAAGCCAGCCTTGCCAGGTCCATCGCTGCGGTACAAAAAAACCAACTGCAGCCGCCCAGCGCGCTGGTCTGGTTCTCCAGTGCGCAGATCGACATGGATCCCTATGTCGCCGGCCACAAGGGTGTGCCTGATTTCATGCTCAAGACCCTGGGCGTGAAGAATGTGGTGCAGTCCGATGAAGAATGGCCAACCGTAGGCTGGGAAACCATCGCCAGGGCCAACCCGACGTTTCTGGTGATTGCCCGCATGGACCGCCGGCGTTTCCCGGCGGACGACTATCAAAAGAAACTGGCGTTTTTGCGCAGTGACCCTGTCACCCGCAACATGGACGCGGTGAAGCACGGCCGCATCATCATCCTCGATGCCATGGCCATGCAGGCCAGTGTCAGGATGTTCGAGGGCCTTGAGCAACTGGCTCAAGCCATCAACGGCTACGACCTGTCGCCATGATGACGACTCTGGTTCGCACCCTGCTGGCGTGCGCGACGTTGCTGATCACAGTGATCCTCGGTGTGAGCATCGGTGAAACCGCCATCGAACCCTCGGTGGTTTTTCAGGCATTGGCCAACAAACTGTGGGCTGCGGGTCATGTGCTCGACCCGATCGATGAGGGCATTGTCTGGAACTATCGCCTGCCGCGCGCCCTGGTGGCCGCCGCCTGTGGGGCCGGGCTGGCGACCTGCGGGGTGATTTTGCAATCACTGCTGCGCAACCCCCTGGCTGATCCTTATCTGCTCGGCATTTCCGCCGGCGCGTCGACCGGCGCCGTGCTCGTGGCGCTGCTCGGCGTGGGGGCCGGGATGGTTTCGCTATCGGCGGGGGCTTTCCTTGGCGCCGTCACCGCCTTTGCCCTGGTCATGGTGCTCGCACGCGCCAGCGGGCCACCCAGCGGCACCGGTCAAATCATTCTGGCGGGCATTGCCGGCTCGCAATTGTTCAATGCGTTGACCGCTTTCCTGATCACCAAGTCGGCCAGTTCCGAACAGGCGCGCGGGATCATGTTCTGGTTGCTCGGCAATCTGAGCGGGGTGCGCTGGCCTGCGGTGTGGCTGACGGTGCCGGTGGCCGTTGCAGGCCTTGCCGTTTGCCTGTGGCACCGTCGCGCCCTGGATGCCTTCACCTTTGGCGTTGATTCGGCCGCCGCGCTCGGCGTTCCCGTGCGCCAGGTGCAGTGTGTGCTGATCGGCTGCGCGGCCCTGGTGACGGCCGTGATGGTGTCGATTGTCGGCTCCATCGGCTTTGTCGGTCTGGTCATTCCCCACGCGGCGCGCCTGTTGCTGGGTACCGGACACGCTCGTCTGCTGCCTGCCAGTGCATTGGGCGGGGCGGTGTTTTTGATCGCGGCCGATGTGCTGTCGCGCACCTTGATCAAAGGCCAGGTCATACCCGTCGGAGTGATTACCGCGCTGGTCGGCGCGCCAGTTTTCGCCATGATCCTGATTGGCCGGAGAAACGCCCGATGAGTGCCCCATCCGTACTGAACTGTTGCGACCTGAACTTCAGGGTGCGAGACGTCGAGTTATTGAGTGACATCTGCCTGGAAGTCCATCAAGGCGAAACTCTGGGCATCGTCGGGCCGAACGGTTCGGGCAAGTCCACCCTGCTCAAGCTCCTCGCTGGCTTGCGCACGCCCACCGCCGGGGAAGTGCGGCTGGCCGGTCGACGCCTGGACGAACTGTCCCGTCGTAGCATCGCGCAACACCTGGCAGTGGTTGAGCAGCAGGCCGACACCGACGATTCGATCAAAGTGTTCGATGCCGTCGCACTGGGCCGAATCCCCTGGTTGTCGGCCTTGAGTCCATGGTCAGACGCAGACGACGCCATGGTCCGCCAGGCCTTGCACGACGTCGATGCCACGCACCTGCAGGCACGGCGCTGGTGCAATCTCTCGGGGGGTGAGCGCCAGCGCGTACACATCGCACGGGCGCTGGCCCAACGTCCCCGGATACTGTTGCTCGATGAGCCCACCAACCACCTCGACATCCAGCATCAACTGAGCATTTTGCAGGTGGTTCAGGCGTTGCCAGTGACCACGTTGATCGCGCTGCATGACCTCAATCAGGCACTGACCTGTGATCGGCTGGCAGTGTTGGAACGGGGTCGACTGGTTGCCCTTGGCAAGCCGCTCGAAGTCCTGACCCCGCAACGCTTGCGGGACACTTTCGGGGTGCAGGGGCATTACCTGACGGACCCGTTCGATGGTGCGCGAATTCTGCGTTTACGCAGCGACACCAAAGGCCCGGGCCGGATCGTCCAGACCGATGGGCGCAATATCCTGAAGGAGCCAGCTTGCTGACGAAAGCGGCGGGTCAGTCACTGGTGATGGTGCCTGTGCCGCCGTCTTCGCGGGCAAGCCCGCTCCTACAAGGGGTTGGGTGTCGGGTCCGAGGCTCAGGTACACCCGCGATCCTTGTAGGAGCCAGCTTGCTGGTGAAAGCGGCGGGTCAGTCACTGGTGATGGTGACTGTGCCGCCGTCTTCGCGGGCAAGCCCGCTCCTACAAGGGGTTGGGTGTCGGGCCCAAGGCTCAGGTACACCCGCGATCCTTGTAGGAGCCAGCTTGCTGGCGAAAGCAGCGGGTCAGTCACTGGT